>Ga0318570_10000003_pt1 | contig 44562 bp, 76 predicted proteins | sample GRESIP088b5f23_FD_203670 | JGI IMG/M metagenome (GOLD analysis project Ga0318570, IMG submission 203670) | Tropical soil microbial communities from Luquillo Experimental Forest, Puerto Rico - GRE.SIPMG.088b5f23 | ecosystem: Environmental > Terrestrial > Soil > Tropical forest > Bulk soil...
GGCGCGTGCGTGCTCCCGAATGTCAAACGGAACCAGTTGGCGCGTAAACTTACCACCTTCGCGAACTGCATGGCGAAGCTGATTGATGAACACATCGTCACTGTAGTAGTTGATACGTTCTTCGTTGCCTTCCAGCGTTTGGTCGCCCAGAACACCGTTAGCAGCGAGGAGGCGGCGCAACGGGATGCGAATCCGATCGCCCGCAGACTTCTGCGTGTCGTCAAAGATCTGGATTACACTGTTGTCATCAGACCCCATAAACTTGTAACACCAAGTTTGTTTCAGGGCTTCAACAGCGATCTTCTTCGACCACAGCTTGACGGCAAGGTTGTCCCCTGTCGCAAATGCAGTGGTTGCCATGATGTACTCCAAATGGATATATCCCACTTACGCGGGGAAACCATCGGCCATCACGGCTAAATAGCTACCCATTCCCTCACGGAATGGGTGCTAGGCGAATTATATACCTTTACAAGGAATATTGCGTAGGTACTACGTCGCCCGGTTGATAGATAGTGTAATTCGTCCCGTCGCAAACGATTGCAATCGCATTAGCCGGGATTGGACTAGAAGGGATCAGGTCATTACTAACCGGATCTGTCGCAACGGGAATGGTAATCATGGGTTTAATACCTCGACGCTATAAGACGTGAGTGTAAGCGTATCGGTAATCGTATTCAGCGTTCCGACAAATGTAAGTGTCGTCGCGTTAGCGGTATTGATCGCGCTTGTTGCGCCAGAACCGGTATCGAATATGTCAAATGGCAACTTACCAGCTTTAGTCCATAACTGAGCGGTCAGAATGCCAGTATTTATCCCCTCAACACCATCATCGCTCCATGTGTTAGTCGTATTTGTTGTGTTCCAAACCGACGTACCGCCAAACTGTACGGCAAGATTCTTTGTACCGGCAGAGTTATTGTTAGTGAAATTAAATTTAACTCGTAGTTTACCGTTTGCACCCAAAAGACCGGATGGGATGGTAACTGTAGCAAGCGTCGTCGGACTAGTTGTTCCAGTGACGCTTGAAGGTACTCCAGACTGAGCCAGCAATCCGATCGGCCTGACAAGAGAACTAGGCCCTTGCTGGTCATATCCACAAAGTCCGAGGAAAATCTTGAACTGCCCTATGTTCATGATTTCACCCACCCGGTTTCTGATGTAAGCTGGCCGTTAGTATAGGTGTACGTTTTGGTATACGTATTGGAACCATCTTGCACGACAACTGTCTGCAACGTGCCGTCAGGGTTATACGTATAGGAATGCGCCAGTGTATCCAGTGCATTCTCGTAGATAGTGAGCTTTTTCATGATATCTCCCTGAGTTTGGCATCAATCTCAGCTCTTAATTTTTTTAACTTCAAGAAAAGTTGCACATAATCCTGATGCGTTTCGGCATCCTTGAGATGCGAAGCATGGAAGTTATATGTACTCACCATAGCGGCGAGATCTGGATTTTCTCTCGCAATTGCCTTACCCAAGATTATCGGTGATAAGGTCTTGCGCTTGCCGCTGATGTACTTCTGATTCTTCAGGACGCCTTCGCGGGCATCCCAATAATCCTGATTGCTTGGGAGATAGCCTCTCAGCAACCCACTACCCGCATCGTTAAGCGCGCCGGGATTCCACTGTTTCAGCCCGAAACCGCCCCATAATGCGAGTAACATAATGTCCTCTTACTTGCTGCGCTTGCCCTTTGGGATCTTCCCGCCGCTCTTGCGTGCAGTATTAAGGGCAATCGCCACAGCCTGCTTTTGTGGCTTTCCAGCCGCCATTTCGGTTTTGATGTTGTCGCCGATAGTCTTACGCGACTTACCTTTTTCAAGCGGCATTATCGGCCCCTGCCAGCCGCTTTCTTCATCGGCTTATTGTTCTGGCGCATGAGTTTCTTCGCACCAGCCATATCCGCTTTACGATCTGCCGCCGATTTCTCGTATTTCTTCTCAGCTTGCGGAAGCGTCATCTTCTTAGCGTTTGGCATCTTTACGCCCCTTGGCTGATAGTTTTGCCATCTTCGCCGCACCGTACTTTTTACGGCCAGCAGCAGCGGCTACAGCAGCGGGATTACTAGCACCAGAAGCACGGGCTTTGGCTTCTACAGCAGCGAAGCGGCCACCTTGCCCAAGAGGGGCTTTTGCGTTTGGCTTGGCCATCACTTTTTCCCCGACAAAAGACCCTTGGGATAACGGTTCCGAGAACCATCGTTATCCTTGCCGGGTTTGCCGACTTTCGCCGACTTCTTCGCGCGCACCGGGCCATTGGGCGTCATCTTGCCCTTTGGCTCTGTACTCCCTTTGGGGCGATTCCCGCTACCGTATGCCATTTCACATCCCCATCGGGTTATAGGTATAAACCCATGATGTGCCAATGTACTTATACCAGCCGCCGTTAGCGTTCATGGCATAAATCACGTTCTCTTTGTGTCGCAATTCCCGACCTGATCCGCCCGGAATAGACGTGTCGCTACCATCCTTGAGAACCTTTTTCGTCCCGGCCTGCAACGAAAACACATTCCCCGAAGAATTGGTAACGGGCGCTTTGGAGCCGCCAGCACCATTCTTGGATGTAGCCATGATTAATAGCTATCGTCCGAGTCTTGCCCGACCGACTTGCCATCCGTAGTCTTCGTACCGCCGCCGATGCCCTTGGCAGTGCCGTAACCTTTGCCGGTAGCAGGCGAATTACCGCCGCGACGCTTCACACCATCAATCTCACCCATGCCTTTGGCAGACGCGCCGCCGTGCCACGGGTTATCCGTGCTCATCTGGTTCTTCTCGTTAGAACCATTTTGCAACGAGATCTTGACGGTTTTGTTGATCTTTGCAGCCATGATATTCCCCTTGAAATATCCCTGAATTTTACTCTACAAAATCACTGTTTGCGATGCTGCGGGAGCAATAAATGACGTTCCGTCCCATGTAGACCCGATACCGAAGTAATTGGTTTTAGGGGCCAATACAATGATTGTGCTGTCCGGCGGAGTCCAATTGGACTGTCCGTCCCATTCCACCGAATTCACGACGACTCCATTCTGGATAACGGCATAGACGGCCATTATGCATACTCCCAGACAATAACGACACCAACGGTTCCTGCGCCACCGGCGAAGGCAGACATAGAGGGACCATTAAGACAGCCGCCGCCGCCGCCGCCATAACCACCAGCAGCAACGCCAGCGGCATTGAGCCCATAAAACCCACCTGAACCAAGAAAGCTATCGCCCCCATTGGAGGCGATGAATATCGAAGATGAAACATTGGAGCTGGCCATAAAGCCAGCCGTACCTTTGATATTCAAGATATTGCCACCAGACGCCGTGCCGCCGCCACCACCAGAAATATTACCGCTTGCAGCAGCAGCAAACGTACCGCCGCCACTGCCGCCATTTGCAGTAAATGAACCAAAGACCGTGTTACCGCCATTCCCGCCAGCGGCACCACTATTCGCCGCGCCAGCGGCACCAATGGTCACGGATGTTCCACTGAAACCGGAAGTCATCCGATGCTGGATATATCCACCTGCGCCGCCGCCGCCGCCGCCCGATGCTTGACCGGCACCGGTAGCAGGCGATCCACCACCACCACCACCGCCGCCCTGAATCTCAACAACAACGCTTCGCGTTCCAGCTGTAGCGGTATAAGTTCCACTACCAGTGATTACTTGAACGTTTATTAAGCGACCCGTATAAGTCCGAACCATCCGGCTCATGTCACCACCTGTACGGTTGCGGTAGATGCGCCGGTCTGCGCGATACCATACCAATTTGTCTGAGGAACTGTATCCTCAATCCACATATCGCCGGGTTGCAGAACAATTGCAGAGTTTGCAATGGTTGCGGTTCCGGCTTGCAGGGCAATCACATTGCTTCCGGCATTATAGAAGCGCGCCTCAAACCGCGTGCCAGCAGCCAGAACCAATACGGAACTGGCAGTGCCAAGAGCTATCGCGGCTAGATCGCTAATACTCGTTCCGGTATTAGCCCGCGACGTTTTAACAGTAGCCGAAATAGCGTTGATGGTCCCGATATTGTTGGACCCCGCCGCAAGCGTTACCGCAGCCGAAATATTGTTGATCGTGCCGATATTATTAGTGCCAGCGGCGAGCACAACCGGAGCACTGATATTGTTGATCGTGCCAATGTTGGATGTGCCAGCGGCGAGCACAACCGGAGCACTGATATTGTTGACGATCCCGATATTCGCCGGAAGAGTTACTGAAACAGCGGCACTGATATTGTTGATCGTGCCGATATTTGACGTACCCGGACCAATAGAAACTTGTCCCGTAACGTTCTGAGTTCCAGTAACATAAACCTGAAGCGCGCCGCCCGTAACCGTCGCAAAATTAGCCGATGCTACGCTATCGCCAATAACAACACGCTGGCGCATGACAACAGCGCCAGCAACGGAAAGGCTTGTGCAGTCAATCTTCGCACCCTGACCGTTTTGCGGAAGTTGGACAATTCCATCCTTGCTCATTTATTTCACCCGAAAATACCTTTGCTCTTACCGAAGATCTTCTCCCAATCGTTCGAAACCATCTCGTTCAACTGAGAATCAGACGCATTTTCGAGCATTTCGCGATTAACACCACCATGCTCTGTCACACGGGAACCCGCTTCAACCGTCTTGGATGCCTCTTGACCCTTCCGGATGGTTTCCAGCTTGTCTACGGGCTTTGCGGTAGCAGCAGCGGTATCAGGAGCCTTATAGCCCATCCGTTGCGCCATCTTGTAGACGACTTCCGCCGGGTTTTTCCCTTGCTGCATCGCCCGGAACGCGATATTCCGTTCCTCTTCGGCGCGCGCATTCTGCGCCTGAGTCTCAGTTAGACCCATATCGCGAAAGTCCTGCAAACGGTTATCGATGACGTGCTTATAAGCGGCGTCATAGTCCGTATGCGTTGTTTTGAACGAATTCACCTGACTATTCACGGAATTCACAAACTGCTGCATGTCGTTTTGCTGCTGCGTTTGCTGCGTTTGCGCCTTCCCTTGCTCATTCATCGCAGCAATCTGATCCTGAATCGTCTTCATCTGATGATTCAGGTATCCAAGCGGATCAGTCGTAGGGTCAGGAGCTGGTGTAGCAGTCATTTTCTTGATCTGCTCTTGCATGGATTCCAGTTGAGTCCGTAATTCACGCTCCCTTTGCGCCTGCATTTCGATCATGCGCTCATATGCGCTCATATCCGGCGCGTTCTGCACCGGTTGAAGGGAAGGCGGGCTACCCGGTTGATTAGGAGAGGCGGGATCAACCATGGACGGCTCTGGGGTAGTTGCCGCTACCGGTTCCGGAGTCGGAGTAGTCGCCTGTTGGCTGGCAAGCGATTGCGGCAGTTCGCCGGTCGCAAAAAACTGTTGCACGTCTTGCGGGATTTCTTCGAAAGCCATGATTCATCCTCAGAGGCGAGAGAGTACGCGGATAAGAAGAACAAGTTCCGCGCGGTTTTTCGCGCGATCCGCAAACATAGTTAAGACTTCTTTTGCTTCCTTGTCGGTAATGGCTTCCACCATCCCATCCAAAGATGCCATGTTATCCACTTGAAGCTGAAGTTGCCGGATCTGCTCAGCGCGTTCCTCAGCGAGTTTCTTGTAACTAGCCATTATCATTACCCTTCTTGGCGTGTTTCGCCGTTTCCTCTCGAATAGCAAGATCCGACTCAGCAATGCTCATCTTATGAGCTGCTTGCACTGCGCCGATCTGCTGCTCTTGATTGGCTTTCTGGATATCGGTTGCAAGACGGATCTTGGCCTCTTCCTGCATGATCTGCATTTTCATCGCAGATTCTTGTTTCTTCAGTTCAAGTTCCGCCTGCCTCTCCATCATCTTCATCTGGATTTCAGCGCTCTTGTCATGAAGCTGCATTTGCAATTGTTGATTCTGCTGCTGCGCGCTCTGTAGCTGTTCCTGCATCTGCTGCATCATCTGTTGCATTTGCTGAGGATTCTGCTGTTGCTGTTGCTTAAGCATAAACTGTTGCCATTTCTGGATGAGTTCGCTAGGCAATGGCGCATACGTCAGCAGATCCGGGGGAATCGGAACACCTGCCTTCATCATCGCCGGGATGATCTGCATCAGCGCTTCCCACGTCCGTTCCTTTACGTCAGGTGCGGTTGGCGATTGGTCAACGATGATATCGAATTTGACGGCATCCGGGACTTTGGTAAGAGGAATGTATTGCGTTTCGCCAATTCCGACGATCTTCACCATGCGGCCATCGCTAATGTAGTTCCGGATGAACCACAACAGGATTTTCCCCTGCATCTTACGATAGCGATGCAGGGAATCGAACACGGGAGCTAGCAGCCCATATGCCGCTTGTTTCCGGGACTGTTCCAGAACGTTTGCTTGATCCCGGCCAGCAAGTCCCAAAGCTTCCAAGTTGATACCCGTCACTTGCGGCAACGAATTCAGCGCAAATTCCATAAGTTGCGACAAGCCAGACGGATACGTGCTCATCGCTTTTTCTTTGACTTTCATGAGTCCGCCTTCTTTCAGCAGCGTCACGGAGTCAGGAGACGACCATTCCTCTTGTGCCTTGCGCGGGTCAACAAAAGCGCCTTGTTCAGCCATCAAGCCGCCCTTGGCGTTAGAGTTGATGATGAACATGATCTGCGAAAGCCATTTGTTGGCCCAACGCTGAGGATCTTTCATCACGCGGGTTAGCCCATACCACATGTTTTTGTTGCGGTCACGCTTGCCAGTAATGCAATTACGGGTAAATCCGTCCTGACACGGAGACAGCCCCCATTCCAGAAGCGTTTCTTCAGCGAAGAACGCACGGTAATAAACCTTGTGGAATGAACGAACATACTTTAAACCGTTAGCATCGACGGCCTTCTTGATGGACAGGAAGTCATCCTCTTCCAGTTCAGCAATCTCGCCGCCACCGGTTTCGACACGGTAGTACGGCTCCATTTCCATGCACTGGTAATACCAGATCTTCGACTGATCCACGCGGCGCATATCGGGATATGGCGCGTTCTGGTCATCTTGGTAACGGAAACCGTGCCGAATGTGAGTAACTTCGCCTTCAGCAGCATCCCAATCTGTAGACGAAATAACGGCATCAGGCCAACGCTGGCGAATCAGATCGTTGTCCATCCATGCGGCATGAAAGTCATAGCGCCGGTCGGCAAGAGAGGGCTTGATGCAAGCCGGGTCCCAGAACATTTCCAGAGGATCGATGCGCCCCATTACAGGCATGCCGTCTTTGTCCTCGGAATAGTCCATCCGAGTCTCGATCCAGCCCATTCCGCAAATAAGCGCATCGCGGAAGGCGTCTGTTTCTTCGTCCTCTGCCATGCACTCATCACGAACCCACCGGGCGGCATTCGTCCATAGCTCGCCAAGCGGGACATTTTCCATCTGGCGGGCTTTGTAGGTCACTTCCTGACGATTACTGACTTCCGCGCCGCCCACGGCGTCAATCATCTTCTCTGAATAATTGAATGTCACATGTGGACGGTTTTGTTGACGCAAAAGATTCTCATCCACTGGCTTCCATTGGTCGCCAGAGATAAAAGCGTAGTCGTCACGGGCTTTCTGATGCCACTTACCGCAAAATTCCCGTGATTCGTGCAGCCGTTCGATTGCTTTATTCTTGAAATCTTCCTTGTCGATCATGATTTGTCAGCGGGTTCTTCAAAAATGTTGAAAAGCATCACGTCTCGCTGGCATTTTACTTGGATTTCTTCGACACCATGCCAAGAATTCGCAGTTTTGAAGAAACCGAAACAAGAATTTGGGACAAAAGGTGCGCGCCATACTTCCGAGAATCCCTCTTTGGGATAATGAGGCCCACCGGGACACGTTTTTTTGTGGTCATCCGGAACATAAATGCTCGTCCCGTTCTCAGCATAGTGGTATTCGGCGGGCAAGTAGAACAGCAGACTTACCACCTTTTGGGGCGCATCCGTATGCGGCCCGATGAAATAACCCTGCTCGTCACGGATAAACCGCACTTCCGGGCGGAATTTTGGACGGGTATGGTTCGGATAGCGGTGGAAGAACGCTTTTGCGAACACCGTCATAATCTGGGACGCGAAATAGGGCGATTCCAGCGGAGCAACCATCTCGATAGGCGACTGCGCCGCCGCCCGATGTTTGTATCCACCGGGAAGCATCGCGTAGCCCTCATTCCCCGGCAGCGCCTTCAACAGCTTGGCGTAGAAGTCCTTCGGGAACACGTCATGGACGAAGAAATGCGGAAACGGATACTCCAGCACCTGAGCATTCCGCAGCTTGTAGATGGCATGTTCGATAGGGTTCATGTCGCTCTCACAGGTATTGCATGTATCCGCAGCGTCGGCAAAGCCGTTGTTTGAATACGCGGTTATCACTTGTCACCCGCATTTTCGTCACTCCCCAATGATGCAGGCAGTTCCGCTGCGCCGGGTGCATCGCAGCGCGTGAATATGATATTGCCAATGCCCGTGAATGGTCCTTCTGTACGGCGGGCGGCAGCAATCTGAGTTTCGTCGGTTTCGAATCCGAGTCGTTCGAGTTCATTTTTCCACCCCATATGGTCGGAATTGGCGGAATCCATTTCCACCAGAACTGATTTTGCGCTCTTTAGCACGATCTCGCGCAGACCGCTCAAAACTTTGTTTTCGAACCCGTCCACGTCGATTTTGACGTGATCTGGCGGACGAATCCCGAAGCTTTCGACCAGCGAATCGCCAGAAAATGCTACGGAACCCTGCTCGTAGGCCCATTCTTTTTCAACCATCTTGAAATTCAGATCGGATGCATAGGAATGGCACGAACCCCCGGCTTGCAGGGAAGAAAGGCGCAAGGTATCCACCGTGTTTCCATCCGACAGGCAGAACGGGAACGCAACCGCCTTGTCTTTGCATTGGTTCATCGCCAGATTGCGAATCAGCACCGCGAAATTCTGAGATTCCGGCTCAAACGCGACGACTTGCAAGCCTTGCTTCCACGCCAGCAGCGTATAAAGCCCAATATTGGCTCCGATATCCCAGAATACTTCTCCCGGTTTCATGCCGCGAATCCACGCAACCGTGTCCGGTTCTTTGGTGTAGATGCTCCGGACGCGCCACTCACAATTAGAATTCGGCAAGTTGAAGATAATGCCGTCCACCATGGTATTCGGCTGAATCCGTTCGTACTCTTGCAGTGTCATCATGATCTTTTCCTCTATTAGCTACTCATCCACGATGTTCCGTCGCCGAATTTATGGCGACCCCACCGATCATATTTAGCCATACCGATCTCCTGAGAGATCGCATATCGCAGCATTACGATCCCGTACCGGGTCGCGCACATCAAATCTTCGTTCAAGGTAACAACCTTGCCATCCACACGGTGATACATGCGATATTCGTCAATCCACTGCGTCAGATTCCGGTTGACTTTGAGCCGTCCCGTGTCGAATCTCTGCGACATTTCCATGAGTCCGGCTTCCACAGACACACCGCGCTTGTCCGGAAACTGCGCATAGTCCGAGATCATGTTTAACCCCTGATCCCGGTAAAACTGAGCGATCTGGATACCAGATCCTTTCTCGGTTTGCAGGCCATCTTTTGGCCATGCCACGGGAATCCACGTTCCCCACGGTTTGATTGCAGCAGCGTGGATGATTGGAGTCTCACGGGACTGGCGATAAACAGAGGCGACGTGAATCACATCGTCGTCCGGGTCGTGAATCAGCTTTACCGCAGCGGTAGGGTGATTCCAACCGAAGTCAAGACCGATGATCTGAGTCCAATGCTCCGGGATTTCTGCCAGCGGCGATTCCAGAATGTCAGCTTCAGGCGTCTCAAATACCTTCCCAGAGCCAAGGAACGGGATGCCATTGGCACGGGCTTCACGTTCGTGTGGCAGATACGCGGCAACGATCTGATCGCGCTCTTCCTGCGTATAGTGGTCGACATCATCGATGGTCATCTGGATAAGAATCGTTCCCGGTTCCTTGTTCCAGAATCGCAAAACCACAAACGTCATCCCCAAGAGCGGGGTAAACGTAAGGTACGCGATACCCTTAGTGTTGTTGGTACGCGTAAGACCTTCCGAGTAGATATCTTCCGGGGGTTCTTCATCGAACCACACGAAATCGAGCGTTTCAGCCTGCCACGCCTCGCGACCGTCCTGATAACCCTTGAAAACGAGAAGAGACGTGTCTCCTGTTGCGTGACGAACAAGTACTGATTCAACAGCGTCGGGAACCCCCCGAGCCTTCTTGTAATCAATAATCCGGTCACGCGGGATCGTTCCCGTTCCGATAGCATTAGTGGGGCCAAGAAGGATACGCTGCGCACCATCGCGCGCGACTTCTGCATTCTTGGAACCCGCCCAACCACGGGTTGCCCTTTTGAACCTCTTGCCTTCCCACCAATCCGGATACAGACCAGTAAGGTGCATTGCCGTTTCACAACCCGCCGCATAGGTATTGTGGTGAATGAGTCCACTTCCGCAATAGTTGGAATATTTGGGCACCGTGAAATCATAAACTTCATGGCGTCCAATCGGTATGACCGCTATAATATGGCTTCCATCTATATCGGGGGTATGCCATGTCACGTTTTCCTGCGAAGAAGCGCCAAGAACTGGAAGCGAAGTTGCGCCCACTGATCGAAGAGCAAGGGATGCAGCAGCACAAAGTAGCCGAACTATTGGGCGTTTCTGAAGATTGGGTTCAGCGTGCCTGTAAGCGACTTGGGCTAGCCACCCAACGCACCGGGCCACGCTCAGGCGAACAGCACCCAGATTGGCGCGGCGGCACAATTTTGATAAAAGGCTATCGCTTTGTGTATTCGCCGGATCATCCGTACAAGAAATATGGACGTTACATGGCGGAACATCGCCTTGTGATGGAGAAAATTCTGGGCCGCTATCTGCAACCCGGAGAAGTTGTGCACCATATTGACGGAAATCCACTGAATAACGATCCAGTAAATCTTTTCCTTTTTTCCACAAATGGCGAACACCTGAGTCATGAATGGAAAGATCCGACCGGGAAGATGCGCGCAGCAAATCGGAGGCGTAAATCCACCCGGATTCCGTCAAAATCCGATGATGATCCGCAACTGCAATAGATCTTCCATCAGACATAACAAGTAACAAACATTCATGCCAACCGTCTTTTTTAAACGGTTGGCAAATACTCGCCGGAACCTTCTTTTCCCCATCCCAAGCCAGAACTACGTCACCATCACGCAATTCACAAACGCGTTTCGTTCCGCCCGGAACATCTATCTTGCTATGGCGGGTAACGCATTTGCCTAACTGGTTGCCTGCCATTAAGCATCGCTGACGGAACTGCAAGCCAGCCGCGTGAAACTCACGTTGCTTGCCATAGGGCTTGTAGAGAAAGAGGCTGTAATCCCGCGTCAGCCGCTTTAACTCTTCAAGCTTCGCCAGTTCCTGAGTCGGGTTTAGCATTTCTCTTCGCTTCCAGTGCCGCTCTTGCTTTTCGGAGATGTTCCAATTGCCGCTCAGACGGCCCCTTCTTCTCTTCCACAACCTTTGCCACTACATCCACCACATCATCCTTGCCAATCCCCAATTCCTCGCGCAGTTGAGCGATCTTCGCACTCACGACTTCCGGATCTTGTGGGGCAGTATTCTTGATTTCCTGAATCGTCCGCTCCGAATACTTCGGATCGCGGATCATCGTCGCCCACTTAATCATGTCCATCGCGGTTTTGTAGGCAGTCGCGCTCCTCGGATCTTGCAGAAGCTGTTCCTTCAACATCAGCATCTCATCGGCCAGATACGCAGCACCGTACTTCATGGAATGCTCGTAAGCCGCACGGAATTCCTCATCATCCTTGAGCCACTGCACGACCAGATTCCAGTCCGGCAGATCCGGCTTTATCCACTCCGGATCATCTACAGGCTTAGGAGGATTCAGGATGTGCTGGATCGGCTTGCCATGTGCCAGTTCTTCCAGAATGTGCTTTTTGACGGCTCTAGGATTCATACTTGGCCAAATCCAATACTCGGATTATGTTGAATGAGATGATTATTCGCAGCCTCAAACCCCTGACGAAAAATATCCTTTAACCATACTTCATTAGACGAAGCCATTCCACGCTCAATATCCCGGTGAATTACCGGAAATACCGACTTAAATGCAAGTTCCCACGTTTCCACGATTATTCTCCCGATAGTTTGTCCTCAGCACTAATACCATTCGCAATACGATACTGCCTAAGATAAGCCAGCACATATTTTGGAGGTTGTTTCCAGTGATATACGGATGACAAGCAAACCCCCAGACTTCTCGCCAAGTCTGTAGCCGACAAGCCTTCAGGAAGCAAATTCAAATCCACGTTTCACTCGTAACAAACAGTTGTACAGACGAGATTGTATCAGACCTGCAAAATCTGCACTGTCATGATGACAGACCCTTACGACTGCAACCCCTCCGCTGCTTCGCGTACTTTGATGGCCAATTCCAGATATGACTTCACCCATCCCGGATATTCCGTATGACTCCACCGGTAAATGCTCTTGAGACTCGTCCCCGTCCTGAGCGCAAAGTCACCTTTCGTCCATCCGAGAGTAGCCAGATCCTTGTCGAACCAGTGATTCCTCTCTGGAATGCTCCCATGCTCCCAATCCTTCCAGCCCCTCTTACTCATCATCACCCTCCAGATTTCTCTTTGAATACACCAGCATCTTCAAAAACTCACCCAACCAATCCGGCTCAGGAACATGTCCTGTCGCCCATCTATTGACCGTCTGTCGACTCACTTTGAGTCTCTTGGCTAGTCTAGTTTGCCTCCATTTGAGCGCATGTAAAGCCTCGGATACGTTCATTTTGTAACACTCTGTTTATATGGGACCGGGAGGAATGTTAATACAGTGTTACATCAGACGAAACAAAATATTCTGTACCAGAAAATTTTTTGAGAGGAGGAACGATGACGACGGCGCGGACGACGGCCATATGGAACAGCGGTTCTGGGTCCTCTTTGAGTCTGCCTCCATCCTACAATTCCACCTGATTGTCACGCTACATGTAACAATCGAATGCGATTTGACATAATGAGTGTTATCAACGCATCAGAACAAGGGTAATCAGCGCAACAATCGCAACAATCGATGGTGATGTGATATGGCCCCACACATGGACGAGTGCGTAGAATCTTTGTCTACCATAGACACAATGTCCCATCATCTTCTGTCCTTTCCTGCCCCCACAAACACAAACGCCACGCTGTTTTGGCGTGGCGCTCTCTCTGCATCTCTCTCTTCACTCTCTTGTTGTCTCTCTACATATCCCTATGCCTATCACACGGCGAAAGCCTGTCACACGGGCTTCTGGCGCTTCCTAGAGGCATATTCACACACGGGATATCGCCTCTTCTCTTTGTTCTCTCTCTGCACTTGCCTACTGCGCAGCTACTCAATTGTAACAGTCCTAGGATATCTATCATGCTTACCCTATCCTAGAAGTGCAGCAAGAGCTATCCCACAACTACCGGAGAACATCATGTCTAACTATCTACCCATTGACGACTACGGCACGGAATTACACCCTGCCGCCGATATGTCCGTCGAGTCCATGCTCGCTTACATGCGCTGGCAATATGAAGGCGTCGCGGAAGCTATCGGTAACGGCCATCTGTCAGGTGAATCTGACGATGAATCCCTCCGTTACTTTGGTCTGATCCTGTAATCATCACGCGCCGCTTAGGCGCTTAGGAGAATCACATGCCGCGTCACTTCGAATGGCTCTTCTCTGATATTAGGATTATATCATAATGAATATTCGAGTAAGACTGACGCTTTCCGCTATTGCGGGAGCGTCCATCGGAGTATTAATAGCCGATTCCATTGGAATAATCCATCTTGAATGGAGCACTTGGATTATCCTATTTGGATTATTCGTCGTGTCATTTGTCGGAATGACAGTAGACCAAGGAGATCTGTAATGGAAACTGCAAAGAATATCGCAATGCTCTCTCTGCTTATGGCTATCTGGATCGTCGTCGGCATGGCGATGACGGCCTGCACGGTATCGCCTCCAATCATGCATGGCTATCCGGGTGGCAATGGCTCGCATGGCGGGCAAGCTGGCGGCTTAGGTGGACGTGGTGCAGGCATCGGAGGAGGAATCGGCGGCGCGATGGGCGGTATGGGACACGGCCATAAGTGAGACTGTTACAATTTCTCACTTTGAGAAGTTGGATGTTTAACCTATACTGGAATTGCAGTCAGGGAACAAGGGGAATGAAATGGAAACCTTCCTACATCGCCAGATCGTAATGCTGTCTCACTGTTACATGGAATACGTGCAGGAAAGCCCGCATTTCAGCAGCACGGCAGGCGGGATAGTTTCCAGATCTGCCTATGTTCGGACTGTTGACTACTCTGATGTAGTCGATGCTTGCCTAGAGGATCTTCCGGAAGGAAAGTATCTCTAGATTTTCTTAACCATGATTTAGGGGATGAATCATGAACGCACTCGCCGCACGGATGGGTAACTCTGTCCAATATCGTTCTACCACGCCGCTGTCCGATGAACAGATCATGCGCGTCGCGCCGTCTGTTTTCGCGGAAGAAGCGCACGCCTCACGCTCAGACCGCTATACGTACATTCCAACATCGCAAGTATTGGACGGCCTGCGGAAAGAGGGTTTTGAGCCATTCATGGTCGCGCAAGGCAGGACACGCATTCCGGGTAAAGCTGATTATACCAAGCATATGATGCGCTTCCGCCATGCGGGCCAGATCAACGATGCGGAAGCACAGGAGATTATCCTGATTAATTCGCACGACGGGACTTCCTCCTATCAATTGCTGGCTGGCGAGTTTGTTTTCGTCTGCTGTAACGGTCTGGTTTGCGGCAATACGATGGCCGATATCCGCATCCGTCATAAAGGCGATATCGTGTCTGATGTGATTCAAGGGGCATATGACGTAATCGATGATTTCGGCATGATTCGTGAAGTGAAAGATGAAATGAAGTCCATTACTCTGAGCGCACCGGAACGTCAGGCTTACGCGGAATCCGCCCTGATGCTGAAATATGACGGTGAAGATGCACCGATTCGCGCTGAACAGCTTCTTCGTCCGCGTCGCATGGCTGATGCGAACAACACGCTATGGTCAACGTTCAACCGCGTTCAAGAGAACGTCATCAGAGGCGGCTTGCCCGGTCGCAATGCCAATGGTCGGCGCGTCCGGACCCGTGAAGTAACGGCCATCGATTCAGATGTGAAACTGAATCGCGCTCTCTGGACTCTTGCCGAAAAGATGGCCGAATTAAAAGCATAAAGAAGGGCAGGGGCAAGGATCAGTACTTGCCCCTTTTTAACGCAAAGGGAACAAGAATATGAACCATTTCGTTGAACATTGGAAGCATGTCCCGTTTCGGCACCGATTCATTGCATCGCTGATGATTTGCGGCACGTCGTTTATAGTGTATTTCGTCACACATAACGACGTTTGGTTTAAAGCGTTCGAACTGAGCGTTGCACCGTTTCTCGACAAGGCTATTTTCGGTGCAATGGAATGATTGAAACCTTTATGGACTTTATGGCCGTGATTACTGCAATTTTATTGGTAATCGCGGTCGTTCGAGGATAAACATGAAATTCCAATTGGGCGACCGGGTAAGGATTCATCCCTATTATGCGCTTGCTGATAAGGCAGTGGATGGTACGGTCATATATATCGACCGTGGCATCCTGCATATCAAACGTGATGATGGCGAGATAGGGGCAGGCATCGGCAAGAGCTGGTTAGTCTCTGCTGATGCCTGCGTCTCCGGCCCCCAGCCGGGGGTTACGCTGCTGTCTGATGTGAAGAAGGCTGAACCGGTCAAGACGGAAGACGAAAAGCATATTGCTGGACTGTCTCCGGAAGTAATCGACATGGAAGCGTTCGATTCATTTATGCGTGAATTGTAGGAGGTCATCATGCAAGCCATTGAAGTGCAAAACGGCGTTCGCGTTCGTTTTGACGATAGCGAAGAAACGAGCGACCCTGATATTTTCACGGGAGTCATCGAATCCTCTTTAGATGGATGGAGGATTCGCATCGACCGGGTGGAAGAGACCGCGATTGGCATTGCGCGCGGAGAAGTGTGGACGCTCGGCGATATCGTTGACGAAGACGATTTAAATAAAATCACGGTCATCGGCGGAGATTACCATTACTTGCATTAGGATTTTATCATGCTGCATGGAGATAAAAGATTGGCGATGGTATTGGCAATAAATTTCATCGAAAAAGGGAATGAACCAATTCGTAAAGACCGCGTTTGACGCCTTTATGAGGGACTTGTAATCATGGGAACCCACAAGATTTATTATCACTTTACTTCTGACATTCTGCGTGATGGCTCGCCCATTCCCCCTGTAGGGAAATGGCTGGCCATCCCGAAAGAGAAAGAGATCCACATCTGCGGATGTGGATTACATGCCTCCGAGCATCCCATGGATGCCCTGAAATACGCTTCGGGAAACATGCTCCATCGCGTGGTACTGGAACAATTCGGCGAACGGGACGACGATAAAGTCGTCGCCCGTCGCCGCAAAATCATCGCCTCTGTAGATGCCATTGCGCTATTGCAACGTACCGCACGTAAATTCGCATTGGATGTTATCCACCTCTGGAAGGCTCCTGATGTAGTTAGAGAATTTCTGGAAACCGGCAATCCTGAATTAGCTGCGGCGGCGGCAAGGGTGGCGGCAAGGGCGGCGGCAAGGGCGGCGGCGGCATGGGCAGCGACGGCAGTGTCGGCGGCGGCAAGGGCGGCGGCATGGGCGGCGGCGGCGGCAAGGGAGGCGGTATGGGCGGCAAGGGAGGCGGCAAGGGAGGCGGCAAGGGCGGCGGCGGCGGAGGCAGTGTCGGCGGCGGCATGGGAGGCGGCAAGGGCGGCGGCATGGGCGGCGGCAAGGGAGGCGTTTACCAAGGCACAACGTGATTACTTTCTCTCGGAAGTGAATAAGGAGTTTGACAAATGAACGCATGTATCAAAACCGGTGCGGACGTGTGGGATACAAACGAAAATGGCGTAAGGTATGGCGACCTGTATCACGTCAACGGCTTTTACGTTTTGCGCTATGTCGGCGTACCGCATTACGACAGGAGCCAAGTGGAAAACGATTGCTTTGCCACGTTTGACACGCGGCAAGCGTACTTAGACCAGCAACGGATGCACTACCCGGCGCGGCTGCTACAGCCAGAATATCCGAACATTCTGGATATGGCAGGAGGCGCAGATATGGGTTATGCAACGCTTCTAATTGCTGAACAATACGTGAAGGAACAAGTTCATGAGAACGATTGAGGAAATTGATTCCGAAATGGATTCCATCGTCGACAAAGCGAAAATGTATTCGAGAAAAGTTGACGCATTCAACCAATCGGTTCAAAAACTAGAAGCGGGGTCTATATCACCCGAAACACGCTGGTTGTTCAGGCAATTCATGGGAATGCTGAAAACGGCCTCTCAACTTCCTCCAACACGAGCACAAAATGGCGTGGCCTTAGATCTGCTGGAACAACTTACATATGCTGCGAAGTGCCTGATTAGGCTGGATCTTCCGGGTGCGCAAAATCTGTATGATCTCGCGTTCGGTATGGCATCCGACTTTGTGCACATGATACGACTGGAGAATGAGAAAAATATGCTTATGGATGACACTGGCCCTACATCCACTACTACCTTGCAATAGGAGGCAAGTATGATAGCGCGTAGCCGATTGGCTAAATTCATCAAGCGGTTTCCGCGTTCTCAGGTAATCATCCGTCCCTACTCTGACCCTGAGGGGAACACGGTTGAGATCGTTTCCGTGCAGCGGAACAAGCATTACATGCACATCACCGCATACAAGCGTCAGAGAGACGCTGTACGGGCTTTGCGCCTGTACGGCATGGTACAGGAGGGCAGAGTATGGAGAACGCCGTTAGCCAAGGGATCTGAGCAACAGATCCCGGACGCTCCGGAGGAACGCGGGAAAAGTAATGCTGCTGCTGTCTGGCGGGACGATGACGGTTTGCGCGCCGGTACTGGCTTCGATTGGGGAGGATACGACCCCATCTGGAAGCGCGAACAGTGACGCTTCGGCAGCACGGCGGCGCGTGAGTCCTGCGACTACACGCCCGCCTGCATGATCCCACTTACCAAACTCTTTGCTGGCATCAGACCACCGCTCTTGAGTAATGTAACGCTTGAGAGTGGAGGTCTGATAAGCGCCAATCCCAAGGTTATAAGCAAAGTCTGTCACGGCCTCTAGCCGATTGGGATACTTCGCCAGATTTCTCGTTGCGCGCAACACTCCGGCCTTGGCCTTGTTCCACTGAGCCTCGAATCGCGCGTCGCACTGCGCTTGATCCCAGACAGTCTGAGATCCAATGTCGGGACCAGTAGATCCCCATCCAATCGTCCACACGCCGCCCAAGGCATCCCAATACGATTGCACGCGCCCGTCTGGGAGACGGCGCGCGCACGATTCGAATGACTGACAGAGATCTGTCCCGCGAGACATTACGCAGCCGGGGTGGCCGGTTCGGCAGAAGGAGTAGCAGGCGTATTCGCCGCTACAGCCTGATTCAGGGCCGTAGTGCCATTCGTGAGTGATGTGGCTGCGGTAGAAAGGTCAGCTTCATCGGAAGGCGTAGCGGAAGATTTAGCGGCATCCAGAGCGGTTTTGGTACTGGCCAGCTCGGCAGAGAGAGACTGAATAAGCGAGACAGCAGCGTTCATAGCTTCGTTAGAAGCAGTAACGGCAGCTTGCAGATCGGTAAGGGCGGACATGATGGACTCCGAGAAAACAATGAGAACACGCAAACCGGCGAAAACATCGCCAGAACTGACTTCTTTGGGGACTTCCAAGGCGGGGCGATTGTAATTCATTGCTGCTTCTCAATGGAACGGCCAACGAACCAGAAGGACACGATCATCGTCAGCATGGACGTATCATCTTGTCCCCAATTATTCATGAGGACTTGAACCATGTTGCCTGTCAGTTCCCACGCGTAGACCATCACCGAAATCTTCCACGCCGCCCACATGAGGAACACGAAAAAGGTAACAGCAGGACGGACGAGCGCGGAGATGAAGGAAATGAGTTTACCGCCAGCAGATGCCATTGCGGCCTGTGTGGTGAAGGCGGTTTGTAGTGCGTCAATTTGGGCTTTCTGCGCGTCAGCTTCGCCTTGCGCATGGATCTCAGCAATCTTTTGCGTACCCGTCACTTGCTGGAAAGCAAGTGCCTTGTCTTGCATGTCTAGCTCATGTTGACGGTCGTTTTTCGCGTCGAAAAACTTCAGCAACTCAGGTGCAAGACGGAGTAAGCCGCCAAAGAGGCCCGAAAGGATGGTCAACAGCATGGCTTACTCCAAATGCAGAATTTGCAATCGTAATTTTACTACAACCCCCTTCCTGCTAAGCCGCCTTTCAATAACGCTTGAGCTACCGCCCAAGCTATCTGCGCCGAACGCCAACGGCGGCATGAACAACCACCCGATATCTACAGTCATGTGTGTGTGCCTGCAAAGCACACACACAAATACAAATCCTTACCTGATGAAAGGCACAGTAAGGCACCCCCAAAATTATCGAGTGACGTTTAATCTGACGATTCCACTGCATCACCGGTGGACAGGGGGCGGCATTTAAGTTCCCCACTCGTTTAACGTCGGGTTTATCGCGGCAAGCTCGACACCTGATCCGCTAGCCCCGGGTAGCATAGGGCCGTCTAGGCTTTCTTCCTTACGCGCTTGCCCTTCGCGCGGCAAGCGCCTTACTTGGATGGTACGAACTGCGCCCCATCGCTGCATTTCAACAGCCGTGGGTCCATCCACTTTAGAAAAGGTTTCATATCCTCAACGTTCTCGATATACCATTTTTCGGCTATGCGGATTTTAGTGTTGTCGTTCGCTGGCTAGGGCGAGTAGTGCGCTGACAGCCACGACTGGAACCTGTCCATTTCCAGTGGCCGTATATCGCTCCACCCGATTGGCCACCCCATCATCCATTCTTGGACCTGTGGGGTTGGTCTGCCAAACACCTCCCGAAACGCGCGCGCGCATGAATGCTTCTGCATCGAATCCGCGCAATAGTTCGCCATCGTCGTCGGTGTATGCAAGAAGCCAAAATCTTTCCCGTATGTGGTCACTACCCACGTCTGCCGCGCTAAGGGATATTGCTCTGGTTTCGTAACCCAGCGCCTCAAGGTCGTCGCAAGCTTGGTCGATTGCTTTTCTGCTGACGTTCTCTCCGAACACATATCGAGGTTCAACGTCGCAGACGACTCTAAGCATTTCGGGCCAAAGATTTTTTTCCGCAATATTTCTGCCGCGCGCGGCTTTGCTGAATGCTTGGCAAGGGAATCCCCCAGATACAACGTCAACAACGCCTCGCAACTGGCTGCCGTCAAAGGTGCGCACGTCATCCCATATTGGGAAAGGCTCCAGAAAGCCGTCGTTCTGTCGCTGGGCAAGAACGCCTGCGCTCCATGGGGAATATTCCACCGCTGCCACGGTGCGCCATCCAAGGATTTTAGACGCAAGCAATCCACCACCAGCGCCCGCGAAAAGAGCCAACTCATTCATGCCTCACCTTTGTTGTTCCACACGGGCTCACCCATGTGAACAGGCCCATTCACGGACTCCATGAACCTTCGGTTGAGTTCCTCGGCCTCGAGTGCACGAGCCTTCCAGTATTCGGACTCGTTACGCTCCAAGGCATCCACGAGAGGACCAAACTTCCGGCGGTAGGCGTCAATCGATTTTTCGTCGTCATTCGTCATGCAGTCTCTCCTTTCCACACGTTATTCCGAATTTTAATTACAGAGGAGAATCATGGATTACACACATTATTCCGGAGAGCCCTTTTTCTGAAAATGGAACATTCAGATAAGTAACCACTTCATCCTCTTCAACAAAAAGCCCGATCCTTGGCAGGACCGGGCGAAACGCCGCGAGAACGCGACGACGGAGACTCAGGGAGGGTGCTGCACGGCGACTGACTCGCTTACGCAGCACACGGGGGATGATCTGCGCCAACACCCTCTCTGGGCGGGACTCCGCGCGGCAAGCGTGCGTCGCAGAATCCCTAGCGGCTTGGCGATGCGCCTAACCGATGACTCAACTATAGCACATGCAATCCTTGCAGGTGCTAGACTCAGAGAGCGTTACAAAAAACCGGAGATCGCCATGCTGGAAATTGCCACGCCTACGCAATACTCAGACGAAATCACGAAGCTATACCAACAAGGTCTCACACCGGGAGACAGCACAGGCTGGCAAAGTTTAGACGAATACTACACAATCGCGCCCCATTACTGGACGATCATCACCGGCATTCCCTCCGATGGGAAGTCTACATGGCTCGACAATCTGATGCTCAATCTCATGCGGCAAGGCTGGAAATTCGTCCTCTACAGCCCCGAGAACCAGCCGGTAGGGCTACACCTAGCGCAGCTTGTGGAAAAAGCTGTAAAGCGCCCGTTTCGAGCCGGATACCACAATCGCCTGTCTCCGGAAGATCTCGTAAAACTGCTCGACTATCTTGAAAACGGATTAAGAATCATTCGCATGTCGCAGGATTCGGCAGCGTTTCCGGACTTGCTGGCCGTGCTGGATGCTGCTGATGATGTGATCCGGCAAGAGTGGCAGCACGATAAAGTGGGGGTCATCATCGATCCATGGAACGAACTGGATCATTCCCCTATCTGCGGCATGAACGAAACCCAAATGACGAATTTTGAACTGATGCAGTTTCGCTATTGGATTCGTCAGCGCAATACGCACGGGTTCATCGTCGCCCATCCCCAGAAGCCGCAACGCGCCAGAGACGGCACATTGCGAGCCGTCAACCTGTACGATATCAACGGCAGCGCAGCTTACTTCAACAAGTCAGATCATGGGATCGTCGTCCGTCGCAACGAAGATGGGACGACCGAGATCTCAGTAGAGAAGTGCAGATTCAAGCATCTGGGAAAGAAGGGATCTGTAGTTCTCCGATTCAATCCGGGAACAGGCACATACGATGACGATCTTGCAAGAGAACAACGTTACCGACGATACGATCAAGATGGTGATTCGTTCTGAGGACGGCAAAGTTGTAACAAAAGAAAAACTATGCCAAGCGATTGACTCTGCCGCTGTAGGGACTACCATTGTTCTTACCGGCCCACGTGCTAGTGACGAGCTAACCGCTAGACTTCACTGCGCCATTCGGTGCATCGCCAAACAGCTAACATGGGCCGGACAAAAGCTGACTGAGGATGACTGGAAGCGGTTACTGACCGCTGCTGTATTCGGACAGAGGGTGTTGCCGTCGCCCGATGGAAAAGGTTTCGTTGTTCTAGACTGCCGCACGTCACAAATGAGCGGTAGTCAGAAATGGAATCTTCTGGAATACATCTACGCTTGGGGCAGCGAACACAATGTTATCTTTGATGAGGAAGTCATGTGACTACCAAAGAGCAATATGAGGATGCGATTGTACGCGCCGGTTATGATCGTAATCGCGGACATCTTGATCGACTGGCAAAAAACCAAAACCCTGTAATTAGGAAAGTCGCACTGGAATTTCTCGACAAACTCAATGAGGAAGAAATGGCACAACAACCGAAAGGCAATACCCTTCAAGAAGCCGCTGAACCGATCATTAACGCGGAGATCGTGAAGACCGGCGATAAGCTAATCATCCCGGAAGGTGTTTCGCTGAAACAAGCGAAATCCTTGATCGACCGGCGCATGACGTATGAAGAGGAAGAGGTTTCCCTTTCCGAAATGTTCGACGTGTTTCCGTGGGACGGCGCGCACGCTTTCGATATCGTTCTGACAGAAACATACGGATGGTCGCCAGCGGAAGCGCAACAAAGCTTCTGGGGGCCAGTCCCGCCCAAGATGGTCACGATTGACGTAGACGTGAACCAGAAAAAAGCCGTGCCATGGGGAACGTTCTCCCTTCCCAACGTGGAAGGCACGATCAATACCGGCGTCGCCCTAAGGGATGGCCGTGTGTGTTTCGCTCTTTCGGCAGAAGTGAAGCGGCTTTCGCAGCCCGTGGTGGAAGGCTTGTTCGCCAAGGTGCGGGCATACCTGAAAACCGGCAGCATCTATCGGGGCAAGGCAATCCGGATGCGCTTTCTAGACGAAGATGGCGGCATGCTGAAAATGCCGGAACCGAAGTTCATGGACGTATCCGATATTGACGAGTCGCAGCTTGTCTATTCGGAAGCGGTGCAGGCCGATATCGAAACGAATCTATTCACGCCGATCCGTCGCATTCACGAACTGAAAGCCAACGGAATCCCTGTCAAGCGCGGCGTGTTGCTTGGCGGGCAATACGGCACCGGCAAGACTCTGGGAGCTCGTGTGGCCAGCAAGTACGCGGTGCAAGTCGGCGTGACGTTCCTATACGTGACGCGGGCAGACGAACTGTCGCACGCGATCAAGTTTGCACGGCAATATCAAGACCCGGCCTGCGTGATCTTCTGCGAAGATATCGACCGCGCGATGAATGGTGAGCGTTCCGTGGAAATGGACGATATCCTCAACATCATCGACGGCATCGACAGCAAGAATAGCAACATTATCGTTGTCCTGACAACGAACAACCTGACTGGCATCAACGCGGCAATGTTGCGTCCGGGACGGCTGGATTCAGTGATCGAAGTCCGCGCACCGGATGCGGAAGCGGTGGAACGTTTGCTGCGCTACTATGGCGGCGCGGCAATCTCTTCCGACGAAGATCTCACGCGCGTCGGTCAGTATCTGGACGGCCAGATCCCGGCAGTCATCGCGGAAGTTGTGTCGCGGGCGAAGCTGTCGCAGTTGAAGTTGAACGACCCCGGCGTAAAAGTTACACACCTGACGGCGGCGGCTTTGGAAGATGCGGCAGCGTCCATGACTACGCAGCTTGATTTGCTTGCGCTGCAAAGCATGGGAAAGGAGGGACCGCCTCCGCTGGAAGTCGCACTGTCCGAACTGATCGATAAGTCCGTTGCTTCCCGCATGGACGAGATCCGAGGCGTTCTGGACGATGTGAAGGCATACGTGTCGTAATCAGCCCCCTTGGCCACGCGGCACCTTTCTGCTCGATTCTTGTCGCGTGGTCCTTTTTATTCTCAGGAGACGGAAAATGTCCGATCCCATCAACGGCTTCGAAACCAAAGCCAATCAGGAAACGAAAACGGTCATCGCCAAAGCGCGAAGTGCCTATACATGGATTCTCGATGAGATCCACGGCCATGCAATTATCGCGCATGTCGTGTTTCGTGCATCAGCATGGATGATGGCTACGCTCGTCCTCTACAAGATGTACAAGGGCTAATCATGGACTTCCTGTTCATCGTCGCAGTAGTTGCCTTGGTATGCGTAGTGGTCGCACTTTGTGACTAAGGCAGAAGCGGCGTATTTGGGGAAACTGGTTCGGCTTGGCTGTATAGCTTGCCGGTTGCTTTATGACGACTATGAAGCCCCAGATCCTTCGCTTCAATTGACGGTGATACACCATGTAAGAGAAGGGCAGGGGATGGGGCAGAGAGCGCAAAACTGGCTAGCAATTCCTCTATGTGTATCTCATCACACAGGGAAAGAAGGCGTACATGAAAATGGCCATCGAATTCCGGCTTTAAAGATGGACGAAATGGATTTGTTGGCTGCAACCATAGAGGCATATCATGAGCAATTTTGAAGGACACGATACCCCCGGACTGAAAGGCATGGCGGAAGCTGCGGACGCGTACAGAGTAGTCCGGGAAATCACCAACATCATCAAGGATATGGTACCGCCCGGTTATGGGGTCCTGTTGGCGATCTGTCAGGAAGGCGAGCCAGTTGGCGCGACCCTCGGCGGTGTAGACACGTTTTCCCGTTGCTATGACGACATGCTGATCTGTCTGGCCGGGAAGATCTATGAGGCACGCTTCCAACAAGGCGCGCACGAACGCATGAGCGCGACGAAACCGGGCGATAGCAAGCACTAAACCGCGCGTTATCACTCGACTGAGGTCAATATGAACACATCTGAATTTCACGATAAGGTCTGCGAGTACATCAAGGAAAACTGCCCGGACAACACGATCTGCGTGTTTGCCTGCGAGAATGGCGAATTTTACGTTTTCGCGGGGGGGCCGGGGGTATCCATCCAAGATGATCGCTATTCTTCTCTGGCGCTCTGTCTTGCGTTCAACCTTGGCACGGCTCGTTTCGAACAACAGCATCACGAAGAAGGGCAAATGCATGCCGAACCGTGGCCGTTCCCGACAGGCGGGAGTAAGCACTAAACCTATTGCTTGGAGCAAACTAAATGACAGCCCATCTCGCAAAGGGTGCGATATTAGGAAATACCTATCTAGTGCGGGATGGGCGTCATCATGGGCGCTTGGTCAAGGTCATTGAGAACGTCGCATCTACTAGCACCGCATTCGTCAAGGTGATCTTGCTGGATGCATGGGGCAAGCCCACAAAAGAGGTTGACGTTATCCCGCTCGCCCATATAGCATGACAGCGCGGAGGCCGCGATGAAACCAGATTGCTTTGATACAGAATCCGATTGGGACTACTGGCGAGAAATGGAGGCACATGTGCGCTTTGTCATCGGCGGTGGCCGACCCAATTCCGCGCCAGTCAATTATTGCGCAGACTGTACGCTTGCCTATGCAGAGAAGATGCGCGACGCGGGACGGTGCGCGCATCCTGAATTCATGTTCAAGGATGGAGAAGAACCACTACGAAGCAAGCCTGCTACCCACAAAGGGGTATCATTCCACAACGGACAGCAACGATGGGAAGTACGGTTCTGGAATCCAAAGACCGGTCATCGTGAGTTCATTGGTTATTACGATACCGTTGAGGAAGGGGTTGCCGCTCATGAGTCCCATGCAGAGAAGTTTAAACGAGATGAGGCGGCGTGGCTACTTCTGCGAGATAACCGAAAACTGGATAAAGCACGGCGCAGTAGGGTATAGGAAGGATCTGTTCGGGTTCTGCGATCTGCTATGTCTGGGGGAAAATGAAGTCATTGCCGTACAAACCACGTCGCGCTCCAACATGCGAGCACGCATCCGGAAGATTGCCGATTCTGATGTAGTGGGGTTTGTGCGGAAAGCTGGAATCCGAATTCTTGTGCAGGGTTGGGACGGCGACAAGCTGACTGAGGAAGATGTGTCTTAAACAAGCGCAAGGAGCCGCGCCGTGACTGATGACGAACTGCCGGAAGAAATGCCGACATTCCCCGGATACTATTGCTATGACGAAGATCTCGAAGCATGGGTGCGATTGGAGGCTCTGGCTGATATGCTTTTCTACCGACTCCAACATAACCCCCCTTGCATGTGCCGCGTGGTATTTGATCCGATAGACGAGAGGATCGTATGACTGAGACGATTGAGCTAACCAACGAACGCGGTGAAGTCCGCACATATGAAACCGTCGCGTCGCGGTTGGCTCGATTCCGAGCGGATAAGCCTGAGTGGTCTATCATCAGCGAGCTAATTGCGTGTGATGATGAAGTTGTCCGCATTCGCGTCAGCATTGGATGGGTTGGAGACGATGGCAAGATTCGAGTTATTGCTAGTGCATCCGCCGAAGAGTACCGGTCGGACGTGGGAGTTAATGCTACATCGTGCCTTGAAAACTGCGAAACATCGGCACTTGGGAGGGCTTTGGCTTTTGTCGGGTACGGTAGTCCGACCAGCATTGCGTCTGCGGAGGAAATACAAGGCGCGAAGCGTAAGGCGGCGGTTATCGCTGAGGCAAAGCCGGGTGCGCTGATTCTCCTACAGCAAGCCTCCAAAAAGGGCGCTCAGGAGCTTCGGCGGGTCTGGGAGGATGTACTGTCCAAGGAAGATCGGCAAGCCTGTAGAGGGCATTTGGCAAGGCTTAAAAGGGAAGCCGAGAAAGTAGGAGGGCAGCATGACAGCCCCACTGAGGCGTAATGGTGCGTTTGTGCAGCAGATCGTCCGTGGATGCGAGAGCAAGAATCGCTATCCGGACGAAATCACGGCACGGGCGGCAGGCGCGATGTTCTGCGAACTGCGTGAGATCAAGTTGTGGGTCTACCAGTGCAAATTCTGTAAGGGATGGCACCTGACGAGCCATCCACCGTCAACGCGATACGAAAGAGAAGTCAGGGACGTTAATTACTATCTCAGAGGAAAGTATGAATCAGAAACAGGCAAAATCCATTCGTGCGATGCTGAAATATCACGGTGTGAACCCAAGGGAAGTGACTCTGGTTGAACCACGCAAGGAAGTCACTGGACCTAACGGATGGCACTGGCGCGAATACAAGCTGGACAAGAATTGTGGACGTGCCCTATACCTGCACCATAAGAGGCGCTATGAAAACATGCGACATATGCGAGCGTAAGCATCACGCAAGGGGCTATTGCCGCGCCCATTACGATGAACTACGACGCATGGGATTCTTTCAGGTTGGCGATCTCGCACTGGAAAAGCAATGTCTGACCATCTTACCGACTATGATCGCGCCGGAAGAATCACTGCTTCCGTGGTCGGGGCCATCCTCCGACACGATCCCTATCGCTCAAGCAAATGGGCATGGCGAGTCATTACCGGCAGAGAGCCTATCAGAGCCGCTGGATGGGATGCCCAACGCGGACTCGAACACGAATCCGATGCAATCGAATCTCTGGAAATCGATTTTGGACGGCTTGTTCTGGGCGGTCGTTTTGTGTGCCATCCTGATCTGTTTTGGCTTGGGGGTAGCCCTGATGGCTTCCTTGTGGAATCTGGCATTGAAATACCTGTAGAGTGCAAATGCCCTCGCAAGCTGCATTCGGTTATTCCAGAGCATTACTATGACCAAGTGCAGTTGCAGCTTGAATGCTGCAATGCGCCCTATGGGTATTTTGTGTCATGGGTAGAAGATGGCCAATGGATTCAGCTCGTAGAGCGCAATTCGTTATGGTGGAGTACTAACTTTCCAAAATTGCAAGAGTTCTACAACGAGTATATTGCGAAAGACGTGGAACCCCCACGAGGGGATAGGAGAAAGAAATGCTAATGACTGACGAAGAGAAGGAAGCATGGTTCCTTGAGCATTACGCCGCATCCAAAGAGATCATGGACAAGATCGGCGCAATGGATATCAAAGACCCATTAATAGCATTGTGCGGGATGTGTCTTGTCAGCCAGTCGAACATGATCGATTGGCTCTGGAAGAAGTATCAGGAACACAAGGGGATCAAAAATGATGGGTAATTGGAGCGATTGCGAGAACGATGACGAGCGCATGATGTTCATGCACGCGATATGGCCGACCGTAAAGGGGGCGTGTGAAGGAATCAGTGACACATGCGGCAACAGAACTGACAAGGAAGCTCGTCTGTCCAAAATCATCGGGGTGCAGGCAGAAATATCCCAATGGCTATGGGAAAAACTGAAAGAGGCAAAACATGGCAATCAAGTACAGCTTGACCGCTAAAAGTGGTCAGTACAAGGATGCACAAGGGAACCTGAAGAATTCCTATGTGCGGTGCGGCGTGGTTATGAATGGCAAGAATGATGGTGAATATGTCATCAAGCTTGAAGCCTTGCCCGTGAATTTTGACGGCTGGATCTACATGAATAAGCCGGAACCCAAAGGGCAAGGTGGACAGCGTAGACCGCAAGCAAGGCCGCAACAGTCGGAGGGATTTGATGATTCTCTGGACGACGTGCCATTTTGAGGAAATTATGACTATCCGAGATAGCAAGACCTATGCGGACGCATGGGAAACGTGTCGGCCTGTTGCAGCCAAGGCTTGCCATGACGACGAGATCGGCGTGGAGAACATGCGCCGCATGTTCTACGCGGGCGGTTATGCGCTCGTCACGTTGTTCGGCGTGGTGCGGCTCAAATGCAGCGGCGATGACAAAGCAACAGGAGAGCGTATCGTCGGCATTCTGAACGAGATCAAGCAAGAGATGGAAAGGATGCAGCCCACGCAAGAAGAGACGATTGGGGGACGCGAATGAGTCGCCTGAATAATTTTAATCGTGATGCCATTGTGGCGTCTGTTATGGCAGACGTGCCGAAAACCGATTACGCTGAAGCGGCTCGGAAGATGATTCAGCAGTATTGTGTGGACCATCTTCCGGATGGACTCAAGACGGCCCACGAGAAGCACAAGGAATGGCTAAATAAATGTACGCTCTGGAATCTTCCGAGCGGAGTAGGACAGGTTAGCGTAGTCGGCCCTGATGGCGACACGATGATGGCCATGCTTCAGAAAGATTCTATTCTCTGGGATGCGCTGATCGAGCTAGGGGTCAAGCAAAGCCAGCAGGAAAAGACGCGCCGGGAGTTGAGGGACAAACTTCGCACGGCTCTTAATTCCTGCACGACTTTCAACATGGCGCGCGAACGTCTGCCTGAGTTCGCCAAGTACATCCCGGAAGATAAAAAGGAGTCCGCGAATCTTCCAGTCATCAATATCGCTAAGGACTTCATGGCGGCTGGCTGGCCAGCAAGCATGGCGTGAAATTCACCGTGCATAAGGACGCGAACCCCAAGTACCTCCGTTGCTGGAGGATCGAGTAATCACTCGCCATCCTGAATGATGGCATCATCGCCGACTTTGGCAGAGATGGCACGGCTACAATGGCCGTGCCTCACCTTGTCTAGCAGCTTGCACAAGATGCAGCCCCACGGACGACCGTTAGCACGAGCCTTGGCGGCGCGCGTGCTGATCGTTTCGTTGTAGCTGCCAAGTAGAAAGATGCAATTCATTCCGCAATCCAGCCATCGGAGAATGTTCCAGAAGTACACCCCGGCGTATTTCAGGAATTTCATTGTTACACTCTTTCGGTTGTGTTTTTCTTATGATGACCTACCCTTGGATCAAGGATGACCCGGCCCGCGAAAGATGTAATAGTTGATTGCATTGCCGATGACGAATGAGAGAACGGAAATAAGACCCAGAAGGATCTTGTGCATGCCATCCTTACGGTGCATGTTCTCCATGAGTTCTTCCATGTCCTCCTGTAGGGAGGCAAGCACGCGGTCCTGAGCCTCAAGGCGGGCTAGGACCTTACCCATCATCACCGGATCGTAGTCATCATTCGCCATGATCTGAACCTTATTGTGAGTTCGAAATGAACCTCTCTATTGCTGACTACCTTATTGGTATTACAATTTGGATTGTAACATCTGCTTACGACTTTTTCGTAGCGGCATTTTCAAGTATTCCGTTCGTTCTTATTTTTGTCGGCTATTGCATTTGCCGAGCGATTGAGAACAACAAAATTCACTGACTGTTTACGGCTGCGCCACCTAAAAGACCCATAAGCGGAGCCGTACCGATTACCGAAGTACCAAGTTGGCGCATGAGATCCGGACGTTGCAGCAACAGGGCCATCATGGCCCTGCGCCCGGTTTCAGTGCCGTATGCTGTAGCGCCCATCCCGCCGATTGCAAGCGGGATGGGATTATGGAGCACTGTAGCGAGGCCGCCGCCAAGTGCTAGATTGGCGAGAATCCCCCGACCTGCCGTTCCTGAGTCTGGATATTTGGAGCCAAGCACATTCTTCGCAGCCGTGGCAATGTCCATGTTCAAACCCGTGGACGTTCCGCGCTGAGCTTGTGTTGCGCCAGTACGTACCGCGCCGAGATATTGCGCGGGCGTGAAAATGTTGTTGTTCCCCATCGCCTGCACACCACCGGCAGCGCGTTCGATTTGCTTGTATTGCGTCCACGCATTGCTTGCGTTCCGTAGTTGCGGCTGGATCTGCGCGGGCGAGTTGCGGACCACCTGAGCCGTCATCGCGCCATTCAGATCATCGAGCGCGTCAGCGAGCGCCAGCTTGTCGGAGTCCGGCACACCAAGGCGAAGCTGGCGTTCCAATCCGCTAATCATCGAGCGCGAATCACCCCATGCGTCGCCAGCCATGCGCGACGGCGGCAAACCGGGAGCCATCGGCTGTAATTTCTGGGCGATCTGTTCGTTGACGATGGTGTCGAACTGATCCAGACGCGACGGAGCCGCTTGTGCAAGCTGAGTCCGGATCGTGCGGAGATCGTTCTGAAACAGACCACCGGGCCGGAATATGGCTTGCGTTTCCACGTTGTCGAATTCTTTACCGATGGTACGGTTGACGTATGCGACCGCCTCCGATCCCGTCGCCACATTGCGCGGAATAGTCTGGCCAAGCGGAGCGAGCGCGCGGTTATACAGCGCGCGATTGAATTGTTCGTTTGCTGCGCCCTTGGCGCTCTTGATCGTGTCGCCCACAAACGGAATGCTCGACAGCTTCTCTTCCGTCTGCGCGGCAGCATTCCCGCCCATCTGGCCGGGAGTCGGGACCACGCCAGCATCCACCAGCGTTTGCACTTCCGGAGAGGCGCGCATTCCACGGATCGCGGAGCCGACCCCGGCAGTTGCCCCACCGACGACACCACCGGTCGCGCCGCCGACAGCGATCCGTTTCAGGTAGTCCGACAGCGATTCGCCCGGTTGGATGGGCGACATGCCCGCCTGAGCGCCACCGGCAATGGCCCCCTTGACGATACCCGAGCTAACGCCAGTAGCCGGTCCTACAGCCCCTGCGACAAGCGCATTCAGGGGGTTGGCCATAGCCGAACCCATGCCCTGCACGGCATTCTCGACACCGCCTTGTGGATTCGGCGTCGCCCGGTCAATCATATTGCCGAGTACCGCATTCACGTCCTGCAAATGCGGGTTATGGCCGATGGCTTGGCCGATGGTGTTGACGACAGCATTCATCGGGTTCGCCACGGTCCCCAGAGCGTCAGCAATGCCATGTCCGGCAGCGCGTGCAGTTAGCCCAAGTTGACGGCCAAGCTGATCCATGAAGCCCATAGGGGGCGCGGGAGGGGGGCCGTCATCCCATTTCACCTTGCTAGGATCGGGACCAGCCTGAGATCCGTCGTCCCATTTCACCTGAGATGCATCAATAGGCGCATTGTTAGCGTTTCGCACTTCATTGGTAGCAGCCACGATTTTAGAGGCATATTGGGGGTCTTGTGCGTAACCCCCGCCCTTTAGGGCGGTAGCGACTTGTTTGGCATCGGAACCGGCACCAACAGCCCCGCTGTAACGCGTGGCAATTAGCCGTGCATAACCATTTCCGAACTGTTCCGGCGAATCGTAGGCTTGGTAGTTATCAGACGTGCCGAGCATATTATCGCGCGCCGCCGGACCATTGCCTTTGATGTTGCCGATGTTATTTGTTCCGGGAATGACGGACTTACCCCATCCAGTTTCAAGACCCCAATGGCCCAGAATGATAGATGGGTCAATACCCAATTGTTGGGCTACGCTGGATGCCAGCGGCCCATATTGCTGTATGAAGTCAGATATCCCGGCCATGATTTACTCAGCATATGCGGTAGTGCCGTCAGAATATTGGTACACACGACGACCGTTGATTGTACCGGTTCTCGTCACTGTCTTTGGTTCTTTCCCGCTCATCAGATCCTGAGCGGCGGGAGACAAGAGACGTGAGAAATCCTGACGATGCGTAGCTTGCTCGTATTGCCGTTGCAAGCCGCCAAGCTGGCCAGCAAGAAGTTTCTGATACGTCTGAATTACACCGGCAAGTTGTTGGGGACTATTCGCCTTATCCAGAATCGCCTTCATTTCCTGACGATCTGAAACACCGCCACCAGCGCCAACGATTGCCTTCACAATCTCATCACCGACAATGGATTTAGCTGCGTCAAAGTTGGTCGGCGCAGTCTTGCCGGTTTGCGCCGCTACTACATTCCCAAGGCGGTTAACGGCCTGCACGTCGCCATTGTTGAGCGCGCCAACAAGACCGCCGAGCGTAGCCAAGTGATCGAGCGCCACGCTTTGCGAACGCACGATGTTACCGTTCTTACCCGTAGCGAAGTCGCTATAAGCCTTTTGGCTCGTCGTATATTCCTGAGCGTTGTAATTGGGATTCATTTCCATGACACGCGCCATCACACGCTGACCACCGGGCGAACGCAGCCCGAAACCTGACAACGGAGCCATCTGGTAATTCGCGATAGCAGCAGCCGTATTCTCGATATCCTGAGGATTGCCTTCTATGGATTCGCGGTGCAGACCAAGGTTTTCCTTGGCAATACCCAACATCTGCTGCATACGGTCCTGAGATACGGCCCCACTCACTTCGTTGATCGCAGCATCCAACTGATTGGCCAGTGCTTCGTTACCGGCAGCGCGTGCCTGATCCCGCGCGTTCGTGAGCGCGGTGATCTGGCCAAGCTTGGATTCCGGAGGGGCGTTCGTATTTTGCGTTATCCCACCGCCGCTTGGGCCTTGCTCCATCGGATTTACGCGCATGGCTCCCGGAGCCAGCGTATAAGGTTCCATACCCTTCACCATGGCTTGCAGGCGGGCATAGTATTGCGGGGCCATGCTCTGGGCGATCATCCCGATATCACCGGGATTAAACCCGGCTTTCAGGCCAGCACTCACCAGCGACGGGAAATCTATATTTCCGTTGGGGGTTCCCGATGCCGGGTTGAGCGAGATTTGCGACGGGTTGGCTCCCGGCATGCTTGTCTGGCTACCAATGGGACCACCCAACGTAGCAGGAGTCTGACTAGGAAGCTGGCCCATTGCTTGATTAAGGGATTCATTCGTACCCACCGGATTCGGACTCGTCTGCATGAAGTCAGCCGGGTTGAAATTCATTGCATTCTGAAGCCGTTGCGCTTGCAGTTTAAAAATCTGCTGCTGGAGTGGATTCATTGCAGCAGCATTGGCGTTCTGCAATCCCATCTGCATATTTTGGGCGACATTGTTTCCCTTGGACCCAAGTAGGCCAACGCCAACCTGAAACATCGGGTTGGACAGAAGAGAGGAAAGATCAAAATCCACTATAGCCTCCCATGGACGGAGTCAGTCCGGTGCGAATAGGCATCACATTTTGTTGCTGAATCTGCGCGGGAGGCGTCCAGTTTTGCGGAAGGGAAGAAACCGCAGGTTGAGCCATTTGCGCCTGAGGCTGCATCATTCTCATCTGCTGCATATGTTGCATAAGCGGCAACATACTACCCATGTTCCCATTTCCATTAAGCAAGCCAAGACCCATAGCCATCATCGGCAACGACATATTCCCTAACATTGATCCTTGCCCTTGCTGAGAAAGCATCCCGCTAAGGATACTTCCAAGGCCACCTTGGGAAAATGGCATTTGAGATGCGCCTTGGTAAGCGGGACCAGTAGGTCCAGCGGGCGTAGACGCGCCGCCACTTGTTGCAGAAGGGGCATTGCTGGCGTTGTAATTCGCAGCCAGTTGCGAATTAGGAAACACTTGCGCGAGAGTCGGAACCGCCCCCCCCGATCCATTTGCTCCCATATACCCATAGCCACTCATGGCTTACTCCTTACATGAACAGGCCACCAAGCAAGCCACCGATGGCCCCTACGCCCGTTCCGATTGGGCCAGCGAAGGAACCCATAGATGCGCCTGTCATCGCGCCGCCAAGTGCAGAACCAGCCACATTCTTATTCTGTTGTTGTGTCGTAGTAGAGCCATTCAGACTCAGGCCGCTTTGCAACAGATTAGAGAAGTTCTGTAGCCCCATCATCGGTTGCTGAGCATTGTAATTCTGCTGCGCAATATTCGAATTCAAAATACTTTGCAAATAATTCTGATATACATTGGATGTATTCAGATTATTACTACCCATCCCCGGGAGAGCGGATAAAGCGGAACCCTGAACATTCGCCAGACCATTGCCAGCAGTGTTCGTAAGTTGTCCAAGCTGACCAGCGGCATTCATCTGGTTCTGTACTTGTTGTTGCCAGTTCTGGCCAATCGTATTAGCCGACAGATTGGAGAGTTGCTGGCCAAGTGCGGAAGTCGCCGCATTTATCGCCGTAGAGTTGGCATTGCTACCTAGACGACCATTCCCGGCAAATGTGGAGAGAAGTCCCGGCATAACCGCTTGCTGGAAGTTCTGGACGACCGGCTGCGCCTCCGCGTTATACATATTCGTAATCGCGGGGTTGTTCGGATTCAGGTAAGCGCCATTGGCGATATTGGCAAGATTAGCTGTACCAGCATTGGAGTAATTCCCCATAGCCGTATCAGCGAGCGACATGGCTCCAAGATTCCCGGAAGCTCCAAGATTCCCGGAAGCAAGAGCATTAGTCATGCCATAGGCATTTTGATTTCCCTGCAATGCCTGACCGTAAGCCGTGGACATATCTTGTGTCCACGGCTGAATTTGACCTGTATTCTGGTTTGGAGCGAGTTGGCCAGACTGATAGGCATCATTTGCCCCACCGTACAAATTGGATAAGTACGGTTGCAGTCCGGACCATGGATCGGCCTTTTGGGTTGTAGTATTCCCGCCGCCACCAGACATATCATCCTCACTTTAATGGCTTATGCACCACCGAATAGCGGTGCTTGTATCCGATATCCAAGAGTTTCGGAACAAATCCTTTTCGGACATAAGATTCCATTGCCTCACATCCGTTAGACTCAGCCCAAATCTCAATATGAGCATGAGCCATATCCTTCCATCCATCAAACTCTGTTCCAGCAAGCGTAATTATCCTACAAACTTTCATTTGAGGATAACAAACGATTGTCGTCGTTCCTGCGCCGACAATTCGGTTCTCTTTCTGGATCATCCAGAGTTGCGCATCACGCCTGACGCACATATTTTTAAGATCATCCGGAGATAGTTCCCCGAACGTATGGTCAAGCGCACGCTTGACGAACGGCTCTGCGAATCGCCAGAGATCTTCTACCATCTCTGCCGGGATTCCTCTGATGTTGTAGTCCATTTTTATACTGACGGAGTGAAAGTGAAACTGTCTGTATCGCCAGCCCGATTAATTAGAATATTTGGGTCGGATGGGGTTACTTCCCAGATTGTTTGATTTGGGAATGCGTTCTGCGTCATGATTGCTGACGCGCCGGTTGTATTATTTTTGATCTTGATGCGACCTACCCAATTTGGGATTGCGTTAAAGGCAAGCGCAATTCGTTGATTAGAATATTGGGCGCAACCGTTCGCCGTAGTTCCAAAAAATGGGGCATTGAATATAATCACATTGGGTGATCCAGTACTTACAAAAATAGAACCATCCATCCGACCGGACTTGCCATGCAAAAGTCCGACATTGATGGAGCCTGTAGCGCCAGCAGACTGGCCCGCAAGCTGGCGTACCCACGGATGCCCTATATCCACTCCAGTAGAAGAAACGGCAAGCTCAGTCGCTATCTGCGAAAAAGAAACCGCCCCAGAGGCCGTGATAGTCACGATTTGCTCCCTAACTTGCGAATCTTTTCTTCCAGCGCCAAAATGCGCCGCGCCAAATATACACATGTCGCCAGTGCCGCGTTTCCGTAGGCGATGGAAAGCATCTCGCCGTTATCATTCACCGCTTCCGGAAGGATCGCGGCCAGCGATTGCGCGCCCAAGCCGACCTGACGATGATTCTTGTAAGAATCGATACGGGTAAATGTCCCTACCTTCTGGATCGCAGCAAGCCGATCGATGTAGTCGTCAGGAAGATCTCGCCAATCTGTTTTTACTGTTTCATCCGAAAATGCGGTAATGTCACCGGTACAGGTGAAACCACCTGATGCCGTTAGTGTAACGGCGGCTTGCCCAACAGCCGAACCGCCAGAAGATGACAAGCGTGCATCGTAATCGATATTGTTCCCGGACGAATGGAAGTCGATAGCTGGCGTATTTACGGCCAGTGGATTACCAATCTCTAGCGTTGCACCAGAAGCGGTGAAGTACGTTTCTGCGCCAGTTGCGGTGATCGTCCCGACATTCAGGTTGGTTGCGGTGATCGTCCCGACATTCAGGTTGGTTGCGGTGATCGCAGACGTGCTGATGATGGACGGGAAAGATGTGTTGGTCGGGTTGATGATCCCAAGCCGAAGATCGGAAAGGCCAGCATCTAGCGAACCAGAATCCATAATGACGGTAACAGTCGTATTCGTGCCGAACGTTGCGGATACAACACTACCGTAGAATGTACCGCCAAGATTCACCGCACGGATGCGCCGCCCCTGCGTATAGTTTGTCGTCTGGTTCCCGGACACGGTGAATGTCGTACCGCTCGCGAACGTGGCCACATCGCTCGGATACCATTCCGGGCCGGGATTCTTTGTCCAATCGGCCACATCGGCCATCATCTGACGCGCCGAGTCGTTGACCGTAGACGGAGCCTGCCCTTCCGCCCAGTTGATAGAGCCAGCAGAAGCATTAGATGCAGGCGTTGTAGACCAATCTCGGAGAGCCATTTCTTACCCCAAAATGCAATAGCGAAAGGTTTTTGTGGTGGAAACCGTAGAACTATGCGCTAACGTAAATGTTCCTTTCGCCTGAGACGACACATATACAGTCGGTTCGGCTGATAATGCCTTGGCCGTCAGCGGCATCATACCAATAAACGAAAAAGGACCGACTCTGGAATCCACGACAATCGTGGAAACGGTAGCTGCACCTAATGTCAGCGTACCCGTGTTGTTGATATGCCCTTTGTTTACTTCCGTCGCCCATGTGGCGATGCGCCGCCGATGCGGTACATCTTCCGGCTGGAAAGTAGGAACAAGTACACCGCCTGCCGTACTCATCTCTGCCCCGCATTAGAAAACTGGATATCCACGCCTTGCAGGAAATCGAAGTTCTGCCCGCTCGTCTTGATAAGGAAGCGGAAGAAACGATTAGTCACGCGAGACTGGCAGAAACCAGCCGAGTTAGGCGACAATGCGGCCCCATAACTGGAATTCTGCGTGATGTTATACCGGCTTGCGATCTGCACTTGCAGCGCGCCGCCAGATATCCCGCTTGCCACCGGAACCACTTGGTTAATCTGAGACAACATCTGCACGTTGTCGTTCGTCTGATTCATCGCGTTCTGGTAAAGCTGCGCTTGCGGATTCATCTCGCTTGTCTCAACGGTCGCCGACATGGCGGCACCGTTGAAGTAATACAGCGATCCAGCCACAAACGCACCGAAAATGAGTTGACCGCCCGTCCAAGACAAATCGTCCAGCGAGAACACCAGCGCATCTATATTGCTCCCGCAGTAGGCATCAAGTCCTTCCAGCGTAACACCCGGAGTCGCGATAAGGCCCAAGCATTCCACTGCCCCTGAATCCAGAGTATTCGGCATATCTATGCGAGACCATGATTCATAGGCCCATGAATAGCAAAGAATATGATTTGGCTTACCGCCGTTATTCCCCAAACCGGGATAAGCCCACATCACGATCTTCTGTTGGGGCCAGATTGCAACACGGATATTGGCAATGTTGGTGGAATCCAGATCGGCGAAGAACGTGCGGTCTACCTTACCCTGTCCAATCGGATTGATCGTCGTGCCGTTGAATTCGTAGAAGCCGTCAGCAGCAAGGAAATAAACAAGGTTCCCATAGTTGATGACGGACTGAGGCGCAAATGCGCCGATGTTTTGGTGGACCGGGTTGAACTGGAAGATGAGCGGCGAGCCAACGAAGTTCATTGCCCAGATCTTCCGTTCCTGAAATACGTAGCCTCCCTGTTCGCCGCCTACGATCTTCTGTACCCATCCGCCTTCCGTAGGGAGATCCTGAAAGTCGGCTAGCGTAGTCGCATCCGGAGTCCAGCTACCCACGTTATTGAGCGCGGACCAGCGCACACGGGTGACGCCGAGCGCCGAATCAGAGACGTTCCCGAGCACCGCAAAGTTGTTGATGACCGAGATATGCCGCCCGGTCGGCGCGCCACCGCCTACGGCCACGAAATGCGCTGCCCCCAAGGAGATCTGTTGCAATGGGTCCGTGCCGTTTGTGGCGAGCATCGTTTGGCCCCACTGTACGAATTCCCATGTATCGTTGTGGGCGACAGAGTAGGTAATGGACACGGCATTTACAGCCGTCAGGGAAGCCCCTGTACGGACATACAGTGCTGATTGGTCGCCGCAGTAGGTGTAGTTGTTGTTGGCGTTATCCCGAGCATTCACAAGGTTCAGCATGCGCCCGGTTGGTCCTGTCGCCACTTTTTGAAGGGACGGGACAGGCAGATAGCATTGCCGTCCGGGAAATACGTTGAACGCGGAATTGCCGCCCGGATTGTTATAGGGAGGCTGGTCAGGAAGCCACTGAGCCACGGGAACGAACATGATTCCCCCTTAGAACCGCGTCGCGCGGAGCCGCACCTGAAACTTCTGGTCCCGAAGCTGGAACAGTTGTTCGTCTGCATAGGACTTCTGCATGGCCGAGAATACCGCGCCAGCCTGATAATCCTTGATGTACGTTTTAGCCACAAACTTCGCGGCCCCGAACATCACCACATCTTCGGCACACGACAGCCAATCGTTCGTATCCGAATCGGCGGACAATTCAGGAAGCTTCTGCATGTAATAGCAGAGGATCGTATAGGCCGAGTCCGGCACGTTCGCCAAGTGGAAATTCACGCCATACTGGCACCAGCGAATGGGTAGGCCCAGAGACTCGTTGATGTTGATATAGCGGATCTCGGAGAACGGCACGTTAATCATCGGCACGTCAGCCGACTGGATGACGACTTCCATCCGGTCGGTTTCTAGATGATCGGCAGGGACAGCTAATAGCTCAGAATTGGGCGTGCAAGTCAGAGCGGTTACGGTTTCGTTAAACCAGAACCGCTCTTTCTCGTAAGCTCGGATAGTCGCGATAATCCCGATCTTGATCTGAGTACCGTAATCAGTCCGGTTGAGAATGTCCGCTACGCGGTTCTGAATGTCGAGGTAGGTTGGCACCGTATAACTCCAGAATTGGGTCATCGCAGTGCGTCATCCTGCCTAGCTCTTCGAACCATTCCGGCGCATATTCGCAGTTCTGATAGGCACGGAAACAAGGCGCACCAAGTGTATAGTGCACGATTTTAGCATGCGGATTGGGTTCGTATTCGCCGACGAGATGATTGTATTCAACCGGGAGAGCGCCTACGGCCCCCGCCCATTTGAACTGATGTAAATCCATTGGGGTTGCTTTGTTCACGTACTCTGGCGTCAGGTTTTTCACGGCCATCCGATGGCCGTTGAACACCATCAGGCTTGACCAGTTTTTCATCGGGTACTTGGTCTGTACCTGATTGAGAAACTTGTTGCCCGATAAAGGCTCGTAGTCGTGCTTTACCACCAACACATCTGAGAAACGATCTTCTTGCGCTTTCGCTACTAACTCGTAAATGTCGCAGAGACACAGCATGTCGGAGTCTAGGAACACAGAAGTTCCCGGCCCAGACAGCCAAGGAGTAAGGAATCGGGCGTAAGTGAAGTCCGTCGATTGCCGGGGATCGCGTGGTCGTTCGTAAATCCCTTTCAACGTTTGCAGACTGATCGGGATGAATTGGACCGGCCCAGAGGCGCGGGACATGATTGAATGGCATAGGACGTGATAACAGATCGCTTCCCGTGGATCGTAGCCAATGGCTATCTTCAGCGGAGTCATTTGGTATCCGCCTTCGGCGTAAATACGGCGACGAATCCGCCCGGATACGTCTGCAAGTGCTGCACGTCGAACCAGTTGCTTGTGTGTGAGAGCCACCATTCCGGGCACTCCTGAATCAAATGTGCATTGCGACCATCAGCCAGCACTTTCTTAGCAGGCCGAGTGGCCACGTCCACGAAGAGAGCCTTGTTCGTCAGCGAGTAGATATGCTTGAGAACGGATTCTAGACATTCCGGTTCGATATGCTCAAACATATCCGAACACACTACGATATCGTGCGGGCCGGGTTCCTGTTCGTAGCCGGGGATGAATGGATCGTAATTCGTGATCGCAAACGGGAGCGCCTTGGCAAGCGTGCACTGCCCGCATCCGTAATCCAGCACATCACGGGTTTTCAGGTTATTGGCCAGTTCCATGATGTGATCGGCGTGTTTATGGCCACTCACGCCGTAATTGCCGCGCGAGTGGAGTTCCTGTTGGAGTACTGCGTATTGCGGAGTAAAAAGCATCTCAGTCCTTTGTATAGTTGATTCCAGCCTTATCCAGTAACTCAGCGATCTTGCTGGCAGGCACGATGTTGGTAATGTGAGGAAAGCCCAGAATCCCGTATGCAGTCATCTGCACTTGGAAGGAATCCACAAAACCGATGTATTCCCCATCCTTGTTGAACACACCGCCGCCGCTATTACCCGGAGCGGATTGCAGACTCACCACATCATCACCCTGATAGCGGCCTTCAGTGAGGATGTTCTTCTTCCCCATTGGAAAGCCGATGGTGAATACAGGCTCCCACTCTTCCGGCTTGTCATGCGCGAAGATGACAGGAGGCGCTTTCAGCGGCTTATCAGTACACACAACAGCGATATCGGATGGCTCATTCTCATAAGCCTTGGTCGCAAAGAAACGGTCGCCCTTATGGTTTTGCATCATAATGATTTGCTCGTTGGCGATAACATGATCTGCCGTCACGATGCACTTGTCGTTAAGTACGACACCTGATCCGCTGCCGTCCGGCGTTTCCACAAATACCACGGAATTCAGCGCGGTATTCTGAGTGGGGAGGGAAGTGCAGCCAGCCAGTGCCAGCAGAAGGATCAGGTATTTCATGATTATCTCGCAGATAACATCTCGGATAGGGCATCCGAGATTTCAGAAATGACGGGCCCCCATGACACGGTATCCGGTTTCTGCCGGAACAGTGTCACGGTTTCCCCGTACCACGGCATGTAATCGAGATCAAGACGGTAGCGCCACGCCGGACGACTCGGAGTTGCAACCCAAGCCGGAATACCCATCGAGCCTGCCAAATGCACCACGGAGGAACAGCAAGTGATGACGAGATCAAGGTTGGCGACCAATCCTCCAGTCTCGTCATAGTGCTCGTTATAACAAGCTTCCGGCCAGTGGTGGATCTTGATTCCATGCTTTTGCTCGAATTCGAAAATCTCTTCTTCGCACGGCGTATATTGCAGCGATACAAAGTGAGCGTCTTGTTTCAAAATCGGAAGCAATTGTTCCAGCTTCAAACTTCTCACTTCCACGCGGGTTTTCTTATGACCGCCAATCCAGTTAATCCCAATCACGGGCTTCGGATTGCCACGGCCAAACGCTTCATCTAGCCGCTGCGCCCACTTCAATTGCGCTTCTGTAGTCGGCTGAATATACGGCGTACCCGGAAAGTCACGAATGTCTTTCCGGTAGAAGCGCGGCAGATCTCCGATGGCGATCTTCGCGTCAAACTGATAGCGCGGATTCCCATCCGGTTTGATCGGCCATGTGATTTGTTCATCTTCCCGCGTGCCGTAGATATCCAGCGTGGGGAAGGAACTACAGAACAGACGATGCAGTTTTTTATGGCAGTCGAACACGACCTGTTCGGAGTCCCTAATCAGATCCGGCAATACGGACGCAAACATGATCTCGTCGCCGATCCCTTGCTCGCCGTAGACGATGATGCGCTTACCCTTGGAACCATCCCATTCCGGGATCTTATGTTTGGCGTACTCACGATCCAGACGGACTTGTGCACGCTTACCCCAATTGTATTCAGCGAACCCGGCTTCGTAGTTCCCCATCTCCAGATTCGCCAAACTCCGGTTCCACCGGGCCTGAGCGTGATTCTTGTCGATTTCGATGGCTTTGTTCAGGTGGACTAACGCACCTTCCGGCTTCCCTTCGTTGATATACAGCGTCGCCAGATTGTTCTCAATATCGGCGTTCGGCTCACCGAGTACATCTTTGGCTCGCTGGAACCAGTAGCGCGCCTCAGCAGTCTTGTTCTCGTGCTTCCAAGTCGTGCCGATAGCGTTCATGATCTCGGAACGCTTCATCTTCAGGAAGCGGGCTTTGCCGCCGCATTCTTTCTCCATGATGGAAACGCCGAGCGCGGCAATATCGCGCTCCAAGTTCTCGACATGGTTGAGTGCATAGGACAGCAGCCCATGAGCCAGACCGTGCTTTTCCTGCACGGCGTAGTTCATCCCGAGCGCAGCCATTACAGCGACGTTACCGAAATGGTCATCCAGTAACTTGATGTAGACCTGTTCAGCTTCTTTCAGCTTGCCTTGCTGCTCCAGACCGGCGGCTTCGTAGAAACGGTTTATCTTTTTGGTCTGATGAATTGGCACGCCAACGAGTTGATTATGTTCCGGCTTTTGAAGGTGCATTTGAACCTGCATGATCTCTCCGAGTGCAAGATTTGCAGGTTTAGTATAACGTGCCGCAAAAAAAATGCCCCGCCGAAGCGGGGCAAACACTCGCAGAGGAAACGGATTAATTTTCGCCAGAGTTTCCGTCGCCAGCATTGTCAAAGCAAACGTATGTGGTCACACGTAAGCTGACTGCGCCGGATGCAGAACCCCAAGCGACAAGCGTAGCTTGAACTACATCGTCTGCCGAATAGCTATAGCAAACGCCTGTCGTATTCCCACGGAATACGGGGGCCGCTGCTGCGCCGTTCGTAGCTGACGAAATATAACGGGACGCCGAGAGAGAATCGCCCACGTTGATCGTATATGTAACCTGCGCGGCAGCGCTTACATACAGATCCACGCCAAGCATGAGACTACCTTTGGCGACGGGGCAAAGCAAAACAACATCACCTTGCGAACCGGCAGTATTCGGCGCAGTAGCAAACGAATACTTGACGGAGCGGGCAGTGACACCCTTTTCGTTGTACTTCGGAGGCGCAAGGAAGAAGCCAGAAACAGTCTTCTGCGCGGCGGTTGCGGTAATCGTAGCCATGATTCGCTCCTATTAGCTTGACGTATGCGCAGCGGCATACGTGGCGATTGCAAGGGTAGCGAAGTCCGAGCCGTTGAATACCAGCTTCTTCATGCCTGCGATACAGCCAGCAGCCACGCCGAACTGGTTTTCATAGTCGAAATAATCCTCGACCCAGTTGAAACGCTCCGGACCATTTTCACGACCGAATGCCATGCCGACAGCCTGCGCGCCGCAGAATGCAGCTTGCTTCGTGTTAGCGACAGCAGACGTTGCCGAAACCGCGTTAGGAACACGGTTGGAGGCGTGCATGATAACGCCATTATACTCGCCGATTGCGCCAGTGTAGATCGGGTTCTGCGTGACGTTACCGCCTTGCATTGCCGCCTTCTGGATATCGAACCACTGACCCGTGTTGGTGTTGGTACGCAAGTCCGTCACCTGATAGTGGTGCAGGAACATCACATACTTTTCTTCACCGTTAATCATGATCGGGCGAATCGGGACTTGCAGCGACTTCGCCTTTTCCACTGCCACGTCAATCAGCGTCAGCGTGAATTTGTCGGTAGACGACAGCGAACCCGTTGTCGTATTGGCCGAGTTGGCGATAATCAAATGGTCCGAATCCGGCAAAATCGTGCTTTGCAGGCCGGTAAAGCGAACGTCCGTTTGCGCAGCATTGCCGCAAATCTGGTTGAAGAACCAGTAATCAATCCGGTCCGCCCACCAATCTTGAAGACTGGCGCGTGCGTGCTCCCGAATGTCAAACGGAACCAGTTGGCGCGTAAACTTACCACCTTCGCGAACTGCATGGCGAAGCTGATTGATGAACACATCGTCACTGTAGTAGTTGATACGTTCTTCGTTGACTTCCAGCGTTTGGTCGCCCAGAACACCGTTAGCAGCGAGGAGGCGGCGCAACGGGATGCGAATCCGATCGCCCGCAGACTTCTGCGTGTCGTCAAAGATCTGGATTACACTGTTGTCAT
>Ga0318570_10000012_pt1 | contig 22502 bp, 21 predicted proteins | sample GRESIP088b5f23_FD_203670 | JGI IMG/M metagenome (GOLD analysis project Ga0318570, IMG submission 203670) | Tropical soil microbial communities from Luquillo Experimental Forest, Puerto Rico - GRE.SIPMG.088b5f23 | ecosystem: Environmental > Terrestrial > Soil > Tropical forest > Bulk soil...
CCCGGGGGTGGGGGCAACAAGGGCGGTGGTGGCGGCGCCGCCAGCGGCGGTGGCGCCGGCGGGTCCGCGGGTGGCGCGACAACCCCTGGATCGCCGGGCGCGCCAGGGTCCGGGTCGGCCAGCGCGGGAACCGCGCTCAGCGCCAGCGCCATGCCCAATACCGAAGCCACCCCGGCTGCCTTCAGAGCGGCCCAGAGGCTTCCCCTCGTCCAGCCCGACATATGCATCCCTCCAGTCGCTTGCTCCCGAACAGTGTGGCATAGCGCACGGGCCAGCTACCTAATCGGCGGCTGGCGGCCGGCCCCCGACGGGCCCGATTCACACCGCTGACCTGCGGAGTTATGAATCGCCTGAGCCCACCTGGGCAACGTCCAGCATGTGTCGGTTAGCCGCCATACCGGCCAATGCGACGCCCATCAGGGCCGCCGAGGCGGCCAGCATCTGCGCCACACTGCGCTCATACAACAGCCCACCCCCCAGCGAGCCCGCCATGATGCCGACCTGGAACGCCGTCACGTACAGGCCCGAGGCCCCGTCCGGATCGTCGGCCCCATTGCGCATCGCGGCGGATTGCAGCATCGGCGAGACGGCCGTGGCCATGGCGCCCCACAGCACGATGGCTCCGATCCCGACCAGCAGGGTCGTCACGGTGCGGTGCCCGCCGAAGGCCAGCGCGGTCAACAAGGCGAGCGCGGCCGTAAGCCCGGCCATGCAAGAGATGACGGCGCCCCGGGGCCGACGGTCCAGCGGCCGCGCCACCAAGCCCACCGCGAGCACGCCGGCGGCCCCATACGCGGCCAGCACCCAGGCCAGGTCCGGTCCCCGCACGCCGACGACTTCGCGGATGATCACCACGATGTAGGTGTACGACACGAAATGGCCGGTGACGCCGACCATGGTGATCAGGCTCACGACGATCAGCGAGCGATTGCGGTGGTGACGTGCCCGCGGGCCCACACATTTGAGCTGCTCGGCGGTGAGCACCATCTCCGGCAATAGCAACCGCGCGGCCACGGTCACGATGGCCGCCGCGACGGTCACGCACACCACCGCCACCCGCCAGCCCCACAACAGGCTCATGGCGGCCGTAAGCGGGCTGCCGATCACCAGGGCCAGGCTGGTGCCCACGTAGATCGACATCGTCGCGCGTCCGGCATGGCTTGGCGGCACCAGCCGGGTGGCGATCGGGGCGATCACGGACCACAGCAGGCCGTGGGTGAGCGCGCAGAGCACCCGCCCCGCGGCCAGCACCGCGAAGTTCGGCGCCAGGGCCGAGATGAGCTGTGAGGCGGTCAGGCAGACCAGGCTGAACACCAAGGCGCGCCGTCGCGGCCAGTGTGCGGTCCAGCGCACCAGTGGAAAGGTCGTCAGCGCCGCCACCAGCGCATACCAGGTCAGCAGGGTCCCGACCGCGACCAGGCTGACCTGCAGGTCTCGCGAGATCGCCGGTAGCGCGCCCACGGGCAGAATCTCGGCGGTGACATAGATGAAGGCCGCGGCCGCCAGCACCGTCAGTTGCGCGGCGATCCGTGGCGTCCACGTTCGCGCGGCGGTGGTAGCGGTTTCGGCAGTCATGGGCAGTGGTCGCTCAGGGTGCGTAACCGGTCGACAGTGCTGTTTGCCCGATTAGGCTGCCCCTACCGTACGCACTGCAGCAACGGGTTCACCAAAGTTGGCGGTTCAACACGCCTACGCGGTCAGGAACGAACCAGGCGGGCGATGGCGGCGGAGGCTTCGGCCAGCTTGTCGTCGGCGTCGTTGCCGCCCTCGGCCACGGCACGGGTGACGCAGTGGCTCAGGTGCTCGTCGAGCAAATTCAACGCCACCGAACGCAAGGCGCTGTTGGCCGCGCTTATCTGGGTGAGGACGTCGATGCAGTACTTGTCTTCTTCGATCATCCGTGCGATGCCCCGCACCTGGCCCTCGATACGCCGCAGCCGCTTGGCGTAATTGTCTTTCTGCTGCGAATACCCGTGTGCACTCGTCACCCGTCAAAGTCTACCCCATACCCCGAAGGGGTATAGCCCGCGAATTGCGGCCGCGATCGCCCGGCATACTTGGACGATGAACTTAGGGCAGGCCACAACCCCCGATTCGGCGCTGGCCGCCGACATCAAACCGCGCAGTCGCGACGTCACCGACGGCCTGGAGAAGGCCGCCGCCCGGGGCATGCTGCGCGCGGTAGGCATGGAAGACGAAGACTTCGCCAAGCCACAAATCGGGGTCGCGTCGTCGTGGAACGAGATCACGCCGTGCAACCTCTCCCTGGACCGACTCGCCAAGGCGGTCAAGGAAGGGGTGTTCTCGGCCGGCGGCTATCCGCTCGAATTCGGGACGATCTCCGTTTCCGACGGCATCTCGATGGGTCACGAGGGGATGCACTTCTCGCTGGTGTCGCGCGAGGTGATCGCAGACAGCGTCGAGACCGTGATGCAGGCCGAGCGGCTCGACGGGTCGGTGCTGCTCGCGGGATGCGACAAATCGCTGCCCGGAATGCTGATGGCCGCCGCACGGCTGGACCTGGCCGCGGTGTTCCTCTACGCGGGCTCCATCCTGCCGGGCGTGGCCAAGCTGTCTGACGGCACCGAGCGCGAGGTCACGATCATCGACGCGTTCGAGGCTGTGGGCGCCTGCGCTCGCGGATTGATGCCGCGCGAGGACGTCGACGCCATCGAACGCGCGATCTGCCCCGGCGAGGGCGCCTGCGGCGGCATGTACACCGCCAACACCATGGCCAGCGCCGCCGAGGCACTCGGCATGTCGTTGCCGGGCAGCGCCGCGCCGCCAGCGACCGACCGCCGTCGCGACGGGTTCGCGCGCCGCAGCGGCCAGGCCGTCATCGAACTGCTGCGCCGCGGCATCACCGCCCGCGACATCCTGACCAAGGAGGCCTTCGAAAACGCGATCGCGGTGGTGATGGCGTTCGGCGGCTCGACCAACGCCGTGCTGCACCTGTTGGCCATCGCCCACGAGGCCGACGTCAAGCTGTCGCTCGAGGACTTCAGCCGGATCGGGTCGCGGGTGCCGCACCTGGCCGACGTCAAGCCGTTCGGCCGCCACGTGATGTACGACGTCGACCACATCGGCGGAGTGCCAGTCGTGATGAAGGCACTGCTGGATGCGGGCCTGCTACACGGCGACTGCCTGACGGTGACCGGCCAAACCATGGCGCAGAATCTGGCCGCGATCGCCCCACCGGACCCGGACGGCAAGGTGCTGCGGGCGCTGGACAACCCGATCCACCCGACCGGGGGAATCACCATCCTGCGCGGATCGCTGGCGCCCGACGGCGCGGTGGTCAAGACGGCCGGCTTCGAGTCCGACGTGTTCGAGGGCACGGCAAGGGTTTTCGACGGCGAGCGAGCCGCGCTGGACGCCCTGGAGGACGGGACCATCACCAAAGGCGACGCCGTGGTGATCCGCTACGAGGGCCCCAAGGGCGGCCCTGGGATGCGCGAAATGCTCGCCATCACCGGCGCCATCAAAGGCGCCGGCCTCGGCAAGGACGTCCTGCTGCTCACCGATGGCCGGTTCTCCGGGGGAACGACCGGCCTGTGCGTGGGACACATCGCGCCGGAGGCGGTCGACGGCGGGCCGATCGCATTGGTGCGCGACGGCGACCGGGTCCGCCTCGACGTCGCCGCGCGCGTCCTGGACGTACTGGGCGACCCGGCCGAATTCGACTCTCGGCGAAAGGATTTCACCCCTCCTCCGCCGCGCTATACGACCGGCGTACTGGCCAAGTACGTCAAGCTGGTCAGCTCGGCCGCGATCGGCGCGGTCTGCGGCTAGCCGGGTGTCGGCCGGGATGAACCGGCCGCTCGGGGCGAATTCGATTCCGGCCTAACGGACTTCGAAACTATGCGTGGGTGGCCGCCTCGCGCGCGCGCATGCCGAAGTAGGTGGCGTTCAGGCCGAGGAACGTCAACAACGCGCCTGCGACGACGTTCGACCAGATCATGCCGGTGGTCAGCGCGAAGCCCGGCATGATCCACGGCGAGAGGATGACCCACACGCCGAGCACCGGCAGCGTCCAGGTCATGCCGTGCGCGCGGTCCAGTGCCACCGCGAACCCGTATGCCAAGAACGCGACCGCGATCCCGGCGACGAAGTTGCTCGTCGCGAGCTGTGTCGTTGCGTTGAAGCCGATGATCCACGGTGACGCGGCCACATACAGACCGGTCAGCAGCGCCAGCCCGAAGGTGACATGCGCGCTCATCGACTCGGCGACGCGCTCATAACGCGCACGCAGGGCCAACAAATCGGGATGTTGATCGATTGATGAATGGACTGTACTCATTTTGTGACCTTTCTGTTATGCAGCAGACCCGTTGTGCAACAAGTACTGTGGGTCGACCGCAAACCATCCATCCTCTTCAAGATTACGCTCGATCGCGGGAGGCCACCACGAACATCGGTCCGCCAACAGCACCGTCCACCGGTCGAATTCACCCGCCGCGTAGCGTCATTAAACATGGATATCGCGGACCGGCTGCGGCTCGACTTTTCGGTGGGACAGGCCGGAATGGGCGGCGGCCTGGCGGGTGCACCGCTGGCGGCCGCGGTCGCTAAAGCGGGCGGTCTCGGAACGATCGGGATCGCCACGCCCCGCCAGCTGCGGACGGCGATCGATCAGGTGCGCGAGCAGGCTCCGGGCCGCGCGGTCGCGGTAAACCTGTTGATGCCCTTCGCCCGTCGCCACCACGTCGAGGTTTGCGTCGACGCCCGCGTGGACGTCGTCGTGCTGGCGTTCGGCGAAAAGCGGAGGCTTGTCGAGCACCTTCGCGAAGCGGGGACCTTCGTCTTTGTGATGGTCGGTACCGTGGCGCAGGCGCGCGCCGCCGTCGCGTGGGGCGCTGACGGGCTGATCGCTCAGGGACGCGAGGCCGGCGGCCACCTCGTCGGAACCATGCCGGCGCTGAACTTCCTGCCCCACGCACTGGCGGCCGCCGGGAATCTTCCGGTGTTCCTTGCCGGCGGAATCGCCACCGGCTCAGACACCCGCACCGCCCTGGACGCCGGAGCCAGCGGCGTCATCGCCGGTACGCGATTCCTGTTGACCCACGAGGCCAACGCCAACCGTGAGTATCAGCGACGAATCATGCACGCCGACAAGACCATCGAAACCAACCTGTTCGGGTTCAGCTGGCCGCTGCGCCACCGCGTGGTGCCCAACGCCGCCACTCGGCGATGGTGCGACGACGACGGCAAGGTCAACGTTGTGCCCGTCGCTCTCAACGCGGCCAGCCGCCCACTGTCCGTCCTGGGCTATTTCGACGCCGGCGGGTTGATGCGACTGCAGTCGCCGGCCCGTCCGTTCTTCACCCCGCTCGCACTGACCTCCGGGATGCCCGATTCGTGGGCTGACCGCGCGGCCCTGTATGCCGGTGAAACGGCGTTGCGGATCAGCGAACTCACCTCGGCAGCCCAGGCGGTCGAGGACCTGCGCCCGCGCTGACGCCGCGGCCGCTAGCGCACCAACGCGAACGCAAATCCGTCCCAGTGCTTGGCCCCGACCGTCTGGATCACCGCCGTGTCCAGCCGGGGGTGCTCGCCCATCATCTGCAAAGTCTGGCGGGTCGCCTGAACCCTGACATCGTCGGACTGCGCCTGAAGGATCTGGCCGTCACGAATCACGTTGTCCACCAAAATGACTGAACCCGGACGGGCCAGCCGAACCGCCCACTCAACATAGGCGGCATTGTTCTCTTTGTCGGCGTCGATGAATACCAGGTCGAAGGGGCCACCGCTCAGGGTCGGCAACGTGTCCAGCGCCGCGCCGACTATCACCTCCACCCGGTCGGCGACGCCGGCGCGCTGCAGATTTGCCCGCGCCACCTCGGCATGCCCGGGCTCGTATTCGAGCGTCACCACCCGGCCCTGCGGGCCCGCACCGCGCGCCAGCCAGATGGCGCTGAAGCCACCCAGTGTGCCGATCTCGAGGATGCGGCGCGCCTGGATCGCGCCCGCCAAGAGGCACAGGAATTTGCCCTGCTGCACCGATACGGCGATCGGAGGCAAACCGGCGGCGTTGCTGGCCTGTATCGCCGCACTCGATGCCGGATCGTCGCCCACCACTGTGCCGTCCAAGAACGCATCGACGTCTTGTGGCGTTGGTTTTTCGGTCATTTCGCCCACGGTACCGGATGGCCTTTACCCAATACCGGTAGGGGGTATATAGTGATCACGTGGTTGATCCACAGCATCGAAAGTTCACGACACAGATTGGGATGGTTCGAAATGCCAAACTACGACGCGGGAACCCTACTGACCTGCGGCCACGAGGGCTGCGGGTGTCGCGTTCGCATCGAGGTTCCCTGCCACTGCTCCGGCGCGGGTGAGCCCTACCGCTGCACATGCGGCGACGAACTGACCCCCGTCCAGTAAGGGCCGGCACCCCGGTCGCGCGTTCGGGCCTTGCCGGCCAAGGCGATCACCGCCCGAACGTACGACCCGCCAATTCGACCCCGGCCACCAGCCGTAGTGCGACCGCCGAAACGCCCACCGCCAGCGCGTAACCGCCCCGTTTGATGCGCCAGCCTCCAGAGCTGCCGTCGTAACGGGCAAGCAGGCGCGGTTCCACCTCGAAGGTCACCCGGCGCGTCGCGCCCGGAGCGAGCTCGACCCGCTCGAATCCCAGCAGCCGTAAGCGTTGCTCATCGGGGGCCGCGGTCAGGTAGAGCTGTGGGACGTCTGCCCCGTCGCGGTCACCGATGTTGACGACGGAAAAGCTCGCCGACAGAGGCCGATCGCCGGTATCGCCGCCGTCGACCACGAGGTCGCGGTACTCAAACCTGGTGTAGGACAGGCCATGGCCGAACGCGAACATCGGGGACTGACCGGTTCTGGCAAACCAGCGGTAGCCGATATCGGCCCCTTCGAAGTAATCGATTGTGTTCGGCGTCCCCCACGGGGCGCCGAAGCCGGGCAGCTCCGGTCGCGGCGTCTGACCGAGATCGACTGGGAATGTCATCGGCAGCCGGCCCGACGGATTCACCCGGCCGGCAAGGATTTCCGCGATGGCCTGGCCACCGGCCTGACCCGGATACCAAGCCTGCACAACGGCGTTCACCGAGTCTTGCCATGGCATGGCCACCGGGTTGCCGGTCTCCAGCACCACCACGGTATTCGGGTTGGCGGCAGAAACAGCGGCGATCAGCGCGTCCTGGCCCCACGGCAGCGATAGGTCGGGGCTGTCAAAGCCCTCCCCTTCGGCGCGGATCGCGAACACGATCGCGATGTCGGCCCGGCGCGCCGCCAGCGCCACCTCCGCCGGACTGATACCGGGATCAAAGTCGATCTGCGCGTTGGGGAGTTGAGTCCTCAGCTCGTTCAACGGACTCGACGGCTGCAGATAAAGATTGCGCAAGCCGGCCTGCGGGCTTTCGCCGCCGATCGGGATCACGTCCGCGTAGCCGCCCGGTGGAACGACGGCGCTCGAACCATAGCCGGCCGCAACGCCGACGTGTGCATGGCCGCCGATGACGGCGATGCGTGCGGTAGACTCGGGCCCCAGCGGCAGCGCCCCGCGGTTGACCAGCAGCACGATTCCCTGTCGAGCGATCTGCAACGCGATTTCGTTGTGCGCGACCAGATCCGGCGCGGGCGCGGCGTCCTGTCTGTCGATTCCGACGGCGAACATCGAACGCAGAATCCGCCGGACCATGTCCGAGAGACGCCCTTTGGGCAGCCTGCCGTCGGCGTAGGCGGCCCGCAGGCGCTCACCGAACGCCTCCGACTGCCACAGCAATGCATCGAACTGCGCGCCGCACTCTTGGTCGAGCCCCTTGAGGGCGCATTCCCAGCTTGGCGTCGCGCCCCAATCGGACATCACCCAACCGCGGTATCCCCAGGCGCCTTTCAGCACGGCATTGATCAAGACGTCGCTTGCGGCGGCATAGTCGCCGTTGACCTTGTTGTAGGCCGTCATCACGGCGCCGGGCTGCGAGCGCTCGATGGCCAACTCGAAGGCCAGCAAGTCGGATTCGCGATGCTCGTCGGGATCGATGACCGCATCCAGCCAGTGACGATTGGTCTCGTTGCAGTTCAGGGAGTAGTGCTTGACCGTCGAAATGACGCCTTGTTGCTGTATCCCGTTGACCGACTCCGCGGCGATCGTCGCGGTCAAAAGCGGGTCTTCGGAAAGGTATTCGAAGTTGCGCCCATTACGCGGGTCGCGCGCGAGGTTCATCGCGCCAGCGAGCTGCACGTTGAATCCGCGGCTGCGCGCCTCCTGACCGATCATGGCGCCCGCGGTGCGGGCCAGCGACGGGTTGAAACTGGCGGCCAGCGCGAGCCCGGCCGGCAGCGCGGTGGCGGTGTCGCCCGGGCGGTAGCCAGGGTTGGTGACGCCGAGGCCGGCATCGCTCATCAACAACGCCGGGACACCGAGCCGGGGAATCCCCGGAACATACCCGGCGCTCATCGGAACGCCCGGCGGGATGCGCTCGTCGCGCACCGGCCATGGTTCGCCGGCCCCCGCGACCCCGACGATCAGCGAGAATCGCTCGTCGTCGGTCATCTGGGACTCGACGTCGCGCGCGCGGGCATCCGCGTCGGTCAATTCCGCCACCGCACACCCTCTTTGGCGTACACGGTGCGCAGCACGTGCCCGAGTTCGGGTCCCATCACCAGCTCGGCCAGCTCACAGATCGTCGCGACGAACTCCGGACCATGCGGCGGCTCGGCCCGGCATAAGTGGTGCGCCACTTCATGAAGCACCACCAGCTCGCGCAGCGCCCATTCGGCGGCGGCGCGATCGGGAACCGCGATAACGCCTGCACCGTATCGGTTTTCGTAGTGCGCCGCGCTGGCGGCCCGCCGGGCCCGCACTCTTAGCGGCGCCACGCCCGGCCAACGTTGCCGCACGGCCGGCAGCGCGAGCACGTCGTCGACGTACCGTTGCACGGACGCAACCGACCCGAACCGCCCCTCGGGCGGCAGCGTCAGCTGCGTGCCGAAGAACTCCACAGCGGGCGATCCATGCTCGGCGGCGCGGTCGAACAGCGTCCGGACGAAGCCCTCAGCCGCGTACACCTTGGCGCGCTGGGAATCCCGCCGGGACGGATCTTGTGCACCGGACCCTGTCACCGGTCCAAGGCGCTCCGCGCACCCGGCAGTTCCGGGCTGTTCTGCAGCCGCGCCCGCCGACCGGCGCGGTCACCGGCGCGGCGTGCCGCCGACGAATACCCGGCCGACGCCCGATGGGCTTGCCAGGTGCCGCGCGCCCTTGACGCGCTGCGATAGTAGTCCTTCAGCTCGATCTCCTTGTCGCGCAAGGCGATAGCGGTGCCCGGTGGGCGACGGCTGTCCTTGGTCGCCTCACTCCTGGCCTGTTCGCGGGCCTCGGCCAGCCGCTGGCCGACGCGCGCCCCGAAGGCCAGCTGGAAGTTGAGCCGTGCGGTGATCGTCGGCGTGGGCCGGTGAGCACCGGAAGCCAGGTAGGCGTCCGACGACCGCACCATCTGCACGACCAGGCTGGCATAGAGGGCGTGGCTCGTGTCGATGTCCTCGGCGAACCCGTACACGTAAAGGAACGTCGAATTCGACGCCACGTCGCAGCGCACGTCGTTGGCCGCCGCGATCAGCACGAAGAGCTGCACATACGTCCGCAGCCCCCTGGTGCCCGCGGTCCCGATGGTGACGGTCCGCTGGGTCGGCGCCTGCGCCGGCGAGCGGGTGGCCGCATGGGACCGGGCCACCGCCAGGTCGATCGAGGCGGCCGTCGCCAGCCGCTGCGCGGCGCTCATGAAAGCCTCCGCCTCGTGTGAGTTGTCGGTGCCTTCGGCCTGACGTAGCAGCGCGGCTATGCGGGCGAGCATTTTGTCGTCGGTCATAGCGCCAAACTACGGGAGCGATGCGACATTCTGCCGACAGCCGGTCACAGCCGTTGGAGGATCCAGGAAACCACGTCGCCCAGGACCTGGGCGCGCTCCGGCTCATTGAAGACCTCGTGGTACAGCCCGGGATAGACCTTCAACTCGACGTCGGTGGATCCCACGCATTCGACCAGGCGCCGGCTGCCGTCGACGGGGATCAGCCGGTCGGCGTCGCCGTGCACTACCAGCAGCGGCGCGGTCAATGCCGGCGCCCGCTGCGGCATGGTCTCGCCGACCTCCAGCAGGGCCCGGCCGACGCCGGCCGGGACCTTGCCGTGGTAGACCAACGGATCCTCGTTGTAGGCCGCCACCACCGCGGGGTCGCGGGATATGGCCTCGACGTCGAGTTCCTGCACCGGAAGGCCGGGCATGAGGACACCGAGCACTTTAGCGGCGATCGTCATCAGCGGCGACACCAGCTCCTGAGCCGCCACGGCCGGCGCCGACAACACCATCATGTCGTAGTTGTCCGGGCGTTCGACGCCGTAGGCGAACACGATCCCACCGCCCATGCTGTGCCCGAGCACGATGCACTTGAGGCCGGGGTGCTCCCGGGAGGCGATGCCGACCAGGGTGTCGAAATCGCCGGTGTACTCGGAGATGTCCCGCACCAGCATCCGCTTGCCATCGGAACGGCCGTGCCCTCGGTGGTCCAGGGCGTAGGTGACCAGCCCCGCGTCGCCGAAGCACTGCGCGACGTGGTCGTAGCGGCGGGCATACTCGCCGAGGCCGTGCGACAGCACGACCGCCGCTCGCGGCGGGGTGTCCGGCGTCCAGACGTCGTAGACGATGCGCACGCCGCCGACGCCGTCGAAATTCCGTTCAGTGCGGGTCGTACTCATTAGGGGCAGCGTAATGGCTGCGGGGACGGGCCCGTCAGAGGCTCTGCGTACGCTCTTTGACGTGAGTGTCCTCGCAGAAAACTCCGACCGGGATTTCTCAACCCATACCGAGCCTTACCGTCGTGAATTGCTCGCACACTGCTACCGGATGACGGGGTCGTTGCACGACGCCGAGGATCTGGTGCAGGAAACACTGCTGCGGGCCTGGAAATCCTACGACCGTTTCGAAGGCAGGTCGTCGATGCGGACCTGGTTGCACCGCATCGCAACCAACACGTGCCTGACCGCGCTCGAGGGCCGTCAGCGTCGGCCGTTGCCGACCGGGCTGGGGGGATCCAGCTCGGACCCGACCGCGGAGCTGGTGGAACGGAGCGAAGTGCCCTGGCTTGAACCGCTGCCGGACCTGACGGACGATCCGGCCGACCCCTCGGTCATCGTCGGGTCGCGTGAGTCGGTGCGGTTGGCGTTCGTCGCTGCGCTGCAACACCTCTCACCCCGCCAACGGGCGGTGTTGCTGTTGCGCGACGTGCTGCAGTGGAAGGCCGCCGAAGTGGCCACGGCGATCGGGACCACCACGACCGCCGTCAACAGCCTGCTGCAGCGGGCAAGGACCCAGCTGGAGGCGGTCGGGCCCAGTTCCGGCGACCCGTTGACGCCGCCGGATTCGCCCGAGGCGCAGGACCTGCTGGACCGCTACATCGCGGCGTTCGAGGCGTACGACATCGACCGGCTGGTCGAGCTGTTCACCGCCGAGGCGATCTGGGAAATGCCGCCGTACGTCGGCTGGTACCAGGGCGCGCGGGACATCATCAAGCTCATTCACCAGCAGTGCCCCGCGGAATCACCCGGGGACATGCGCCTTATCCCGTTGGTCGCCAACGGCCAGCCCGCCGCGGCCATGTACATGCGCGCCGGTGACGTGCACGTGCCGTTTCAGTTGCACGTGCTGGACGTCGGCGCCGACGGGGTGGCGCATGTGGTGGCGTTCCTCGACGGCACGTTGTTCAAGAAATTCGGTTTGCCGGAGTCACTATGACCGAATCCCTGGTTGTCACACACACCCCCGGTAAGCCACTTCTGCTGTTGGGCGGCTTCGAAGTCGGCAGCGTCGGCTATGTCGCCGAAGAGTTCTTCGTATCCGGCGCAGCCTCGTCCTACGCCCCGGTAGGGGAGCTGGGTCCGGACGGCCGGTGGGATGTAACACGTTCCGACACAGCCGATTACACCACCCGGATCGTGGTACTGACGCCGGCCGATCGGGCGCGGTTCAACGGAACCGTGCTCGTCGAGTGGCTCAACGTGAGCGGCGGCCTCGATGCTCCTGCCGTGTGGATGATGGCGCATCGCGAAGTCATTCGCGCGGGCTACGCGTACGTCTGCGTCTCGGCCCAGAAGGTGGGGGTGGATGGCGGTTCGAGCCTGCTCGGCATCGACATGTCGTTGAAGAGCCAGGGCCCGACGCGGTATGCCGGCCTCAGCCACCCGGGCGACGCGTTCTCCTACGACATCTTCTCCCAGGTCGGGGAGCTCATCAGGAACGCCGGGCACGACGGCGTCCTGGGCGGGCTCGACGCGCAACACGTGATCGCGATCGGCGAGTCCCAATCGGCGATGTTCCTGACGACCTACATCAACGCCGTCGACCCGCTCACCGGGGTGTACGACGGCTTCCTGGTGCATTCCCGATTCGGGCCCGCCGCACCCCTGGACGGCAATTCCATGATCGACGAACTGGACGAATTGGAATCGTCCGGACGGTCGCAGGTGGCGGTGAGGTTCCGTCCGGACCTGCGCGTCGCGCTGATCGCGATCATCACCGAAACGGACCTCTTCGGCCGCGTGCCGCTGGGCTACTACTTCGCGAGGCAACCCGACAACGAGCGGTTACGAGTCTGGGAGATACCGGGCGCGGCGCATGCCGACAACTACACAATTCAAGTGGCGCCCATCGATTCCGGTGCCGCACCGGTCGACGACATCGTGGCGGCCTACGCACCGACCAACATGTTGATGGGTCAGCAGCTCGGGCACTTCATCAACTTTGGGCCGCAACACCACTACGTGGCGCAGGCGGCGATAGCCGCGCTGAACAACTGGGTCCGCACCGGCCAACCGGCGCCCACCGCCCCGCCCATCGGGGTGCGCGAAACCGACCATCCCGAGCCCATTTTTGATCCCAACGGCCTTGCCCGGGACGGCGTCCGGACCCCTTGGGTGGACGTGCCGATCGCCCGAACGTCCGGCGTCGGCGCGGACGAGAACATCATGGCCATGCTCTTCGGCACCGGTGAACCCTTCGACGCGGCCACGCTGCAGCGGCTCTATCCGGGCGGGGCCGACGAGTACCTGAAAAACTTCACCGCGGCGCTCGATCGGGCGATTCGATCCGGGTTCATCCTGCCCGACGATCGCGCCGAGATCCTGCAACTCGCCGCCGCGACTTACCCCACCTAAGTTCAGCTTTCGGCTGCCAGCACGTCGCACACGGCAGCATCGACGGTGTTCAGCAGATCCGGATCTATTCCGGCGCGGCCGCGAACCAGTATCGAGGCGCAGTTGGCGGCCGGCAGTCCCTCGGCTGGCCACACGCCATCGGGGAGCTTGCCGATCATCGGCAGCAACGCGAACCCGAGCCCCGAACGCACCGCGGCGTAAAGCCCTGACAGATCACCACATTCGGCTGCGATCTCGTAAGCGATGCCGTTCTTCTCGAGGATCGAGAAGGCCGGCTCACGCAACGTGCACGGTTCGGCAAAAATCACCAGCGGCAGCGGATCTCCCCTGCGAGCGGTGAATGTCCGCGCCGACACCCATTTCAGCACAGCGATTCCCGACGCATTGGCGCGATCCAACCCCGATCCGTCCAGCATGATCGCCAAATCCACGAGCCCCCGGTCGATCGCGTCCGCCAGTGAAACGTTGCGGTCCAGCCGAAACCGCGGCCGGAGGTCGGGAAGCCGTTCACGGAGCACGCTGGTCAGGGCGGGCAGCATCACGTCCGCGCCGTGCTCGGTGGCGCCGATCGTCAGCAGCTTGTTTTCGGTTGCGCCAAGGTCGTCCAGCGCCGCGTCGTGCGCCGCCAGTATCGCCCGGGCATGCCGCAGCAGCTTCTGACCGACTTCGGTGAACACGATGCCGCGGCCGGAGCGTTGAACCACCGGTTCGCCGATCGCACTCTCCACTTTGCGCAAATGCTGGCTGACCGCCGACTGGCTAAGGTGCAACGCGGCGGCCGCCCGGTGGAACCCCCCGCAGTCGGCGACGGCGACGAGGCTGCGCAGCGGCGCGATATCGAGGACCTGGGACATACCCGCCACCCTAGTTCGATTAGTGATGTTGATCAATTGTTTCTTTCGTCCACGTGGCTTTCCCCGTTTCGAGGCGACGGTGATAAGGAACCGTGATCGATACGATCACCAATAATCGTTGGACGGCATGGGTCGGCCTTGGCGAGCATAGACGGTATGCACCCAACACGCATGCCATTGACCACCGCTTCGGCGGTGACTCTCTTCTACGCACTCGGTTATCCCATCGGTGCGCTGGCGGTGGCTTCGATGACCCCGATGGCCGTCTTGGTGCTGCGATTCGGTTTAGCCGCAATCATTCTGGCGTCCTGGGCGATGCTGGCCAGGGCGGCCTGGCCGCGGGGGGTGCAGTTCGGTCACGTCATGGTCACCGGCCTGCTCATCCAGGCCTTGCAGTTCTGCTGCCTCTATGAGGCGCTTTTGCTGGGGGCGCCGGCCGTGCTCGGTGCGGTGGTGATCGCGATGAATCCGGTCATCACGTCGATCCTGGCCGCGACGTTCCTGCGGGAGCCGCTCGGTCAGCAGCGGGTAGCCGCACTGGCCCTCGGCGTCGTCGCGGTGCTCGCCGCGTGCGCCAGGAGGCTGATGAGCACGCACGGCATCGACCCCGTGATCGCGCTGCTTGCGGTTGCGCTGCTTGGTCTTTCGGTCGGCGGCGTGTACCAACAGCGATACTGCTCGGGCGTTGACTTCCGCGCGATGAGCGCCGTGCAGAACGCCGTGGCGCTCATCCCCGCAGCGGCGCTCGCGGCCCTCACCCCCTTCGCCGTGCACGACGCGGCCAAAGCCACCCTCGCGATCAGCGGCATGGTGCTGCTGAACGCCACGGTGGCGGTCAGCCTTTACGTGCGCGCCATTAGCATGCACGGCGCGGCGGCGGTCGCGATGCTGTTCGCCGTCATTCCCGCGGGCGCGGCGGTGCTGTCCTGGCTGATGCTCGGGCAGCGGCCGGATATCGGTGTCGCGGTCGGCTTGTTAGCCGGGGGCCTCGCATGCTGGCTGAACGGCAGGCCGGCCGGGCGGCGCCGCACGGCAACCGAAAGTCCCGCGCCGGTGTCCGCGCCCGCCGTGGTGCCGACGGACATGGTGACGTGTTCGGTGTCGTCTGACCGCCCCTAGAACAGCCGGCTATCCGGTGATGGGCCTTCCACCGGACGGACCAGGCCCGTACCGGTGACCAACGGCAGGTCCAGCGCGGACAGCAGACCGGGCCGGGCCGCGCACACCGCCGGGATGGCGTTGACCATCCGCGATGCGCCGGCGATCCGCGCGCCCAGATCGTGGTCGTGGTCCTCGGCCATCTCGAATTCGCATCGCATGCTCGGGGAACCCTCGATCTCGACGCGATAAAGACCGCGGCCGGACGCCGGCCCGTAGCCGAGGTCCTTGGGCTCGATGCAGATGTGCGGTTGCGGCCAGTCCGGAGCGATGTCGTCACGCATCCGGGTGACGTGGTCGATGACGAGGGTCGGCTCGTCGCCCACGTACCCGGTGAGCGTCGAGCGCATCCCCGCGATAGTCCCGGCCGCGATGTGACCGGTGGGCGTGTCGAAGGACTCCGCGGCCGGGACGCGCTCGTTGGTCTCCTCGATGTCGTCGATTTTGACTCCCAGCCCGGCGGCCAGCTGGTGCAGAACGGGCCCCCAGCCGAAGGTGAACACCCCGGGAGTCGCCGCGAACGCGCTGAACTCCGGCGACTTGCCGAATCCGAGGATCTCGTACACCGCGGCCTTGTCCGGATAGGTCGCGTAATTGAACATCTCCGTCACCCGGATCGACTCGATGACCCGCGACACCCCCGAAAGAACCAGCGGCAGCACATCATTGGCGAAGCCCGAGTCGATGCCCGTCGTGAAGAACGACGCTCCGCCCGCCAGGGCTGCCTGACGCAAGGGATCGGTGAACGCCTCGTTGACGGCGTCGGGAAGGACCAGCGGCACCACCGAGCACGACACCACGTTCTTTCCGGCCCGCAGGATCGACACCATGTCCTCGACCGCTTCCAGCGGCCGCAGGTTGGCGCCGGCGGCGTACACCACCGCGTCTGCGTCGCCGGCGAGCATCGCGGCCGGGTCCTGCGTCGCGATCACTCCCGTCGGCGCAATCCCGCACAGCTCTCCCGCATCCCGACCCGCTTTGGAATCGCTGTGCACGACGACATCGACCAGCTCCAGCTCCGGATGGTCGATCACTCCGCGCAGGGCGATCACGCCCATGGAACCGGGCCCCCAAACTCCCACCTTGAACACAACGTTCTCCTATTATTAGGACGTCCAGTCTTACATTCTGGACGGATCGTAAGGAGGTGCCCGTGCGTCCGTCAACAGCCAAGTCGCCGCCCACCGGTCGGGTGATGGATGTTCTTGCCGCCCTCGCGGATTCACCGAACGGCCGAACGTCGGCCGAGCTGGCGAGGAGCTGCGCGATCAGCACCTCAACCTGTGCCCTGCTGCTGGCCGAGCTGGAAAGGCGGGCATGGGTGACCCGGCGCGCGGACCGCCGCTACGTCCTTGGCAGCGGCTTGTTCGGGCTGGTTCACGGGCTGCGGACGCAGTTCCCCCTACTGGACCGGGGACGTGATGCGCTGCGCTTCCTGCACGACTCCCTCGGTGCGGGCTGCTCGATGTCGAAAATCGGGGACCGGCACCTGACCACCGTGGACGCCGTCGGCCACGGGACCGACGGGGAGCAGGCCGTCGGCCAGCGCTTCCCCATCGACCCGCCGTTCGGCCTCGTCGCGATGGCTTGGCGCGACGAGGATTTCGTCCGGGCCTGGCTGCACCGCGTCATGCCACGACTGACGCGCACCGAAATCGCCCACCACGAGCGGGTGCTCGCCGATATCCGCGCCCGCGGCTACGGCGCATGGCGGTTCGACGACACCCACGAATCGCTGCACAACCGCCTGGCCGACGTCCTGGCATCGCTGGAGCCGACCGCCCAGGTGACCCGTCAGCTCACCACCCTGATGACCATGGTGACTCTGCGGTCGGTCACCGATGTGCTCGAAACAGAATTGGCATCAACGGAATTCGTCGTCCTGCCGATTTTCGGCCAGGACGCCCAGCCGGAATACCAAATCGAGATCCACTTGGGCCGTTCGTCCGGGATGACCCTGGCCGCGCTGGACGCCGCGCTGCACCACGCGCAGGGGCTGCTCACCGCCGGGGTGGCCTAGGCTGGGCTCATGCCTGCAACCGCGGAGATCCGGCGTGCGGCCGAGCGGGCCGTCACCACGACGTCCTGGCTGAAATCCCGGCATTCGTTCTCGTTCGGCGACCACTACGATCCGGGCAACACCCACTTCGGGCTGCTCTTGGTGAATAACGACGACATCGTCTCGCCGACAAGCGGATTCGGCACGCACCACCATCGGGACATGGAGATCGTGACGTGGGTTCTGCAGGGACAGCTGACGCATCAGGATTCCACCGGCAACCGAGGGGTGATCTATCCCGGTCTGGCGCAACGGATGTCGGCGGGCAGCGGGATCCTGCACTCGGAGATGAACGATTCCGAAACGGAGCCGGTTCATTTCGTGCAGATGTGGGTGGTCCCCGACGAGACCGGCATCTCCCCGAGCTACCAACAGCATGAGATTGGCGCCGATCTGTTGGCCGCCGAACTTGTGACCATCGCCTCAGGCACCCCCGGTCGTGAGGCGGCGATCACGCTGCACAACCGCGACGTCGCATTGCATGGCACGCGGTTACAACCCGGCGACTCGGTGGACCTTCCGCGGGCACCCTACCTGCACCTATTCGCCGCGCGGGGCCGCGTCACGTGCGAAGGAATCGGTGACCTGCAAGAGGGCGACGCGGTCCGGCTCACCGACTCCGACGGCCGGCGGGTGACCGCGAGCGCGCCGTCGGAACTGCTGATCTGGGAGATGCATGCGAAGTTAGGCGACTGAGACACATAGAGTGGGCACGACAGACAGGAGCCCGCATGTCTCGATCGCAGCCGCGGCACGCGGCGCCCAACCCTAATCGGAATAGCAAGGCAATTCGGACCGTGCGGTTCTGGGCGCTACCTGTCGTCGTCACATTGGCGTTGATGTCGGCGTTGTGTGCGCTGTACCTCGGCGGCATCTTGAACCCGACGACCAACCTGCGACATTTCCCCATCGCGGTGGTGAACGAGGACGCCGGACCGTTCGGCGGCCAGATTGCCGACGGTCTCGCCTCCGGTTTGGACAACAACAAGTTCGACATCCGGTTGGTTTCCCACGATGAGGCGAAGCGACTACTGGACACCGCCAAGGTGTACGGGGAGTTGGTCATTCCGCCGACCTTCTCATCCAGCCTTCGTGAGTTCGGGACAAGCGCGGTCACCCCCGCCCATGCGGCACGTCCCACGATCACGATCTTCACGAACCAGCGGGCCGGCACGCTGGCATCCAGCATCGCCGGCCAGACCCTGACACAGGCGATGGCTGTGGCGAATGGCAAAGTGGGCCAACGACTTACGGCGGAAGTCGCGGCCGAGACGGGCGGCGCGCCGCTAACCGGTGCGTCGGCGCTGGGAATGGCCAACCCGATCGACGTCAAAACGGTCGTGTACAACCCACTGCCGAACGGCACCGGAAATGGGCTGTCAGCGTTCTATTACGCGCTCTTGCTGCTGCTGGCGGGCTTCACCGGCAGCGTGGTGGTCAGCACGCTGGTGGACGCGCTGCTCGGCTATGTGCCGGCGGAATGGGGCCCGGTGTATCGCTTCGGCGAGCAGGTCAGAATCTCACGATTCCAGACGTTGGTGCTCAAGTGGACCATGATGGTGCTGCTGGCGCTGCTGACGTCGGCGGTGTACATGGCGATTGCCCATGGACTCGGCATGCCCATTTCACGCGGTTGGCCGTTGTGGGCGTACGGGGTGTTCGCGATCATCGCGGTGGGCATCACGTCGAGTTCTCTGCTCTCGGTGCTTGGCTCGATGGGCCTGCTGGTCAGCATGTTGATCTTCGTGATCCTCGGATTACCGTCCGCCGGCGCCACCGTGCCACTGGAGGCGACGCCACCGTTCTTTCGCTGGCTGTCCGAATTCGAGCCGATGCACCAGGTGTTCCTCGGTGTGCGGTCGTTGCTCTACCTCGATGGCCGCGGGGACGCCGGCTTGTCCCAGTCGTTGTGGATGACGGCGATCGGCCTGGTCATCGGCCTGCTGCTGGGCGCCATCATCACGCACCTCTACGACCGCAGCGGTTTCCACCGGCTTCCGGGGGCTGTCGCGCTGGCGATCGCCGACGCACACCAAGCTCAACACCAGGCGCGGGTCAGCAAGCGCGAAAAGGCCCTCGAGGTCCCCAGCGAAAGTTCAAGCGGACAAACGTAATTCGAGCGCTGCCCAAGCGTCATTCGTTTGTTATCAAAGTTGACAGTGTGGCGGATGTGACTGATGCTGTGTAAACAGCATCTACATCAGCGCCGAAAGGTCTACCGTGCTGACGCCAACTGCCAGCTTGCGCCGGCTGGTGGCCTGCTGCGCTGCCCTGGTCGCATGCATGACGTTGGCGAGCACCGCCGGACAGCCGGTCGCACACGCCGCCGACGGACGGGATCTGCTGGCTAACGCCATCGACAGCACCCGGGGCTCATACCTGGTCTACAACTTCGGCCCCGGTCACCCCACGCCGATGCTCAACGCGGGCGGCAGCTGGTACGAGCTGAACAACGGCGGCCATCTGATGATCATCAAGAATGCCGCGGAGCGTCTGGCACCGCACCTACTGGTAGACACCCACCAAGGCGACCAGGCGCGGTGCGAAAACAATCCCGGGGCCCGCACCGCCGAGGGACTCTGGCAGGCATCCGAGATCTACCCGCCGCTGCAGGCGTGGCAGCGGATGGGGCAACCGACAATAGCGATCAACGCCAACTTCTTTGACATCCGCCCGCAGAAGGGCGGCTCCTGGCGCCAGACCGGTTGCAGTTCGCCGTTGGGCGCCTTCGTCGACAACACCCATGGCCAGGGCCGGGCCAACCAGGCGGTCACCGGCACCGTCGCCTATCCCGGCAAGCAAGGCCTGTCCGGTGGCGGCGAGAGCTGGAGCGCGCTCTCGACGATGATCCTGCCTTCGGGTGGTGCGCCATATGTGGTGCGGGCCAGGGGCAGACAAGACTATGACGTCGCCACCCCGGTGGTGCAGGACTTGCTCAACAAGAACGAGAGGTTCGTCGCGGTGTCGGGGATCGGCCTGTTGTCCCCCGGCAACACCGGACAACTCAACGACGGCGGTCCCAGCGCCGCGCGCACGGCCCTCGCCTACTCGAAGCAGAAGGACGAGATGTACATCTTCGAGGGCGGGAGTTATACACCGGACAACATTCAGGATCTTTTTCGTGGCCTGGGCAGCGACACCGCGGTCCTGCTCGACGGCGGTGGATCGTCGGCCATTGTGTTGCGCCGCGACACCGGCGGCATGTGGGCCGGGGCCGGGTCGCCGAGGGGATCGTGTGACACCCGGGAGGTTCTTTGCGACTCCCATGAGCGGGCGCTGCCCAGCTGGCTTGCCTTCAATTAGCCGAGTCCACGGGGCCTTTGCTATCGGCCGGTCCGAACAGAAAGATCAGCAGGCTTAGCGCGACCACCGCCGCCGTGATCGCAAAGACGGGTGCCACGACAAATCGCGACGTCGTCGCGCCAACCAGGGCGCCGGCACACATCGTGAAAACCACGCTGAATCGCAGCTTTTCGCGCTCTCCCGTGCCACCGGCCAAGCGGCTGTCCAGACCGAGGCTGACAATCGTAGATGTCAGCACGGTGGTGGAGAGTTCTTGGATCCCAAACTGGCGGGCACTCGAGTGCTGCAGACCGAAGGTCACCGCGAGGACGCCGATCATGATCAGCTTGGTGTTGTCGTGATAGTGCAGCACGCCCGCGCCGGCGAGCATCGCCAATGCTGCCAACAATGCGATTTCCGTTGCCAGCACAGTGGTAATCCACGGTAGAGTCCGCTTACCGAAATACCTCAACATCCGACCGCTAAGGATCGTGGTGCAGACGAAGGTGGGCAGGGCCACTACGACTGCGGTCAGGTCGATGCTGGTTTTCGGGGCCAGCCAGAAGCCGAGGAAGATCACGTTGCCGGTCATGTTGGCCACGAAGACGTGACCGAGAACCAAAATGCTGATCGAGTCGGCCAAACCGGTGGCCAGGGTCAACAGCAGCAACGCTGCGACGGTGGATCGCTCGGATACCGGCGAGGCAACGGCCATGGGCTGCAGTATCTTTCGGCGGATTCAGCCGGCTGCGCTAGAGGTGCGGCGTCAAGTCCAGCGATGTGATGGTATTCATCCTGGTCACCAGCCAGCGGCTGCCGTTGCGTTTCATGAATATCCGGTAGGACAGATATTTCAGCGACGGGATGTCCTTTTTCAACGGACTTGTGGACGTGGTGTTGGTGTAGACGATCACGATGGCGTTCGGATCGTCCAGCGATTCGACCGCCGCGCCGGTGACGTCGGTCGTATTGGTCACCTTGGCCTGCTTGTTCGGGGCCGCGATCGCGTCGACGAATTTGCGGTACTGGGCCTCGAAATCGCCGCTGAGATAGACCGACGCGCGATCGGCAAGGGTGTCCATGTTCTCCGGCGTGTAAGTCCACAGCGTCCTGATCGCGTTGGCCGCGGTCTGTGCCACTTTCAGCTTGGTCGTTTCGGTGGCGCGATCGCTCAGGTACGGCTCGACCGCCGCGCCCGCGAATGCCGCCGAACCGACGAACAGCACGGCTGACACTGCCACGGCGATGGCGAGTCGCTTGCCCGCCAGCCACTTCTTCCGGGCGCGACCGCCCTTGGTGGCCGTCGCACTCGCCTCCGCCGCATCGGAGGCCCCATCCGAGTCTTCGTCGACCTCGTCGGGTCCGACTTCAGCGGATTCGGTTGTGGCTTCTGTTGCGTCTTCTGTTGGTGCGGGCACGGTTTCGGCGACCTCGGTGGGTTCGCCGCCCTCTGAGGGTTCTACGGCCGCGTCGGTCAGATCACCTGCACCAGGTCGCTGATCTTCCACTTATTCCCTTCCTGCGTGACGGTTGCCGTCCAACGATTTGTGTTCTCGAATACCTGCTTTTCATCCGGCGACTTCGAGGTGACCTCGGTAGCCACCATCACAGTGGCGCTGCCGTCGTCGTTCCACCTTTCCAGGCCGGCGCCGATGACGGTGCCGGTTGCAGGTTCGGCCCGGGCGACCTGGAACAGAATCTCGTTCGCCTTATCGCGATACTGCTTGGCGAAATCCCCTGTCGCTTGCGCCAATACCCGCGAGACATAGTCGTTGGCGTGATAGGGATCAATGGAAGTGAACTGCACCATGAACCCCGTCGCGTAGTTGAGCACCTCGCGTTCCTTGAACGCGTCGCGCACGCGGCGTTCGTGGGAGATCAGCATCAGGGTACATACCGTGATAGCCGCCGCCATCAGCACCGCTGCGACCGCGCTGGCCAGCACTAACCCCCGCGGTCGCGCCTCCACGGGACG
>Ga0318570_10000043_pt1 | contig 16948 bp, 16 predicted proteins | sample GRESIP088b5f23_FD_203670 | JGI IMG/M metagenome (GOLD analysis project Ga0318570, IMG submission 203670) | Tropical soil microbial communities from Luquillo Experimental Forest, Puerto Rico - GRE.SIPMG.088b5f23 | ecosystem: Environmental > Terrestrial > Soil > Tropical forest > Bulk soil...
GACTATAATATAATTAATAAAAATTTATACAATTATAGTAAGGGTTATAATCTAACTACGTTAAAGAATATAATATCTCCATAGATAAGATATTATAGAATGTATTTACGCAAAAGAGCTATAACATCTTGAGTTAAGATATTATATTTTCTTTAACTTATTTATCTAAGGTTTGCTGCTTACGGATTCTTTGGTGGAACTTTGAGATTCATCGATATAGGAAGTAGTAATGGTTATCTTATCAGGGATTGAGGATTTAATGGTTGCTTTAATAGTAGTTGAATTAACCCTAAGTGTAAGTTTACGTTGGTAGGTTTTACCCGGGAGGAAGGGTATAGCTTCTATAAATATTTCGGTTAAAGTTTTACCTACTAATGATTCTTTCATAAGATTAGAGAAGGTTTCATTAGAGGATGTCACAATTCCATTATTAGCTACAATCCATGATAAACCCCAAACGTTTTCTATGTCTTCTCTTTGCTCTAGTTGAGACACTAGTTTGAGGTTGTTTTGCAAGATTTCCCTAGTTCTCATGGTTACTTGACGTTCTAGGGCATCTCTAGCAAACTGGAAATCTCTACGCCCAGAAATACTCATGACTATCTCCCTTAAAACCATGATACTGGAAAGTGCAACTAGAGATCCGAAAGCAGTAATTAGAATAACTTCAAGCCAAATATAGTCATCTTGAAGCCATCCATTGATAGGTGTAATAGAAAGAATCCAAGTTTCATTAGAAAGATTTAGAGTAACATTAACGGAATCGTAAAATAATGTTGCATTGGTTCCCATAGCATTAATGAGAGTGGTTCCGTTGTTCTGAGCAAATATACCATAAGAATTAATGAACTGGTAGTTATAATTAATTAGAGTCTCATAGATTCTTAAGGAACTCAGGACATCATTGAGCATAATCATGATAGAAGAAAGACCATAAGTGGTTCCATTAGGATAGATGATGGGATAAAATGCATTCATTCCTATGCCACCTTGAATTAAGGGAAAGGGACCATAGAGTGTTATAGCTCTATTAGATATAGCCTTCATTATTTGGGTGGCATGAAGGCTATTGTATCTTAGTAATTGAAGTCCTAGGACTGGAGAAGGCATAGGATCTTCATATTCCAGAGTCATATCTGGACCTAGAGCATATTCATACGCAGCTATAGTTGGATGATCCATTCTTAGCCACGATGCCATAGTTCTATAAGTTAGATCGTTAACTACGTAGTTGTTTTGCGTAATGGATTGTGTCATAACTAGAAGTGTTTGGAAGTTGAGTTCCAAGAACTTAGATATTTCAGAGCCAGAATAACTAGCTATTTGGATGGCTGCATTCTTTTTAGCTTCAAGGCTTTGATTTCGAAACACTATAATTAGAGCTACGGCTATGCCTATGGCAGAACCAGTTAAAATTAGAGCCACAAGTATTCCAAGGCTGATACCTAGTATATTAGCTTTAATCTTAGATTGACCTAATCGTTCATCTATTATATCTTTGAAGCTATCCGCGACGTCGATGCTTATAGCGTCCGACATTTCCATTCCAAATTAATCCATCAAGGATATGATTACAATCAAATTCTTAGAGCATCAACATAGTTAGGTAAGATTTGGAAGAACCATGATAACTCTGGTCCGTAATTAACAGATAAGGATTTGATAACATTTATATCACTCATGATTCCAGTTATGAGTCTATTGAGACGTCCACTATAAGCATTAGTAACAGCTCTCTGATGGATTTGAACACCTTCAACATCGTAATCCAGGTCATTCATTACCATAATCATGGCATCATAACTTTCTAATATGTGATTATATTTAGCTACCATATCTACTACTTTATTAACATAATTCTTGTATAAACTTCTAACTTTAGGATCCTGAAGGTTTCGCATGGCAATACTTGGATTAGAGAAGGCTACAATAGGCTTAGTCTCACTGATCAGATCAGATAATACTTCTATGTCTTTCCTAATGCTGGCGTAAGATTCAATGTAAAGTCTATTCCTGAATAATTCCCTGAACTTAGATCGTATCTCAGGTGTTATCTGACCATGTAATAGAGCTATCTTATATCCAGTGATAGAAGTTAATTCACCCTTATGATCTACTCCAGTGTATTTAACTATAGCATCTGTGTCTAAACAAGTTCCTGAGAGATTACAGGATAAAATCTTAGTATTAGTTGGAACTAAGGTTATGAAATCTGGTTTAGATCTAAGTAATATGTAATCAATGAAGTCCTTAAGCTTCATCTTAGAACCTAACTGGTAAGGTAAAGAATAATAGATGCCTGTTTCCACTCCCAGTTGTTTGAGTACATCAGCTGATCTCTCCTTAGTGAAGAAGCTTAGCATGGTTTGGAGTAAAGGTTGGAGGGGTGCTGGAGCTACGATCATACAGAAACATAGAAGCTTAAAGGCGTCAAACATAGTATAAGCTCTATCTGGTAACACTGAATAACCTTGGAAGTCATAACGACCATAATGTTCACCGTTGTAAACCGCGTGGGAGAAACCATAGTCAATGAAAGTAGCTACATTCTTAGTTCTATGATAGAAGACATTACCATCTATTTCATAGGCAATAGTAGCTTCTTGATCTAAGGGTCTAATTATTACATTTTCATAGTGAAGATCATAATGAGTGAATTGGCAGAACTTGGATGCCATGTGTTCCGATTCTAGAACTTGAAGGTAGACATCTAAGAACTGCTCTGGGGTGGCTTTTTGGATGAAGTCTTTTAAGGAGACACCAGGTACTCTTTCATAGACTACATAAGTTACAGGATCGTTAGCGTCACACCATGAAAGAACTTTATCCTTATCGGTGATTGGAAGACTACATCTAAGAACTCCAAAGACCCATGAAAAGTTAGGGATCATAGCTCGTAACGGATTCAAAGCCAAACCCACAACAGCCTCGTGGGCTAGATCGGAGCTTTTGGATCTAGGACCCTTAATGATGAATAATTTATCATGATCTGAGATGGAGGCCATGATAGCTACACCTTCTACACTTTCAGCTCCAATCTTCTTGAAGTCCTTAAGCCATTCCTTGACTATAGTTGAATTAGAAGCCATGGGATAGAAGATGGGACATGATATCTCAGCTAAATATCTCATGAAGCCTTCACTGTAGAACTGGTCATTATATAAACTTGTTAAGTTACCATCTCTAATATGGTCCAAATTAGAATAGATGTTGGATTCTATTACGCAAGGCTTAACCTTAGATACGATTACAGCTTCTCTTTCCCTTCTCTTCTTATCATTAATCGAAGCAATATTGGCTCTATCTCTGGTGGAGTTAGCTCTCACATTTTGGATTACGTAGTTAGTGAATTCTTCAATGGTGAATACCATTTATTTCAGTGAAAAAATTCAAGCACCTGGTTGAAATCCAAAATAATAAAAAAATAGAAATTTTTATTCGTTTAGCTGAGAAAAGAACCGATAACAATGGAATCTTTTAGTGATCGCAATCGTGAAGAATATGACAACGGTCATAACAACCATCATAACAGTTGCAACAAGGACAACTGTTCGACAGGAGCTTTCTGGCTTGGAGCCTTTATCCTCTTCCTTATCGTTTTCGCCATTCTTTGGTGGTTTGGAGCTAACATTGGAATCGCCTTCGTTATTGCTTTGATCTTAGCTATTATTGTGGGTTGGGCCATCTGGGCTTGGGAGAATAATGACTGTGATAACGACTGTAACAACAAGAATAATAAGAACAAGAAAAAGAAGTGTTGCAATAATGGATGGGCTGTTTTCTTAGCTGCCCTTGCAGTTATCATTGTATGGATTATCATCCTCTATATTATCTACATTCTCGTCCGTAAAGCTATTGTAGATGAGAAATGTTGTCCAACACCTTGTTGCAAGCCAAAGTGTGAACCAGAATGTAAGCCAAAGTGTGAACCAGAGTGCAAACCTGAATGTGATCCAAAGTACTAAATAAAGTATTAGTTATCACATTAAATTATAACATCAATGCATGTTATAATTGTACGAGCAAGAAGTTAGGTAATAAATTTACAGTATGACTTCTCCTAGATTTCATGAAATCTTATATGTTATAACACGAAGACTTATTTCGTGTTATATGTGTTTATCTCACTGAACTACTATTCCATGGTTTCAAGGGTAGTTCCAGGCGTTAACGAACAGGCTGCTTTAGCTAATGTGTCGGCTTTTTCATTACCTTCAATGCCTTGATGTCCGTAAACATGCTGGATAATAATCCTACCATTCTGGGATGCAAAATACTCATACATAGGGGTAATGAGATCTAAATGTTTAGGACTTTTACCAGAACTCTTGGTCATACCTCTGTTGATCCAATTGGGATAATAAATGTTGAAGGTCTTAACTGCATATTCATTGTCACTGTATATAGTTACTGGACCTTCAACCAAACTAGCTTCATAGATAGCTATATAGATGGCGTAAAGTTCAGCTCTAGGTGCTGAAGCTTGAGTATCATCAGGCTTAAACTTCTTGCAATTATATGTACTTTTAGAGTTAAGTATGTATACTCCACAACCCATCCCAGTGTTAGGACTAAAAGATCCATCACAATAAATAGTGGTAGTTTTATCTACAATTGTATTAGCTTGCATTTAACCTTTTAAAATAAATGGCTAACACTCAGTATAATTATGCGAGTGTAACTCAGACCGTAGCAAACAACATGATGCAAACAGTATTAAATACTTCCACAAGAGATTGCACTAATATAGATGAATATAACACTGTAATCATCAGTGGTTCTAACATTGGAGGCAATTTATCATTCGATCAAGTATGTAAGATATCAGGTAGTGATGTTATAGATTCTTCCTTAGATGTAGAGGTAAATAACCTAGTAGACTCATTACAGAAACAGAAACAAACCACTGATACTTTCCTGTTTCAAACAGTTATCAACCAAAATACTAACATAGCTATAGCTAAACAAGAGATAAAAAATAATATAACTCAGACGGCCCTCAATTCGTGTCAACAAAATATCTCCAATGTTAGAAGAGGTAACACTACAGCGATACTTAATAGCAACATAGCTGGCTCTGCTACATTCAATCAAACTGGTGATATATCTACTACATGTTTCGTCCAGAATGTAGCTAAAGCTGTAGCCTACAACCAACTTAAAGCCCAACAGGATCAGATTCAATCCACTACGGTTGGCTTTGGTAATATCTTAATTATCATTCTCATCGTGGCAGCAGTTCTAGTCATTGGTGTAGTCATATACTTTGTCTTCAGCAATAGAAACCAAGCTCCATCTCAGCCCTCTGTTAGAGTAGTTGATACCAGAGCTCAAGCTGCAGGAACCCAGGGACAAATGTCTACAGGTCAAGTACCTTCAGGACAACCTGTAAGGGTACCAACACAAAGTGTTCCAGTTCAAAGCACACAAATGAGACCTCCACCAAGTTAAATAAAATACATGAATAAATGCATGAATATCATACCATAAATCCAGTAATCTCTGAAGAAACATTTAAATATCTTCCTATAGTTGCTCAAATCACTAACTATTGCTTCACGGATAGAACCATTTCATGCTTTGGATGGTATTATGCTATCATTGATTTAGGTATTGGATTAGTTAATGTACCAGAGTTCATAACTTTAGATCTAGAATTGGTTAATCATGATCTCATGGGAATTCCGATAATCATTGGAAGAATACAACTAGAGCCCACAAGGCAATATGTTGAATATTTCAATGATATCAAGATTCCGGCTGGATGGTATGAACGCAACTATGAATTAATAGCTCGAGTACCTGGTCTTAATACCATTAGATCCTTACTTAAATTCAAGATAGGCTACGATACTATTAAGTATCCACCTTCATCCTATGTTAAGAATTTAGGTAAACTCTTTAAGCAGGAAGATAACAGGTTATGGGAGACGTCTCTAGCATTGCAACTGGGTATACCACTTCATCATAATATCTTAAACCATTCAGGGATACATACATTAATGGTTATGTATTATCTAAACGTCAAACAACGATCCAAGTTTCTACCTATAATCAAGTATTTATTTAACATTATACCTTTAGCATCCTATGATGAAGCCCAGATCTTAATCTATTGCTCTAAGAATACTAATGCCAAGTTTGGTTCCGAGAGACCTATCTATGATTTAATTAATGAACTTAGAGGACCTCTAGCTAAAGGATCTATAACTTTAGAATCTTTCATAAGTATATTATGCTCCCTTCATGAACTCTTAAAGATATAAGGCTATAAGGGATGTCAAACATCCCTTACACAGCCTAAAATATAATAATAAATAAACCTCAATGCAATAAGAGGAAGGAATATATAATAAGTTATAGCAACTTATTATAGTTAAAGTATAAGAAGATTAAAGTATAATTAGTTAGGGAATTATTCATGCACCGAGATAGGTGATAACGATTTGAGTGCTATCTGGATCAGGTAACGTAACCGTAGCAGGTAATAATGAACCTAAGTTATAGGAAGCAGTGATACGCATCATAACTGTATCTAAAGCGGTTAAGATAAGAACAAAGCTACCACCAGAGTTCTTAAGGTTAGCATCCAAAAGTGTTGGGATGAAGAGCGATGTATCTGAAGAAGTTACCATGTTAGCTGGAATAACGCCTAGATCTAAATCATATTCAATGAATCCTGTAGTTAAACCGGTAACACCAGAAGCAATCTCAAAGTTAGCAATGTATTCTACTAAATAACGACCAGATAATGCTACAGTGATACCTAAGTTAGTTGAGAAATCAGTGAAAATTCCCGGAGCATTAGTATGGAAGTTATTGAATTGTACGATGTTACCTCCAGTTAAACCTGATGATACAGTATATAAGTTGGCGTATTGGTTTAGACCTGTTGGTCCTGTTACACCCTGAATACCTTGAGCTCCTGTTGCTCCGACAGGACCTGTAGGACCTGTTTCACCAGTGAAACCTTGGAGACCTGTTGGTCCTGTTAAACCAATATCACCGGTTGGACCTGTTGGTCCAGTATCACCTTGTGGACCTATATCTCCCTGTAAACCAGTTGGTCCGGTTGGACCAATGTCTCCAGTGAAACCGGTTGGTCCAGTATCGCCTTGAAGACCTGTTGGTCCTGTAAGACCAACGTCTCCAGTAGGACCGGTCACTCCTTGAAGACCTGTTGGTCCGGTTGCACCTGGATCTCCGATAGGACCAGTGTAACCTGTTGGCCCTGTAGGGCCAGTGTAGCCGGTGGGACCAGTAGGTCCGATCACAATGTTAAAAACGCTTCCGCAACAAGACATTTTTCTTTTTAGAGAACTGCTATTTTTATAATGAAAAATTCTATGCCTTTCAATGAAGTTGTGGTATAACCAATTTCTATATTATAGCTTGTATAAAGCTATAATATATGTACTTTAAAGTTTACATATAGGAGAGTTCTCCTTGACTAACATGAAATCTTTAAAGATTTCCGAAAAACAGGAACTAGATATCTCCAAGAACTTTTGGAGTCTTTCTATGTCTTCTGGAGTCATTTCAGGAGTTGTATGATCTCCTCTAATAGGTATAAATTCCTTAACATAAGAACTAGAATTAGCATTAGTTACTGCACATTCGAATGGTATGTATGTATCATTAATGCTATGAACTATACACGTAGGTACTGTAACTTGTTTAATCCATTGTTTAATAGGTAAAGAATCATATAAGACATCAGCTAAAGCTATAACTGCATGTAGAAGATAAGATTCTTTACCGTGCATTCTCATTACATCGTGTATGTCCGAGAAGGTGGAAACTAAAACTAATTTAGATGGTTTGTTCTGGGTTGCTATCCATGTTGCAATAGAACCTCCTAAACTTTCTCCCCAAACAATGATCTTATCTTCGGAATAATATTGTTTAATCCATTGATATACTTCTAGACCATCTTCTTTGATAGTTTCAGTGGAAGGAATGCCTTTAGTTTTACCGAAGCCTCTATAGTCAAACATCAGGAGTGAAATACCTAATCTTTTAGCTATAAGTGGTAGATGGGGATAGTATGACATGTTACCATAATTACCGTGACAATAGATAATAATGCGTTCCGAATTATTATCGAAAAACCATGAATGGATATCGTATTTTCCAACACTTAATTCTTCATGATGTTGGACCGGAAACCAATTAGCATCTAAATCTTCTTTAGCTTGGAATATGTTTTTAGCCCTAAATCTAGTGAGATAACCTATGACAATGAATATCACGAAAAGCGCTATGATAATTCCAGCATACATTTTCATTTTATATCTTTTAATAAGTCTTGACCTTCTTCGGTTAAATAATACAATAGAAAGTTTCTTATCCTTACCATAATAATTCCCACCATATCCAAGTTGTCATTTGACAGTCTGTTGAATAACTCGGTTAGAATAGTTCTAGCTTTGTTAACAAAGATATCAATATCTGATACAGAGGAGCAGTTGATCCATGATCTCAAGGCAATGATCAAGCTCTTCTCATCTAAGAAGGGTGGCATTCTTATCTCATAATCTTTAAGTACACTATCTCTCTTAGTACATGTATTAGGATAGGCTATCACTGTATCGATCCTAAGGTATCTTCGGTAATAGATATCTTCTTCTTTGAGTTGTATGTTCCACCAATTGTAATAGATAGACCAGCGATTCCGTAGTTCATTCAACTCGAATGAATCTCCTCCATATGCTGATTCTCCAGTCATGAAGCTATATGCAGTATACCAATAACTAGAAGCCTTATATCTAAATGTTCCAACCTTATAGATTCCAAAGGCTAAAGCAAATTCATCCATAATAGCTGCTAAAGCATCTGGATCTAGAGTTCTTATCACAGTAATATTCTGTATATATGTTACGCATCTATGTACACCCCATTTAAGTTTTCCATCAGGCTTTTGTTTGCCCATGTTAGATCCATCCCAAGGACAATGTAATATGGAAATCGATCGATCATTCATGTGATATATTTCAATCACCTGAATTCTATAAACTAATGTTTCAAATCTAAGGTTTAGTGTCCCACAATCTCAAGATGTTATCTACTAAATCATCCTTTTTCTTGACGTTCTTAGGGATCATTAAATAATCAGCTATCTTTCTCAACTCTTCTACTTTGTATGTGTTTCCTGCCTTAACACCTGCTCCTCCCTTCTGGACTTTAGACTTGTAATAGATAACTCCTCCAATGTTCTTGGTTTCATCACCAACTTGAGCCGAAGTGACTGATGACATGGAACCTGATGGCATGCTAGTTAATGGAGTTCTCATAGATGGAGTTTGAACAACAAATCTAGGCGGCATCTGTCTTTGTGTTAGTTCTTGTCTTAGATTAGATAGAGCATTAATACCTGAGCCATAAGTTGATGGTTGACTTACACTAGGTTGAGGAATAGATGGTTGTGTAGTTACCACAGGCAACAAAGAAGGCTGTGTTGTTACTACCATAGGTTGTGGTAAGACAGTCTGCACTCTTTGGATTGGAACTATGGAAGGTTTAGTAGTTACTACAGGTTGAATACTTGGTGACGGAATAGGCACTCTTCTCTGAACTGAAATTGTAGATGGAAGCACTGAAGGCTTTGTGGTCACTACAGATGGAAGCACTGAAGGCTTTGTGGTCACTACAGATGGAAGCACTGAAGGCTGAATGGTAGCAATACTTGGAGAAGGTAATGGTCCTCTTCTTGGAACGGATATTACAGGAGGTTTAGTGGTAACCACTGTTGAAACTACTACGGATTGCGGTTGAATTATTGGCTGAGGAACTACAGGAGAAGGCATTGGTCCTTTTCTAATTGGAACTACTACAGGTTGAGGTTGAATAACTGGCTGAGGAACCAAAACAGGTCTAGTAGTTGTAACAGTTGGAGAAGGCATAGGTAATCTTCTTGGCACTGAAACTATGGAAGGTGGAAGCACTGAAGGCTGAGCTTGAATAGTAGGCTTAGTTGTTACTACAGGTTGAGGTTGAATAACTGGCTGAGGAACCAAAACAGGTCTAGTAGTTGTAACAGTTGGAGAAGGCATAGGTAATCTTCTTGGCACTGAAACTATGGAAGGTGGAAGCACTGAAGGCTGAGCTTGAATAGTAGGCTTAGTTGTTACCACTGGTTGAGGTTGAATAACTGGCTGAGGAACCAAAACAGGTCTAGTGGTTGCAACAGTTGGAGAAGGTATAGGTAGTCTTCTCTGTACTGAAACGGAAGGTTGAGGTAAAACAGCTCTAGGTGATACTGGACGCAAGCTAATCTTAGGCGATGTAGGACGAATACTTGATGGAGATACTGGTTGTGATTCTATAGTTGTTCCGTGGTGAGGCGAGATTCTTGGCGATACAGGACGTAAAATGCTTCTTGGTGAGATAGGTTGAGGTGAGATCCTTGGTGAAACAGGACCCAAGCTAATTTTAGGTGATGTAGGACGAATACTTGATGGAGATACTGGCTGCGTTGCTCTTGGAGAAAGCCTTGGTGATACTGGTTTAGAAATAATAGTTTGAGGTTGATTCAACCAACTAATGCCTGAGGGCCTAGCTGACAATGGAGGTGGTAAAGTTATTGCAGAACTTGGTGATACCACCACTGGTGAAACTGGACGCATAATAGATCTGGGTGAAATAGGCGCAGAGCTTCCAGGAGATGTTACTAGTGTAGGCGAAGTAGGTGGAGACAAACGTGTTGAACTAGTTGCTACTGGAATCACTGGCGGAATGCTAGCTTCACTAGTCAAGCCACCAAAACCTATGTTAGCTGTTGGTGGTCTAACTAAAGAACCAATTCTAGCATTGAGATTACTACCTCCAACACTGGGTACATAACTTGATCTAAAGCTACTTGGTAATTGTGACATTTTCAGCTATTATATAATAATTTTTTCTTTTCTCAGTGCTTCAGTTAATCAGTCTGTGTTATATTTAACATAACACCGGCTCTAGGGTGGATTAAAATAATCATTTCTTCATATATAATGATCGGTTGACACTTAATGTTGAGTATGCTTCTAGCAATAAATCTTTTTTAAGGATTATCTAATGAGTTTGTGCTTCTGGGAAACGTACATTAGTAGGGTTTCTAACCTTAGCTCCACAACTACGACATATAATGTAAACTGTGTGGCCTTCATCACCACTTCTTTCTTGATTAGTTCTATATATGGTATTAGTATCATCACATTTAGGACAGTGTGGTCCATGGAGTGGTTTAGATTCGGTATTAACTAGGATCATTTCCTGGGTTGTATCTATGAACTTCTTACAACCTGGTAAGTTAAAATATACATCATCTCTGTAGAAAGTGTTACTACCATCAACTATAGACTGATAAACTTCAGTGGTTGCTCCTTGCATCACAGCCTCATATAACAGATCTTTATTCATTAAAGGTTCACCATGTTTGAGCTTGGCATTTTTGACAGCGGTTGGAACCTTATATTCTTCTAATAGCTGATTTATGGTCTTTACTTGTGTATAGCTTACGGCTTTAATAGATCTAGACATTTAGGCATAATCCGATAATAAAATATTTTTCATCTTTATGAGACGATCCCTAGTAACTTCCATAGCATCACAACGTAACTTGTATTTCTTGAGGATAGATACTACTTTATCTATAGTTACAGGTTTCTTAGAATTTATGACCTCCTGTATATCTTTATATACATTAGAATGGTCTTCTACCTTGAATAATGGATCAAAGACTACACTCTTGAGCACAAAATTATCCATTACCTTGTGGAAGAAATACTCTAGACATAAACATGAAACTATTAGAGTATAATAATCATAGGATTTATAGAATGGGACCTCTAACTTCTTGAAGTTAGTACCCCAAAAGATACCATCTAGTTGATACTCGTTACCTGTATCTAGAGGGAAGTAATCTCCAGCTAATTTAGAGGTTATACCAGTGTCAGGTTTGCGTCTTATCCTAATGAGCTTGCGATCTTCATTAACATAGGATATAGAGCTAGATTCTAGATTGCATAGGATTACAGTTAGATTCTCATCACGATTACCAAATGCTAGATCATTACAAGTTAAATTACCATGAACGAAATCGTATTCATAGCCTATCAACAGTAATATATCCAACACTTGCTCTAAGAATTGGACTATAAATAAGTCACTAACTGTCACCAAACCAGTTTCAGGATCTAAAGAAATCATACCTTCAGGAATGGAGCCTATTAAGTTAGAGGGAGCCTCCATAGACATAGGTTGAAACCAGCTCTCTACATATAGAGTTACATCACAGAGTCCAATTTTCTTAATTGGATTGACATGATATCCTAAGTCCGGATCTTGACTTAAGATAGAACTTATGAGGATATAATTAGATATCCTAGAACAATCTAAGATAATATTAGCTGAAGAGTTTGGACCATTAGGAAAACATACAGATGCAGGAGTATTGATTCTCTGGACTGGTATAGTTATGTCTATGTCTAGATCTGAAGCACTATACCCTGGACATATATCGGATCTCTGCTTAAAGTATTTGCTCTGAAGTCGATTCTTAGTCAAATAGGCAAAATTTAAGACCAACTCTTCATAATCTGAAATTAAATCGTTATAGATGGAATTTGTCCAATTCATTTCGTTTTATTAAAAGCCTACTAATAATGTCGGACAAACTAAGTAAGGGACAAAGATTAGGTCAGGGTGCATATGGAATTGTATATAAAGCTAACGATAAAGAGGGCCGTCAATTGGCAGTTAAGAGACTTTTAGTGGATGAAACTAACACTTTCATTGGTTCCCTCCGTGAAGCTGATATGGTTTCAAGGTTTAAACATCCTCACCTAGTTAATTCTGAGGTTAAATATGGAACCGTCTTTGAAGGACCCCTATCACCTGTAGATCAGAAATCCGTCAAAGATGATAATATAACTTTCATCATGGAACGAGCTGCAGGTAACGCTTATGAATATTTCAAGAAGAGTAGAAGTCTATTCGAAATCAAGACTTTTGTTGTTCATGTGCTCCTAGCTTTAGAATATATGCATGCTAAGGGTGTATCGCATCAAGATATAAAACCCCAAAACGTCTTATACTTCATCAATAATAACATTATAAGCTTCAAGGTGGCGGATTTAGGTCTAGCTTATTGGAACTCTAAATATGGATACCAAAGTTCTACAGCCTCTACCTCTTGGTATAGAGCTCCTGAAATCTCATATAATGCAGTACAACCTAGTCGTTACAATCACATGGTAGATATATGGTCTGTCGGTTGCATGTTATACGAACTTATATTTGGTTATCCCTTACTTCAACATATCACGGATGATAATGATCATGCTATCATCAAAGCTTATCAAGATCTGGTACCTGGATGTGGAGGTACCATCACTTGGGATCAATTCTGGTCTAAGTCGGTTAGGTTTACCTATTTCAACACTTCCATAGCCGATCTGTACAATCTAAGATCTTTATTACAAAGTCTCTTAGCTTTTCATCCAACTCAGAGATCTCCAGCCACTATTGCTCTAAATCACCCTTTCTTCGTGGAGTTCCATGAATATATTGCTTCGGTTAGAAGTAGTTTTAAGCCTATGCTGGATACTAACATAGCCATCAACAATACTTCATGTACTGAAAGGAGATTTGGTATCATAGTGGCAGCTAATGTTCTTTCCACTAGAACTCAAGAATTAAGCATGGAACATTATAGACCTTTGTTCCATGCTATGATGCTCTTCGATAGAGCTCTAACTCATAATATCTTAAACCAAAATCCTAAATATGCTAAGATCACTGATTCTAATGGTAATTATTGGTCCTTTGATGGAACAGTAGTCAGATTTATGGTCTGTTATTACATAATCTATAAGTATTTTGGCCTCCTTAAGCCAAGTATCAACTGGAAGGATCTCCTTACTGAGAAGTATTGTACTCCAGAATGTCTCAATCTAGCTAGGGACTTCGAGCGATATGTAGTAGTTGATGTCTGCAAGTTCCAGATTTATCAGCATACACCTTTAGATATTGCAGGTATGTTAGGTATAGAACTCTCAGAGCGAGACATCTTTGATTTATACACTTATTATGTAGGTAACATTTGGACTAATACTAGCTCTGAGATGATCTTGGAAAGCTTCCTTAGACATAGAACTAAGCCCATCATTAAATGCAAATAAATGTAACAATATAATAACATGTATGATGTTATTATAGATTGAGTATGAGAGAAAGCGTAGTGTTAAGAGCATAAGAATCTATATAGATTTAGCATTGAAAGCTTCTATAGTTTTAACTGCTTTTTCTATTAGACTATTGGTCTGAAAGTATACAGCTCTCTGATCATAATCTGTCTGTTGTAATACATTAGTTAATCTGTTAGCTATTTCCATATTATGCTTAATTCTATTGTACATTACAATGATCTTGAGATCATCGAAGACATTTAATTCTTTCTTCCGATTTATTTTGCCCAATGTATTAACATCGGATTCCAGCTGTAATAAGCTGGAATAGTATTCGTTCCAATACCACTGCTCATCTTTGTGAGAAATAGAATGTGATATTCCTATACCCATGACTTTCTATGGATGTAAATTTTTGATATACCGGTTCTAGAGATTTAAAAGTTGGATTTTCTAAATGACCTCGGTTAGAAAGAAGAAAACTCTCAAGGTGGTCCATCCAATTTGGAGTCATGTAGCCACTCTCACTGATGATCCTTACTGGAAAGATATTTATACTCAAGGTTCCTATGGTAAAATGCCTAAACATTTCGTTTATTCTAATGGTGTTCTAGGTTACAGTAAAGGAGTTAGAAAGTATAGATCTATAGTTATACCTCAAGATCCTAACGAGGCTTTTCATGCTTCTATCCAATTTTTTAGAGATAATGGTTTGCTCTCCGAAAGGGACTCCATGATCATCCAAAACCAAGAAGATGATGATATTCCTGATGGTTATATGCATATCGACTCCTTATTAAAGATTAAACGAAAGAAGACAAAATTCATTGAGTTTGTACTCAGAGACTTTGCATATAAATACTGTAAGCGTTACAGTATCCCACATAAAACTAATGAACTCTTTAACATATTACAATCAGCCTACAAGAATAAATGCCTTAATGATGTCGTAGTTCAAGACAGAGAACTTGTAGGTATAATAGGTGTATCTCACACGGCTGAAGGCAACATTATATATCAAACTAATCTAATTCCTAAACAATCTAAAACTAAATATAATCCAATCATTGAAGTGGTGGATCCTCAGTTCACTATCCGTAACAAAAGCAGAGTTGATATGGCTAAAGTATGGTTTAACTGGGTGACAGTTGTGAATCATGAATTAGGTCACAAGGGAGCCACATCCTTTGAAGAAGAAACCACTAATGTTACAGCTACCGAAACCGAATAAAACAGATATGTTATGATATTATCATAACATTTATTTCTATAATCTTTCATGAGATCAATGGAATCTTCAAAGATTGTTATATAAGGGTATAACAATTCATGAAAAAATTATATAAACCTTCATACTTAATCTATTCATACTTATTTAACGCTACGCTTTCTATAATATCTCGATCATGAGATATTATACTTTTATATTTAACACCACATTCCTTGAGTACCCATAGCTAAACGATTGATGGCACCAAAGAAGAAACCGATGAAGATTGGTAGAACAATAGCTACAGCTATAGCAACTCCTGTAGTTTGTTTGTACTGAGATAAACGATAAATCCACATGGAGATTAGGACCACTAATAGCACATAGATAATGGTATTAACTGCGAAAGCAGTCCATCTTTGAGTGGAGGATACACATTCATTCTCCTCGCAATTATGATTATTGTTGCCTCCATTATGACAATGATGATTATCTGTTCCTTGAGGTGGAGGAGGTTTAGGATGTTTCTTACAATGATTGTTATTATTACAGTTACATGCATTCCAACAGAACATAGAAGAAATTATGTAAATAATGGTTAAGATGATGATAAATAGTAGAACAGGAGTTTGAGATAAATAGACACATGTTCGTTTCAAGGGTACATCTATTTCCATAGGATTGCAACAATCTGGAGGAGAAGAATGATCTTTAACTGGATGCACTGGTAGAGCTTGGACCTGCTGATATTGGATCGGATAGGTTGCTATCACTTCTTTGACTGGTTTTACATAACTTTTTGTCTGATAACAGCCAGAATCACAACTTACCCTGGGTGTCGTTACAATAACGGATTCCATGATTTCTTGCAGTCCGCTAATTTTTATGTGAAATATAAATTATTATTTAGAGATACCAAACATACTACTACATACTCACCACATTAAAATGTCTTCCCGTATTGCTACTACTAATCCAGGTATTTTGCGTATTGCTTCTAGTTCTCTTCCAGAGCAACAAGTTAGAGAGATTATGGCTAGAATGATGCAAAAAGCTCAAGGCGTCTTGGGTAAGGGCATGAACACTAGTTACTCCTTGAATGTTGTAAAATATCAGGGTACACCTGTTTATGCTTTCGCTTTTGTTTGTCGTGAATTAATCAACATCATGCAAGGTTTAAATCCTGATGGCACAGAGCGTATTAAGAAGGAATTAGATAAGACATGCAAGGCTGCTACTATTACTTCAATGAGAACTTTAAAGAAGAGAAAGAGTAACGATTTCAAAGAGCTCTATCATTCATACTTTGGTACCTTCTATGATGAAGAGATGCAATTAGATTCTAAGCTTGATTATAAGGGCTCTGAGTTCTCTTGGGCTGATTTCCAAGAAGCTGAAGATAATATCAAGGCTGATTACGAACCCAAGTATATCAAAGTAGTTCAGAAGCCTTTGTGGCAGAAGTATTATGACTCCGTTCACCAAAAGGTAGAAGTGATTCCTGCTAATCCTAAAGACGCAGAAGCTAATACTAAGCATACAGTATTACAAGCTAAACATGTAGATTGTG
>Ga0318570_10000074_pt1 | contig 14852 bp, 10 predicted proteins | sample GRESIP088b5f23_FD_203670 | JGI IMG/M metagenome (GOLD analysis project Ga0318570, IMG submission 203670) | Tropical soil microbial communities from Luquillo Experimental Forest, Puerto Rico - GRE.SIPMG.088b5f23 | ecosystem: Environmental > Terrestrial > Soil > Tropical forest > Bulk soil...
CAAGATCTTGATCACCGCCGACCGGGATTGGCGTGACTACGTCGACCTCATCGTCGGCTCGATCGCCAACCTGGGTGGGATGGCGTGCGTCAACACAACCGCGGTGCTCTACGAGGGCGATCCCGCCCCGTTAGCGCGGGCGATTGCGGAGCGGTTGGCGACGATTCAGCCGCTCCCCACCGAAGACGAGCGGGCGATCCTGCCCACCCAGCCCCTCGAGAAGGCGCAGGCGCTGGCGAACTACCTGGCGCAGAAGGCCGCGCGAACGACGCCCCTGCTCGGCGCCGATCAGGTGGTCGCCCCCCTGGGTGACGGGTACGCCGCGCTGCGTCCGGCGGTGCACGTGATGGTCGAGCCCGGCTCCGGCGAGCTCAGTGACGAGCCGAACATCGAATTGCCGTTTCCGTGCGCGTGGGTGTCGCCGTGGTCGCGCGACGCGGGCGTCAAGCCACTGCGCCATTCGTTGGTCGTCACCGCGGTCACCGGCGACGAGGAGCTGATCGACGACCTGATCGCGGAGCCGACGGTCACCAACGTCTACTGCGGCCACCACCCGACCTTTTTTACGGCACCCGAAATCCCGCATGACGGGTTCCTGGCGGACGTCCTGATGCGCAACAAAGGTTTCGTCAGGGACTAGCTTCCAAAGCCTCCACGTGGAGACGGCGACTGGACGGCGGTCGTCGGCGCGCCATGACCCGGACCCGCCGGCCCGCGCGCCGGTACGGGGGGAGCTTCGGCGAGATGACTGGCCGCAAAGGCCGCGCCCTGGTCAATCACTGCCCCGTTGCTCGCGTAATTGTCGTGTGCGGCGAAATTCATCCCGTCGGCGCAGATCGGGTCCTCGGGAGCGCAAACCTGGATGGTCTTGGCCTGATACAGCGGGCCGATGACGACCGGCGGCTCCCCGAAGAAGTTCATCGCCCGGTCGTTTGGCACTGAGAAGAGCACGACTGAGGAGACGTGGTTGGCCACCTCGGGGTCCATCGGTTTGGGCACGGTCGCCGGATCGATCCCATGCGGTACGACAGCCGAGGTGACAAAGCCCATGACGGCCGCGCCCTGGGAATAACCGCCGAGCACCATCTTGGTGTTGGGGCAGTCGTGCGCCATCGAAACGACATGCGCGCCAGCGTCTCTGATGCCGGCCTCGCCGGTGCTCGTCCAGTCGTGGGTGGCGGGGTAGTCGACCGGATATACATCGAGCGACCTGGCGGCGACGCGCGGGCGCAGGGAGTCGATGAATGCCTGTCCGGTCGAGCCGACACCGGGAGGGTCATCGGTGCCGCGGGCGAACACCACCTGCACGTCCGGACACGGCTGGGCGGAGGCGGACGGGGTGGCAGCTGTGAGGACGGAAACACCCAGGCCCGACGCCGCGACCACCGCAGAAGCCAGGAAACGAGGGAATTGACGTGAGCTCATGCCGCAATGTTCCCACTGATGCGATCGCCTAAACCGCAACTTTTTCGGAAATTCCTGAAGTTTCGTAACCCGGCAAGCTCCCGCGTGACAACCCGAATCCGCCAGGTAATGCCAGGCCGAAGCGCGGGCCGGCACTCCGATATGGTCTGCTAGCTGGAGTGAATGCGGCAGGAAAGTGAACGTGATAAAGCAGGCCTATGAAGCGGCCACCAACTGGTTGGCCAACCCCGCGCGGGTGTCGGATCCCGACAAGCTGCGCAGCGTCGTTACCGGCAAGACCGTGATGGTCACGGGCGCGTCCTATGGGATCGGCGAAGCGACGGCGCGAAAAATGGCCGCCGGGGGCGCGACGGTACTGGTTGTCGCCCGGTCGGAGGAAAGGCTCGAAGACCTCGCGGCGGCGATCAACGCCGGCGGCGGCCGAGCTGTCGCCTACCCGACCGATCTCACCGACGAGGCCGCCGTCGGCGCGCTGACGAAGCAGGTCACCGAGGACCACGGCCCGGTCGACATAGTGGTGAGCAACGCCGGCAAGTCGCTGCGCCGCTCGCTGCATCACCAGTACGACCGCCCTCATGACTTTCAGCGCACCATCGACATCAACTACCTGGGACCGATCTGGCTGCTGCTGGGACTGCTGCCGGCCATGCGCGAGCACGGCGGCGGGCACATCGTGAACGTCTCAAGCGTCGGTGCGCGTGTCGTACCCGGCCCGCAATGGGGTGCCTACCAGGCCTCCAAGGGGGCTTTCGACTTTTGGCTGCGCAGCGTGGCGCCGGAGCTGCACGCCGACGGCGTGGCCGTCACGTCGGTCTACTTCGCGCTCGTGCGTACCCGCATGATCGCGCCGACACCGATACTGGGCCGGCTTCCCAGTTTGTCGCGGGACGAGGCCGCCGACGCGGTCGCCAAAGCGGTCATCGAGCGGCCCCGCGTCAACGAACCGCCCTGGATGTGGCCGGCCGAGCTGGCCTCGGTGCTGCTGGCGGGGCCCGCCGACCGCGCTGCCCGGCTGTGGCACCGCCGCTTCTTCGCCAATGCCGATGCCCGTGAGGCCCGACGATGACCGCTTTGGTGTCCGGCGACGGCCTGGTTGCCACCGCGGCCAGGGCGCTGCTGCGCTCCGGACTGCTAAGTCCGCCTTCCCCGGTCGCGGGGCTGCGGCTCGTTCGCGAGGCGCGCCGGGGCGGCACGAATCCCTACACCCTGTTGGCGGTCACGGCGGCTCGCTGGCCGAACCGGGCCGCAATAATCGATGACGACGGCGCCCTCACCTACCGCGAGTTGCAATTGGAGACCGAATCGCTTGCCCGCGAGTTGTCCGGCGACGGCGTTGGACCCGGCCAAGCGGTGGGGGTCATGTGCCGCAACGGGCGGAGCTTCGTCAAGGCGGCCTTCGCCGTGGCCATGGTGGGCGCCGACGTTGTGCTCGTCAACACGGATTTCCGTACCGACGCGCTGGCGTCCGCCTTGAGCGCACATCGGGTCACAGCGATGGTCGCCGACGACGAATTCGCGGAGCGGGTGCGGGTCGCGGATGAATCGGTCGCCGTCATCGACCCGGCGACGGTCACCTCGCAGGAGGGGGACCCGCGACCCGGGGTGACCGGATCCGGCCGGATCGTTCTGTTGACGTCGGGCACAACCGGCAAGCCCAAAGGCGTGCCGCGCACACCGCAGATGCGTTCGGCAGTGGGCGTCTGGGTCACGATCCTTGATCGCACCCGGTTGCGTACCGGGTCGCGAATCTCGGTGGCGATGCCGATGTTCCACGGGCTAGGGCTCGGCATGCTGATGCTCACGGTGGGGCTCGGCGGCACGGTGCTCACGCAACGCCACTTCGACGCCGAAGGCGCGCTCGCGCAGGCATCGCTGCATCGCGCCGACGCGTTCACCGCGGTGCCGGTGGTGCTCGCGCGCATCCTCGACCTACCCCGGCGCGTGCGGGCGCGAAACCCGTTGTCCTGTTTGCGGGTCGTGATCTCGAGCGGGGACCGGCTCGACCCCACGCTCGGTCAGCGGTTCATGGATGCCTACGGCGACATCCTGTACAACGGCTACGGCTCCACCGAGGTCGGTATCGGCGCCCTCGCGACCCCGGCCGATCTGCGGGACGCTCCCGAGACCGTCGGAAAGCCGGTCGCGGGCTGCCCGGTGCGCATCTTCGACAAAAACGACAGGCCCGTCGGTCCGCGCGTTACCGGACGCATCTTTGTCGGCGGCGAATTGGCGAGTGAGGGCTATACGGGCGGGGGCGCGAAGGCCGTCGTCGACAGCATGACCAGCACCGGAGACATGGGCTATCTCGACAATGCGGGCCGGCTCTTCATCGTGGGTCGGGAAGACGACATGATCATCTCGGGCGGCGAGAACGTCTATCCGCGCGCGGTTGAAAACGCACTCGCCGAACACCCCGACGTCGCCGACAACGCGGTGATCGGTGTTCCCGACGAGGGGTTCGGTCATCGACTGGCCGCCTTCGTGGTCTTGCAGCCGCAGAGCGAGATCGATGCGCCGACCTTGCGGGAGTACTTGAAGGGCAAGGTTTCTCGCTTCGAGCAGCCTAGAGACATCCACATCGTCGACAGCATTCCGCGCAATCCCGCTGGCAAGGTCGCGCGCACGGAGCTGTCGACCTAGCCGGCGAAAGGTCAGCCCTCTTGAGCTTCGAGGGCAGCGACCCTGTCGGCTAGCCAATTGGGCGCCAGCGCCGAGATCGCGGTGGCTCCCCCCGTCGCGCCCAGTACGCCCGTCCAGGCGACCGGCCCCAACGGCGTGCATCCGAAGAACTGGCTGATAACAGGGGTCTGGACAATGCCAACCAGCACGCCGGCGCTGCCCAGCGCGGTCGCCACGACGAGTGGGCTGTGCCGGCGCGTGAGCAGGGTTTGCGCCAGCTGCGTTGTCACCAATGCGGTCAATCCCATTGTCGCAGTGCGACGTTCGCTGCCGGGTGTCCAGCGTCCGATGGCCCAGGCGGCCGTCGCGCCGGCGGCCGTGACGGCACCTCGGGTGACGATCTGGCGCATCAGCGGAGCGTCCAGGGAGGGTTTAGGCCCTGTCAGGACCGCGCGTTGGTGCGCGCGCCGTGCCTCCTCGGCCTCTTCGCCGGTTTCGTACGCGGCCTCGTCGGGTTCGACGTACTGCGATGTGACCGCGACCGCAAGCGCCGGGAACATGTCGGTGAGCAGGTTCACCAACAGCAGCTGACGGGTTCCCACCGGGGCCCGGCCGGTGCCGAAAGCGGTTCCGATGATGGTGAATAGCACTTCGCCCACATTGCCGCCGACCAGGATCGTCACCGCGTCGCGAACACCGGACCACATACTGCGGCCCTCGACCAGCGCGTCGAGCAGCACGCCCAGGTCGTCGTCGGTCAAGACGATGTCAGCGGCGCCGCGCGCGGCCGACGAACCACGACCGCTCACCCCGATGCCCACATCGGCCATCCGAATCGCGGCGGCGTCGTTGGCGCCGTCGCCGACCATCGCCGTCACTCGACCGCAGCGCTGCAGCGCGGCGACAATCTGTACTTTTTGTTCCGGGCTGACGCGGGCGAACACCTGAACGTCGGCGGCGAGTTTGGCAGACTCGTCCTCGTCGAGACCGGCGAGTTCGGCGCCGGTTACGACGCGTGCGTCGGCGGGCAGACCCAACTGGCGGGCAATCGCCCGTGCGGTGATGGGGTGATCGCCGGTTATCAGCACCACGTTGCGGTCGGCGTCCACCAGCGCCTCGATCAGTGGGCGCGACGAGGGCCGCGCGGTGTCTGCCAAACCCACATAACCGAGCAACTCGAGGTCCCGAGCGGCGGCGTCGACGGCATCGGCGTCAGTCTCCTCGTCGTCGGTGGTCCCGTTGTCCCAGCCGCGCCGCGCCACGGCGAGCACTCGCAAGCCTTGTTCAGCAAGGCTGCGCACCAACGATTCCGCATGCTCGCGGTCTGAGTCCGGATCGGCAAACCGGCAACGCGGCAAAACCACCTCGGGAGCGCCCTTGAGCATCAGGATCGGTGATGACGGGTCGTTGCTCAGTGTGCCTATCGCGGCGGCAAAACCACGACTGGACTCGAACGGCACCTCCGCGAGCACCGTCCACTCCGAATCACCTTGATTGGTAAGCGAAGTCGCCGAGGTGACGATGGCTTCGTCGGTGGCATGGGCGTGTCCTTGCCCCTCTTGGGGTTGGGTAGACGCCCACGCCGCCGCCCTGAGCACGGCAGCGGACTGCGGATCGGCAGCGTCCGGGAATGGATCCTGTGCATTGGCAGCCGCCGGTACGGCGCACACGACGCGCAGTCGGTTCTCGGTCAGAGTGCCGGTTTTGTCGAAACACACGGTGTCGACGCGACCCAGCGCTTCGATGGTGCGGGGGGCGCGGACGAGTGCGCCGCGCGCCGTCAGCCGCTGGGCGGCGGCAAGCTGGGACAGGGTGGCCACCAGCGGCAGGCCCTCCGGGACGGCGGCCACCGCGATCGCGACGCCGTCGGCGACCGCCTGACGCAGTGACGCGCGTCGTAGCAACGCCAAAGCGGTCACCGCGGCACCGCCGGTAAGCGTCAGCGGAAGCACCTTGCTGGTGAGCTCTCGCAGCCGGGCCTGGACGCCGGCCGACGTTTCGACGTCTGCGACCGCCGAGATCGCGCGATGCGCGGCGGTGCCGACCCCGGTGGCCACGACGATCGCCCGAGCGTGCCCCGCGACGATCGTGCTGCCCTCGAACAGCATGCTGGCCCGGTAGGGGTCGTTGACGGCGACGGGGTCTACCTGCTTGTCCACCGGAAGCGACTCACCGGTGAGAAACGACTCGTCGACCTCGAGATCCTCGGCCACCAATAGGCGCGCGTCCGCCGGCACCACTTCCGGTGCAGCCAGGTCGATGACGTCACCGGGGTGCAGCGACTTGGCGGACACCGTGGCCGTGCGGGTGGCATGCTGGGCCGCCTCCAACCGGCGTCGGGTCGTCGCTACGGCCGGAACTACGACCCGGCGGACGTGTTGGTCCTGCTCGGCGAAAAGCTCGGCCGCTGCCGCCTCGGCGCGCAACCGTTGTACCCCACCGGTTATCGCGTTGACGGTCATCACACCGGCGACCAGAAGCGCGTCAACATTGCTGCCGACGATCGCGGACGCGGCTGCCCCGACAGCCAGGATCGGAGTCAAAGGGTCGGCGAGCTCGGCCCGCGTCGCGGCCAGCAGCCGCCCCACCTGGCTCGTCGGGCTTCGCAGCGGCCCTACAAGCGGGTTGTATGACAGGTCGTCGAGGAACTGTCGCCAGGGCGCGGTACCAGGCTCGACAGCCAAGGGTCGCGTACGGCTGGTCAACCGGGAATAGACGATCTCCGGGTCGAGCGCGTGCCAGGCGGTTAAGGGCTGCGGGGTCGGATTGGGCAGCCGGAGCACCCTGCTGGCCGAGAAGGTTCCCGCCACCAACGCGGTGGCCGCGGCCGCGTTGACCGGATTCAGCCAGCGGCGAAAGCTAATGGGGTTCGTAGTTGTGTCTTGCTCACCGGTGACCAGCAGCAGCCCGGCCAGGGTCGTCCCGCCTTGGGCAAGGTGCACAGCCGATTCACTGGCCGACCGCGCTACCGGAATCGCTGACAGAATCCGCACCGCATCGGCCAGGTCGGTGCCGGTGATGATGTCCGCGCTCCATGGTGTGGCCGCGCGTGGATCATCAAGGGCCACACCGACATCGGCGATCGCCAGTGCGGCCAATGTATCGGTCGACGCGAAATCGCGGTGCACCGCGGTGATCAGCAAAACCGGTCCGCGATCGGCACGCAGCTCACGTACCAAACCCAGCAACGGCGTGCCGGGCGGATGCGAGGCGCCAACGCTGGCGGTCAGATCCTCGGTGCCGGCTACGTGGCGCAAGACCACCCGGGCTCCGGTCCGATGTGCGGTCTGCAGCAGCGGGATCGCGTACGGGTCGACTTCCCAACCAACCTCGACGCCGCCCACGCATTCGCCGTCGACCACCAGGTCGGCGGTTTCGCGGCCCTGTGCGGGAGTCGCCGACGGGCCCTCCAACGGAACCCATCTCAGCCTCGCACCGGTCGCCGGCAACTCATCGGGGTCGGGCTCGGGTGCCTCCTCACCATGCAGCAGCGCATCGGCAACCTCATAAACCCGGTCGTCGTCCCAGCCGGGCGTATCTCCGCGCGAGCGCAAAACGGCGCGGTGATCACCGCGCAGGGCAGCGCCATCGATGACGACCACCTTTACCCGGTCCAGCCGACGGAGAGCACCTGGGTCGAGGACCAGCTGACCCGCGTTCGCGAGCCCGCGACCCAGTACCGTCGCGAACGCCTGACGGCCCATATGCGCCGCCCTTGGCACGCCGGCCTCGATCGCACCGGCCGCGTCTTCGGTACCGCCACCCGCCACCAATGCACTCGCCGCGGCGATCAACGAACCATTCGCCGCCTGATTGACGTATTCCTCCACCGGCCCGGCCATCGACCCCTTCGCGGTGTCGATCGCGGCGTCGATGGATCCACCGACCACGACGTGCGAAGCCTCACCCGCGGCCGCGGCCGCCCAGCTGTGCCGTGGCTCCTGCGATTTGGCCCCGGCCGATGAGATTACGGGGACCACCGGAGCCTGCGGGCGGTCGGGCGTGGCCAGCTGCGGTTCTCGGTCTCGCCACACACGACGGTGAGCCGTGGCCTCCGAGATTTGCAGGGTCCGTTGCGTCAGGTCCAGGAGCGGTGTGCCGATCGCTTGGGTTAGCCCGTAAGCAGCCGCCGTCGTAGCGGCGAGCGCAATATCGGTGCCCACTCGCCCCAGCCGCGACTCAAGGAGTGACACCATGCGCGGTTGATGATTGATGAGAGCGGCCGCGGCCCGGGTGGTTTTTGGTGCGGCGGGGAGTCGGGTGACCCAGCCGGTAACTGCGGCACTCACTGCGACCAGATCCATCGCCGCAGCGGTAAGCGGCACCAGAATCGCCAACGGGTTACCGGGGTCGGCGAATGGCGCGGTTCGGGCGGCCGACATCGATCCCGTCGCAGCCAGGTCGGCGGCCACGGAACAAACCGTTTCCCGCACCTCGTCCAAAACGATGTCGCTATCAGCGTCGCTCTCGATTTCGACCACAAGCCGGCCAAGCGCGCCCTCGACATGGGCGGTCGCCACCCCCGCAATCCTGCGCACCGGCTCCTCGACCGCCGGCGCATGTTCGTGCCAGCTGGGGAACGGCAGCAACGGGTCCAGGTCCAGATGCACCCGCTGTCCGCTCTGCCAGCGCACCGGCGGCGTGATGCCGTCAGGGGAGGACCCGTTGGCGGAACTGTTTATCCCAAGCGCCCGGCCCGTCGATTGGGCTACGGACTGCATCACTGGGCCGGCCAACTCGACTACCGGGCTGGCCAACAGCTGCACTGCTCCCGCAGCGCCGGCCGCTGTGGACACGCCCGTGCGCACCACCTGGGCCGCTCCGCCGGTCACGGTAGCGACGACGCTGCCTACACCCGGAACCTTCATTCCGTCACCCTCGTCACCCTTCAAATCCCGCTACCGCGCCTAATGATCCTGGCGTGTCATAGACCTGTCCACACGAGGCCCGGTGGACGGTCGCGCGATGACCCCAACGACTGTGGTGGGTCGGGATTCGTCTGTTATCCGGGGGCGCAATCGCTTCCTTGCCAGAAAGGTTACCGGTTGCGGGCACAACCAAACGTGCCGAGCGGGCGCGCGTCGAAGGGACGGTTATCGCTGACGCCGTTCAACTCGGGCATAGTGGCGCGCGACAACCGGGTGCATTTTGGTTGACCGAACAATTCGGTTGTGAGCCAACACATTTGCTCTGCAGTTCACTGTGGAGGACGGCAAGCGTGACTGCACCGTAGCCGTCGAACAGCTACGCGTCGCGGTATTTCGCTGGAAAATGCGGCTACAAGATCCGGTGGTTCGCCCTACCGACCTGGTACCCCGCGGGGAACGACTTCTCGATGACCTGCAACTGATGGTCCACCCTCGACTCGAGCTCGAGGACCACGCAGCTATCGCCGAAGGTTTTCGATTCGAGAACAATGTACCGCTGACCACAATCGGTGATCGGGTCGCCCGAGTGCAATTTCTCGACCGACACCGACTCCGTTGTTCCGTCTTCCTCCATCCCAACACGGTAGGTCAATTCCGCGAGTGAGGGAATAGACCTCTACGGGGTGTCGGCCTGTCTCTGCTTGAAGAACACGCTGACCCGGGAGATCAAGCCGTCGTCACCCTGCTCGAAGAGGATGCATTCGGGCCACGTTTTCGCAACACCGTCGATATCAAACGTCTCGCTCAACTCGGCATATGACAACCGGGAGTCCACATGCGAAACCCGCTGCACCTCCAGCCGGTGGCCCTTGATATTGGTGGTTACCTTGCGCAGATAGGCGACGTAGTGCTGCTTGCCCTCGACGACGTCGCAGAATGGTCCCTCCCGGGTCAAGCCTTCGTCGACAATCGTCGCGGCCAGACCGTCCCAATCGTGTGCGGCCAGACACTCCAGATAGCGCTCCACCACACCGGTGCCGACCCCGGTCACATCGGTGGCTCCCACGGAAAACACACTAAGCGACCGCAGTAGTCGAGGAAATAGGGGTCGATGACGCATTGCGGCCGGTGATTCGGGCAAGAATGGTGCGATGAGTGCACCCAGCGCACCGGAGTCACCCGCCGGGGCGCCGAGCTGTTACCGACATCCGGGCCGCCCGACGTACGTCCGCTGCAACCGCTGCGACAGGTACATCTGCGCGGACTGCATGCGCGACGCCGCGGTCGGTCACCAGTGTGTGGAGTGCGTGCAGGCGGGCGCCAAAACGATTCGGCAGCCGCGGACGCAATTCGGGGGGCGGCAGCGGTCGGGTACACCGGTGGTCACCTATGCCCTGATCGCGATCAACGTGCTGACGTTCGTATTGCAGAAGTCGGTGCCGGGCTTGCAAAGCCAGCTCACCTTGTGGCCACCGGCCGTCGCCGACGGGCAGCTGTACCGGCTGGTGACCTCGGCGTTCGTGCACAACAGCCCGACCCATTTGCTGCTGAATATGTGGGCGTTGTACGTCGTGGGTCCACCGCTCGAGATGTGGCTGGGCCGCCTGCGATTCGGCGCGTTGTATGCGTTGAGCGGGCTGGGCGGGTCGGTGCTCGTCTACCTACTGACGTTCAACACGGCGACGGCGGGCGCCTCGGGCGCGATCTTCGGCCTTTTCGGTGCGACATTCGTGGTGGGACGGCGCCTCACCCTCGACGTCCGCTGGGTTGTCGCGGTTATCGTGGTCAACTTGGTCTTCACTTTCGTCGCTCCGGCGGTCAGTTCCCAACGGATCAGCTGGCAGGGGCACGTGGGCGGGCTGGTTACTGGCGCGTTGGTCGCCGCGGCCTACGTCTACGCGCCGCGGGAACGCCGCAACTTGATCCAGTCGACGGTGACCGTCATCGCTTTGGGGGTGTTCGCCGCGCTGATTTGGTGGCGCACAGGTGTTCTCGCTGCGGAGCTGTATCTATGAGCTGGTGGATCGCCCGTACCGAAAAGACGCTGAGCGAAGACGTACCCGCGCCACCGGATGAGGTCCGCGATTTCTACGTCGACCTGGACAACATCAAACTCGTGCACCCGCTGATCGTGTCCGTGCAAACGATATCGCGCACCGAGGGCCCGGACGGTTACCGGCAGAGCTATCGCGTGAAGGACCGAATTCCGCTGGGGCCGTTGACCATAAAGATCACCTACGAGGCACGGTTGGATGTTCCCCGCGACGGTGACGTGCTGACCGAAGCCGATCAGTCCCCCGGGGTGCGCCTACGCGGCAGGGTAAGCTTCGAGCCGATCGACGCCGGCACTCGCATCACCGAGCGCATACTCATAGCCGCACCAAGGCCACTCGCCCCGATGACGACGCGCGAGGGCGTCAAAGCACACATCGCGATGTTGGCCGGCATCCGGCGCCACTTCGAATCCGGTTGAGTAGCAGGGTTCAGACGCCGGCGAAATCGATAATGCCGCGAATGTTGCGCCCTTCGCGCAGGTCGACGAACGCCTCGTTGATCTGGTCGAGCTGGTAGTGGCGGGTGACCAGCTCGTCGAGTTTCAAGGCACCCGCCTGATACAACGACAACAGCATCGGCACGCTCGTGCGCGGATTCATCCCGCCGTAGAGCGCTCCCCTGAGTTGCTTGGCGGACAGCGTCATCTCCTGCAGGACCATCGGAACCGGGGGCTCGGTGAAGGGGGTGATGCCGGTGAGCACGCAGATGCCGCCCTTGCGAAGCAACGTCATCGCCAACGGGATCAAGCCCACGTGCACCACGCCGGGGCTGACGACGACGCGGTCGGCCATGACGCCGGCGGTGATCTCTCTGACCAGCGGTATCGCTTCCTCAGCGGAGGCGGCGGTATGCGTGGCACCGAAGATCTTGGCCGAATCCCGCTTGGACTCAACCGGATCCACCGCGACGACATACTTTGCGCCGACGGCGCGCGCTCCTTGCAGGGCGTTCATCCCGACACCGCCGGTGCCGATGACTACCACGGTGTCGCCGGGTTCGGTGCCCGCCGACACCGTCGCGGAGCCCCAGCCGGTGCTGACACCGCACGACACGAGTGAGGCGGCATGAAAAGGGATCGTGTCGTCGATCTTGATGACGGACCTTTCCGATAGCACCGCATATTCGGCGAACGTGCCGAGTTGGCCATAAGCCAAAAGGTTTTCGTCGCCGACATGCCGGCGGCAGGTTCCGTCGGTGGGCATCTCCCTCACGAACAGGCTCGCGCCGATATCGCAGATGTAGCTCTGACCGTTCACGCAAAACCGGCAATTGCCGCAGGCGGGAATGAACGAGAGCGCTACATGGTCCCCCGGCTGCACAGTCGTCACGCCCGGCCCGACTTCCGCGACGACACCAGCACCCTCGTGACCACCGAGCAGCGGGAACCAGTCCGGCGCGGGCTGACCGCTTGCGGCCAGCACCTCGGGGGTCGGCACCACGTCGCCGGTAAACAGATGGTCATCGGAGTGACAGACTCCGGCAACGGCCATCCGCACCAGGACTTCACCGTTGCGGGGCGGATCAAGATTAATCTCGCGGATCTCCCAGTCCATGCCGACCCCGCGCAGCACAGCGGCACGACACTTCATTGCAGACCTCCTTTTTCGGCCAGCCGCTTGGCTGCCAGTTCTCGAAGCTCCCCGGCCTTGATCTTGGCATTTCCCGTCAACGCCACTTCGCCCTCACAAAAGAACAGCACATGCCGCGGCACCTTGTAACTCGCCAGTTGTTGCCGCAGGAACGCCAGAAGGTGCTCGGCGTCAAGGATGACGTCATCATGTGGCACGACGCAGGACACAACGACCTCCCCGAGCGTTTGATGCGGAACGCCGACGGTCTGTGCCACCTTGACGCCGGCATGGGCGATCAGGGCCTCATCAACCTCGCGTGGCGAGACGTTGGCACCGCCGGTCTTGATGATGTCGGTGAGCCTGCCTTGCCAGTAGAGTCGGCCGACGTCGTCGAGATAGCCACCGTCGCCGGTGGGGAAAAACCCCTCCGGGTCGAGGGTCTCGTCAAGTGGAGTGCCGATATAGCCGAGCATGAGTGTGGGTCCCTTGACGCCGATCTCGCCCGCCTCGCCGCGCGAGACGATGCCGCCGGTAAGCGGATCGGTGATCTTGAGCGTCACGCCGGGCAGCGGTTCTCCGAAGCTCTCCGCATGGACTTCGGGTGGCGTGTTAGCGGGGTAACCTGTTGTGATCGTGAACGTTTCGGTGTTTCCGTAGGCGTGGCCCGGCTCATACCACTCGCCCGAAACCGTGGGATGGTGCGCGATCGGCGTTTTGAAATCCGCGAATCTCACACTGCTCAAATCCACCTGGCCCCAGTTGGGTGCGCCTTCCAACTGGGTCCACTGGTGGGGCCAGGCGAACGGAAAGTTCACCCGTTCGGCTTGCATGAGCTCAAGCGCCTCGGTGGCGTCGAACGTCGATTGCAGGACGAGGGTCCCGCCGCTGGCCAGCGTTGAGCCGACCACCATCGTGAAATTTCCGGACCAGAAGAAGCCGTTGGCGGTCCACCCCCGAACCTGGTCGCTTGGACTGAATCCGTACATGCGCCGGAAGCGCCACAGCTGAATGCACACCCCGCGATGCGCGCTGAGGACACCCTTCGGCTTGCTGGTGGAGCCGGACGAAAAGAACAACACCGCGGCATCGCTCGGAAGCACCGCGGCGGCAGTCGCCTCGACCGGTTCGCGGGGCACTTCGTGACCGGATGCCAGGAACGAATCCCAGCCTCCGATGCCAGGTGCCGGTTCGCCCACCAGTGCGAGTCGCCGCAAGAACGGGTACTTCGCCGATTCCAGCGCCCCTGGTCGCGATGTGCCGATCGCGGGTTCCAGCTCGGTCACAATGGCGGCGAAGTCCTTCGACAACACCTTGCGCTCGAACAACAGCACCGAAACGGCGGAGGCCCGTATCAGATAGTCCAATTCGGACGGCGTGGAAAATGTGCTGAGAGTGACGGCCACTCCGCCGGCTAGCGACGTACCGAATACCGCGGCAAGCCATTCCGGCCTGTTCGTCATCAAAACGCCGACGCGGGAGTCCTTGCCTAGACCACACCCGCGCAACGCACGCGCCACCTCGATCGCGCGTTCCCACAGCTGCGCATACGTCCAGCGTGTGATGCTGTCGGCGGTGTGCCACACCAGCGCCTCGCGCTGGCCGAACATCTGCGTCACTTCGCGCAGGAAGCCCGGCAGCGTCAGTGACCCCAGCCCGGGCTCATCACATAGCGGTGGTCCCGACACGATTGAAAGGCTTGGGGAAAAAGCTTGTGCGGCTGGCGAACCCGTCTCATCGACCATGGCTACAACGGCAGTTCAACCTCGGCTGTGCAGCCCACCAGCATTTCTCCGTTCTGGTTGGTCAGGCGCAGCTTTACCTGCACGAGAGGCACACCCCAGGCCGATTCCGTCTGCTTGTCGACGATTTCGGCATCGAAATAGGTGACGTCGCCTTCGAAGGCGGGCGTGCGGAAGTCGGCCTTGGAATGGCGAACCATGCCGTCGTGGCCGGCCCAGTACGCCAGATAGTCGGTGCACCATGCGCCCATCGTCGCGCCATAGCCGTAGGCGCGGGCCATGCCGACTTCGCTGGCCCGGTCGGCGTCGATGTGCCCGCGCGAAGGGCCGACATAGAGCCCGTCGCGCTTGCGCGGATCGATTTTCGCGTCTTCTTCATCGAAGGCGAAGTCCTTGCCCCAGCCCGGATCCTGATAGACCCATGGATCCTCGACACCCGGCGGCGCCACCCAGTGGAAGGTGCCCCAGATATTGAACAGGAACGCCCGGTATTCCGTGGTGAAGCTGGCGATGCTGTGCGGGCCGATCACGCGGCGAGGCAGCGTGTCGCCGACCTTCACCTCGTCAAAGCATGG
>Ga0318570_10000081_pt1 | contig 14476 bp, 10 predicted proteins | sample GRESIP088b5f23_FD_203670 | JGI IMG/M metagenome (GOLD analysis project Ga0318570, IMG submission 203670) | Tropical soil microbial communities from Luquillo Experimental Forest, Puerto Rico - GRE.SIPMG.088b5f23 | ecosystem: Environmental > Terrestrial > Soil > Tropical forest > Bulk soil...
CGCTGCCGCAATCTTCCAACTGGAGCACACGAATGTAAGATTTGTCCTTTGTGGCGATGGATTAGGACCCGAGAATCGGCGAGTGGCAGAACTGATCCAGGCGCTCGATCTCGACCGTCACGTTATTATGTTGGGTCCTCGCCCCGATATCGAGCTGATCTATCCCACTTTCGATGCGCTCACGCTGTGCTCGACGTATGGCGAAGGCTTTCCCAACGTGTTGTGCGAGGCCATGGCTTGCGACGTGCCCTGTGTGGCGACCGACATCGGCGATAGCGCGGAGATAATTGGCGATTGCGGGCTAATTGTAGCGCCGCGCGATCCAGAAGCCCTGGTGGGAGCATGGCGCGCGGTGGTTCAAAAAGGATCAGCGCTTGGCACCGAGGGGGCGCGCGCACGCGTAGCGGCACGCTACAGTCTGCAGCGAATGTGCTCCCATTATGAATCCCTCTATCGCTCGTTGGCGCAGAAATCGTCAAACGCCTGAGATTCGCGTCGAACCGATATGCCTGCAGGCACAGACAATAATCTCGACCTGAACGTCACGCGCGGTTTCGGTCGAGAATGGTCGACGTTCCGCCAGGACGCAGACCATCTCTCGCGCGGGCAACGCCAGGCGATATTCGAAGCTTATTTCCGGATCTTTCCCTGGCAGTTGCTGCCGCCGGGCGGCGGTGTCGGGCTGGATGTCGGCTGCGGCACTGGCCGATGGTCAGTGCTGGTTGCGCCACGCGTCGAACATTTGCACCTACTCGATGCCAGCGCCGAAGCGCTGCGCGTCGCCAAGCAGAACCTGCGCGGCATGGATAATGTCAGCTATCATTTCGACAGCGTCGCCACCATACCGCTTCCGTCGAAATCGCTCGATTTTGCATTTTCGCTAGGAGTGCTCCATCACGTGCCGGACCCACAAGCTGCGATTGCGGCGATCGCCGACAAACTCAAGTGCAATGCGCCATTCCTGCTTTATCTGTATTACGCGCTTGACAACCGGCCGACCTGGTATCGCATGCTCTGGCGCATCACTGATGCCGCCCGCTTTGTCATTTCACGCCTGCCGCATCCGGTGCGCCTGGCAATCAGCCAAGCGATTGCAGTGCTGGTCTATTGGCCGCTGGCGTGCCTAGCGCGTTTTTTAGTGGCACACGGTCGGTCACCAAATGCGATGCCGCTGTCGTATTACGCCGATAAATCATTCTACGTGATGCGAACCGACGCCTATGACCGTTTTTGTACACGATTGGAAAAGCGATTTCGGCGAAGCGAAATCGAGCGCATGCTCGCGCAAGCCGGCTTTAAGGATATCGTCTTTTCCGATCGTGCGCCATTCTGGTGCGCGGTCGGCATCAAATCGAACTGAAACTCAATCCCAACGCTCGCGCCACGCTTCCAGCATCAGCACGTCCCACAGCAGATATTGCCAATTGCGGCTGCCGTCGAGATGCTCCTGCCAGAACCGGCGAACGACTTGAGGATCCAGCAACGCGGCGTCACGCAGCCGTTTTTCGTTCAGCAGGGCCTCGGCCCAATCGCGCAACGGCCCGCGCAGCCACTCGCCCAAAGGAATGCCAAACCCCATCTTCGGCCGTTCGATGAGCGTGCGTGGAACGTGCCGGTACAGCACCTGTCGCAGAATCCACTTTGTGGTGTGGTTGCGGATCTTAGCATTGCGCGGCAGGCGCCAGGAAAATTCCACGACGCGATGATCGAGGAGCGGAACGCGCGCTTCCAGCGCCACGGCCATGCTGGCGCGGTCGACCTTGGTCAGGATGTCGTCCGGCAAATAAGTGACGAGATCGAGAAATTGCATGCGCGCCAACAAATCGGAAAAATCATGTGGCAGCGTCTGATCTTCGATGATGCTGGGCGGCTCGCGGACGTTCGGCATGATCGCAGCGGGTTCCCAATGGCTGAGCAGCCGCCGGTAAATCGCATCGGCGCTGTCGAGCTTGAGCACTGCAGCCATTTTATGCAGCTTGTCGCCGGTTTGCGGCGGCCTCACGCGTGCAGGCAACGCCGACGCCAGCGCGGTCCAGCGGTCCGGGCGCACTGCCATCAGTGCCGCAGCAGCGGCGTTGCGCACCGGGCGGGGCAGAATTGTCAGCGCCTGCCAAAAGCGCTGTGTCAGCTGATAGCGATTGTAGCCAGCAAACAATTCGTCGCCGCCGTCGCCGGACAGCGCCACAGTCACGTGCTTACGCGTCATGGCCGAAACGAAATAAGTCGGTATTTGTGACGAATCAGCGAACGGTTCGTCATAGATCTCGGGCAGGTGCGGAATGAGATCCAGCGCCTGGTTAGACGTGACGGTGAGCTGGGTATGATCGGTGCGCAGATGTGCCGCTACCGCTGCCGCATACGGCGCTTCGTCGTAACCGGGAATGTCGAAGCCGATCGAAAATGTTCTGACCCGACCCAAATGCGCCTGCTGCATCAGGGCGACCACGGTCGAGGAATCAACGCCCCCAGACAGAAAGGCGCCGAGCGGGACATCCGCGATCATGCGCCGCGCTACGGCGTCCTGCAGCAGCGCCTCCAGCTGTTCGGCCAGTTCGGCGTCGTTCCCGTCGAGCAGGTTAAGGATGCCGTTACGCGCGACGCTGCGCGCATTCCAAAAGCGCGAAATTTGCGGCTCGCCCCGCCATGCCAGAGTGAGAACACTTCCTGGTTCAAGCTTGTGCACGCCTTGGTAGATGGTATGCGGCGCCGGAATGTAGTTGTGCCGCATGAAAGCAGCCACCGCACCAGGATTGATTTTGGCACTCCAGCCCGGATGAGCCCGCAGTGCCTTCAACTCCGACCCGAACAGAAAAAGCTCACCGAATTTCGCCCAGTACAGTGGCTTGATGCCGAGCCGGTCCCGGATCAAGGTAAGGCTGCGCTCGCGGCGGTCCCACAGCGCAATCGCGAACATGCCGATCATGCGCTTGAGCGTCGGTTCGATGCCGTTTGCAGCGAACGCGTTCACTATGACTTCGGTATCGGAATGACCGTTGAATTTGTGACCTTGCGCCGCAAGCTCTACTGCGATCGGCTGGTGACTGTAAACTTCGCCGTTGTAGATGATGACATAACGCCCGTCGGCCGAAATCATCGGTTGGTGTCCCGCAGGTGTCAGATCGAGAATCGACAGCCGCCGATGGGCGAGGGCGATCCCGCATTCCTCGTCCATCCAAACGCCGTGATCGTCGGGCCCGCGGTGTTGCAGGCAAACGTTCATTGCCGAAGACACATCAGCAAGCTCGCGCGCCATTCCGCTTGAGATGCCAGTCAGAAATCCAGCAATGCCACACATCAGCGTTGCTCTTTCGCAGAGGTCGAACTTTCAGTAGCTGCTTCTTCCGCGTACTACAACTCGATCTTACAAATTCGCGCAGCGCCGCTCGCGCCGCGGTGTTCGGCTCGCGTTCTGCGGCAATCCTGGGCATCAGCTCCATCGTTCATCTGTTGACCATTGCAGCAATCTGGTCGCTCGGTCGAGCGCAGGGGCTCGCTCTGTCCCCGACCGATGCCGCGGTGCTGTTCGCGGTTATGATCGGGGTGGCGCTAGTACCCTTCACCGTCGGCGGCTGGGGTTTGCGCGAACTCGCGGTGGTCTCGTTGTTCGGGAATTATGGACTGAGCCCTGAGCGCGCGCTGGTATTTTCGATGTATTTTGGGCTTACCAGCATTATTGTTTCGCTGCCTGGTGCGCTGGCTTGGCTAGGATTTTTATTCGCACCATCCCGGCGTGCCTCCGAGCCTGACCCGCAGGCTTGAGTGGGACCGGCCTAGTCACTCAGCAGAGAAACGGTGCATTCGTGGAGCTACGAAAAATTGCGGTAATCGGTCTGGGCTATGTGGGCCTCCCGGTGGCCGTCGCATTTGCCCGATCCGGCGCCGCCGTCGTCGGATTCGACATCGATCGAGAGCGCATCGAGGAATTGTTTACGGGCTTTGACCGTACCCGTGAAGTCGAAAAGTCCGAACTGGCGCAGCCGACTCTTGTTTACACCTACGAAGCGGAAGCGTTGGCGGACGCAAACTTTTACATCGTCACCGTGCCGACGCCGATCGACACATTGCGTCGCCCCGATCTCAGTGCGGTCTTCCGGGCTTCGAAAACGGTCGGTCGTTTTCTCAAACGCGGCGACATCGTGGTCTTTGAGTCGACCCTTTATCCCGGCGCTGTCGAGGAGGACTGCGCTCCAATTTTGGAGCATGCCTCTGGTCTGCACTGCGGACTAGATTTCACTGTCGGTTATTCGCCCGAGCGCATCAATCCCGGAGACAGGCAGCATCGCTTTGAAACGATCACGAAAGTCGTTGCCGGCCAGGACGAGAAGACTTTGCGGATTATCGCCGAAACGTACGGGGCGGTGGTCAAAGCCGGAATTCATTGCGCGCCGTCGATTAAGGTGGCAGAAGCCGCCAAAGTCATCGAGAACACACAGCGGGATCTCAACATCGCATTCATGAACGAACTCTCTGCCTTATTCGAACGGATCGGTATTGATACTGGTGACGTGCTCGCAGCGGCCGCCACGAAATGGAATTTCCAAAAATTCACGCCGGGGTTGGTCGGCGGTCACTGCATCGGCGTCGACCCTTATTATTTGACATATCGGGCCGAGAAGGCCGGCTACGAGCCGCAGGTCATCTTGTCCGGCCGCAAGATCAACGACAGCGTCGGGCAGCGCATCGCGCGCGAATGCGTCCGCCGCCTGCTCAAGCGCAAGAATGGCGCTACGACGGTCACCATCCTCGGCATCAGTTTTAAAGAAAATGTTCCCGATGCCCGAAATTCCCGAGTGGCCGACATCATCAATGAGTTGAGCTCTTATGGACTGGCGGTACAGGTGCATGATCCGCTTGCCGATCCACGCGAAGTCAAACGCGAATATGGCGTTGACCTCGTCAGCATCGACGCGCTTCAGCCTGCGGACGCGGTGATATTCGCCGTCGCCCATGATTGCTTCGCGCGTGGCGGCTGGTCGTTTGTGACCAAGCTCCTGAGGGGCAGCGGTGGCGTCGTGCTCGATGTGAAAGGTCAGCTCGATCGGATGCAATGTCCGGCCGGCGTCGATCTGTGGCGGCTGTGACCGAGAGAGTGATGGCAACTTCATGAAGCCGCGCCAGGAGTGACGATGTCGCAAGATGCCGTCCTGATTACCGGCGCCGCGGGGTTCATCGGCTTTGCGCTGGCTCGCCGGCTGCTCGAGCGCGGGCATTCCGTCGTCGGTATCGACAGCATCAACGATTATTACGATCCAGCGATCAAAAAGGCGCGTTTGGCCGTCTTAGACGGGTCCGACAATTTCACTTTCCATAAGATCGATCTTGCCGAGCGGCGTGACGTCGAAAATGTGTTTCGGGGCGACAAGTTTGGCCCAGTGGTGCATCTCGCGGCGCAGGCAGGCGTCCGCTATTCGCTGCAAAATCCCTACGCATATCTGGACGCCAATCTTGCCGGTTTTCTCAACATCCTCGAAGGCTGCCGGCATCGCAGGACCGGTCATCTGGTCTTTGCGTCATCGAGCTCTGTCTATGGCGCGAACACCCATTTGCCTTTTTCCGTCCACGACAATGTTGATCATCCGATCAGTCTTTATGCCGCAACGAAAAAAGCCAATGAGCTAATGGCGCATGCTTACAGCCATCTCTACGGACTGCCGATGACCGGCTTGCGATTTTTCACCGTTTACGGTCCATGGGGGCGTCCCGACATGGCGATGTACATTTTCGCTAGGGCTATCGCCGAAGGTCAGCCGATCAAATTATTTAATCATGGCCACATGCGGCGAGATTTCACGTATGTCGACGACGTGGTCGAGGCGGTCGAGCGGGTCATTGACAAAATACCGGCACGCGCCGAAGCGCCGCCTAGCGGCCGATTGGGCCCTGCGACAAGCACCGCGCCATGGCGAATTTATAACATCGGCAACAACCGCGCCGTCGAAGTTCCGCGTGTAGTCGAGCTCCTTGAGCAGGAGCTCGGTCGCAAAGCGAAAATCGAGTTCCTGCCCATGCAGCCGGGAGACGTGCCGGAGACCCGCGCCGATGTCGATGATCTGATGCGAGACGTCGGCTTTCGTCCGGCGACGCCGATCGAAGATGGTGTGCGCAACTTCGTTGCGTGGTTCCGTCAATATCACGGCTGCTGAACGTCGAAAAAACTACGTTTTAGGTCGTCGTGCGATCTGGACTATAATGACCGTATGAGGGGATTTTTGGGAAATCCGCGGCGCGTCTTGATCGTCGTGCACGATCTCGTCGTCACCGTGCTGGCGATGTTGGCGACGCTTTATATCCGTTTTGGCGACGGCCAGAATGGCGGGCTGGAAATACGTTATCCGTGGCTCCTTGCGATCCTGCCCTGCTACGTCGCTTATGCCGGTCTGATCTACTGGTATTTCCACCTCTATATGGCGAAGTGGCGCTTCGCTTCGCTGCCCGACCTGCGAAATATTTTCCGCGCGGTCACGGTATTGGCGATTTCGCTGCTCGTGCTCGATTACGTGCTGTTGTATCCAACGCTATATGGGACTTTCTTCTTCGGCAAAATCACCATCGCACTCTACTGGTTCTTGCAGATGTTCTTCTTGGGCGGTCCTCGGATCGCCTATCGGCTATTCAGGCTCTCGCGCACGCAACAGCACGTCAAAGGTCCCGATGCCATGCCGACCCTGATTGTCGGTCGGGCCGCGGACGCCGAAGTTCTGCTGCGCGCAATCGAGAGCGGTGCGGTAAAGAACGTCCTGCCGGTCGGAATTCTTTCACCGTCTTCGGCAGACCAAGACCACTCGGTCCGCGATGTGCCGGTGCGGGGGTTGCTCACCGATCTGGAGTCGGTCGTGGTTGGCTTGAGGTCGCAGGGCATCCGCGTCAGTCGGTTGGTTCTCACGCCGAGCGCTCTCGAACCCGAGCGGCATCCGGAAACCATGCTGATGCTCGCGCGGCGGCTGGGCCTAGCCGCCAGCCGCATGCCTTCGCTTGGCGCCGGCGAGGAGGCGCTGCGCCTTACGCCGATCAATGTCGAGGATTTGTTGTTGCGGCCAAGCGTAAAAATCGACTATCGCCGCCTCGAACATTTCATTCGCGGCAAATCGATCGTGGTCACCGGCGGCGGCGGCTCGATTGGCTCAGAAATTTGCGATCGCGTCGTAAATTTTGGCGCCGGAAAGCTGCTCGTAGTCGAGAATTCAGAGCCCGCATTGCACGCAATTCTGGAGCGGATGGCAGCTAAATCAAGCGCCACGGTCGTCGACGGCCGCATCGCCGACATTCGCGACCGCGAGCGGATATCGACCCTGATCGCCGATTGCAACCCGCATCTGGTTTTTCATGCCGCCGCACTGAAGCACGTCCCGCTTCTGGAGCGCGACTGGCGGGAAGGGATCAAGACCAACGTCTTTGGTTCGGTCAACGTGGCGGACGCGGCCCGTAACGCGGGCGCCGAAGCGATGGTGTTAATTTCGACCGACAAGGCGATCGATCCGGTCTCGGTGCTAGGCGCGACCAAACGGCTCGCTGAAATGTACTGTCAGGCCTTGGATGCCGGCGGTCGCCTGATGAGTCGCACCAATGGCGGCAAACCGCCGATGCGGATGATTGCGGTACGATTCGGCAATGTCCTCGCCTCGAACGGTTCGGTGGTGCCGAAATTCAAGGCGCAGATCGAGGCCGGCGGGCCCGTTACGGTCACCCATCCGGAAATGGTGCGTTATTTCATGACCATCCAGGAAGCCTGCGATCTCGTCGTAACGGCCGCCAGCCACGCACTCGGCGCCGAGCATTCGAGCACATCCGTTTATGTGCTCAATATGGGCCAGCCGATCAAAATCGTCGATCTTGCCGAACGTATGATCCGACTCAGCGGCTTGGAGCCCGGTCGCGACGTTGACATCGTTTTCACCGGTATTCGACCTGGCGAGAGACTGAACGAGATTCTATTCGCGCACGAAGAGCCGACGTCCGAGATCGGCATCGAAGGAGTTGTCGCTGCCGCACCGGTTTGTCCGTCCATGGAAACGGTGCAAAACTGGCTGGCAAAGCTCGAGCGCGACCTTGATGCCGGCGAACGTGCCGTAATCTACGACGTGTTGCGCGAGGCGGTGCCGAACTTTGCCGGTGCAGTGGAAGCGGCCAAGCAGTGATTCCATCCTCGCCGATTTTATCCTGCCGACGGTCAGCGCACTAAGTCGCTGATCCCACCATCACACTTACTTTTCGGTCGCGCGCTTGCCGGACTGATACTCAAGGCTTATTTTCAATGACCAAGGCGGTGCTTGGTGTCATCGGTGGCTCAGGAATTTATGATCTTCCTGGGCTTGAGAACGTACGGATAAAGAGCATTAAAAGTCCTTGGGGTCAGCCATCTGCACGTTTGCGGATTGGCGAGATCGCCGGCCTGCCGATCGTTTTTCTGTCGCGACACGACAAAGGCCATCGTCATTCACCTTCGGACATCAATTATCGCGCCAATATCGACGTGCTCAAACGCGCCGGGGTGACCGACCTCGTTTCGTTGTCGGCCTGCGGCTCATTCAAGGAAAATTTGCCTCCGGGCACTTTTGTTTTGGTCGACCAGTTCGTCGATCGCACCTATAAGCGGGAGAGCTCGTTTTTCGGCAAAGGCTGCGTCGCGCACGTGTCGATGGCGCACCCGGTGTCGCCGCGACTGCGTATTCATATCGGCGAGGCGGCGATGGCTGAAAATATCGAACTCGTCCGTGACGGTACGTACGTTTGCATCGAGGGCCCACAATTCTCTACTCTTGCGGAGAGCATGACCTACAAGAATCTGGGCTACTCGGTGATCGGCATGACCAATATGCCGGAAGCCAAGCTCGCGCGTGAAGCCGAGATTTGCTACGCGACAGTCGCCATGGTGACGGACTTCGATTGCTGGCATCCCGATCACGACGCAGTGACCGTGCAGGACATCGTCAAGGTGTTGATGGCGAATGCCGAGAAGGCCACCTGCCTGGTGGCGCGGCTCGCGCGCGATTTTCCGCGCGAGCACGAACCTTGCCCGATCGGCTGCGACCGTGCCCTCGATAATGCGCTGATTACGGCGCCAGAGGCGCGCGACCCAAAGCTTCTCAAGAAGCTCGACGCGGTGGCGGGCCGAGTCCTGCGTCGGAATTAAAGATAGCAACGTGGCTCGATCGATCACTCCTCTAATCATGTGCGGCGGCGCCGGGACCCGCCTATGGCCGGCTTCGCGCGAAGGTCGCCCCAAGCAATTCCTGCCGTTGTTTGGGGTGCGTTCGACCTTTCAGGACACCATGAGTCGAGTCTCAGATCGCGCCGTGTTCGGCCGACCCATCGTCGTGACCAATACGCAGTATCGCTTTCTCGTCGCCGAGCAGCTCGCAGAGATCGGCATCGAGGCCGATATTTTGCTCGAACCGCTGCGGCGCGATTCGGGGCCAGCGATCGCCGCCGGAGCGGCATTTGCGAACAAGCGCGGCGACGATCCGATAGTCGTAGCGCTCGCTGCCGATCACGTCATCACCGATCCGGCTGCCTTCGTCAAAGTGTGCGAAAACGCGGCCGACGCGGTCAGTGCGGCTCATATCGTCACATTCGGCGTACGCCCGACGCGGCCGGCGACAGAATACGGTTACATCCGGCCCGGCGCGTCAATCGGGTCAGGCATTTTCAAATTGGAAAAATTCGTCGAAAAGCCGGACGCTAAAACCGCGCAGCGCTACGTCGAGCAAGGTTATCTGTGGAACTCAGGAAACTTCATGTTTCGCGCCGGCCTCTTGCTTGCCGAGTACGAACAGTTCGAGGCCGAAAGCCTCGCTGCAATTGTGGAGGCTGTGCAGCGCGTCGGAAGCGATCTCGGTTTCGTCACGCTTGAAAGCGCAGCGTTTGCGCGTGCGGCGGCAAAATCCATCGACTACGCCGTCATGGAGCGCACCGATCGAGCCGCCGTGATGCCCGTATCGTACGGCTGGTCCGATGTCGGCTCGTGGCAGGCGGTCTGGGAACTCTCCAGCCGTGATACGCTCGATAATTTTGGACAGGGCTCTGTCGTCTTCGTCGATTCGCGCGGTTCTTACGTGACCAGCGACAAACACCTGGTCGCCCTGTTCGGCGTGGAGAATCTCGTCGTCGTGACCACTGATGATGCCGTATTGGTTGCCAGGCGCGAAGATGGCGATGGCTTGCGCCGACTGGTGCAAAAGCTGAAGGAAGTCGCGCCGGCGATCACCGAGGAGCACTTGAAAGTGCATCGGCCGTGGGGCTCGTACCAGGCGATCGATCGCGGGCCGCGTTTTCAGGTCAAGCGTATAGTCGTGAAGCAGGGTGGCCGCCTATCCCTGCAGATGCATCACCATCGCGCCGAACATTGGATCGTTGTGCGTGGCACGGCGCGCGTCACGATCGGCGACGAGATCAAGACCGTGCACGAAAACGAATCTACCTATATCCCGATCGGCGCCAAACACCGGCTCGAAAATCCGGGGAAGATCGACCTCGAATTGATCGAGGTGCAGACCGGCAGCTATCTCGGGGAAGACGATATCGTGCGCACCGAGGACGACTACAGGCGGTCCTAAGGCACGGTTGCCGGCTGCGCTCTACTAAATGAGTAAATTCAATAGCTTACACTCCCTACGCCGGTGACGCAGTGCGCGTAGGCGTAAGCCTGTGAAGCAATTTGTGTATGAATTCCTACGCTTGCCCGGTCGCCACTTTGGAGTGGACATGCTAACGGGTGGCTGGGACTGGCTCCGGGTAGTGGGGGGCTCTTCGGGTCATGGGTGAAGCTGAGAAAATCGGCGACGGCGCCTTGCGCGTCGGCGTTATTGGCGTTGGGGTAATGGGCAGCAATCATGCCCGCGTGCTGGCGGAACTGCCTGGAGTGAAGCTGGTCGGCGTTGCCGATCCGGATCGTAAACGATGCGATCAGGTCGCGCGCTCGCTCGGCTGCGCTTCGTTTGCCGATGCTGACGGTCTTGTGCGCCGCGGGGTCGACGCGGTCACGATAGCAGCACCTACTCACTTTCATCGCGAAATCGCAATCGATTGCGCCACCCGCGGCATCCACGTGCTGGTCGAGAAGCCGATCGCCTCCACGGTGGAGGAAAGCCGTTCCATCGTCGCCGCCGCTCGGCGTGCCGGGGTGACGTTGATGGTCGGCCACGTCGAACGCTTCAATCCCGCGGTCCAGTCGATCAAGCGCGCCATTAGAGATCAGGACATTCTTTCGATCGCGATTACGCGGGTCGGACCATTTCCGCCACGTATGTCGAATGTCGGCGTTGTAATCGATCTTGCCGTGCATGACATCGATCTCATCCGCTGGTTCACCGATTCGGAAATCGTCGAAATCCAGCCACAAACCTCGAGCGCCGTCGCAGAGCGTGAGGACATCGCCCTCCTGCAATTCCGCACCGCTTCAGGGGTGCTTGCGCACATCAACACGAATTGGCTGACGCCGTTTAAGGCTCGCACGATTCATATCGCCACCCGCGACAAATATCTCATCGGCGATCTGCTCACTCTTCAGGTGACTGAATGCTTCGGCTTCCAGCCAGACGGCAGCTATTCGATGCGGCACCTGTCCGTCGGCTATGCGGAGCCGTTGCGCTCCGAGTTGGTTGCCTTCATCAATGCGATCCGCGGTGGCGAAACCCCCGCGGTGACTGGCGAGGAGGCCGTCGCCAGCCTTGAGATTGCGATCCGGTGCCTCGATGCGCGGTCAGTGCATGCCTTGGTGCCGCAACGTCAGGCGCCGCGCCGCGTCGTCGGCTAGATCCGACTTTTGACATGAACCAAAACGCGCGGGTTGAGGACAGACCGATTCCGTTTATCGATGTGGCGGCGCAGCGCCGCCGCCTCGGTCGCGCTATCGACGATGCCGTGGCGCGGGTGCTGACGCATTGCCAATTCATTCAAGGTTCCGAAGTGCACGTCCTTGAGGCCGAGTTGGCGGCCTTTTGTGGCGCGCGCCATGCGATCAGCTGTGCCAGCGGGACTGACGCGCTGCTGCTCGTCTTGATGGCTTGGCAGGTCGGCCCCGGCGATGCGGTGATCTGCCCGTCCTTTACCTATCACGCGACCGCGGAAATGGTGGCGCTGCTCGGGGCAACGCCAGTTATCGCCGATGTTCTGCTGGACACTTTCAATCTCGATCCGACGAGCTGCGAAGCCGCCGTGCTCACCGCCAAGCGGCTCGGCCTCAAGCCCCGTGCAATTATTCCAGTTGATCTGTTTGGCCTGCCCGCCGATCACGATGCGATTGCCGCGATCGCAGCCAAGCATGGCCTTGTCGTTCTCGATGACGCTGCGCAAGCATTCGGTGCGCATTTTCGCGGCAAGCCGCTGGGCAGTCTGGCGACGGCGACCGCGACCAGCTTCTTCCCGGCCAAGCCGCTCGGCTGCTATGGCGACGGCGGCGCCGTTTTCACCGATGACGACGCCCTGGCGGCGCGCGTGAAAAGCATCCGCCTTCACGGCGAGGGCGTCAATCGGTCCGAAGCGGCGCGCATCGGCATTACCGGCCGGCTCGACACCATCCAGGCTGCGGTGCTGATTGAAAAATTGAAAATCTTCCCCGACGAGATCGAAGCACGCAATGCAGTTGCTGCCCGCTATTCGGTCGCTCTCGACAATTTTGCGATCGTGCCCCGCATCGGCAATCAATCGACCTCGGTCTGGGCGCAATACACGATCCGGCTCAAGCGCGGACAGCGCGAGGGCGTGGTGGCCGCGCTGAAAGCCGACGGCATCCCCACTGCGGTCTATTACACAAGACCTCTGCACTGCCAGCCGGCCTATCGGCACTTTCCGATCGCGGACGGCGGCGTGCCGGTCAGCGACCGGCTCGCCGAAGAGGTGCTCAGCCTGCCGATGCACGCCTATCTTGAACCCCCGGTGCAAGACCGAATCATCGATTCGCTGCATCGCGCGCTCGTCAGGTGAATCCGTTCGGCACAAGGTGCGCGGGCCTCAATTCGACCGAAACGAAACGCCAGAGCATGATAGTCCGGGCTCGAACGTGCGTTCGCGCACGGGCTGCGATCTCAAGCAATCGTCGATGATCGGAAAAATCATTACAGTCGGCGGTTACACGCTCGTCTCGCGTGTCACCGGCTTCCTGCGGGACATCATGCTCGCCGCTATTATCGGCGCCGGGCCGGTTGCTGACGCGTTTTTTGTCGCCTTTCGCCTGCCGAATCATTTTCGCGCGATTTTTGCGGAGGGCGCTTTTAACGCCGCCTTCATTCCCGCTTATGCACGCATCCGCACAGAGGATGGCGCCCGAGCCGCGAACGATTTTGGCGACCGGATTTTTACGCTGCTTTTCCTATCGCAGGTCGTGCTGCTCGCGCTTGCGCTCGCGTTCACGCCCCAGGTCATCGAATTGCTCGCCCCCGGCTTCTCGCGCGAACCGCAGCAATTCGCGCTTGCTGTGTCGCTGACGCGGATCACTTTTCCGTACCTTTTGCTCATCACGCTCGTGACCCTGTGGAGCGGCATACTCAATGCGCTGCATCGATTCGCAGCCGCAGCCGCGGCGCCGATCCTGCTGAATATCACCATGATGGCGACGCTCGCGCTCGCCTATTGGTTCCCGAGCGCGGGCCACGCGGCTGCGTGGGGCGTGCTGATTTCAGGCGTTTTGCAGGTTTTTCTGGTCGCCGGCGACAGCCTCTATGCCCGGGTCATGACCTGGTTCCGTGTACCGCGCTGGGACAAAGATGTACAGCGTTTCTTTAAGGCGCTGCTCCCGGCGACGCTGGGCTCGGCGGGCACCCAGCTCGCATTGTTTGCCGATACGATCATCGCAAGCTTCTTATCGGCGGGCGCAATATCGGCCCTGTACTACGCCGACCGCATCGATCAATTACCGATCGGCGTGATCGGCATCGCGGTCGGTACGGTCTTGGTACCGGAAATGACCCAGCGACTGGCTTTGGGCGATGATATCGGCGCCCGCGCCGCGCAGAATCGCGCTATCGAATTTGCGCTGTTGCTTGCTTTGCCTTGCGTCGCCGCCTTTCTCACCGTGCCGGGGCTCATTATGCGCGCCTTATTCATGCGAGGCGCCTTCACCGCGGCGGATGCAGACGCCGCGGCATTGACACTCGTGGCTTATACGATCGGGCTCGTTCCGTTCATTCTCATTCGCAGCATCGTGGCGCCGTTTCTCGCGCGCGGCGATACTGCGACGCCGGTCAAGGCGGCGTTGATCGGCACCGCGGTCAACATACTCTTCAAGATCGCGCTGATGTTTCCACTTGCTCAAGTCGGACTGGCGCTCGCAACGTCTATCGGCGCTTGGCTCAACTTTGTCCTCGTGCTCTATTTTGCCTTTCGGGCGCGCTTTATCGCACCCGATGCCGAACTAAAGCTGTCCCTTATCAAGCTGGCCGCCGCCACGCTCGCGCTCGCTCTCGCTTTGGCAGTCGCCGCGCCATTTGTCGCTTCCCTGTTATCTTCATTGTCCAAGTTCCGCGACGAATCCGAATTGGCG
>Ga0318570_10000096_pt1 | contig 13972 bp, 7 predicted proteins | sample GRESIP088b5f23_FD_203670 | JGI IMG/M metagenome (GOLD analysis project Ga0318570, IMG submission 203670) | Tropical soil microbial communities from Luquillo Experimental Forest, Puerto Rico - GRE.SIPMG.088b5f23 | ecosystem: Environmental > Terrestrial > Soil > Tropical forest > Bulk soil...
AGTATTGTGTGCTTATCAACGGTTGGATGATGAACCTTGCTGTGGTAACAACCGGTTGTTACAGCAGATTCTCCGCGATGATTGGGGATACAAATACCTGGTTGTTTCCGATTGTGGGGCTGTAACTGATTTTTTTACCAGTCACAAGGTATCTTCCGATGCTGTGCATGCTGCATCGAAAGCGGTGCTAGCCGGAACCGATGTTGAGTGCGTTTGGGATAATTATCCGTTTAAAAAATTACCGGATGCTGTGTCGAAAGGTCTTATCAGGGAAGAAGAGATAAACAAGCATTTGATGCGCGTATTGATTGGTCGTTTTGATTTGGGAGAGATGGATGACGATGCAATTGTACCATGGTCAAAAATCCCCGTGTCAGTTTTAAACAACGATGACCATCGCCAGCTCGCTTTGGATATGGCTCGTCAGGCGATGACTTTACTTCAGAATAAAGGAGATATCCTTCCGTTAAATAAGTCAGTAAAAAAGATTGCTGTTATAGGGCCAAATGCCGATGACAAACCCATGTTATGGGGAAATTATAATGGGACTCCGGTAAGGACAATCACCATGCTAGATGGTATTAAGTCCAAACTTTCAACTGATAAGATTGTGTACGATAAAGGATGCGATTTGGTTGAAGATAAAGTTACCGAAAGCTATTTCTTAAAATGCTCTATAAATGGTAAACAAGGCGTGAAAGCCACCTATTGGAACAATAGAAATAGAGATGGAGAGGCGGTTGCAACCCAACAAATTGCAAATCCGATTAAATTGACAGTAGCAGGGCAACATGAATTTGCAACGGGTGTAAAACTCGAAAACTTTTCAGGTCTGTATGAAACAGAATTTATAGCGCCTTATACTGAAGAACTGGTTTTTAGATGTGGAGCTACAGGCTTTTTTGAACTGCTGGTAAATGGAGAATCTATTGCAAAGTATAACAATTGGAGGACACTGCCGTCGCGTATTCCGTTTAAAGTAGAACAAGGAAAGAAATACAAAATTGAAATTCAGTATGCTCAGTTGAATAATTGGGAAGCCAATATTGAATTTGATTTTGGTAAGGAGCTGGCTGTAGATTATACAAATCTGATAAAGAAGCTTCAGGGAATTGATGTTGTAGTATTTGTTGGTGGCCTTTCCACTCAGCTCGAAGGTGAAGAAATGCCGGTATCATATCCGGGTTTCAAAGGTGGCGACCGCACCGACATTGAGTTGCCTGCTGTGCAACGCAATTGTTTAAAAGCTTTGAAGCAGGCTGGTAAAAAGGTGGTGTTTGTAAACTGTTCGGGTTCAGCGATTGCTTTAATGCCCGAAACCGAAAGTTGCGATGCAATTCTTCAGGCTTGGTATGGTGGCGAATCGGGTGGTCAGGCTGTAGCCGATGTGCTTTTTGGCGATTATAATCCGTCCGGAAAATTACCAATCACTTTTTATAAGAATATCAAACAATTGGGCGACTTTGAAGACTATTCAATGAAAGGCCGTACTTACCGCTACATGTCTGATCCGCTTTTCCCATTTGGATTTGGCTTGAGCTATACCAAATTTAAAATTGGCACTGCTACTCTCAGTAAAGCTAGAATTAAATCGGATGAGACTACTCAGATAACCATACCTGTAAGTAATCTAGGGAAACGTTCGGGAGTAGAAATCGTACAAGTTTACATCCGGAAAGTAAACGATATTGAAGGTCCGCTTAAAACGTTGAGAGGTTTTAAACGGGTGGAAATTGCTGCAGGAAAGACCCAATCAGTTACGATTGATTTGTCACCTGCTTCTTTTGAATTCTTTGACTGGAGTCAGCGAAAAATGATGGTAACTTCCGGAGAATATGAGGTGCTTTACGGTAATAGCTCAGATTCCAAATCTCTAAAGAGCGAAAGAATAACCATTGAATAAATACAGTTAACATTAAAAATGATTGTTTGACGGAGTGAAGTTGTTCGACTAAAAATTATTGGGAAATTCCGACAGTAAGAATTACAGTTGGAAATGTCGAATTGATTGCTCTAAAGACACGATACAAAGTGTTGATTAAAAGAAGAATTGAAAGTACGATATAAAAATATTTATGAATACAAAGATAAGCGTTAAATTAGTGGCCGTAGTGGGTCTTGTGCTCATTTCAAACCTGATCGGAATTGGTGGGTTGTCAGCTCAAACAGTCTGGCTCGACCAGTTGGATCTGAGTGCAGCTACCCAAGGTTACGGAGTGCCAGGAAAGAATAAAACTGTTGATGGCAAAGTATTCACAATTGCTGGTAACACTTTTGAGCGGGGTTTTGGAACACATTCGGAGAGTTCGTTGCTTATTCAATTGGATGGAAAAGCTAAAGAGTTTACAACACAGGTTGGTATTGATGACGAAGTTGCAGGGCATGAGCCGGCTGTTGAGTTTGTCGTAATTGGCGATGATAAAAAATTATGGTCGAGTGGGGTAATGCGCTTGGGAGACGCTGCCAGATACTGTAAAGTTGCACTTACAGGTGTGCAGAAAGTTGAATTGCAGGTAACCGATGGTGGCAACGGTAATTATTACGACCATGCGGATTGGGCGGATGCTAAATTTGAAACTACAGGGGCAAGCACTTTTGCCACTATCAATCCAGTGTCGAAAGAACCTTACATTCTTACGCCTGCTGTTCTTGCAACCCCCAGAATAAATAGTGCAAAAGTTTTTGGTGTACGTCCGGGTTCACCATTTCAATACATGGTAGCTGCCACTGGTGACCGTCCTATGGTTTTCTCAGCCAAAGACTTGCCTAAAGGCTTGAAAATAGATTTGAAAACAGGAATCATCTCTGGTTTGCTTCAAAAAACAGGAACATTCGAAGTTACCCTAGGTGCAAAAAATGCTAAAGGCAAGGCCGAGAAAAAGTTGCGTATTGTGTGTGGCGACCAGATTGCGCTAACACCACCAATGGGTTGGAACAGTTGGAATTGTTTTGCCAACGAAGTTTCGGCCGATAAGGTGAAGCGGGCTGCCAATGCCATGGTAAGAAGCGGGTTGATTAACCATGGCTGGACGTATATCAATATTGATGACTTTTGGGAAAACAACCGCGATTCGAAAGATCAATCATTGCGGGGCGATCTACGCGACAAGTCCGGCAATATTGTACCCAATTCGCGTTTTGTAGATATGAAACCACTGGCAGACTATGTTCATAATCTGGGCTTAAAAATTGGACTTTATTCTAGTCCGGGACCATGGACCTGTGGTGGTTGCGTTGGCAGTTATGGTTACGAAAAACAGGATGCCGAAAGCTATGCAAAGTGGGGATTCGACTATTTGAAATACGATTGGTGTAGTTACGGTAATGCTATTAATGGATTGCCGGACAACGATCCATACAAAGTGTCGTCTTTGTCGTACAATGGTGGTAGCGAATTGAATACAGCCATGAAACCATTTAAGGTTATGGGCGAATGTCTGCGCCAACAACCACGCGATATCGTTTTTAGCGTATGCCAATATGGTATGTCGGATGTATGGAAATGGGGTGACTCGGTTAATGGCAATTGTTGGCGCACAACCAATGATATTACCGATACCTGGGCAAGCGTAAAAGGTATTGCATTTGATCAGGATAAATCAGCTCCGTATGCCAAACCCGGCAATTGGAATGACCCTGATATGCTCGTTGTAGGTACTGTTGGTTGGGGTAACCCGCATCCGAGTAAGTTAAGACCTGACGAACAATATCTTCATATCAGTCTTTGGAGTCTTTTTTCCGCGCCGCTCCTCATTGGTTGCGATATGGAAAAACTGGATGATTTCACCTTAAATCTACTGACGAATGATGAGGTGATCGAAATTAATCAAGATCCGCTTGGAAAGCAAGCCACCTGCATTCAAACAATTGGTGATTTACGTATTTATGTAAAAGAGCTCGAAGATGGAAGCTGGGCAGTAGGTTTTTGCAACTTTGGCCTTGAAAAAATTAATCTGTCTTACAGAGATTTTGAGAAACTCGGAATCGTTGGGCAACAAAAAGTTCACGACTTATGGAGACAAAAAGATATTGCAAATATCGATACCCAAAAGGATCAGCTTTTGCTCAATATTCCGGCACATGGAGTGCTGCTGTATAAATTCAACCTAATTAAATGATATAATAATGAAAAAGGTAATGTTTTGTAAAACTGCATTGTATGTAAGTTGTTTGACGTTTTGCCTAAGCGTATCAATAATAAAAGTTAGTGCACAGAATCGGTTGTACCCCAACGAATTTCCGTTGGGAGATGTGAGATTACTGGACGGACCGTTCAAACATGCCCGTGACCTGAACATTCAGGTTCTTTTAAAATATGATGTCGATCGTTTGATGGCAGGATACAGAAAAGAAGCCGGATTGCCCGAGAAAGCAAAAAGTTATCCTAACTGGGACGGATTGGACGGGCATATAGGCGGTCATTATTTATCAGCTTTAGCAATGAATTATGCCGAAACCGGTAACACGGATTGCAAAAAACGTATGGAATACATGATTACTGAGCTCAAAGTTTGTCAGGATGCCAACACAGCTAATTATCCCTATTGGGGAAAAGGTTACGTTGGTGCTGTCCCTAATGGACAAAGAATATGGAGCACCTTTCAAAAAGGTGACTTTACTGCTTTTCGCTCAGCATGGGTACCGTGGTACAATGTGCATAAAATGTATGCCGGTCTGAGGGATGCCTGGTTGTATACCGGAAATAAAACAGCCAAAATGCTTTTTTTGAACTTTTGCGACTGGGCGATAAACATTACTGCCGGATTATCGGATGCACAAATGCAATCAATGCTGGACATCGAACATGGTGGAATGAATGAAGTACTGGCCGATGCGTATCAGATGACCGGCGATAAAAAATACTTAGTAGCAGCTGAACGGTTTTCGCACAAAATGTTACTGGTGCCCATGTCCGAAGGGAAGGATAATTTGGACAACAAACATGCAAACACACAAGTCCCTAAAGCAATAGGTTTTGAACGGATAGGGGAATTAAGTCACAATGCAGAATACAGCGAAGCAGGAAGTTTCTTTTGGGAAACGGTGACTTCGAACCGTTCACTGGCATTTGGAGGTAATAGCCGGAGGGAGTTTTTTCCCAGCATTGCATCTTGCACCGATTTTGTAAACGACGTGGAAGGTCCCGAGTCGTGCAATTCGTACAATATGCTGAAGCTAACCGAAAATCTTTTCCGCCTGCATCCATTAGCACAATATGCCGATTATTACGAGAGAACCATGTACAACCATATTCTTTCGACTCAACACCCTGACCATGGCGGATATGTCTATTTTACTCCGGCACGTTCCCGTCACTATCGGGTTTATTCTTCCCCCAATGAAGGAATGTGGTGTTGTGTGGGTAGCGGCATGGAAAATCATGGGAAATACGGACAGTTTGTTTATACCCATCAACACGATTCGCTGTTTGTGAATTTGTTCGTCGCTTCGGAATTGAATTGGAAAGGAAAGAATTTGAAAATTAGGCAAGAAACGAATTTCCCAAACGAAGAACAAACAAAATTGACCGTCATTTCGGGGAATGCACGTTTCAAGCTCATGATTCGCTATCCTTATTGGGTGACTGACGGTGCATTAAAAATTTCGGTCAACGGAAAGGCGATTGACTGTTCCGTTCATCCTTCGTCGTATGTTGCAGTGGAACGGCTATGGAAGAAAGGAGATGTAGTAAAAATTGAACTTCCTATGCACAATTCGCTGGTGCAATTGCCCAACGTTCCCAATTACATTGCTTTCATGCATGGACCGATTTTGCTTGCCGCTAAAACAGGTAATGAAGACATGAAGGGATTAATTGCTGATGACAGTCGCTGGGGACATATTGCCGGAGGTAAAAAGTTGCCGTTGAATGAGGCTCCGATCATTGTTGAAAATAATATTAATTCATTGGTGGATAAGATTATTCCGGTAGCCGGCAAACCGTTCACCTTCACATTTGCTTCGGATGTCAAATTAATTAATGCAACAAATCTTGTACTCGAACCTTTTTATAAAATCCATGATGCACGATACGAAATGTACTGGATGACATTATCTAATAATAGTTACCAATCATACATTGATTCTCTTTCGCTTCTTGAAAAACAAAATATTAAGCTTCAGAAACGCACGATCGATTTCGTTGCACCTGGCGAACAACAGCCGGAAGTCGATCATGCCATCGAAAAAGTGAATTCAGTTACAGGTAATAATCTGGATGAATTTTGGCGTGAAGCCCGCAGTGACGGTTACTTTAGCTACAAACTCAGCACAAACAAAGAAACCGGACTAAGTTTAATGGTACGATATTGGGGTGCTGAAACTGGAAACAGAACATTTGATATTTATATTGATGACCAAAAGCTGGTAACCGAAAATATTTCAAACAAATGGAACCAGTCTAAATTTCAGAATGTTGAATATGTCATCCCCGAATCTATTCTGGCTGGAAAAGAGTCGATTAGAGTGAAATTTCAGGCTTCGTCTGGAAATTTTACTGGCAAAGTGTATGCTGTGAAATTGTTAATATTATCAGCTGAATAGTATAAATATAATAATATAACCATGATTAAGTCTAACTTTTTATTTTCATTGATTACAGTTGCTAGCTTATTGCTAAATACAACATTCAGCGAAGCACAAACAACGTTAAGATCGGGAATTGATTATCCCGCCGAGATAGAAAACCCCGAATGTTTGGGTATCAACAAGGAGCCTTACCATGCCACCTTGATGCCTTATGCAAACTTACAGGAAGCTTTAGTGGCAAAACGTCATGCTTCCTCGCTTTGCAAAAGCCTGAATGGCAGCTGGAAATTCAACTGGGTGTCTAGTCCCGAGAAACGCCCGGTAGATTTTTACAAACCTGATTATGATGTGTCTGGCTGGAAAGAGATTCCCGTTCCTTCCAACTGGGAAGTGCAGGGCTACGGAACTCCATTTTATCGCAATTTGGGTTATACCATCAAAAAAGATTTCCCACATGTGATGAGCGAACCGGATAAATGGTACACATCTTTCAAGGAGCGTAATCCGGTTGGCAGCTATCGCCGCGACTTTGAGGTACCTGCCGATTGGTCGGGACGACGCAATTTTATTACGTTCGATGGGGTTGATTGTGCCTTTTTTTTATGTGTCAATGGAGAGAAAGTTGGCTTTAGCGTGAATAGTCGCAATGCAGCCGATTTTGACCTTACGAAGTATCTGAAACCGGGCAAAAATACCCTTGCCGTTGAGGTGTATCAATACAGTTCGGGTACATGGCTGGAAGATCAGGACATGTGGCGTTTGCATGGAATTTTTCGCAATGTAACGCTTTGGAGTGCTCCACAGGTGCATATCCGCGACTTTTTTGTAAAAACAGACTTGGATAATAACTACAAAAATGCGACATTGGAAGTTTCTGCAAAGATTCGGAATTATGATGATAAAGCTGCCAAAGCCCAAACATTTACAGCAACACTTTATGATAAAGACGGAAAAGAAATTACCAAAGGAAGCATTACTGGCAATGCCCTTAATTCAAAAAAGGAAGAACAACTTACTGTTAAATTCCATGTGTCAAATCCTGTTAAGTGGACGGCTGAAACGCCTTATTTATATACACTTGTGTTAAGTAATTCCAATGGCGAGATAATATCATCAAAAATTGGTTTTCGAAAAATTGAAATCAAAGGGCGGATTTTCATGGTAAACGGAGTGCCGATTAAATTGAAAGGCGTAAACCGCCACGAACACTGGTCGAATGTAGGACATGCCATTACTGAGGAGCAAATGATTCGCGATCTTGAAGTGATTAAGCAGGGAAACTGCAACCACATCCGCACTTGTCATTATTCCGACGATCCACGTTGGTATGAATTGTGCGACGAGTATGGTATTTGGCTGGTTGCGGAAGCCAATTGCGAATGCCACGGTTACGATAGGCGATTTGACGAAGAGCCTACCATGAAAGCAGCTATTATTGACCGAAATGTGGCCAATGTGGAGAATTTTAAGAATCATCCTTCTGTTATTATTTGGTCGCTCGGTAATGAGTGCGGTGGGGTAGGGTCTAATTTTGTAGCGGCAATGAATGTTGTGAAAAGTATTGATCCAACACGTTTTATTCATTACGAACGCTTTGGCACCGGTAAAAATAATCCGGCCGATTTGGATGGCAGAATGTACGGTACAGCCGAAGATTATGCACGGGTGGCTCAAGATAAAAATCTTACAAAACCATTTTATATCTGCGAGTTTGTTCATGCCATGTTCAATTCAATGGGCTCGTTGGATGAATATTCAAAGGTATTCGACAATAATCCGGAAATCCTGGGTGGTGCCATTTGGGAATTCCAAGACCAGGCTTTGTGGAATAAACGTGACCCGAATCACCCGATATTGGCTTATGGCGGCGGTTTCGGAGAAGCCCCCAACGATCATTATTTTATTCACAAAGGGGTAGTTTCATACGACCGTTCAACCGAAGGAAATAACGTGAAACCACATTATCCCGAAATGAAAAAAGCTTTCCAGTGGATTGATACAGAACTGACCGATCCGGTTAACGGTGGTATTCAAATTAAAAACAAATACCAGTTTATTTCTCTGGAAGGTTTTGATGCAACATGGAGCTTGACCGAAAATGGGCAAGAAATAGATAAAGGAAAAATAAAAATGCGACCTTCATGGGGGAGAGGACTTTATTTTGCAAATATTCCTTATAAGATTGAGCATCCAAAAGCAGGTGCTGAATATTTTGTGCGCGTTTCGTTTACCCGGAAAGAAAAAACGCTTTGGGCCGACAAAGGATTTGAAGTAGCATCCGAACAATTCAAACTGCCGGTAAACACTCCACCCGCCGAGGTGAAAGAGGTTAAAGAACTCGTGAAATTAAGTCAGGATGCGAAATTATTAAAAGTATCTGGCAATGGATTTTCGGTTGGTTTTGATAAGAAAACGGGTTTCTTGAACGAATTAGTTAAAAATGGGATCAATCTTTTGACTGCTGATGGTGCACCCAAATTGCACTTGTGGCGGGCTTCTCACCGAAACGATGATGAGTGGGCTTACGACCAATGGAATAAGTTTGGTGTGAATACCCTTCAGTATTCGTTAGTTGATTTGAAAACGGAAGTGGTTGATAAATTGTCGGTGAAAGTAACCTCAATAATAAAAGCCGATGGAAAAGAAGGTTTTAGTGTTTACCACACCGCAATCTACCTGATAAAAAGCGATGGAAGTATAAAGGTTGATAATCAGGTTCAGTTTGTTGGCATGCGAATAAACCTTGCCCGCATTGGCGTGCGAATGTTGCTCGATAAGAAACTCGACCGAATGACCTATTTTGGCCGTGGCCCTTACGAAAACTATTCCGACAGGAAAAGTGCAGCCGATGCAGGTGTTTACGAACTTGGCATAAACGAACAATACGAATATGAAAAGCCGATGGAACGTGGAAATCATGAAGAAGTAAGATGGGCTAAATTAAGCGGCAAAGACATGCCTTCTTTGTTGGTGCAATCTGACGAAAAACTCATGCAGGTGGCTGCCTTGCCACATACCGATGAACAAATGCAACCCATTGAGTATAAAATTGATTTACCAGCCAGCACTTCAACAGTGTTCTGTATTTCAACCAAAACTTTGGGCGTTGGTTCAAACAGCTGCGGACCAAGGCCATTGGAAAGATTTCAGGTATTTGCAGAGCCAACGTCATTTACTTATACAATTAAATTATAATTTCATGAAGCAGAATAATCTGCTTGGTTAAAATAGATTTATATGAAAATTAAAAATATTGGAACATTGTTAGTCGCAGCTTCACTATTTCCAGCATTGATTGTTGCACAGAACCCAATTATCCAAACTAATTATACCGCTGACCCGGCGCCAATGGTGTACAATGGAACCGTTTATCTTTATACTTCACACGATGAGGATGTTACGGTGAAAAACTTTTTTACAATGAACGATTGGCGATGTTACTCGTCAACCGATATGGTGAATTGGACTGATCATGGATCCATATTATCGTACAAAACTTTTGACTGGTCACGCGGAGATGCTTGGGCTGGGCAATGTATCCAACGGAATGGTAAGTTTTATTATTATCTCCCAGTAAATCAAAAAAATGGTGGAAATGCCATTGGCGTTGCGGTATCTGACAGCCCAACAGGCCCGTTTAAGGATGCACTTGGAAAACCGTTGCTCACAGGTTATGGATATATCGACCCAACCGTGTACATTGACGATGATGGACAGGCCTATTTGTATTGGGGCAATCCCAACCTTTGGCACGTAAAACTTAATGAAGATATGGTTTCATATGACCAACAACTTGGCGTTGTAAAGGAAGATTTGAAAAATGAAAATTTTGGATATCGTGCAAAAAAAATAGATAACCGGACGGCGTCTTACGAAGAAGGGCCCTGGTTTTTCAAGCGCAACAGTAAATACTACCTGCTTTATCCTGCAGGTGGAGTACCAGAACATTTGGCCTATTCAACCAGTGATACACCAACCGGTCCATGGGTTTATGGCGATACTATTATGCATGTAATTAAGGATCATGGGGCATTTACCAACCATCCGGGATATATCGAATTCAAAGGGAAATCGTACTTGTTTTACCATAATGCAGGCTTGCCGGGTGGTGGCGGTTTTAAACGTTCTGTTTGTATTGAACCGTTTGAATTTAACGCTGATGGTACAATCCCGCTGATTAAACCAACAAAAGAGGGTGTTACCGAAAGTGCTTCTAACTTAAACCCATTTAAAAAAGTCGAAGCCGAAACTATTGCTTGGGGAAAAGGTGTTAAAACTACTTTGGGTGATGCAGGTCAAGTATATGTAACAGACATAAAAAATGGCGATTATATTAAAGTTCGGAGTGTCGGTTTTGGCAAAGGTGCAAAATTGTTTGATGCCAACGTTGCATCAGCTATGGGTGGAGGAAAAATTGAAATCCACGTAGACAGTCCAACCGGAACATTGCTTGGAACTTGTGTTGTAAAATCTACAGGTGGTGCAACCAACTGGGCAGTTCAATCGTGCAAGGTTGATAAAGTAAAAGGTGTACACGATATATACTTTGTGTTCAAAGGTGGAGAAGGAAATCTTTTTAATTTTGATTGGTGGAGATTAAAATAATCCTTGAGGTCAATTATTAAAAATAGAATAAATTGACTTGGATTAGATGGATACAATGATGAACTTTTCAAGACCACAGTTCTTGACATTTATATTGATAGAAGTTTACCGGCAATGATAGAAGGTGACAAAATATAACCGTATTTTATTTCAAGGAACTGGTTAGTTGTAACGTTTATTAGCCTGTAATGTAAAAATCATTCTTATTTAAAACAAATATTCTCAAATACGGCAAAGATTTACTATGAACATTAAACACAAAACTTTATTACTGGCGGTAAGTTCTGCTATTTTGGTTGAAATGGGATCACAAAGCTGTTCCGTTACATCACAAAGTAAAATCAGCTACGTCGCCAAACGCGATACAACACGCAGTATCGCGCCGTACTTCACTCCCGCTACCATCAAAAAGAAAACACCGGATGCTAAGGGATTTATTCAACGTTGGTTGCTTCTGGAACCAATAAGCAAACCCAACCGGGGTAATACTGTCTTTACAGACAGCTATCTCAGAGCGGCATTTGCAACCGAGTATTTCCCCAATCAGTTCACTACTCTTCCCAAGGATGGAGAAAAAGTAAAAGCCGGAGAACAGTTAGTTACCTGGCATGCTTTAGAAAGCACCAACTACAATGTCAAACTATTCCGTTTCGCCTACGAAACAAGAAAACAGTATTACGGCGTAATTTTTTGGGCGGTAACCGTAGTGAACAGTCCGGAGGAAATGAAAAATGTAAGAATGGCTGTGGGGTCAAATTCTGCCTCGATGTGGTGGCTGAATGGAAAAGAAGCAGTCTTGCTTTCCGGAGACAGACGTATGGTTGTAGATGATTGCGTATCACCTCGTCTGACACTTAATAAAGGAAAAAATATCATTCGCGGAGTCGTAATTAATGGTCCCGGAATGAGTGATTTCTGTGTTCGCCTTCTTGATGAAAATGGAGAACCGATAAAGAATCTCACCATCACTTGTGAATAGAATTAGTTAGTTATCTTTTTTAAGATCTCAATTGTACAGAAATGAAAAAAAATAAAATAGTGGGCGCAGCAGTCCTATTATCAGTATTATCAACCGGAACTGTGATAGCGCAAGTCGGAAAACCATTCATCCACGATCCATCAACTATAGTAGAATGTGAAGGAAAATATTATACATTCGGCACAGGCGGAGGCGGATTAATATCCGAAGACGGTTGGACATGGAACAGCGGTGCAGTAAGACCCGGTGGAGGAGCAGCTCCGGATGCTATGAAAATAGGCGATCGCTACCTCGTAGTTTATGGCTCTACCGGCGGTGGTTTAGGTGGCGGACACGATGGTAAATTAAATACTATGTGGACTAAAACACTTGACCCAAAATCTCCCAATTTTAAGTTTACAGTACCCAACGTAGTCGCTTCATCCGAAAATATGGAAGATTGTGATGCTATCGATCCGGGTCTTCTGCTTGATCCCACCGATGGACGCTTGTGGATGTCATACGGAACCTACTTTGGTTTCATTCGCCTTGTAGAGCTTGATCCTAAAACAGGAAAGCGTATAGAAGGAAATAAAGCGATCAATATTGGCATTGACTGTGAGGCCACAGATTTGATGTATCAAGATGGATGGTATTACCTGCTTGGTACACATGGTACATGCTGCGATGGAGCAAACTCTACTTATAATATAGTCGTTGGTCGTTCCAGAAAAGTAACGGGTCCTTACCTTGATAATATGGGAAGAGATATGCTTGAAGGTGGCGGTAAGATGGTACTGGCAGCCAGCGGAAGAGTTACCGGACCGGGACACTTTGGACGTATCATACTTGCTGATGGAGTTCAAAAATGTCTTGCCATTACGAAGCCGATTTGGATCAAAGCGGACGTAGCGTATTGGGTATCCGTCCATTACTCTGGAAAAACGGTTGGCCTGTTGCCGGGGATAATTTCAAAGAAGGAACTTATGAGATTGAATCCGAGAGAAGAGGGTATGCTTTGGAATTAATGGTTGATTTTACAAGAATGGCAGGTGGAATGCGTGGGTTTAACCGAAACAATGATGAACCTATAAAACCTGTTGCGTCACAGGAATTAGCCGATGTAATTAAAACCTGGTCAACCGGAAACATTGGTGTAAGAACAGGAGATTACTTATTCCGCCCTCATCAGAAATGGACAATCATGGCAGTTCCCGAAGCTGGAGGTTACTTAGGCGCTCCGTATTACAAAATAGTGATTACAGGTACTGATAGGGCATTAGCAGCTACAGCCGATTCTGAAGTAATAACTGTTCCAACATTTACCGGAGCACCCGAACAATTATGGCAAATTGATCAATTGACTGATGGAACCTTTAGAATAATGCCTAAAGTGGTTCCAAATTCAAACGAGAAGTTGGCGCTTGTGTCTTCAGGAGATAGTACGCCTACACTTGCAAAGTTTGATATGAATAGCGACAATTCCAAATGGAATTTTAAGCAGCCCTAAATAAATCCTTTATTAGCTAAAAGAGGTATTTGCCTATACTATCTCATTATACATGAAGTGTTGACAAACAAAGTTGTTGCAACTAAGTGACAGTTTAATTCAAATTTTAAGAACTTGTGTTAAAACAAAGAAAATGAAGAAGTATTTAGCCGTAGTAATAGCAGCGATAAACTTTTGGAATATTAGCCGGGCGGATAACCCGATTGTGCAAACTCACTTTGGCCCAGACCCGGCGCCGATGGTTTATAACGGTACCCTTTACGCGTACGTGGGTGATGATATTCCGGGTTTCGATTTTTACTACATGACCAAATGGCGTGTATTATCCACTACCGATATGGTTAACTGGACAGACCATGGTTCTCCTATTT
>Ga0318570_10000113_pt1 | contig 13387 bp, 12 predicted proteins | sample GRESIP088b5f23_FD_203670 | JGI IMG/M metagenome (GOLD analysis project Ga0318570, IMG submission 203670) | Tropical soil microbial communities from Luquillo Experimental Forest, Puerto Rico - GRE.SIPMG.088b5f23 | ecosystem: Environmental > Terrestrial > Soil > Tropical forest > Bulk soil...
GGGTCCCCGAACAGCTCGTCCCAGGCGTCAGACCCGATCCCCATCACGCAGGAAAGGCCGGCTTCGAGGTCGTGAAATTCCACCGCCCGAATTAACCCCGGGAGGTCTGCGCAAAACGATCGCACGGCCGCCTGATTGTCCGACCCAGGGTTTATGGTCGCGACCAGGAAAATCGCCGCGCGGGTGAGCGGTGCCGATACGGGCTGTGCGACAACCATAGTGTCAATCTACGAGAGGTCTTCGGAATGCGCGTTTGGAGGGCTCCAACTCGACTTGCTGAGGTGATGCTGCTTAGGGCCGTTTTGATTTCTGTGCGGCGCCTAGCCGTTCGATTTCCGCGATTGCCCCCGTTCACAAGATCAATCTGCTCGCCCACGCGCTCTTGGTGCCATTGGTCCTCGACTAGCTGCTTCAGCCAAATCTTTCAAATCTGCAAGAATGTCGGTGCCCATGCGCTCGATTATAAGACGATATCAGGCTGGGAGTCTCTTTGGATTTGCCCTCAAGACCGCCAAGGCTCTCGGCCTCGGCCGGTGGAGCCAAGGGAATGCGGAGCAGCAAAGCACGCACCGGACGCAGAGTCGGGCAAACGTGTCACCGGCGCTGGAAATAGAAGGTAACGGCCATACCTCGGGTGAATTGCGAGCCGTGGTCGAAAGCGAGTGGTCAGGGGTGGCCAAACTTCCCAGCCCAACCGCGCAAAGGGGCAAGCGGGTGTCGCGGGTCACCATAGGATGCTGGCAATCCCGGCGCGTGCGCACTCTTCATCTTGCTCGCGGGATAATGCTCCGTCGACGCCGCAGGCGCCCTCGATCCGGCCGCTTCGGAAGATCGGCAATCCGCCCCGAACTCGTATCCGAGGCCCTCCGTGCCCAATAACGTCAGCGGTCGGCGGATGATCGACGATCCCCTCGACGTCGCCGCTCGGGAGCCCGGTGCCTGCGGAGACGACGGCCTTTCCGATCGAGAACCGGTTGACCTCCGCATAAGCCCCATCCATGCGTTTAAGCGCGATGAGGTGGCCGTATTCGTCGCAGACGGCGACGCTCACATTCACGTTGAGCTGCCGCGCCTTTGCGATCGCCGCATTCACGATCGAGTCTGCTTCCGCGAGAGTCAGCGTCACGACACGAAACATTCCGCCGGCATTGCCGCGTACCCCGATTGCACTGACACTACCGTCGGCGCAAGGTCTGGTTGGAAGGTCGGAAAGCTAACGGCACCAAGCAGGACGGTGCGCTGGTTACCGGGCAGACCTTCTCTAGCCCGCCGATTATAGAACGGAATAGGGCATGAAGATCCGGACGAATTTCGCCCACCGAATCAACATGCTGGACGCTGGCGGCAAAATCCATGAGCATCTAGTCGGCGTTTCTTTGATGAGGGACTATCGTCAGCGCGATCGAACTGCTCGCGCTCACCGACCAGGTGATCAAATGAAGCAGCGGCTGCAGATGCCGCGGACTCGCCATCGCCGACGAGGTGATTTGAATGAGGCGGTTGCTTACTGCAGGGACCATCATCGTCACACCACTCTTGTCCAAATTGCATCATCGCTACGCGCGGATATGATTTTCGGGAGGGACAGGGATCAGCGCCCGCAGATCGGCATCGATTTGTGGCCGGCGTCATTACGCCAATCACGGCGAAAGCCGGCACTATGCCAGCGCACAAGCGTAGCTGTCGGCACGCGAGGTAATGCAGACACAGTCGTTCCAAGGATCAGGAGAACCCGCTTGGCTCATCGCACATTCGAATGCGTGCTTTGGATTGGGACCTGATCCGCGCAGAGCATTAGGGCGAGCGGCCGTCCGTGCCGCATCAACAGGCCGGACACATGACCGCACCCGACCAATGCTGCATCAACGTAAAAAGCTCTTGTCAATCAGGCGCCGTCCACACATGACCCAAAGCGGCCGCTTTTGCTGCGATGCGCGGCCCCTACCAGCTATACTTCCAAGATCTATGGGACCGGAGTGGCGAAACAGCTACTCTCCGGCCTGGGCCGCTAATGTTTCGATGACCGCAATATTTGGCAACAGATTCGACGGTAGACCATACCGCTCTTTCAGATACTCCGGGCTGTTGTACGAGAGCCAGACCTTTCCCTGAGCGTCCTTTGAAACCAGAATCTTGAGAGGGAGGTCGAGGGCGATGCTGGGAGCAGCCAGCATGAGAGGGGTGCCCCCTTTTGGATTGCCAAAGATCAGTAGCTTCGTGGGAGGCATTTCCATTCCCACCTTTGCCGCTTCTCCGCTGTGGTTGATGATTGCAAACAGGGTAATTTCTTTGGATCGCAGAATATTCTTGAGCCTATCCACCGTCTCGTCGACCGAGTGATTGCTCGGGATACTGACGATGCCTCCCTCTTTCCCAACGATATTCTGCGCGGATGACGCGGACCACGGCAGAATGAGGCCCACGATTAGCGCGGCGAGCAGCAAATATTTCACAACAAGCCTCCTTTCACTCCGACCATCCTTTTATTCCGTGCAAGGGGCCGCTGACGGATAACCAGCTTACTCATAAATCAGCGTGAATCCCTGCTGCTCCAACTGAGTCACCCTCACCATTGCATTGGTGTTGACCTTTACTCCGGGAAGGAGGTCTTTATTGGTCCAACGGTTAGCTACCGCAGTGGCGCCGCACAGCTCGATTTGTATCCCCTGCTCCATCAACCTGGAGATGAGCTTTCTGTAGGGATTTCCGGTTTGAATTGGATGACCGGTTTGAACACGGCGATTGGCGTCATAGGAATCGTCGTTCAGCAAGAGATAGGCAGCATCTCCGTGAAAGACCGCAATAGTTTCACCTTTGACGTTCCAGCGGCTGAGGTCAGTGGCGAGTAAATCCATGTCTCCGAGAAAAAAGGGCATATCACCGTTGAGCACCAGGTGACCAATATCGAACACCACATTCGCCTTTTCTAATTTCACGGGAATGTCGATGTGAAGTGCCTGATCGCCCTGCGCGTCAGCACGACCTCCTAAATACGTTGCACCAAAGCCGATGAAAAAACCGGCCACTAACACGACCGCAACCGACCTCGTCTTCGACATGGAACACCTCCTAATTTGACTCGACGTTGCTGATGCTAATCTTTGATCGCCCCTCGAGGTGACGGCCGTGTGACGTGCCGTCCATAAGCACGACTACGTACGCGCAACGCCCCTGCCAAAGAGTGGCTATCACAGCTTACCCAAGCTCCAGGTCGTTGTACTGTTTTTTCTCCTGTCAATGGGCTTGGCGGTGCCATCGGGGCTGCTCTTAGCCGCAAGGTGATCGAATAAGCACGCATCTTGCTGCGCTACGTTCGGTCGCTAAGCGGACATGGCTTCTAAATGTCGCTTTGTCCGGTTATGAACCCGAGCTGACATAAGTCAGCTCTACTTCCCCAGTGCAGCAGCCGCCTGACGGCGTGCTATTATCTGGCGCTGGTCCGGCAGCGCCCAAGCCGATTCAGAAACTGCCTATTGTAGGCTCAGCGTACCGTGGTCCGCCCACTGGGAGTGGTCGCATGTTCGACGTGAGGCGGCGCGATTTCGTTCCACCTGGACGATCTCCGACCTGATGTAGGAGGATATAATGACCCCCGCACGCCGACATTCCCTCTCGCGTCGTGGCTTTTGCCTGTGCTGCCTCGGTTCAGCGACGTTCGCCGCAACGGTTGGCTGGCTCACGCCGAGCCAAGTCTTTGCAGAGGCGCGCAACATCGTGGATCTAATCCGTGACGACGCCGCCAAATCGCCCATCAAGGTTCACAGGTTGCGCGGCAACCTCAGCGTCCTCGAGGGCTCCGGCGGCAACATCGCTGTCCTGACCGGTGCCGATGGCAAGGTGTTCATCGACGCGGGTATCACCGCGTCACGCCCGCGCATTCTGGAAGCCGCCAACAGGCTCAGCCGCGATCCGATCACGCACCTGATCAATACGCACTGGCACTTCGATCACACGAATGGCAATGAATGGCTGAACGCCGAAGGAGCAGCCATTCTCGCCCATGAGAACACTCACAAGCATCTCTTGGCCGCCCAGAGGGTCGAGGACTGGGATTTCAACTTCCCTGCGTCACCGCTTGCGGCCATTCCGAGCGAAACTTTCTCCTCAAACAAAACCCTCAAGTTGAATCGGTCCACCCTCGCTCTCCAACATTACAGTCCTGCGCATACGGACAGCGATATTTCGGTCACGTTCACCGAGGCGGATGTTCTTCACGTTGCCGACACGTACTGGAACGGTATTTATCCTTTTATCGACTACTCGACTGGCGGGAACATCGAAGGAATGATCAAGGCTACTGATGCAAATCTCGCTGTCACGACTGACCGCACAATCGTGATTCCCGGTCATGGGAAACCGGTGAGCAACAAAGCGGAGCTTGCGGCTTATCGCGAGATGCTTGTCGCTATCCGTGAGAACGTCGCAAAGCTCAAGCAGCAGGGGCGATCGCTCGAAGAGACGATTGCCGCCAAGCCGACCGCCGCGTTCGACGCCAAGTGGGGTCAATTCGTCATAACGCCGGCGCTCTTCACGCGCCTGGTCTACCAGGGCGTCTGACACCGCTGCGCTAAGTTGTTCAGCTCGCAACTCGAGTTGTGCCATCTAACGCGTAAGAAAAGCGCCGCTCCGAAAGGAACCAAGACATGACCGTTTCAAAACCAGCGCCGCACATCGATATTCCGGTGAAGCTCAAGGAAGTAAAAACAGTGTTCAGTATCGCCGCCTTGGCATTCGAAGGGGATCTGCCCGCTTCGATCTTCCACCTTCAGCTCATCGAGAATGATATCGCCGATTGGAAAGCCAAGTCCGAGGTCATCGCGGTATTTCACACCAACGCCGGCCACGTAACGTTGAACGATACCGCCTACAATGCCGACCGGAACATAACAACCGGCAATCCCTACAAGGGTCTCATCGCCGACCTGATGAAACGCGGCGTGCAAGTCGAATTGTGTGGTGCGACCGCGAAGGCGCACGGATGGGTCAACAGGGACCTGCTTCCCGGCATCAAGGTCAACACAGACGCCATGGCAAGGACGACACAGCTCGTTCAAGAAGGATTCGTTAAAATCACGGAATAGGCTCGGTGCGCTCGTGGAGTGACCGACGCGCGCGGGCGCCAAAGTTTCGCAGGGTATCCTAGCCAGGTCTGACTTTGGTTGCTTGGAAATCAAAGCCCGCCGGCTCTGCTCATATGCGCCCACAAGGTGATCAAATAGCGGCTTTCTTGCTGCGGTGCGTTAGTCCGCCCTTTGCCGACGAATGCGCCGGTCTGCGGAGCACTGACGACTGACGCAATGGAGTGGTCGCGCTGAACCTGTAAAGAACCCAGCCGTAGAACGAAGGAGAGCACCCATGACGGAGATGAGGAAAGAAACCGACAGCCTCGGCGTTGTTGAAGTGCCTGCGGACAAGCTCTGGGGTGCGCAAACCCAGCGTTCACTCGAGCATTTCAGCATCGGGAAGGACCTAATTCCCCGTGAAATGATAACGTCCTACGCGATCCTGAAAAAAGCCGCCGCCATCGCCAACCACGACGGCAAGCGACTCGATGATGAGCGGTACAAACTAATTGTCCAGGTCTGCGACGAAATCCTGGCTGGCCAGCATCACGACATGTTCCCCTTGCACGTCTGGATGACGGGCAGTGGCACGCAGTTCAACATGAACGTCAACGAAGTGATCTCCAATCGGTGTTGCCAGCTCGCCGGTACGCCCCTTGGCAGCAAGACACCGGTGCATCCTAACGACCACGTGAACATGGCGCAGTCGTCGAACGACTCATTCCCTTCGGCTATGTGTATTGCTGCGGCGGTGAACGTGAAGGAGCGGCTAATTCCTGCAGTGACCGCGCTCCGCGACGCGATTGCTGCCAAATCGAAGGCATGGAGCGACATCGTCAAGATTGGGCGCACTCATATGCAAGACGCCACTCCGCTGACCTATGGTCAGGAATGGTCCGGATATGTCGGAATGTTGTTGGACGATCTAGAACGGATCGAAGGCGCTCTGCAAGGCGTGTATCGCTTGGCGCTCGGCGGCACGGCAGTCGGAACGGGCATCAACTCGGCACCAGGCTTTGCAGAAGCGTCAGCTGCCCAGATTGCTAAGCTAACCGGGCTGCCCTTTGTCACCGCCCCGAATAAGTTCACGGTCCAGGGTGCTCACGATGCTTTGGTGCAACTGTCCGGAACGATGCGCACACTTGCCGTTTCACTTTACAAGATCGCCAATGACATCCGGCTGATGTCCTGCGGCCCGCGCGCGGGATTCGCCGAGCTGGAGATTCCAGAAAACGAGCCGGGCTCTTCGATCATGCCCGGGAAGGTCAATCCGACTCAGTGCGAAGCGCTGACCATGATCGCCGTGCAGGTGATGGCCGATGACGTCGCGGTCGGCTTCGGCGGTGCCGGCGGCTACCTTGAAATGAACGTCTACAAGCCGCTGATGATATTCAACATCACTCACTCGATAACGATCATGTCGGACGGCTGCACGAACTTCCGTAAGTTCCTGATCGAGGGCACCAAGCCCAACCTGAAGAAGATCAACGAGTACGTGGAGCGCTCGCTGATGCTGGTTACGGCACTCTCACCAGTGATCGGCTATGACAAGGCGTCGAAGATCGCTCACTATGCCATGGATAACGACCTGACGCTGAAAGCCGCCGCCCTGAAACTGGGTTACGTGACGGAAGCCGAATTCGATCGCGTCGTTGATCCAAAGAAAATGGTGAGACCCTATGTGGCCTAGACCGGTGCAGAGATGCAGCAGGCGCCGGGTCGAGGATTTCGAGCCGGCGCCGCAAATCGCGCCGGAAACCACTGAGGGAGGATGCGGTGATGAGTAGCAATGTGCAGATCAACTCAGAAGCGGCTCCCGTTCTGCGCGGCGAGCGGGCGCTCGCTGCCAGCGTCGGTGGCGACCGGTATTTCGCGGATTGGAAGAAGCCCGACCACAGACTACGCCGATTACTCTCGGAGTTCATCGGAATGTCCGGGTTGACTTTCGTACTGTCCGGCGGAGCAGCTATCCTCGCCCTCCATGGTGGAGGCCCGGTACGGCCCTGGGAGGCAGCCTTCGTTCTCTCGACCGTGTCGGCTCTTTGGCTCGTCGCTGCCGTGTATTTCCTGGGAGATATCTCCGCACACTTCAATCCCGCTATGACGTTTGCGTTCGCGTTGCGCGGCGACATGGGGTGGCCAATGGCCGGCGTGTATTTCGTTGTTCAATTGGTGGCCGCGGCAGCTGGGTCGCTGCTGGCAAGGGCATTGTTCGGCGTTGAGGGTAATCTTGCCGCTACCGTCCCGCAGCCAGGCCAATTATGGCAAGCAGTTGTCTTCGAGAGCATAATCACGTTCGGGTTGGTGCTGATGGTCCTGGCGATGGCCAACGGACCGAAGCTCAACGGTCCCTTCGTGCCGCTGGCCGTGGGTGCTTACATCATGTCGTGGGGTACAATGGGTGGCCCCTTCGAGGGGGCCTCCATGAATCCGGCGCGAAGTTTCGGACCTGATCTCGCCCGAGGCGATCTGACGACCTGGTGGATCTACGTAGTTGGACCCGTAGCAGGCGCGATCATTGCAGTTATGGTTGCCCGCATTCTTCGCGGCCCTGCCTTGGCACAGGAGGCAAGAGCCGCAATGGGAACGCCGCTTGGTCGCGAATAGCTATTGTCAAGAACGTCTGCAATCCGCGTTTGGGATTGGTGCCGAGAGTTGCCCGTTGTGGCTGGGTCAGTGTTTAGACGCTCGGCCAAAGTCCAATGTTCTTTTTGGTTTACCCCTCGTTTGGCTGTTTTTACGAGAAGATGTTCAACGACGAGCCGGCAGAATCTTGTTCAGCTTGGCAAAGGTGCCGGCGAGAAACTCGGCTTTGCAAAGTGGCCGGCTAGTGGATGTGTTCCCTCGACACCGCTGCTGGATGGTCCACTTCAAGGACACAGTCATCGACCGCGTAACAACGTTCTGGCAAGAGCTGACACAATGGACGCTTTACTTAAAATCGGAAGATAAGCCCGACTGTCGGATCGATTGTGTTGCGATTGAGGTAGCCGTTAGCCAATCCATCATTGACTTGCGAGAACATGAACCCGACGTAAGCCTCGAACTTCGCCGCAAACCTCCAATCGATGGCAAATGAAACGGCATCGAACGTTCCGCTGCAGGTCGCCTTTGCAGCGGTATTGCATGGAGCGCCAGCGCCAAAGTTGTTTTGATTGTAATGATAATAGGCGCCGATCACATCCAAATCGTCGGTGACGGCGTACTTTGCCCCGGTCCAGAACACCTGCAAAATCTTATCATGAGCGTCAAAGGCGGTGTTGATGATATTCGTGTTGTTGATGGCGGCACAGCCAAGGCAGAGAGCATCTCCTGCAATATCAGTAAAAGCGGTCTGGGGATTGCTGGGAGGCGCAAATTGAATCCATTCGTAGCCACCATACAATTTAAGTGGCCCGATGGTGTATTTGGCGAGCAGCGTCACGCTGGTATCATCGGAGATCGTAGCAGTTAGAACCTGCGGTAGGAATGGCGGCAGCGGGTTGCCAGCGGGCCCCAGCGGGTTCCCGGACAGCCCGATCGACACGGCATCTCTCACGTGGGTGTAAATTGCATCGAGCGAAAGCACGCCCTTCGCCAGGTTGGGAATGTCCCCTCCCGCTTGAAACGAATAACCACCGTCCGCGCCATTGTTCTGCGCATAGCCACCGAATTGCCAAAACGCTACCGCCCGGAACTGGCCAACGTCGAGACGATATTTCAAAGATGTGCTCACTCTGCAGTCTTCGGTGTTGCCAGCTCCGCAGGTTGTTCCCTGGTAGCCGATCGGCGAGAATGCGTTCGAACCACTCATCGGGTCATAGGCCGCAATGCCCTCCAACCTGAGGGTGTTCTGCCGAAAAACGGTCAGGGTCCCATAGGGTGAGCTGACGCCTACATAGCCCAACCCATTATAAAATTGCCCCGCTTGGCTTGAATCGCCATTCGAGCTTTGGCTTGTGAGGGGAACGCCGGCGTTTTGGGCGACTGACTTGGGTCCATTGGCGAGCTGCAAGGAATAGGGATTGAAATTGGCCTGGAGATCGAAAACAAAGGCCCAACCAGGAGCAAATTCTTCATTTCCCTTAACCCCAATGTTTGACTGACTCACCGCATTATTCGCCGGATTCCATTGTGCCCGATTGCTGTTCTTCGAGATTAGATATTCTGCTCCCGCGGGTAATGACCCGTTATAAGGTGTGCCGTGACTTTGCCAAGTCACGCCCGCGTCCACGGTGCCGTAGATCGTAATGCCGTACCAACTCAACGGGCAGCTCTGAACGAGAAAATCCCAAGGGTTGCTACACGCAACTGGCGCGGTCACCGCCGTGGGCGGTGGGGCCGTCGTCGCCATGTCGGAAGCGTTAGCGGCCCTTAGTGACGCGGCGATGAGCAATGTCGAAACGCCAGCTATGCTAAGCGAAGTGCGCTTCATGCTTATCCTTTGAAGGCAATTCACTTTTGGGGGACATTCTTGCAGCCTTTCGCAGTTGCGCGAAGGTTGAAGGCGACTTTCGCATCGCTTTTCTGCGAATTGTTGCAACTGGGTCACAATGGGTTGGTCTCCACGCCGGGGCAATCGTTCCCGTACAGTTGCCGACCAAGTTCGAATTGGTGATCAACCTCAAGACGGCCAAGGTGCTCGGCCCTCGACGTGCCGCCTACGCTGCTCGCCCGCGCCGACGAGGTGATCGAATAATGCGACGCGAGTGAGAGGTGGAGAAATGAAACTTCCACGTCGCCAATTCTTGCATCTCGCAGCAACCGCTGCCGCGCTGCCGTTTGCGCCGCGCGTTGCGCGGGCGCAAGCCTATCCGACGCGGCCGGTGCGCATCGTTGTGGGCTACCCGCCAGGCGGTGCGACTGATGCCATGGCTCGTCTAATCGCTCAGCAACTCTCGGAGAGGCTCGGCCAGCAATTCATAGTCGACAATCGACCGGGCCCTGGCGGCAATATCGGCACGGAGGCGGTCGTGAGGTCGCAGCCGGACGGCTATACGCTCCTTCTGATCTTCTCCGGCAACGCGATCAACGCGACGTTCTACGACAAGCTTGATTTCAATTTCATCCGCGATATTCGACCTGTCGCCAGCATCGCCCGTTCTCCGTTTGTCATGGAGGTCCATCCATCGGTACCAGTGAAGACGGTTCCCGAGTTCATCGCCTACGCCAAGGCTAATCCGGGCAAGGTTCGCATGGCGTCGAACGGTAACGGTACGACCGCCCATGTCACGGGCGAGCTATTCAAGCTGATGACGGGTGTCGACATGGTGCACGTACCCTATCGTGGCCCGGAACCGGCGCTCGCCGATCTCCTAGCCGGAAAGGCGCAGGTCAGGTTCGGCATACCGTTGGAGTCAATGGAGTACATCAAGACAGGCAAGCTATCGGTGCTGGCGGTGACCACAGCAGCGCGCTCGGAAATGCTGCCCAATATCCCAACGGTGGGTGAGTTCGTGCCAGGTTATGAGGCGAGCGCATTTTTTGGGATCGGCGCTCCGAAGAATGCGCCCACCGAGACCATCCAGATACTCAATAAGGTCATCAATCAGGTTCTTGCCGATCCCAAGATGAAGGCGCGGATCGCCGATATGGGCGACACGGTCCTTCCCGGCTCGCCCGCCGACTTCGGCAGGCTGATCACCGACGAAACCGAGAAGTGGGGCAAGGTGATCCGGGCGGCCAACGTCAAGGCAGACTGACGCGACAATCCCGATCCAATATTCCATAAACTCCGTTAGGCGAAGCGCTGGTGTTGCGACGATAAGGTAATCGAATGCCGGTCCTCGCTGTCGGTTGATTGTAGCCTCAGTTCGAATGTCTGCTTAGGGCAATGCGACAGAGGTGAAGCAACCGCAATCCTGCCCTCCTTGAATATGAAGACCGCACGCTCGTGGCGTGGTATCGTTTCCCTTACGCACCTCGCACGGGAGGGGCACATGGCAGTCACCATCGGACGGCGGGAATTGCTGGCTGCACTCGGCGGCACGGCGGTCGCGTGGCCGCTCGCGGCACGGGCGCAGCAGCCGGAACGGATGCGGCGGGTCAGCGTTCTCATGAGCGCGGCTGCGGCCGATATGGAAGGACAGGCTCGCATCGCTGCGTTCGGCAGGGCTGGCTCCGATAGCATCCTTTGATGAGTGGACGGAATGGCGCGCACAGACGCGCGGAGGTGCAGTGATGCGGTCTGCAATTTCTGCGCTCGCTGGCTTCGCCCTGGCCGGAAGCTTTGCCTTTGCCCAACCAAGTGACGGGCGCCTGAAGATCATTCACGAGACTGCAACGCTTCGAGTTGCCTATCGGACAGATTCACGACCGTTCTCGTACGTAGACGCTCAGGGACGGCCAGTCGGTTACACAATCGAGCTTTGCGAACGCATTGCAAGATCGCTTGAAGCGCAGCTGAACGTGGCGCTCACCATAAAATGGGTGCCGGTAGACGAGCGCACTCGGTTCGATGCGATTGTTAACGACACCGCCGACATGGAGTGCGGATCGACTACCGTTTCGCTGTCGCGCATGAAGATTGTGGACTTTTCCAGCGTGGTGTTCGCAGACAGCACCGGTGTATTGGTTAAGTCCGGCAAGGAGCTTTTTACTTTCGACAACATGGTCGGGAAGAACATTGGAGTCATTGCGGGGACAACGAATGCGCGAGCGGTGCGCGATCAGCTCGCACGGCGTAATCTAAGCGCGACATTGGTCGAGTTCCGCGACCGACGGGAGGGTATTGCAGCATTGGCACGCGGCGATCTGGATGGCTTTGCCAGCGATAAGTTTGTATTGCTCGCCTTAGCGCGGGCTGAGAGTCTGCGGGACGTTACGCTGCTTCCTGACGACCTTTCGTTCGAGCCTTTTGCAATTATGCTGCCGCGAGGAGATTGGGCATTTCGACTCGCGGTCAACACTGCTCTCGCACATGTGTTTCGCAGCGGGGAAATCCTCGGGCTCTACACTAAATACCTCGGGGGCGTTGGCCTGGGCGTTTCCAACTGGGCCGGTGTTGTGTTCATGTTTGGTGGCCTGCCAGAGTGACTGCGGGCCGACGAGGTGATCGAGTGAGGAGGCGCGCGTTCATCACGCTTCTCGGCGGCGCAGCGCTTGCGTGGCCGCGAAGGGTGCTCGCGCAGCAGGAGAATATGCCGGTGGTTGGCTTCCTCAATAGCCTACCACCGAACAACTTGGCGCAACTCACGCTGGAGAATTTCCTCCAGGGGCTGAAAGAAGCCGGGTTTGTGGATGGCAAGAACGTTACGATCGAATACCGTTGGGCTGAGGGTCATTACGATCGTTTGCCCACAATGGCGATGGAGCTGGTCCACCGTCGCGTTGCAGTGATCGTTCCAATCGGTGGTGCCCCCGCGACCATTGCCGCGAAAGCCGCAACATCGACCATCCCAATCATCTTCAACATGACCGCCGACCCACTCGAGCTTGGCCTTGTAGCCAGCCTCAACAGACCGGGCGGGAACGTCACCGGGGTCGCGATGATGGGCGTGGAACTCGAAGTAAAGCGACTGGAGCTGCTTCGAGAACTTGTACCGGTTTCGGCGCTGATTGCTATGCTGCTAAATCCGAGCAATGCACAAGCCGAGACCCAGTCCGAAGAGGTGCAGAACGCAGCTCGCGCCCTCGGCCAACAAGTTCTGGTTCTGAGCGCCAGCACCGAGCGAGAGATTGAAAGGGCTTTTGCCACCCTCGTCCAAGAGCGAGTCAGTGGGCTGCTGGTTGGGGCCGACACGTTTTTCACAAGCCTCCCCACATTGTTCGTCCTTCTGACAGCACGTCATGCGATACCCGCCATTTACCCATGGAGAGGACACGTCGAGGCCGGCGGCCTGATGAGTTACGGGGCAAACTTGCTCAACGCCTATCGGCAGGCTGGCGTCTACACGGGCCGGGTGCTCAAGGGCGAAAAGCCGGCCGACTTGCCGATCTTGCAGCCGACCAAGTTCGAGCTGGTGATTAATCTCAACTCCGCGAGGACGATTGGTCTCGAAGTACCGCCGACGCTACTGGCCCGCGCCGACGAGGTGATCGAGTGAAACTTCCCCGCCGTCGATTTCTACATTTAGCGGCAAGTGCTGCCGCGGTCCCGACCCTGCCGCGGATTGCGCAGGCGCAAGCTTATCCGACGCGGCCGGTGCGCATCATCGTTGGATTTGCCCCTGGCCAGGCGATTGACATCGTCACGCGCATAATAGGTCAATGGCTGTCTGAGCAGCTCGGTCAGCAATTCATCATTGAGAACCGGCCTGGCGCCGGCGGCAATATCGCTACCGAGGCCGTCGTGCGTGCGCCCCCGGATGGCTACACGCTGCTCGCCGTCGGCTCCAATAATATGA
>Ga0318570_10000138_pt1 | contig 12739 bp, 13 predicted proteins | sample GRESIP088b5f23_FD_203670 | JGI IMG/M metagenome (GOLD analysis project Ga0318570, IMG submission 203670) | Tropical soil microbial communities from Luquillo Experimental Forest, Puerto Rico - GRE.SIPMG.088b5f23 | ecosystem: Environmental > Terrestrial > Soil > Tropical forest > Bulk soil...
GCCGGATGCATATCCTCTGCGAGATGGGCAAGGCCATTGCCTCAGCCCGCGCCGAGCTCGGCGAACACGCGCCGCGCATCGAGGTATTCTCGATTGCGGTCGACAAGATCCGAGAAGTCATCGGCTCCGGCGGCAAGGTCATCCGCGAGATCGTGGAGAAGACCGGCGCGAAGATCGATATCTCCGACGACGGCACCGTGAAGGTTGCCTCGGCCAAGGGCGAAGCAATCAAGGCCGCGATCAACTGGATAAAGTCGATCGCATCCGACCCTGAGGTCGGCCACATCTACGACGGCACCGTCGTCAAAGTGATGGATTTCGGCGCCTTCGTGAATTTCTTCGGCGCCAAAGACGGCCTGGTGCACATCAGCCAATTGGCGCCGCGCCGCGTCCAGAAGACCACGGACGTCGTCAAGGAAGGCGACAAGGTTAAGGTGAAACTGCTCGGCTTCGATGAGCGCGGCAAGGTGCGTTTGTCGATGAAGGTGGTCGACCAGCAGACCGGCGAAGATCTCGAAGCCAAGCAAAAGGCCGAGACCGGCGAAACCCGCGAAGCGGCCGCGAGCGGAGCGGAGTAACCCGTCGAAGGAACTCGGCGATCGTCGAGTTAAAGCAAATCAGAGCGGCGTCCTTAGAGACGCCGCTCTTTTTCAATCCGCAATGACAAGCGGGTCGCCCGCATGAGGCGCGCCTCGTGGACGACGCATCAAAAATAACAAGAGTATGGCCGGGCTGCCGCTCGGCTCGTTGACACTGGCGGGCATGATTAAGCTCCCGCTCTCAGAGTTGCGAGCGCAATCTGGAACGGTCTTGGGTCGAGGCGAAACAATACGTCGCCTGTTTTGACCGATTGTCCTTCCCGGACGTTCACCGAATCCACGATCCCGGATACGTCGGTCGACACCATCAGCTTAGCGGCGTGGACGTAATCGTCGTCGATTGACACGTAGCGGCCACCGGACATGTAAAAGAGGCCGCCAGCGACCGCCGCAACGAGCGAAACGACGAGCATCAATAGAATGCGCTTGCGCCGGCGCAGAAACCCCATCAGCCGTGTCGCGCGGGTACGTCTGCGCTCCACACTAGGGACCAGTTTGAGAATCGTATCAGGCATAGCGTTGTGCCCCGGCCAGCGTAGCGGCCTCGCGCTGTGCAATGGCTTGGCGCAGATTTTCCTTCACGGTCGCGAGTTGCGCGACCATGCGCTCGATGCTGTCGCGGTCGACGCCGGCAAGCGCCGTCGTCATCAATTCTTCGCCCAGCTCACCGAGTTGTTCGAGCAGCGGGCGCGCGGCTGGCGTGAGATAAAGCCGGTTGGCGCGGCGATCATTCGGATCGGCCCGGCGTTCGATCAAGCCGCTGGCCGATAGCCGGTCCAACAGCCGCGTAAGCGTTATCGGCTGGAGGTCGAGCATGTCGGCGAGCTCCGACTGTTTGAGGCCCTCGAAGCGGTCGAGCCGGACCAGCACAACCCATTGCGCGCGGGTAATACCGAACTGCCGAGCCTTTTGGTCAGCATAGGTTCGGATCATCCTGGCTACATCGTTGATAGAAAAACAGAATTCCCTATTGAGCGAGCGTGGCAGCATGGCCAACCCATCGTCGAAAGCTCGCTTACAAGCAGTTGCACTGTGCGGCCCTCAAGCGCACGACCCCTCTTTCAAGCCAACCTCTCAGCTGAGGCCGAGGTCTGCGAAGGCTTCCATGTAATGATCGGCGGACCCTTGAGCGAAGCAGCAAAACAGCACGTAATCGATACTTCGCTCCGCCGCCGCCAGTTCAGAGGCGACGGTACTCACTGCGATGCGGGCCGCGCGGTCCGGCGGAAAGGCATAGATGCCGGTGGATATCGCGGGGAAGGCGATCGAGGCCAAGCCATGCTGCGCAGCAATTTGCAAAGCCGTGCGATAGCAGGACGCCAGCAGCTCATCCTCTGCCGCCTTGCCGCCGCGCCAGACCGGGCCGACGGCATGGATCACATGTTTGGCCGGTAAACGATAACCGCGCGTGATCTTCGCCGCGCCGGTATCGCAGCCGCCGAGCGTTCGGCACTCGGCGAGCAAATCGGGACCCGCTGCACGGTGGATAGCGCCGTCTACGCCACCGCCGCCAAGCAGCTTACGGTTCGCCGCATTGACGATGGCATCGACGCCGAGCGTCGTGATGTCGGCAATAGCGACCTCAAGCCGCGCCGGGCCAACGGCAGCGGCTATGAGCGGTGAGATCCTCGGGACGGCGGACATCGCAGTCAATCTTTCAAGCCCATTCGGCGCGCGCTTCCGCGGCGAGATCGACCGTGCTTTTCACGCCGATATTATCGAAGTGCTCGTCAAGGAAACGCCGCGCCGCACGCTTGCCGCTCACATGGAGCATGTCGAAGAAGTCATAGTCGTTGGAAAGTCTGCTGTAGGTATCGAGTTGGGTGCCAAAGCGATCGAGCACAATGCGGTGAACATTGATACGCCGATATTCTCCGCGCCCGATGCCGCGCGGCAGCTTTCTTTGATCGATCAGTCGCGCCACGAAGTCGATTGCGCGATATTCGCCGATCAGCGATGAGTTGAACGTGATTTCGTTGATGCGGTTCATGATCTCGCTCGACGACATCGGCGTCGATTTTCGCACCAGTGGGTTGATTTGAACGACCAGGACGTCTTCGGTGGCTGTGGTGCGGAAAAACGGAAAGATCACCGGGTTGCCCAGGTAACCGCCGTCCCAATAGGGCACGCCATCGATTTCGACAGCGCGAAACAGCAGCGGCAAGCAGGCGGATGCCATGACAGCATCAGCGGTGATTTTGTCGCGTGGGAAAATCCGAACCCGGCCGGTCTGTACATTGGTCGCCGAGATGAACAGTTGCAGATCGGTATTGGCGCGCAGTGTTTCGAAATCAACGAAACGTTCAATCAGGTCCTTCAACGGATTGATGTTGAGCGGATTGACGTCATAGGGCGAAAAATAGCGCGACAAGGCATTGAACCAGGCCTGTACCGGCGTGCCCTCGAGCGGCGTGAACGACAGCAGCCGTTCCATCACCGCGCGCTGGAGCGCCGGCAGATTGCCGGTGCTCGACACCGAACGCCAGAAATCCGCAAGCCGCTGTTGCGCCCCCTGGCGCCCGCCGCGGCAGAGGCCGTCGGCAAGCATGACCGCATTCATGGCCCCCGCCGAAGTGCCCGAAATACCCTCGATGCTGAGCCGCTCATCGCCGAGGATCTGATCGAGGACACCCCAGGTGAAAGCGCCGTGGGCGCCCCCGCCTTGCAAAGCAAGATTGATGCGTTTGGTGATCGACGCGGTTTTTTGCTCCGCCCCGCGGGCGGGCAGCAACGAACCCAGAATGCTTTTCATTGGAAGAGGTCCTCTGCAATCCGCCTCAACGGATGCCGGCAGTGAACGAATGAAGTCGCAACGACATTCGCGCGCGCCTTGAGGGGCTCATGCGCTCAGATCGCAAGCGACGTTCATTTTCAGGTCATTCGGCCGTCCAGCCGCCGTCGATTGAAAGATTCGCGCCGGTGATCGCCTTTGCAGAATCCGAGCAAAGAAAAACGGCAAGATCGCCGACTTCCTCGACCGTGACAAATTCTTTTGTCGGCTGCGCAGCCAACAGCACGTCGCGTTTCACCTGATCTTCGGTCATGCCGCGCGCTTTCGCGGTGTCGGGAATCTGCTTTTCAACGAGCGGCGTCCACACATAGCCTGGGCTGATGCAATTGCATGTGACACCGAAGGTCGCCAGTTCGAGCGCGACAGTCTTGGTCAGCCCGGCGAGACCGTGCTTGGCGGAGACATAGGCCGCCTTGAAGGGGGAGGCGACGAGCGAATGTGCCGAGGCGGTATTGATGATGCGCCCCCATTTGCGCGCTTTCATTCCCGGGACTGCGGCACGGATCGTATGGAAGGCCGAACACAGATTGATGGCGATGATCTGGTCCCATTTTTCGACCGGAAACTCCTCGATCGGGGAAACGAACTGAATGCCCGCATTGTTGACGAGCACGTCGAGTGATCCGAACGTCTTTTCGCTGGTGCGGATCATGTCCGCGATCTCGGCGGGCTTGCTCATGTCGGCAGGCGAATAGATTGCTTTGACCTTGAAGTCCTTCTCGATACCGGCACGCTCCTTTTCGATTGCGGCTTTGTCGCCAAAGCCATTGATGGTGATATTGGAGCCCTGGGCCGCGAACGCGCGGGCGATCGCAAGGCCGATGCCGGATGTTGAACCAGTCACCAGCGCTGATTTTCCTTGCAACATGTGGCTATCCATTTCGGTTTGAGACGCGGTTTGGGACCGCTCGGAATTTGATGCGGACATTGGGCTGCTTTTTGCTGCGGCGCAACATGAAAGTGCGGATGGCCAATTCGCCGGTTCCGCATGGCTTTTTTTCGTTTCGGCGGCAATCCGCTAGAGTACCGGCTGTACGGCAATGGCCCTTGGGCTGCGCCAACGCCCTGGGGCAGAATCCAGACAATCATGTCGCCCGCAATCTTCCCAGCACCCGACCATGATCATGAGAGCTGCACCAGCGCGGCAATCGCGCATGCCGAGACGCAATGCGTTACACGCGGTCAACGGCTCACCCCGATGCGGCGGCAAGTCCTTGAAGCTCTGCTGTCGAGTCATCGGCCGCTCGGCGCCTACGAAATCATCGATCGGCTGCAACAGAAAACCCGACCGGCGCCCATCACCGTCTATCGCGCGCTGGAATTTTTGCGCGATAACGGTCTCGTTCATCGGATCGAGAGCCGCAACGCCTTTGTCGCCTGCGTGCACAACCATGAGAGTGGCGATCTCGTGATTTTCCTGATCTGCGAACGCTGCGGAGCGGTCGGCGAGGCGCCGGGCGGCGCCGCCACCGAAGCGCTCAAGGCTTCCTCGCGCGCGGCCGGTTTCTCGCCGAAAAGCCCGCTGATCGAGGTCGCCGGTATCTGCGCCCATTGCCGCGATCGATAAGCGACGGTAATTGTACGAAAAGTGGCATCTCCGTCGTCGTTCCCTCCATCTTCGCGACCGCTCGACGCAACTGCGATCGCAGTAACAATCGGGCTCTGCCTGTGCTGGGGCTTTAACAATGTCGCGATCAAGCTCGCGATCCACGACATTCCTCCTCTGATTCAATCTACGGCGCGTTCGCTGATCGCGGCTTTGCTGGTCGGCTTATGGACGGCGGCGCGCGGCATCCCTTTGTTCAAACGCGACGGCACGCTAGCCGCCGGGATTCTCGCCGGTGTACTGTTCGCGCTCGAATTCCTGTTGATCTATCGCGGCCTCGTTTGGACCACTGCGACACGCGGCGTTCTGTTTCTTTACCTGGCGCCGTTTTTTGTCGTGATTGGGTCGCGCTGGCTCGTGCCTGGTGACCATTTCCATCTGTCGCAATGGCTCGGGCTCTTCCTGTCGTTCGCCGGGATCGTGATCGGGTTCGGCCTGCCAACCCCGGCAGCCGATCCGCGGCAAGTTCTGGGCGACATCATGCTGGTGGGTGCTGCCGCGGCCTGGGCGGCGACGACGCTCACCATCAAGGCAAGTGCGCTCAATCGGATCAGCGCGGAAAAGACCCTGCTCTATCAGCTGATCGTTTCAGCTCCGGTCTTAGGCATCGCTGCAGCAATCTTCGGCGAACGCATGACCGCGCCGCCCTCGGCGCTCGCGCTCGGCGCTTTTCTCTATCAGACGGTCTGGGTGGTCAGCATTACCTTCACCATCTGGTTCGTGCTCGTGGTCCGTTACTCCTCCGCGCGGCTGTCAGTCTTCACATTCCTGGCGCCGCTATTTGGCGTCGCGGCCGGTCACTTCGTTCTTAATGAGCCGTTGACACCGGCCTTGGCCGTCGCAGTGGCGCTGGTCGCCATCGGCCTCCTCCTCGTCAACAGCCCGCGGTGACGCTATATGCAGGGTATTAGCCGGTGCAGCCAGCAAACGCGTGCAATGGAACCCATAGCTCAACCCGTAGATTCACTTGAGGAATTCCCGTGATAGCGTTTCCGAGCCCAGCCCCGCGGCACCAGACAGTCGCGGTCAAAGTCGGCAAGGTGACGGTCGGCGGCGGAGTGCCGGTCGTGGTCCAATCAATGACCAATACCGACACCGCGGACGCCGACGCCACGGCAAAGCAGGTGGCCGCTTTAGCGCGGGCCGGATCGGAAATTGTGCGGATCACGGTAGATCGCGACGAAGCTGCTGCGGCCGTGCCGAACATCAAAGACCGGCTTCTTAAGATGAATGTCGACGTGCCGATCGTCGGTGACTTTCACTATATCGGCCACAAGCTTCTGGCCGATCATCCCGCCTGCGCCGAGGCGCTCGACAAATACCGCATCAATCCGGGCAATGTGGGTTTCAAGGAAAAGAAGGATCGCCAGTTCGGCGCGATCGTCGAAACCGCCATCCGCCACGACAAGCCGGTGCGCATCGGTGCAAATTGGGGCTCGCTCGATCAGGAGCTGCTTACGCATTTGATGGATGCGAATGCGCGGTCCAATCAACCGGTCGACGCCCGCGATGTGACTCGCGAAGCGATGGTGCAGTCGGCTTTGCTCTCGGCGGCGCGCGCCGAAGAAATCGGCCTGCCCCGGTCACGAATTATTCTCTCAGCCAAAGTGTCGGCGGTGCAGGATCTGATCGCGGTCTATAGCGAATTGGCGCGGCGCTGCGATTACGCGCTTCATCTCGGCCTCACCGAGGCTGGCATGGGCTCTAAAGGAATCGTCGCTTCCTCTGCGGCGATGGGCGTGTTGCTCCAGCAAGGTATCGGCGACACGATTCGAATTTCGCTCACGCCGGAGCCGAACGGCGATCGCACGCTTGAGGTCAAAGTCGCACAGGAATTGTTGCAGACCCTGGGCCTGCGCACGTTCGTGCCGCTGGTCGCGGCCTGTCCCGGCTGCGGCCGTACCACCTCGACCACTTTCCAGGAGCTCGCCGCCAGTATCCAAGGATTCATCCGGGATTCGATGCCGGAATGGAAAACCCGCTATCCGGGCGTCGAAAGCCTCAACGTCGCGGTCATGGGCTGTATCGTCAATGGGCCCGGCGAATCCAAACATGCCGACATCGGCATTTCGCTGCCGGGGACTGGCGAGCAGCCAACGGCGCCGGTATTCATCGACGGCAAAAAGGCCATGACGCTGCGGGGGCCGACGGTGGCCGCTGATTTCAAGAAGATCGTGGTCGACTACATCGAGCGGCGATTCGGCTCGTCCGGTGGGCAGCGCGCCGCGGAGTAAGCCTCCAAACAAACTTCAGGTTGGCTTCCGGCGCGCCGGCGCGCGCCGCGGCAGCGATGTGTCCGAGCGGTTTCGGCCGATCCGACGTGTGTGGTTGCCACCGCATGGTTGCCAAAATAAACAAAGCCCACAGAAATCACGCTGTATAGAAGCGGGCGAAGCCTCGACAGTTTTCGGCGGCTCATCCACAAATGCCCGCTAGCCATACCGCGACTGCCTTCGCACCCCATCATTTTGGGCGGGCGATGTGGAGAGGGGATTTCACAATGAGGCGATTTCTTTTCGCCAGGGCTGGCCCTGGTCGTTGCGATCGGGCCGGCGCTGACGGCCGACACCTCAAAAATGAAAGCCGGCCACTCGGCTGGCTTTTTGTTATGCCGCCACGCAGCGCAGCCGATCCCTGTTATCGTTTCTCCAAGCGCCGCAGCACATCATCAAGCTGATCGAGACTGCGATAGCGGATCGTCAGAACGCCGCCGCGCTTGCGCTCGTCGATGCTCACGGCAAGACCAAGTGCGTCCGATATGCGTTTTTCCAGTGCGACCAGATTGGCGTTCTTGTCGCCGCGGCGTAGCGCTCGGCTGGTGCGTGCTTTGCCGTTTTTCGTCGCCGATTCACGCGCAATGCTTTCGACCTGACGCACATTGAGACCGTGGGCGACGACTTCCTCGGCAAGTCGCTCCGCGTTCGGCTGGCCGATCAACATCCGCGCATGGCCGGCGGAGAGTTTGCCGGAGTGAATGTACGACTTGATAGTTTCCGGCAGTTTCAAAAGTCGCAGCGTGTTGGCGACATGACTGCGGCTCTTGCCGACAATCTTGGCGATCTCATCCTGGCTATTGCCGAATTCCTCCATCAAGGCGCGATAGCCTTCCGCCTCTTCGAGCGGATTGAGATCGGCGCGCTGCACGTTTTCAATGATCGCAAGCTGCAATGCTTCGGCATCGCTGGCTTCGACGATGACGACCGGGACCTCGTGCAGGCCTGCGCGCTGCGCCGCCCGCCAACGGCGCTCGCCTGCAATGATCTCGTAGATATCTGCGCTGCCTTGGATCGGCCGGGCGATGATCGGCTGGATGATGCCGCGTTCGCGCAAGGAGGCGACCAGTTCATCGAGCTCCGCATTAGGAAAACTGCGCCGCGGGTTGCGCGGATTTGGCTGCAACGAAGCCGTTGGCAAGCGGCGCTGACCGCGCGGACGATCGACGGACGTCTCGGCGGCCATGTCGCCAATCAATGCGGCAAGGCCGCGACCCAAGCGCGATCGGTCGTCTGCCAGTTTTCCCGGATTAGCGCTCATCACCACGCCTCATTGCGAGCATAATTTTTTCTCTCGTTGGATGACTTCGGTGGCGAGTCGCAAATATGCTTCGCTGCCGCTGCACTTGAGATCGTAGACCAGCACCGGCTTGCCGTAGGACGGCGCTTCGGACACGCGCACGTTGCGCGGAACAATCGTGTCGTAGACCTTTTCTCCCATGAACTCGCGCACATCGGCGACGACCTGGGAGGACAGATTGTTGCGGGCGTCGAACATCGTGAGCACGACGCCATGAATGGTGAGCTCCGGATTGAGCTGGGCGCGAACTGACTCGACCGTCTTGAGCAGCTGCGACAATCCCTCGAGCGCGAAGAATTCGCATTGCAGTGGTACAAGAATCGCGTTCGCCGCAGCCATGGCATTGGCCGTTAGCAGATTGAGCGATGGCGGACAGTCGACCAGGATATACGTGAATTGGATGCCGCCGTCGGCATTCAAACTCGCCAAGGCATTATGCAAACGAAATGCCCGATCGCGCGCCTGGCCGATTTCAAGCTCAAGGCCGGAAAGATCGAGAGTCGATGGTGCAACATGCAGCCGCGGCACGGCAGTCGGCACGATCGCGTCGCGCAGGACGGCCTGCCCAGTCAACACATCGTAGGTCGAATAGCGCCGATTGCGCCGATCAAGGCCGAGCCCGGTCGAAGCATTGCCTTGCGGATCGAGATCGACGACCAGCACGTTCTCGCCGATGGCGGCCAGCGCCGTTCCGAGATTGATCGCCGTCGTCGTCTTGCCGACGCCGCCTTTCTGGTTGGCGACGGCAAGAACCCGCGGCGACTTGTGTGCGAGCGTGGCGCGCGCCCGGTCCGGCGCGGCGAAGTCCGCATCTGGTGGGGACGAAATGGCAGCATTGGTCATGGCGCGGCTCAACTTAAGGCTGCGCTGCGCAACTCACGATTGCGCGGCGCCCGTTAGCTTTTAGGCTCTGCATGGCGAATCACGACCACGCGCGACTTTGGATCAGTTCGACTCGGAACTAAAGATGCTTGAATGCTCCAACATTTAGCGGCTTGGGTCAATTCGGCTTCCACATCTTGTCCCTTCGAAAACAGACCTTGGCTTCCTCTTTTCAACAGCGGATATGCGATCGAAAGCAGCTCCGGCAATGGCGCAAGCGCTCGTGCCGTGATCACTTCCAGTTCGCCGCGATATCGCTTGCTGAAATCGGCGACGCGGTCGGGGTGGACGATTGCCGGCGCCCCGGTGACCCGCACGGCTTCGCGAAGGAAAGCGCATTTTTTGTTGTTGCTCTCGATCAGATGGATTTCCGCGCCTGGCTGATCCGCTAGCGCACAGGCGATCGGCACACCTGGTAAGCCGGCGCCGGAACCGAGATCGGCCCATTTGCGGGCCGAGGGTACCAGGCCGACTAATTGGAGCGAATCGGCGATATGGCGGGTCCAGACGCGCGACACCGTCGAGGCGGCGATTAAATTGAAGCGGCTGTGCCAATCGAGCAGCAGTGCGGCATAGCGATCGAGGCGAGCGGCTGTTTCACGTGAAACAGGAACGAGCGTGAGCGCGCGGGCCCGATCCGCTGCGAGGTCAGGTGCCGCCACGAGTCGCAGTGCCACTTGTCGCCGTGTGCGCGCGCTGGCGGCGCATATGCGCGACCAAAAGGGTCAGCGCCGCCGGCGTGACCCCGTCGATGCGTCCGGCTTGGCCGATGGTGCGCGGTCGATGCAACTGCAATTTCTGTCGCACCTCATTCGAGAGTCCCGGCAGCGCGGCATAGTCGAGACCCGGGTCGAGAACGAGGCTCTCGTCCCGCCGGTAGGATTCGACATCTGCGGCCTGTCGGCTGAGATAGACGTGGTATTTGGCGTCGATCTCCAGTTGCGTGGCGATCTTGGCGTTGAGGGCAGCGAATGCCGGCCAGATCCGCGCCAGATCGGCGATGTCGATCCCAGGGTAGGACAGCAGTTCGAAAGCGGAGCGGCGCTGTCCGTCGCGACACAAAGCCAGACCCTGACGCGCGGCTTCGGTTGGAGTGAGCGTGAAAGCGCGCGCCATGCCACGCGCCTGTTCCAGTGCTGCTAACTTGGCGCGGAAGCGCTCGGCCCGGAGGTGCCCGACGCAACCAAGCACGAGGCCCCTCCCCGTCAGCCGCTGATCCGCGTTGTCGGCCCGCAAGGTCAACCGATACTCGGCACGTGACGTGAACATTCGATACGGCTCGCTGACGCCGCGCGTCACGAGGTCATCGATCATCACGCCGAGATAACCTTCGGCGCGATCGAACAAGATGGGCTGGCCGCCCGCGGCGTGCGCCGCGGCATTGAGGCCTGCGACGAGCCCTTGCGCGGCCGCTTCCTCATAGCCCGTGGTGCCGTTGATCTGCCCAGCGAGAAAAAGCCCAGGCAATCGCTTGGTCTGCAACGAGGGATGAAGCTCGCGCGGATCTAAATGGTCGTATTCGATGGCGTAGCCCGGCCGGATGACGCGAGCGCGCTCAAGGCCGGGGATGGTGGCGATCAGCGCGACCTGCACGTCTTCCGGCAGCGAGGTCGAGATGCCGTTGGGATAGACCGTCGTGTCGTCGAGACCTTCGGGCTCGAGAAAAATCTGATGCCCGTCGCGTTCGCCAAAACGCACGATCTTGTCTTCGATGGACGGACAATAACGCGGACCGCGGCTCTTGATCTGGCCGGAATACATAGGCGAGCGATGGACGTTGGCGCGAATGATATCGTGCGTCGCCGCCGTGGTGCGGGTCATGCCGCATTCGACCTGGCGGTTGGTGATGCGATCGGTCACCATCGAGAATGGCTCAGGCGGATCATCGCCGGGCTGCATCTCCACCCTGCCCCAGTCGATGGTCGTGCCGTCAAGCCGCGCCGGCGTACCGGTCTTCAAACGGCCGAGTGCGAAGCCGGCGCGCTCCAGCGTCGCCGACAAGCCGACCGCGGGCGCCTCGCCCATCCGGCCCGCGGGTATTTGGCGCTCGCCGATATGAATGAGGCCGCGCAGGAATGTGCCGGTGGTCAGAACGATGGCGCCAGCGCCGTACTCACGACCATCGCGCAGCCGCACGCCGGCTGCGCGTCCGCTGCCGAGCAAGTCATCGACCTCACCTTCGATCACCGTCAGATTGGCGCTGCTGCGGATCGCGTTCTGCATGGCCGCGGCATAAAGCTTGCGATCGGCCTGGGCACGCGGACCGCGCACCGCCGGCCCTTTGCGCCGGTTGAGCATGCGAAACTGGATGCCGGCTGCGTCCGCCACACGGCCCATCAAGCCATCGAGGGCATCGATCTCGCGAACCAGGTGGCCCTTCCCTAACCCGCCGATCGAGGGATTGCAGGACATCGCGCCGACCGTGGCGAAGCGCTGGGTGATGAGCGCCGTGCGTGCGCCCATGCGCGCGGCGGCCGCCGCCGCCTCGCAGCCGGCATGCCCGCCACCCACAACGATCACATCGAAACGACTGTCCATGATCAGTCCACAGCTAGTCCCGCTCTGCCGTAAGTCATCAGCAGTACGGCTAGTCCGAGATAAGTCCGCGGCCGTTTTAGTGAAAGCAAAATCGGGGGTCAAAAGCGCCTGTTTCACGTGAAACAGATCGCCGATTTTGGTTAGCCAATCATTTACCGATGCAGAAGTCGCGGAAGATCTTGTCCAAGACATCTTCGACATCGACGCGACCGGTGAGTCGGCCAAGGGCCGAGCTCGCCTGGCGTAGCTCTTCCGCGATCAACTCCTCGCGCGGACTGGCGTCCGCACCTTCTGCTACAGCGCGATCGAGAGCGGCGACCGCTTGCTCAAGCATCTCGCGATGCCGCGCTCGCGTGACCACCGCGTTTTCGCCGCCCGCGAAAAGATCCGTTGCGAACTGCGCCAAGGCGGCGATCAGCTCCTCGAGGCCCTCGCACTCTGTTGCTGATAAGGAAAAAATGAACTCATGTTCATCATTTTTACTTTGCGCGGGCGCGCTACGAAGCAGATCGATCTTGTTCTGGATGAGCCAGTGGGGCGGGCCTTCTTTGAGCTGCGCCATCTCTGTGCCCATTCGTCCGCCGGCCGATACGTCAGTGACCCACAGAACCAAATCCGCTTCCGCGGCGCGGGCGCGGGCGCGGCGTATACCTTCCTGCTCGACCGGCTCGCAGCTGCCGCGAATGCCCGCCGTGTCCAGGATGGTGAGCGGATAGCCGTCGAGATCGAGGTGCACTTCGATGACATCGC
>Ga0318570_10000150_pt1 | contig 12388 bp, 9 predicted proteins | sample GRESIP088b5f23_FD_203670 | JGI IMG/M metagenome (GOLD analysis project Ga0318570, IMG submission 203670) | Tropical soil microbial communities from Luquillo Experimental Forest, Puerto Rico - GRE.SIPMG.088b5f23 | ecosystem: Environmental > Terrestrial > Soil > Tropical forest > Bulk soil...
GGTTTGCGGCGTTCGCCCCGGAGCACATCGCGGTGGGGACGGCGCGGCCGGTTCTCGTCGTTCCTTATGCCGGCGTTTTCGAGAGCGTGGGGAAACGCGTGCTTGTCGCCTGGGACGACAGCCGCGAAGCAGTGCGTGCGGTTAACGACGCATTGCCGCTGCTCGGCGAAGCCGAAGCCGTAACAGTGATGTCCATCGGCCCACGCGAGACGGAGCTCGAACGGCGGCGGACATCGCTCGAGCGGATCATCGGTCACCTGCAGCGGCATGCGATCGCGACCCGGCTCGAAGAAAGCGTGCAAGGCGGGATTGCGGTATCGGATGTCCTGCTCTCCCGCGCCGCCGATCTCGCCGCCGACTTGATTGTCGCCGGCCTTTATCACCACTCGCAGCTGCGCGAAGCCCTGATCGGCGGCGTCAGCCGTGATCTGCTCGATCACATGACGGTACCGGTTCTGATGTCGCACTAGCGGCGCTTCACCGGCCCAACTGACGTTTGCTTGCCCACCCGGCACCGGCGGCATATCGTCCGTCGCTCAACCCTACGACAAGGAGCCCGGACATGCCGTTGCCGCAGGACATCAGACCCGCCTTCCAAGACATTCAGGACACGCTGGTGCGCTCCGACGCGCCCTGGATCGAGCAGACGCCGCTCTCTTCGGTCAAAGTGCTGTGGGTCGGGCGAGAGACCGGAACCTGGGCCTCGTTGCATCATTGGAAAAAGGGCTACGTCGCGCCGCCGCACAAGCACCTTGCCGGCGCCCATGCCTATGTCATCTCGGGCAAGCTGCAGGTCAGGACTGGGGTCTTGAAGGCGGGCGACTACGTCTACGAGCCGTCAGGAGTTCTGCACGACGCGACGACTGCGCTCGAAGACTCGACGTATCTATTCATCTGCAATGGCGCGGTCCTATTTTTTGACGAGAACGGCTTTACCCGTTACACAAACTGGGAGGTGATGGAGAAGTTGCGCCAGCAGCAGGCGGTGGAGGTGCGCGCCGAGGCCGCCGAATAACGGGCCTCCGCGATGAAGGCGGTCGTTTGTGAGGCGTTCGGCGGACCCGAAGTGCTGGCACTGCGCGAGGTGCCGGAGCCGCCGCTGCCGGGGCCGGGAGAGCTGCAGGTGCGCATCCAGGCGCGCGGCGTGCAATATGTCGATGTGCTGATGCTCGCCGGCAAATATCAATACCGGCCGGAACCGCCCTTCGTTCCCGGCGGCGAGGGAGCCGGTGAGGTCGTTGCGGTCGGCCCCGGCGTCGGCGGCTTCAAACCGGGTGACCGGGTGATGAGCCGCCAGCGGCTCGGCGCGTTCGCCGAACTGGGCAACTGCAAGGCCGACGACTGCGATCCCATCCCCGCGGCGCTGAGCCTAGAAGAGGCCGCGGTGTTTCGCGGCGCCTATAGCACCGCCTATCATGCGCTGTTGCAGCGTGGGAGGCTGGCCAAAGGCGACAGGGTGCTGATCCACGGCGCGAGCGGCGGGATCGGCATCCCGGCGATACAGATCGCCAAGCTCTTTGGCGCTGAGGTGATCGCTACTGCGAGCACCGACGAGAAGCGAGCGGTCTGTCTCGCCGAGGGCGCCGACCACGCGATCGATTATCGGGAAGGGTTTCGCGACAAAGTCATGGAGCTGACAGGAGGCCGTGGCGTCGACATCATCTACGATCCAGTAAACGGCCCGACGTTCGAGGAATCGCTGCGCTGTTTGGCCTGGGGCGGGCGCATATTGATCTTGGGCTTTCTCGGCGGTGAGCCGGCCCGCGCCCGCACCAACTACTTGCTGATCAAAGGCATCGAGGCGATCGGTGTGCGGATCGGCGGGCTCAACGAAGCCCACCCGGAGATCGCCGCCGCCAACAGCAGGACGTTGCTCGACCTCGCCGGGCCAGGCAGGCTCAAACCGCGCATCTGGCGCCGCTACGCGCTGAGCGAGGCGGCTGGGGCGGTGCAGGCGCTGATCGATCGCCAGGTCATCGGCAAGGCCGTGGTCGTCGGCTGACGGAGGAATTTTATGAAGATCACCGATGTCACGATCACCTTGTTCGGTTGGGAGAGCATCCCGTCGACAATATACGGCCATCACACGGCGCGGCCGACCGGCAAGAGCGATGTCGGCCTGTTGGCGGTCATGACCGACGAGGGCATTACCGGTCACGCCTTTCTCGGCACCTCGTCGAACCCGGCGAGCCTCGACGGGCCGGGGCTTATGCGATTTCTGAAGCCGGTCATGATGGGTCAGAACCCGCTCGACCGCGAGCGGTTAAATCGATTGCTGTGGGCGCGCGCCCGTGCGGCGACGATACGCTCGATCGGCGCCTGCGACGTGGCGCTGTGGGATATCGCCGGCAAGGCGGCGGGGCTGCCGATCCACCGGCTGATCGGCACCTCTCGCGACAATATCGCCGCCTATGCCAGCTCCGAGATCCACGCCTCACCCGAAGCCTATGTCGAGCAAGCGCGGCATTACCAATCGACCGGCTGGCGAGCCTACAAGATTCATCCGCCGCAATCTTGGCGCGAGGACATCAAGGTCTGCGAGGCGGTGCGCAAAGCCGTTGGCGACGACTTTACGGTCATGCTCGATTCGACCTGGAGCTACCGCTACGAGGAAGCACTGCGGGTCGGCCGTGCGATCGAGGAGATGGGCTTTTATTGGTATGAGGACCCGCTCGTCGAGCAGGACATCTACAGTTACGTCAAACTAAAGCAAAAGCTCGACATACCGATCATGGCGACCGAATTCCCGATCGGCGGCCTCGACATGTACGCGCCGTGGATCGTCAACCAAGCCACCGACATCCTGCGCGGCGATGTCGCGGTCAAGGGCGGGATTACCACTCTGGTCAAGACCGCGCATCTCGGCGAGGCGTTCCGGATGAACTACGAGGTGCACCACGGCGGCAATTCATTGAACAATGTCGCCAATCTCCACGTGATCATGGCGATCCGCAATACCGAATTCTTCGAGGTGCTGTTGCCCGACGCGATGCAGAAATACGGCCTCGTCGAAGACATAACCGTCGACCGCAATGGTCTCGTCCACGCCCCGACCGAACCCGGCCTCGGCGCGCACATCGACTTCGACTTGATTGAGCGCAAGAAGATCGGGGTGCTGAGCTAAAGGTGCATGGAGTTTGCAATCGTCCCTATCGCCGCGGAGCATATTCCAGGCTTCCGCGCGGTGGTTGATGCCGTTGCGCGTGAAAAAAAGTTTCTCGCGTTCCTGGAAGCGCCGCCGCTCGACGAGACGACGAAATTCGTCCTCAACAACATCGAGCAGAAAAACCCGCAATTCGTGGTGCTGCGTCATGCCAATGTTGTCGGGTGGTGCGACGTGCTCCGCAACGCGAAGAGGACCGTGTACTCGCACTGCGGCACGCTCGGCATCAGCCTCTTGCCGGAGTTCCGCGGCCGGGGCATCGGGCGGCAGCTCATGCAGGCGACAATCGACGCCGCCTGGGGGTGCGGAATCACGCGTATAGAGCTGACCGTGAGAGAGCACAACGCCAATGCGATCGCGCTCTACAAGAGCCTCGGCTTTGAGGTCGAGGGACTTCAGCGCAATGCTGTTCGCATCGAGGGGCAATACCAAAATGTCTATGCCATGGCCCTCCTTAAGACGTAAGCAGCGCTGTTCACCAAGTCTCACGAGATTGCTTCGCTACGCTCGCAATGACAACAGTTCGGCGCCGAGATAGCGGGCCAACGTTTCCATACCAAAGCGGCCGGCGCGGGCCTCGGCGTCGGGGTTGTAGTTCGTGTTAGTGTTGACGTCGTAGGTATAGACTGCACCCTCGGCATTAGTGATGAATTCGATGCCGGCGACGCCAATGTTGTTGCGGGCGAGGAAGGCCTCGTAGCGGCGCTTCAGACCAGCGTCGATATCGTCGATGATCGTAAACTTGGCCCGGGCTTCTTCGCCGACAGGGCAAAACGCATCGCCGACCGCGCATTGATCGGCAGGGCACAATTCGAACCCGTCGCTGGTATCGACTTCGACTGCATACATGAAACGGCCACCGATAAACTCGGCGCGGGTGATCAGCGGCACGGGTGCGCGGATGTATTGCTGCAGCAGATTGAGACCGTCGACCGGCGGCTCGTAATCCGCGCTTTCGACGTAATCGGCGAGCGCCTCTGGCGACTGAAGCAGCCGAACACCCAAGCCTTTGCCGCCGCGGTTCGGCTTGAGAATAAAGGGATCGGCGCCGAAGCGCTGCCGCGCCGCATCGGCAAGCAACTCCTTGCCGGCAATCAGGACCGTGTCGGGCGTGCAAATGCCGGACGCTTCGAGAGCGGCGTATTGGCGCGCCTTGCTGATCTCGAGATCGAGCGCGCGGCCGCCGTTGACGACGCGCCGTCCGTGAGCCTCGAGCCAGGCGAGCACCGAGGCGGTCAGTTCCGCGGCGTAGCGGTGGTCACGGGTATGCGAGGAGGCGCTCATCCGGTTGTAGAAGACGCCCTCGGGCGGCGGACGCGACAGATCGACGACGCCGTGGTCTAGGAACCAGTCGCGCCAGAGCAGCCTTTGCCGATCGAGGGCCGCGGCTAGTGGCTCCAGCCAGGCCGCGTTTTCGTGGATCACGTGGATGTGCGGCATGGCCTTTCCTCCGCTGCTGCTCACCGCTGCAAGGGATATAGTGCCGAACGGAAACATCGGGGAGAATTGCGATGGGACGGGTCGATGGCAAGGTCGCGCTCGTTGCGGGCTCCGGTGGGGGGATCGGCGGGGCCGGTGCCGCGGGTCTCGCCCGCGAAGGCGCGGCGGTCCTCTGTGCGGACATCGATGCGGCTGCAGCGGAGGCGACGGCCGCGGCCGTAACCGCAGCGGTGAGCGGGTTCGGCCGCCTCGATGTGCTGCTCGACTGCGCCGGCGTCAGCCAGACGGCCCCCTTCCTCGACCTCGATCCCGGCGAGTGGAATCGCGTCATCGCCGTCAACCTGACCGGCATGTTTTATCTTGGGCAGGCGGCGGCGCAGCAGATGGTGCGCCAGGGCAGCGGCGGCAGCATCATCAATGTCACCTCGCAGCTCGCCGAGGTGGCCCGTCCCGAGCGCGCCGCCTATGTCGCCTCGAAGGGCGGCGGCCGGTCGCTGACCCAGGCGATGGCGCTGGAACTGGCGCCGCATGGAATCCGGGTCAACGCGATCGCTCCCGGTCCCACCCTGACCGGCCTGACCCGCTCCAGTTACGCTGACCCCGAACGGCGGCGCGCCACGATCGCGCAGATCCCGCTCGGCCGGCTGGGTGAGCCCGAAGATATCGTCGGCGCGATCTTGTTTCTCGCCTCCGACGGATCTCGCTGGGTGACCGGCAGCACTGTCACGGTCGATGGCGGCTATCTCGTGCTGTGAGCGGAAACCGGAGTCAGTAATCGTAATTGTAATTGAGGCCGATGCCGGTGCTCCCGGATTGGCCGGCCTCGCCGCCGACCGTAAGATGCGGGCGCAGCTCGATCTCGACGGTGACTTTGCTCGTCGGCGGGGAGATGCCCTGGCTGACCCCGATGGAGACCCCCGGGGCAATGTACTTACCGGCACTCAGAGAGGTGCCGCCTACGGTGCCGGTGCTCGTCGCCGTTCTCGGGTTTAGCCTTCCGGTGGTCGGGCTGGTCGGGCTCGAACCCAACCTGAACCAATCCAAACCAAGACTGCCGCGCAGCTTGTCGAGAACGCCGGGACCACCGCCGGCCAGGGTGGCGGCGGCCGCAGCCAGCTGCAACCCCTCGCCGGCGCTGAGCTGACCGACGTTGCGGTTGAACAACACGCGCGCGAGGATCTCGTCCTGCGGCACGGGCGGTGTCGAGCTCAATGTCACTTTCGGCGCCGAGGCAACTCCGCTGATATGAACTTGTGCGGTAATGTCGGCGGTGCTCGCCTCGGCGACGATGTCGAGATCGGGATCCAGCGTTGCGCCGCCTGCAAATGTGATCCGGCCGCGCGTTATCGTGAAGGTCTTGCCCAGCAGGTCGACGCTACCGCGGATCTGCTCGAGCGAGCCGCTGATCACCGGTGCCGCGCTCGTTCCGGTGATCGTCAGCTTGCCGCGCCACTCGCTGTCGAGCCCGTGCCCGCGGACGAATATGTTGCCGGGCAGGTCGATCTTGATGTCGAGGGTCGCCGGGAGGGCTGGCGTTTGGTTTGCAGCGGCGGGCGGGGGTGGTGATTTCCGGCTCTTGCTGCTGGTTTCGACGACCTTCAGCACGACGACACTGGGCGGCAAGCTTTCAGGAAGGTTGATCTCCGCGCGGTCGATTGTGAGGTTGGCGCCGACCTTGGGCGAGGTCAAGGCACCCGCAATGGACACGGTTCCCGTTGCGGTAGCGACTGCCTCGTCGCGCGCCGCGACACGAAAATTGGAAAGCTTTGCCGAGAGGTCGGCGGTCGGCCCGGCAGGCCCCCGCAATGCGACGCTGCCCCGCGCCGTGAGGCTTCCGCTGGCAGTGTCTGCCGCTGAGAACGAGGCCAAACTGAAGCGGTCGCGGTCACCGACAACATCGGCTTGCATCTTCGTCAAAACCGTTCCAGTCGCAAAGTTCTCGTATCGCGCATCCGAGAGCCTGAGTCGGCCGCTCGCGGCTGGAGCGGCGATGGTGCCGTCGACGGCAGCGTCGGCCGCGAAGCGGCCGCTGACCCGGTCCTCGCCCAGCGGCAGCAGATCAGCCAGGTGCGCGAGCTGTCCGGCACCTCGCAGCTGCACACTCAGCCGTCCGGCCGGCGGCATCGAAATCCCCAGCGGCGACGGCGTCAGCAGCAGCGGCGCCGAGCCGGCGAAGCTGATGGTGTCGCCTTTGAGGCCGGTGACCTGGCCCTTCACGTCAATGTTTCGCCCGTTCCAATTACCGTCGACACCGAGCCCCAAGGCCTGGAGCTGCGAGCGCTTCGACGAGGCGAGAGAGAGACCGCTTGCGTTCAGCGTCAGATGCCCTTGCGGCGCACGCAGCGTGCCGCCGAGCGTCGTCGCGAGGTTCAGATTGCCTTGCGCCTTGGGGTAGCCCAAAAGCCGGGCGCCCGACGCGACCGACAAATTCGCGGCATTGAGCGCGAACGAAAGCGACTCCCCTCGTACGCCGCCGCTGCCGGTGATCCGGCCGGTCCCGAAATCCAGGGCAAGGCCGGAAAAGGTAAGGTCGGCACCGCGCTTTGACAGCGTTAGCGGCTGCTCGAGAGATATCCGGTCGCTGCCGAGCGATCCGGCGAGCCGGTTCAGCCGCAGGTCGATCCGGCCCGGTTCCAGCCCGCCATCGCCAGCGAGCGTCAAGTTTAAGGGCTGGCCCTTGGCCTCGCCCTGGAACGTAAAGCGCCCCGGCCGCGGCGCGTCGAGCGCCAGTGTTGCGGTGGTGAATTCGGTCGCACCCAAGCTCGCCGAGTTCAGTGACAGGCGTCCTGTTCCTGCCGGTGCCCGGAAGACATCGGTGAACTTGGCGGCCAAGTCGAGGCGGCCGATCCCTGAGCGTGACAAGCCTGTTCCGGCGGTAAGCCGGGATCCGGTCAGCGACAGATCGACGAGCTGACCGCGGCGATCCTCGAACTTGCCGACAAAATCGAAGCTGCCGCCAAGCGGTGTTCCGGCGAGTTTGGAAAAGCGCCCGACATCGGGTACACGCCCGCTGATCGAGCCTTGGGTTAGATAAGTGTCGAGAGCGATGCGCAGGCTGCCCTCGATCGCGCTGTCCGCCGCCGTCAACCGAAAGCGCGGCAGTACGAGCTCGGAATTGCCCTTCGCTTCCGCTGTCACGCTCAAGGTTCCATCGAGCCCGTAAGCGCGATAGGTGCCGTCGAGCGCCGCCTTCGGCTCGGCCAGATCGGCGAACTCTCCGGAGAGCTGCAGCCGCTCGATCCGTGTTCCGCTGGCCGCAATGTCGTCACCCGCGACCTCGCCCTTGAGCCGGAGATGATCGAGCGCTCCCTCGCCATCGATGCGGGCCGATACGGTGCCCGCCATTTCCGTGCCGAGCGCGGGACCGAGGGGTTTCAGCTGCGGCAATTGCAGTGTCAGCGCCGCGCTGAGCCAATTCGAAGCCGGATCGAACCGCGCGTTGCCCGAGAGATTCGCCGCTGCGCCGGCGAGGGCGAGCTGATCGACGCTCAGTTCACCTGCGGCGTCTCGCTGCGCCGAGCCGGTCAATGTTACGGCGTCGCCGAGAAGTGCATCACCGGCGGCGATGCCGGTACGCAACCCTTTGGCCGAGCCTTGGATCCGCGCCTTGAACCCGGATGTACCCTGTCCCTGGGCATCGGCCGCCAGCTCTATCGAGCCAGCAACGGGGCGACCGGCGAATCCGGAGAACGGGCGGAGATCGGCGATCGCTACATGCAAATTCCCTTCGACCGTCTGCCCACCTCCGGTGAGTTGTCCTGCTCCGGTGAGAGCAAGGCCCGCGCCCTCGGCGGAAAGGCGGCTGAGAGCGACGACGGCGCCGTCACGCGCAGCATTGCCGGCGAGCGACCAATCGATATCACGCCCGAGCTCCAGTGGCATTGCAACGCCTTCCGGTACGACGAGCCCCTCGACCCGGCCCTTGGCTGCGAATTCCATCCACGTCTCCGGGTTATCGAGATCGCCGGTCGGAGCCGCCGACATGCTCGCGTCCACATGCTCGGCGCCCGTCGTTGCGACGCGGACCTCGCTTGCCGAAAAATTCAAGGCGAGCGCGGGCCGGTTCTGCGTTCCGCTGACCTCGGCGGTGAGCGAGGCCGAGCCGTTCAGTTGATTGCCGAACAAGCTCGACAGCAAAGAAAGCTGCGGCACATTTGCCTGCAAATGCGCGGCAACAGCGTTCTGCGCGCCACCAAACGCCGCATCGCCCGTCAATGTCCCTGCCGCGATCGCGAGCGACAGCGCGTCGAGGACGACGCGCTCGCCGACACTCCCATGCATAGTCAGCGTCAGCCGATCGCCGATGAGGGTGGCGAACTCGTCCGGGAACAGCGGCGCCAGTGCCGCTGTGCCAGAAAGTCCGAAGACAGTGTGGTCTGTCACCGCCAGCGCCACAACGGCATCAAGATGGGCGAGCGTGCCGGCAGAGGCGCTGACGCGCCCGCGCCAATCCGCGAGCGGTCCAGCGCCGTTGACGGCCAGCGCGAGCGGCGGGCGGTCGGTGCGCTCCAGCAGCCGGTCAGCAAGAACCCCTGTAGGCTCGTTTCCATCCACCCGGAGGCTCAGAACCGGCGGATTTCCTGCAAGGTCCATCGCCAACGCGATATTTCCGGCAAAGCCGTCCGTGCGGTGCAGGTCGAGCGTGACGTGGGCCGTCTCGCCCGCGAGCCGGGCATTTCCGCTAACGGTTGCAACAAGGCTTTCGCCGAGCACCGGTGGTGCAAGTGCGAGGCGACCGATCGAGAGCCGGTCGATAACGAGGCCCATCGGGGCTTGCGGAACTTTCAGGTTTTCGGTCCAGGGTGTGGTCGATGGCGCTGTGCTGAGCCGCGCCATGTCGATCCTGGCAAAGCTCAGCGACCGAATATGTAGCTGCCGCGAAAGTAATTCGGCCGCCGAGATGTCGAGGCCGAAATCGTGCGCCGTAAGATACGTACCGTCGCGGTCGCCGATCTCAATCCGGTCGAGCTTAAGATTAAAAGGGACAGTCCCATGCAGTCCCGTTACTGCGATGGTGAAATCCGGGCTGCTTATCGTGCGCTCGATGGTTCGCCCGAGCCAATCTTGTCCGGCCTGCGTTTGCAGCAGGCCAAAGGCCCCGAGAAGGACGACGATCAGTAAAGCGAGGGCGGTGCCAAGCCAGCGAAGGATTCTTGTTGCGGTCTTCATCAGAAGGCCTGTCCGAGGCTGATATAGACCTGTATTGGCGAATCCGCGCTGCGCTTGCGCAGCGGCGTTGCCAGGTCGAGCCGCAATGGCCCGAACGCGGTGTAATAGCGCGCACCCAGGCCGACGCCGTAAAGCGGCGTGCGGCCGGGCTGCGGCAGCGGGCTCTCATAATAGCTGCCGGTGTCAATGAAAGGGACGATGCCGATCGTTTCGGTGATCCTGATGCGGGCTTCCATATTGAGCACCAGGCTCGATCGCCCGCCGATCGGAACATTATTGGGGGCGAGCGGTCCGGCCATCTGGTAGCCGTAAGGGCGAACGGATCCGCCGCCGCCGGCATAGATCCGCTGATCGGAAGGAAGTTGCGACAGCGACGCGCCGTCAAGCGAGCCGACCGCCAGCCTGCCGGCGAGGACGGCACGCTGCTCCGCACCCAGCGCCCAATAGGTGCTGCCCAACAGCAGGTTGGTGCTGAATGTCAGGTGCGAGCCCGAGAAGGTATGGGCGGGTGTAACGTTGAGCTGCGCGCGATAGCCGCTCGTCGGGTTCAGCAGATTGTCGGTTCCGTCGAGTTTGACGTAGGCCGGCAGGCCGACCAGCTCGTAATGCTGCGTACCGGTCTTTGGGGTGACATCGGCGAGTTGGGTGACGCTCGCTTTTTCAGTCAGAAAAGAAAAACCGCCGGTCAGCCAGCGGTCGAGCCGGCGCTCGATCCCGGCAGTGGCGATTGCCCGCCGGCTGTTGTAGGCGATCGGGATGTCATTGGCGACCTCGGCGGTCGCCAGGAAGTCCTGATCGACTGCCAAAAAATCGGGACGCCGGAAATTCGCGCGGAACGCGTCGAGCTGCTGACCGACCTCGCCGGAAAGCCTGAGATTTTCCGCATTGCCGAAGAGATTGCGATTTTCCCAAAAAGCGCGGCCGCCGAAGCCTTGGCTGGTGTTGTAGGCGAGCCCGGCGCCGATCGTGCGATGCACTCGCTCGGTCGCATCGATCGTCATCCGCACCTCTCCGGGGCGCTCGGGATCGGCGATGGGCGTGATCTGGACCGTGCTGAACAAGCCGGTTTCGATCAACGCCCGGCGCGTTTCTTCGACCTTGCTCTCATGGTAGATTTCGCCGCCCTGCCAGCGCACACGCCCCTCGACATAGACGGGGTTGAGCCTTTCGAGTCCGGTGATCGCGACTGGCCCGAACCGCATGACCGGACCTGGGTCGAGCGTGTAGGACACGTCCATCGTCTTCGTGTCGCGGTCGATCTGAACCCGCCGGTCCGCAGCTTTCGCAAACGGATGACCGCTGTCACCGAGCGCCGCCACTAATGCTGTCTCGGTTGCAACAACCGGAGCAGTGCGTGCCGGATCGCCTGGCTTGAGTGGCAGCTTCTTTTCATCTTGTGGGATCGACAGCGGCTGCCCCTCCGGTCCCAGCACCTCGATCGAGGTAACATGATAAAGCGGTCCCGGATCGACCTTTACCGTAACCGTTACCGGGTCGACCTCGGTGTCGATCTCGTAGGAGAATTCCGCATCCCAATAGCCGAGACTGTGCGCGGCGTCGGCTAGCCGACCGAGATCTCGATCGGCGCGGCGGTGCAGAGCTTCCTCGGAAACCGGGGGCTTGTCCTCCAGCGTCTTCAGCTCGGAGACCTTGTCCAGCAGATTGGCGAGATCGCTGTCCTCCACGCCGGTAATCTCGGTGCGGTAATTCAGATCTGCATGTGCGCCCGAACCAAAAGCGAGCGGCGCAGCAAACAGGAAAACCAGAAGAAACCCCCGAACCCCCATCCAACCCTACGCAGAAACGCCGGCTCGAAGCGTCTTACTCTCCAGGCGGATTGCTCACCCGACAGATCGATCTTCGGTCAGCCGCTCCGTTTAATTGACCAACTGGTATCGCGAAACGCCTTTACTGTCTGCGCCGAGGCAAATCGGCACCCAAGGACTCTCGCAAAAGCGACTAAGCCACACAATGTGCAAAAAATGACACACAAAACAGACGATTAATTTACCGTTGGAGCGGCACGTTACCGGCACGGAACCATCCGTTCCAATGTTCAACTTTGGGGGCACGAGATGGGAGCATCAAATGCGTTCAACTCTCGCCATCACGATCCCCGTTCTCTCGTTGATGGGTATGGGGGTGGCCGAGGCGGCCGATCCGATGCTGCTTGCCGAAACCGGCGGCTTCCTGCTCGGCAATGCTCATCGCTGTGGCGTGCCAATTGAGCGCATCGAGCGCGCCGGAAAAGTGATCCACGGCTTTATCGAGATCGCCGCCGCCGATCCCAGCGAAGCGGCGGCTGCGGATCGGCGTTTTGCCGAAATCTTCCTGACGAGCACTCTCCCAGATCCCGACCCGCAAGCGTTCGCGTCCTGCACGGTGGTAATCCAGCAATTCGAAAGGCTCGAGCGGCACCACGAGCAGGCCGGTAGTAGCCGCGGGACCCCTACCACAAGTCCTTGATCGGTTCCGCCGCCGGCCGTTGAGGGGGCTGCCCGCTCAGCCGAGGGTGTGCTAGAGCACGATCCTGTTAAGCTGAAGCATAACCGGCGTTGACGAGGTAGTTGGCGCATTCCTCGGGTTTGAAGCGATCGAGGAGTGTGCCGATGCCGC
>Ga0318570_10000161_pt1 | contig 12206 bp, 9 predicted proteins | sample GRESIP088b5f23_FD_203670 | JGI IMG/M metagenome (GOLD analysis project Ga0318570, IMG submission 203670) | Tropical soil microbial communities from Luquillo Experimental Forest, Puerto Rico - GRE.SIPMG.088b5f23 | ecosystem: Environmental > Terrestrial > Soil > Tropical forest > Bulk soil...
AGACCATGTCGCCCAGGGGCCTCGAACTGATGATCGGGGCCAAACGCGATCCCGCGTGGGGGACGGTGCTACTGGTGGGGCTCGGCGGCATTTGGGTCGAGGCGCTGGGCGACGTAGAGCTTCTGCCGGTCGATGCCGACGAAACGCAGATCGTCGAGGCGCTGCACAGGCTGCGCGCGGCGAAGCTGCTCACCGGATTCCGGGGCGCGCCGCCCGTCGACGTCGAAGCGGTGGCGAAGGCCGTCCTCGCTCTCGGCCGGCTGATGCAGACCACGCCCGGCGTTGTCGAGATCGATGTCAACCCGCTGATGGTCCACGCCAAGAGAGGTGGCGCCACGGCGCTCGATGCGCTAATCGTCGCCGAGTGAAAGAGACGCGCGGTCTATCAGATCGCTGCCTGTAGGAGCACGAACCACTTCTGCCTATTCGGATTGCAATTGGGCTCGCCACCCGACGTGGGTTTATCAGGGTTGTAGCTATCGCACACAGTGCTTCCCTGAGCTGTAGAAAGAACGCCTTTTTTATTTAGGTTAAGTACCTTTTCGGTCACGGAATTCTGGACGTTGCCTCCTATCACAGTGACTTTACTGGAATCGTTGTCGACCCTAACAACGATGTCGCAGTGACTGCGGCTGATGGGTTCCTCACCTTTCGCTATATCGCGGAAAAGCGACTTGAACAGGGACGCCCCTCTTTGAGCGTACGGGTGTGGTGTACCTTCGATGTGCCTGTGATAGCAAAATAGATCACCAATCCGAGGTTTGGTCGTGTCGGGATCGCAAGCACGGTAAAAGCTGGTGCTCTCGCCGCCGACCAAATCTCTCAGGGATTGTTCAACGGCGGAGGTGATATAGGTCACGTGACTTGCGTCATAGGAGAACTCGGTTTCCTCGGCGAGGGGGACAGCGCGCATAATGGAAGATACGAAGGCGGCTGACCACGCAACGTCGCTTATACTACTGCGGATTACGCTTTGTTGCAGAGCTTCTCGTAGGTCGGCGGACTCCGGCCCCATTTGCGACAGATCGAGTCCTGATATGAATTTCAAGAGACGCCGTAGCTGAATTTTTTTCCGATGGAGAACGGATGGCGGGTCGTCACTAAGAGCACCGGGATAGTACCACACTTGGAGCGCACCCCCGGCGCCTTCCCCTATTTTCCTGTCATTGAGTTTTTCCCAATATTCCAAAACCTGACGCCATGGGATCTGTCGCGCAGAAACGTTGCCGTCTGTTTCCTGGTCGCTCTCCGCTTCCGAGTGTCCAAAAAAGACCATTCGTCCTGCCCGGTCGACACGGCTTCCATTGAAGGCCTGATGCTGCGCAATAGCCTCGTCTTTGATCTTGGCTGCTCTTGAAGATGCCGCAACTGACGCTCTCATTTGACATTGCTTCGCAAGATTCCCGAACGACGCATCGTCGACGTCCTGCCCAGAAGCCCCAGAGGTCAGGATCATGAACATGGCCAACGGGCAGACGATTCTCAGCGGCAGCATACGATCTTCCTCCGGCCTCGCAGATGGCCACGCTTGCAGGCGCGTAGTCTTACTGGAGGCTGGGGAAAAATGATGGCGACGCAGAGAGTTGGAGCGGGCGAAGGAATCGAACCCCCGACATGGCTTGGGGAGCTGCCGTTCTGGAGCGACTGTCTTTCAATCGATCGTGATGCCGGCACCCGTTATGACGCTCGCCCATAACGGGATTTGCGTTTCTAGAAGCCTCGTCACGTCGGCTCCACCACCGAGCTTGGGCTCAACCCCCGCGGCGCGGAATCGCCGTTGGACGTCCTCATTCTCCAATGCCCGCTTGATTTCCATGTAAAGCTTATCGGCAATCTCTGGCGGCGTTCCTTTTGGAGCGAAGAGCGCGTATGTGGTCGAAGCATCAAAATCACCGATACCGCTCTCCTTGATCGTCGGGATGCCGGGCAGATCGGCAGATCGGGTATTTCCCGCTACGGCAAGCGCACGAAGCTCTCCGTTATTGACCTGCTGCAGTCTCGTAGGGATGGGAGCGATCCAAAATGAAATCCGGCCGGCAATGAGATCTGTCGTGCCTTGCCCGCCAACGCGATAGGGTACATGGACGGTTTTTATTCCGGCGAGCCTTGAGAACAGCGCGCCGTTGAGATGGCCCGGCGTACCGTTTCCCGTAGAACCGTAAGTCAATTCTCCCGGCTTGCTCTTCGCTAAGGAAACAAATTCCTGAATGGATTTTGCCGGCAGCGAATTGGTCACGATCACCACTGCACCCGTGGTTCCGAATATAGCAATCGGGACCAAATCCTTTACCGGATGGAAGGTGAGCTTGGGAAAGAGCGTGACGTTGGCGGGCAACGAACTGGATGGATCGGCAACGACCAGCGTATAGCCATCAGGCGAAGACTTGGCGACCTGATCGACCGCGATGTTGCCGCCTGCGCCTGGCCGATTATCGACGATAACGGGTTGGCCGAGGCGCTGCCCGATCTGGTCAAACAGGATGCGAGTGACAATGTCCGTGACGCCGGCTGCCGCGAACGGCACCACGACTCGAATACTCTTGTTCGGGTAGTCGGACGCACTCACGCCATCTGCCAGAGCCGGCAAACCGGTTGCGGCCATCGCGATGTGCGCCAAGCAAAGGGCAGTTGCCTTTTTCATTGTATTGTCCTGCCTGCCTTTTCCTCCTCCTACCAACGAAGCTAGCCGTGCCTCGTGCTAGCGGGTGAGCGGCAACCATTCTCTCCAAGGCGGTCAGTTAAGTTTGAGCAGGCGGGCCGCATTGCCGCCCATAACCTTGTTGTACTGCTGTAAAGTCATCCCGATCTTGCTCATCATGTTGAAGCCCTTCATCTTGAGCGGAACCATCGGGGGCGAGTCGGTGGCGAACAAGAAGTTATCTTCGCCAATTGTCTTGAGGACCATCTCGGCGGCGAAGGGCGCGTAGCAGGCAGAGTCCAAATACATTTTCTTCAAATAGTGACTTGGCGAATGTTTGATGAGCATCGGTTCGTAGCTGCCGAGGAAAACAGAGAAGTCGAGAAGCTCGTATGCGTAGTCCATGCGCCCGATGACTTCGCAAATACCGCCGCCGAGGTGACTGCCGACGAGCTTGAGGGTGGGAAACTGCTCGTAGATGCCGCGTACAATCAGGCGCGCCAGCGCAAGGCAGTTGTCGGCCGGGCGACCCACGCTTGACGCCAGCCGATAGTCCGCCATGGCGGGAGTGGTTGCGTCACCTGGATGGACGAAGACCGGAATATCGAGGTCGGTCACCAGCTTGAAGAATGGCTTTGCCGCGTCTTCATCGGGATAATGACCGTGGTGGCTCGAGTTGATGATGACCGCGCGCGCGTCGTCCTGCTTCACCGCCCGCTCCAACTCCTTCAGGCACTCATCGCCCCCGCCGGGCACGCAGGTCGCCATCGCCACGAACTTGTCCGGATGCTGATCGCGGCACTTTGCAAGATAGCGGTTCGAGCTTTCCAGCGCGGCGACGGTTTCACCCATAGTCTTGCAGAACCGGATATAGTGCACCGCATTGCTGATCACGGTTTTGTCGAGACCAGCGAGCTCATGAGCCGCCAACGCGTGTTCGACCGACATTGGAACAGGATGCCGCCAATACGGCGGACCGAGATATTTGGGGTCGTTGATGTGGACGTGCCAATCAATCAGCAAGGGTGATCTCCTTGAACTGCGTTATTGCGCCGCGAGGCTATCTTTTCGATAAGATGTACGGTGAGTTATGCAGCGGTATGTTGGAGCGGGCGAAGGGAATCGAACCCTCGACATACAGCTTGGGAAGCTGTCGTTCTACCACTGAACTACGCCCGCGCTCGGAGGCTAGCCCCGAAGCGTCAGGATAACGCCAATACGGGGCGGGGAAAAGCAGGCGCGCATGCGTTTCTCCGTGATGCGCGCAGTTATCCCGCCAAGTCTGATCGGAACGTCGCCGGATCCAAATTGTACTGCCGCATGTATTGGCCAGGGAGGAACCAAGCGAATGACCGAGGATGACAGCGCGCCGGCGGCAGCAAATAGTTGGGCCGTGCATTTTCCCGGCAATCTGCGCTGGAGCAACGCCATGCAGATCGTCAAGGGCATGGTGCCTTACGCCGCCGTTGCGATGGATGAGGTCGAGCGCGTCGGCCGGCGGCTCGAGGCGCGCGCCGCGGAAGCCGACCTCGATCGGGTTTGGCGCGAGGAATGGGCGGCGATGGCCGACCGCATCGCCGGCGTCGCCGACACCGCCGCGGCGGAAGGGCGCCCCATCACCGCCGGCCACCATTACATGCGCGCGGGCAACTACTACTACAGCGCCGAGCGCTTCATCCCGCCCGGCGCGGAGAAGATGGCGATGTATCGCAAGGCGCTGCGCGCCTATCACGCCGCGATGGAGCGCCTCTATCCCGAGATCGAGCGCGTCGAGGTGCCCTACGAGGGAACGAGCCTGCCCGCCTATTTCGTGCGCGGCGCGGGCAGCGGCCGGCGCCCCACCGTCGTCCTCTTCGACGGCATGGACAACGCCAAGGAAATGAGCGTGATCTTTGCCGGCCTCGATTTCGCCAAGCGCGGGATCAACACGCTCGCCATTGACGGGCCCGGCCAGGCCGAGGCGCTGCGGCTGCGAAACATCCACGGTCGTCACGACTACGAGGTCGCTGGCACCGCGGCTTACGACTACGTCGCCTCTCGCCCGGAGGTTGACCCCAAACGCGTCGCGGTCATGGGCTACAGCTTCGGCGGCTATCACGCGCCGCGCATTGCCGCCTTCGAGAAGCGCTACGCCGCGGCAGTCGCGTTCGGCGCCATGCATTGGAACATTTCTGATTGGGTCGCCGACAACAAGGCCAAGCTCGCGGCCGATCCGCGCACGAGCTCCACCTCGATCTTCCAATTCCGCTGGGTGGTGGGCGCGCCCGACAACGAGACCGCGCTCGAATGGGCGAAGAAGTTCACGCTCGAGGGCGTCGCACAGCGGATCGAATGCGCGTTTCTCGTGCTGCACGGCGAGAACGATCGGATCGTGCCGCTCGCGGAGGCGAAAAAACTCTACGAGCGGGTCGGCTCGACGCGCAAGCACATGAAGATTTTCACCGCCGAGGACGGCGGCGCTGAGCACTGCCAGGTCGATCACCGCCAGCTCGGCGTCGATTACATCGGCGACTGGCTGCTTGCGAATATGTAAGCGACCCCCTGCGACGATAAAGTGTTTGCTGCGAGGTCCGACCCCGTCGACGCAGACGCCGGCGCGTGATCCAATGGGACTCCGGCTCAGCGGGCAATGCGCCGGCCAACGCAACCTAGAGGCGGATCATGCGCAATCGCTTTCGCTGGTGGTCGATTGTGGCCGCCGTGCTCACCACCGCGATCTCGGCGCAGGCGCAGAGCCCCTCCTCCTATCCCGACCGGCCGATCCGGCTGGTGGTCGCATTCCCGCCCGGCGGGGCGACGGACACGTTTGCCCGCCAGATCACGCAAGAATTGGGAGAGGCGCTGGGCCAGTCCGTCGTCATCGAGAACAAGCCCGGCGCGGGCGGTTACATCGCTTGGAACTACGTCGCGGCGTCGGACCCGGACGGTTACACGCTCCTTATGGCGGAAAACGCGATCGGGATCAGCCAAGCCCTCTATAAGAAGACCTCCTCCTCCTTCGATCCGGTCAAGCACTACGACGCGATCGCAACGGCCGCGACATCGCCGCTGGTTCTGGCAGTCGCCAACAATGTGGAAGCCAATTCGGTGAACGAACTCATCGCCTATTCACGTAAGGTGCCGCAGAAAATGAATTATGCCTCCGCCGGTATCGGCAGTGTCTCGCATCTGACGTTTGAAGTGATAAAGGCGGCCACGGGAATGGAGGCGGTTCACGTCCCCTACAAGGGCGGCGGGCCTGCCATGAACGACGTGATCGCCGGGCACGTGGCCCTCAACATGGCGTCGATCCAGGTTGCGAAGGGCCTCATCGAAGCGGGCAAGATCAAGGGACTCGCGGTCACCAGCGCCGAGCGTTCACCCGTCCTGCCGAACGTTCCGACGCTCAAAGAAGCCGGGGTCAAGACCGCGGACGTGGACCTGCGCTTCTGGTTCGGACTCTTCGCTCCCAGAGGAGTTCCGGACGCCATCAAGGCTAAACTGGACAAGGCCGTTTCGACCACCCTGTCGAATCCGCGCGTGCGGGAACGGTTGGCCAATCTCGATATCGAGCCGGGCTACGCCCCCGGCGATGCGCTGAAAACGAAGCTCGAAAACGAGATCGCAAACTGGACGAAGTTCATCGATGCCCATGGCATCAAGCCGGAATGAGCCGCGCTCTCACCGCATCACGGTGATGAGCGAAAGCCGTGCCTGACGCATAGCGAGGGAGGACCGCATGCAACGTCGGACGGTGTTGGGCCTCGTCGCCTGCGCGGTGTTGCTCTGCCCTTCGCCGCCGGCGGCCACGGCGCAGGACCTTTCCGGCAAGCCGATCCGCCTCCTCGTCGGGCTGGCAGCCGGCGGTGCGACCGACGTGATGGCGCGGCTCGTCGCGCAGAAGATGAGCGAGAACCTCCGCACGACGGTCTTCGTCGAGAACAAAGCCGGCGGCAATTTCATTCCGGCGTTGCGGGAACTCACGGGCTCTACAGCCGACGGCCACACGCTGTTCTTCATTTCGACCAGCGTGCTGATCACCCAGCCGTTGCATCCGGACTATCCATTCGACCTCATCAGGCTCACGCCCGTCACCCAAGTGGCAACCGGACCGCTGATCCTGGTCGTGCGCAATGATCTGCCGATCAAAAGCGTGCGCGCGCTGATCGACCACGCCAACAGAAATCCGGGAAAGCTCGCGTTCGGCGCGGGCGGCGGGACAGGGAGCTCGCTCTACCTGGCGACCGAGCTGTTGAAGGCCAAGACCGGGATCAAGCTGACCATCGTGCCCTACAAGGGAGCGGGGCCGGCGCTCAACGATCTCCTCGGTGGCCATATCGACGGCATGTTCGACGCCATGCCGGTCATGGTCACGCAGGCCAAGGCCGGCAAGGTCACCGCGCTCGCGGTCACGAGCACCAAGCGCTCGCCCGCGCTGCCCGAGGTGCCGACCGTGATGGAAGCGGGCGTGCCCGATTACGAGATTTCCGGCTGGTTCGGGATTCTCGCGCCGAGCAACACGCCGCCGGCGATCGCCAAGCGCCTGCGCGACGAGGTGGCGAAGGCGGTCGCGGCGCCCGACGTCGTCGCGCAGCTCGATTCGCAGGGAATGGAGCCGCTCGCCACGCAACCCGAAGAATGGGAGGCCTACCTGAAGGCGGAGCTGGCGCGCTATACCAAGATCATCAGGGACGCGAATATCAAACCGGAATAACAGCGAAGACCAACGCCCATGTCCAAGAACATGCTCGACGGCGGTCAGGTGATCGTCGATTATCTCGTGCGGGAAAAGGTGCCTTACGTCTTTGGCCTGTGCGGCCACGGCAATATCGGCTTCCTCGACGCGCTCTACGAACGCTCCGACGACATCAAGACCGTCTCCGTCCACCACGAAAGCGTCGCCGGTTTCATGGCGGACGTGTACTACCGCGTCGGCGGCAAGCCGACGGCGACGTTCACCTCCTGCGGTCCCGGTTCGGCCAATCTGCCGATTGCGCTTGCCAACTCCTATCTCGATTCCGTGCCGTTCCTGGCGGTGACCGGCAACGTGCCGACCAGCCAATTCAACCGCGGCGCGTTTCAAGAACTCTATCGCCACTATCAGGCGGACTTTCCTTCCACAGTGCGCGCCTATTGCAAACGCGTGTTCCAGCCCACGCGCGGCGACATGGTTCCGCTCGCGATCCGCCAAGCGTGGAAGACCATGGTGACCGGGCGGCCGGGGCCGGTCGTGCTCGATGTTCCCTTCGACATCTTCAAGGAAGCCGCCGCCGAGGAAACCCCCAAGCCGGAAGAGTGGAACGCCAACATCTCCTGCCGCTGCGGCGCCGATCCCGAGGGCGTGACGAAAGCCGTCGACATGCTGATCGCGGCCAAGCGGCCGGTCATCCTGGTCGGCCAGGGAGTCAAATACGGCGGCGCGGCGGCGGACTTGTTGCGGGTGGCGGAACGCTTGCGCATTCCGGTCGCGTGGTCGGCGAGCGGCACCGGCGCCATCGATTCCCGCCATCCCCTGGCGCTTGGTCTCATCGCCCGCAACGGCCCCTATCAGGCCAACCACGCCGCGCGCACCGCCGACGTGCTGCTTGCGCTCGGCGTGCGCTTCGACGACCGCACGTCGAGCTCGTGGCTGCCTGGCTATTCGTTCACGATCCCGCCCACCAGGCTCATTCACGTCGACATCGACCCCGACGAGATTGCCCGCAACTATCCAGTCGCGCTCGGGCTGATGGCGGACGTGCGTACCTTTCTCCACCAAGTGCTGGCGGAGCTCGAGTCGCGTGACGGTCTTGCAGACGCGGCCGTCTCGCGCGCGAAATGGCTCGACACCATCGACGGCTATCGCCGTGAATGGAACGCGTTCATCGCGCCGGGATTTGTCGAGGACGCCTCGCCGATCCATCCCCAGCGCGCCGCCCACGAGATCGACAAAGTGCTGCCGGAGGACGCCATTCTGGTGAGCGACATTGGCGTCCACCACAACTGGCTGATCCAGTTCTGCAATCCGAGGCGGCCGGATTCGCTCATCGGATCGATGGGCTTCGGCCCGATGGGATTCGGCGTCGCCGGCGTTTTGGGCGCACAATTCGCGGCACCCGAGCGGCCTTGCGTTTCGGTGTGTGGCGACGGCGCCTTCTTCATGCACGCGAGCGTTCTGGGAACCGCGGTCGAATACGATCTGCCGGTCATCTGGGTGGTGTGGAACAACTTCGCCTATGCCTCGATCCGCGGATTGCAGCGCGGCTATCTCGGCGGTCGCGAGCTGGCGACCGACTTCCGCCACCCCGACACCGGCGCACCCTACAATCCGGACTTTGCCGCGATGGCGCGCTCGGCCGGCATCGCGGGCGTGAACGTCGACCGCGCCGCCGATCTTGCCGATGCATTGCGAGCCGCGCTTGCGTCACGCCGGCCGTATCTGATCAACGCCAATATCGGCGCCGACAAGAATCCGGGCGGCGCGGGCGTGTGGGAGCTTCCTGGATTGGGCCAGAGCCAACCGGCCTTCGGCGGACGTTACCAACCTTGATGGCGGACTGCGAGACGTCACCGGAGCGGGAGAGGCAGGAATGAAAGGACTCGTCGCGGCATGGGTCGCCGCAATCTTTGCGGCGCTCGTTGCGACCTCCGCGGCTGCGCAAGGCGCGTTTCCTACCCGCACTGTGAAGTTCATCGTTCCCTTCCCCGGCGGCGGCATCAACGACGTGCTGGCCCGCATCATAGGCGACAAGCTTCAGGCCAAGTTGGGACAGCCGGTCGTGATCGAGAACAAGACCGGTGCGGGCGGCAATATCGGCGCCGACCTCGCTTACCAATCCGAGCCCGACGGCTACACGCTGTTGCTCAGCCCGCCGGGCCCGCTCGCGATCAACCAGGCGCTCTACAAGCACCTCTCTTACAAACCCCAGGACTTCGTGCCGATCACCGTGGTCGGCTCAGTGCCGAACGTCGTCATCGTGCGCAAGGAGCTGCCCGTCACTTCGCTCAAGGAACTGATCGACTATGTCAGGGCGAACCCGGGAAAAGTGACGTTCGGCAGCCAGGGCAACGGCGCCACGCCCCATCTCACCGCCATGATGTTCCAGGGCATGACCGACACGCAGATGGTGCACGTGCCCTATCGCGGCGAAACGCTGGTGCTCAACGACATGATTGGCGGCCACGTCGACGTCTTCTTTGGGAACATCGCGGCGGGCAGCCCGCCCTTCCGCGATGGCAGGGTGAAGATCTTGGCGATTGCCGATACCCGCCGCTCGCCGGTGCTGCCCGAGATTCCCACCACGGCCGAGGCCGGCTTGCCGGGCCTCGTGTCTACCGGCTGGTTCGCGCTCGCGGCACCGCCGAAGACAGCGCCGGCATTGACCGCCGAGATCGCCAAAGCCGCCGTCGACGTGATCAAGGCGCCGGACGTGCAGGCCAGGTTCCGCGCCGCGAGCGTCGAGCCGATCGGCAACAGCCCGGCCGAGATGGCGGCCTTCATCCAGGCGGAAGCGCAGCGCTGGGGCGAGGTCATCAAAAAGAACAATATCGTCGTGGATTGAGAGATTGCGAAGCGCACAGCCGGATCGGTGCCGTGGTCAAGAATTTGCGACAATGTGACGGACGGACGAACAGCGCCGGACAAAGACATTTCGGTGTCATGATGGCGTCATAGGGCGTCTTCCATGGTGCGGGCGTCAGCGGGAGCGCTCCATGGATGTCGCGGCCACAGGCATTGACTACCAGCGGCTGGCGCGCGGTTGGAAGCCTGAAAGGTGCGATCGCATCGCCCTCGTTCTGCAGGGCGGAGGAGCGCTGGGTGCCTACCAGGCGGGGGTGTTTCAGGCCTTAAGCGAGGCCGACATCGAGCCCGATTGGGTGACGGGCGTCTCCATCGGAGCCATCAATTGCGCAATCATCGCCGGCAACTCGAAGCAATGGCGGCTCAAGCGGCTGAGAACGTTTTGGGAGCGCATTACCGAACGCAAGATTTGGAGTTACACGCCGGATGGCGACGTCTTTCGCAAGGCACGCAACGCGGCCAGTTCGTGGATGACTCTGGTTCAAGGCCAGCCCGGGTTCTTCGCGCCGCGTCATCCAACCCCGTGGTTCAGCTTTGCCGGGGCTCAAAGCGCCACGAGCTACTATGACAATGCGCCGCTGCGCGAGACGCTCGAAGAGCTGGTCGATTTCTCGCTGCTCAACGAAAAGAGAACACGCTTTTCGGTGGGCGCGGTGAACGTGCTGTCCGGGAACTTCGTGTATTTCGACAACCAACACGAGACGATCGGATCGGAGCACGTGATGGCAAGCGGCGCCCTCCCCCCGGCGCTGCCCATGGTCAAAATCGGAACCGATCATTTCTGGGACGGAGGGATCGTCTCCAATACCCCGCTGCAATATATCCTCGACCAGGACGACCCGCTCAACACTCTCATCTTCCAGGTCGATCTTTTCAGCGCGCGCGGCGTGCTTCCGCGCGACATCCAGGATGTCATGGCGCGTCACAAAGACATCATGTATTCCTCGCGCACGCGCTACAACACCGACGTCTATCGACGGATTCATACGTGGAAGGCCCGCCTTCATACCGCGCTGCGGAAAATCTCCGATGACCGGCTGTCGGACGACGAGCGCCGGCTGCGAGAGGAGCTCGCAAGCCTCCCTGAGATCACGATCCTGCAATTGATCTACCAGCAGAAAGCTTATGAAGGGCATGCCAAGGATTATGAATTTTCGGGCACCTCCATGCGCGAGCATTGGCAAAGCGGCTACGAGGATACCAAGCGCACGCTCAAGAAGCAGGAGTGGCTAAGAATGCCGGTTGAAGGCGCAGGCATTGTCGTGCACGACGTCCATCGCGAGAGCGACCGATAGGGACGAGGCAGGGCTTTGGCGCTTTCCCAAGGGAGACTGGTCGCGCCTCGAAAAATGCTTCGATAGGTCAGCCTTCTCCGCCTAGCCGCCACCCTGGCGCGCGCGCTGACACGGAACTGTCATCCACCGAACGTAGCATTCCGCCGTCCTGCGCCCGATCGACGGCGGGCGCACATCCTTCCCAGAGAATCGCAACAGCACCCGCGAAAACAAACGGCGGTATGGGGAGTGCCATGAGATTTGCAGCGCTAGTGGCAACTTTGGTTGGAAGCGTCGTCTTTGCAGTCCTTATTCCCTATAACGTCGTGTTTATCGCGTTGTTTGCGCTTTGCGCAATATTGAGTGCAATTGGCATTTGGGATCTCTTGCAATCCAAGCACAGCGTCCGGCGCAATTACCCCATCCTCGCCAATATCCGCTTCATGCTGGAAAAGATCAGACCGGAAATCCGTCAATATTTTCTGGAGAGCGAAACCGACGGCACGCCGTTCAATCGATCGAAACGCGCGGTTGCTTATCAGCGAGCGAAGGGCGCGCTCGATAAGCGGCCGTTCGGCACTCAGCAAGACATCTACGGCAACAACTTCGAGTGGATCAATCATTCGATCGTTCCCTGCCCGGTCGAAGGTCACGACTTTCGTATCACGGTGGGCGGCGCCGAATGCCGTAAGCCCTACGCCCTGTCGCTCTTCAACATTTCGGCCATGAGCTTCGGGGCGCTGAGCGCAAACGC
>Ga0318570_10000174_pt1 | contig 11964 bp, 10 predicted proteins | sample GRESIP088b5f23_FD_203670 | JGI IMG/M metagenome (GOLD analysis project Ga0318570, IMG submission 203670) | Tropical soil microbial communities from Luquillo Experimental Forest, Puerto Rico - GRE.SIPMG.088b5f23 | ecosystem: Environmental > Terrestrial > Soil > Tropical forest > Bulk soil...
GGTTCGCGGACAGCCAGTACAGACCGTGCAAGATCGCGAACGAGGGGTCGAGCAGCGCGCCGGCGGCGTCATCCTCCGCCGCCGCCAGGCCGAACAGCCTGGCCGCGTGCCCGGCCGCGCCGGCCAGGAGCTCGGCCTGCTCTGGCGGCGACGCCGCGGCCAGCGGGGCCTCGAACAGCTGACGGACCAGGCCGTAGGCGAAGTCACGTTCGAGTTCCGAACCGCGCGCGCTCAGCGTCGTCAGGCCAAGCTCGCGGCCATGCCGCCCGGCCGCCACAATCAGGCGGGTCTTGCCGATGCCCGCCGGGCCCTCGACCAAGAGCAGCGAACCGCGCCCGGCGATCGCGTCGCGCAGGCGCCGGTCGATCAGGGCAAGGGCGGCGTCGCGTTCGAGAAGCGCTTGCCCGCCATCCACCGCAGGCACAGGCGCCCATCGTATCGCCGCCAAAATTCCTCGGTCCACCCCGGCAAAAGCACGTGGTCTGCCACGGTGCGGCATTGATCCGGCCGCGGCGATCCTGGCCGCACAACGACAGCACACAGCACCGGACCGAGGAGGACCGATGACCGACCACACCCCGTCGCCGGGAACAAGCCAGCCCGGCACGCTGCTCCTGCGGACCGCAGGCACGTGCCATCTTGATCTGCCGCACCTAGTCGACGTGTTCGGCGAGCAGCGCCAGCGCTTCGTCTCGATACTGCAGGGATTCGGCCCCGGCGACTGGGCCGCCCCCACCCGGTGCGCTGACTGGTCCGCGCACGATGTCGTCCGCCACCTGTGCGACGCGACCGCGTTCGCGGCCGCAGCCGGCGCCGATGACCGCACCCTCGACATGACCGCCGGCTTCGACCCGAGAACGTCCCCGGCCCGGTATCTGACCGCATCGGCCGGCGAGTCAACGGCCACTACCTTGGGCCGCCTGATGGCGTTGACCAGCGAACTGCTGGCCTGCGCCCGCGGTCGGCTGGCCCGCAGGAGCAGGTTCGACGTCTACCTGCCGTACGGGCCGATGGACTGGACAGTCCTCATACTGCACCTCTTCTGGGACTCGTGGATCCATGAGCGCGACGTGCTCCTCGCCCGCGGCGCCGAACACCCCACCAGCGACCATGCGACCGGATACGCGGCGGCCTACGGATTGTTCATCTCCGCCGCGGTGGCGTCCCTCTTCGGCGACCCGGTCCAGGACACGCTGACGCTAGGCGGCAACGGCGGCGGCATCTTCGATCTCGATAGCCGTGGCGCTGTCACCCTGACCGTCAGCCGGGAACACGCAGCAGGGCCGCCCGCAGCCGAGGTCACCGACGCCCTCGCCGGCCGCCCCCCGGCCGCCGCCGTGCTCGGCGCACTGCCGGCCAGCACCCGAACAGCCCTGTCGCACCTCGCCGAGTTCTTCAACACCCCGGCCGAGCAGCGGTCGGCCTAAGGACCCCTCATCGGTGAATCGCGGTCGGATCGCAGACACACCACAACAGGCGTGCACAACGAGTGCCGGCAACTGTGACCGTGGATGCACGCAGATTACCCATTCTGCGTCCACTCAGGCCGTTTAGCCGACAACCGCTCGCCCGTCCATAACGGCGGTTCGTGTTCACCTTCAGGTCGCGCTCAGTGACTGCTGCCCGGCCATCGGCTCCGGTCGCCAGAATCGGACGATGCGCCAGCTCCGCCTGGCGAAGCTGCCCTGTTGGTCACCTGCTATCGCAGTCGGCTAAGCGCGGAGCCATGCACTGCGCGGGAAACGCTCCAAATCGCCGAGTCGGAGTGGCAGGATGGGGCGCGGCCGAGGCGGACAGCCGCCGCCGCGGAATATCCGCTATGAGTGGCTAGATACCCGCGGGCATCCGCCCGGGGACGGCCGTCTGCGTGACGGGCGAGCTCTCGGGTTCGAGGATCACGGGCACCGCTTGCGCCTTTCATTACGGACGTGCCAAGGACTGCTCGGCCGCCGGGCGCGGAACGGCGGAGGCTCCCCGGAGGCCGGTCGGGAACGTGCGTTGACGGGCGTCGGCCTGGCATCATCGGGACGGAGTCATCATGGCCTCGCAGAAGCCTTCAGCGGCCGGCGGGCTGGAGTACCGGCCCGTCCTGGACCAGGTAGCCCGCGCGGTGCGGGACGTGCTCGGTGGCGGACGCGTGCCGGATCAGATACCCGCGATTGCCGACGCCGATCCGCGCGCGTTCGGTCTGGCCATCGCGACCGTCGAGGGCGACGTGCACGGGGTCGGGGAGTGGCGCCGGCGATTCTCGATCCAGAGCATCTCCAAGGTGTTCACGCTCGCCCTGGTGATCGAGAAAGACGGCGAGGCGCTCTGGGCCCGGGTTGGACGCGAGCCGTCGGGCACGCCGTTCAACTCGCTTGTCCAGCTCGAGTACGAGCACGGGATCCCGCGCAACCCGTTCATCAATGCCGGCGCTCTGGTCGTCACCGACCGCCTGCTGACGCTCACCGGAGACGCGTACGGCGCCGTCGAGCGGTTCCTGCGCGCAGAGTGCGCCTGCCCAGAGATCGCTAGCGATCACGTGGTTGCGTCCTCCGAAGCCGGGCACGGGCACCGGAACGCCGCACTGGCTCATTTCCTGGCGAGCTACGGCCACCTGGAAAACCCGGTCGGTCGTGTGCTTGATCACTACGTCCGCCACTGTGCCATCGCGATGAGCTGTGCCGAGCTCGCTCTGGCCGGAGGCTTCCTGGCACGTCACGGCGTGCGCCGCGACGGCTCCCGGCTGCTGTCGCGCAGTGACGCCAAGCGCATCAACGCGATCATGCTGACGTGCGGCACTTACGACGCGGCTGGTGAGTTCGCGTACCGGGTCGGCGTGCCGGCCAAGAGCGGCGTTGCCGGGGGCATCCTCGCGATCATTCCCGGGCGCTGCAGCTTGTGCGTGTGGAGTCCGGGTCTCGACGACAAAGGCAACTCGATCGCGGGGATCGCGGCTCTCGACACGTTCACCAGCCTGACTGGCTGGTCGGTGTTCTAGCCGACGCTGGGCGGGGCTGCACGTACCGCATCGATGGGCCTGGTCCGTGCGGCACGAGCTGCGCTGGCCGACGGGATACCAGCGTGATGGTCTTCGATCTTCCAGGTCAGCACGGGTGTGCTACATCCGCCTGGGTTCGCTTTGTCACCTCCTTGGCACACCCTTCCAGCACGATCCCGCCTGATGCAGGACCAGGACGCGATCAGCACGCAACCTGGATCTGATGTCCGAGTAGTCGACCAGCGACAGATCGCTTAATACACGGGTGATCCGTGTCGCTCCAGTGTTCTTGTGTCACGCGCTGGGATGGTGCTGAAATGAGCACCTTCCCGTGTCTTGTGCGTTTCGTGTCGGGGTCTGGCCAGGTCCGTTACCGGCTCGGTGACGGGCTGGTGGACCGGTATCTGGAGTTCGTGGCGGGCCGGTGCCGGCCGGACACGCTGCGGGCGGTGGCTTTCGACCTGAAGACGTTCTTCACCGTTATCGCGAAGGGCCCGGTCCAGGTCACCGCGGCGGATGTGTTCGAGTTCCTGGCCGATCAGCGAGGGGACCGCACGGCGGTCCGGCTGGCGGACCGGGAGTCGGGCCTGTCAGCGCGGACGATCGCCCGCCGCCTGTCGTCGGTGTCGGGCTTGTATGCGTACCTGGTCGCCCGGGGTGACACGCCGGTGCAGGTCAACCCGGTGCCGCGCGGCCTGCTGACCCGCCGGGCGGGAGGGTCGAGGCGGTCGCGGACCGCGCCGCTGGTGCGGGTGCCGCGGACGCTACCGCGGGTCTTGTCCCCTCAGGAGGCGGACCGGCTGGTCGCCGCGCTGCGCACGCACCGGGACCGGGCGATGGTGCTGGCGATGCTGCTGGCCGGGCGGCACCGGTGCGAGGTGCTGGGGCTGCGGTTCGCCGACGTGCAGGTCGCGGACCGGCGGCTGGCCGTGGTGGAGGGCAAGGGCGGCCATCACCGGGTGGTCCCGGTGGCGAGCCGGTTCTTCGACGCGCCCGGCGCGTACCTGCATGACGAGCGGCCTCGCGAGGCTCGTACGGACCGGGTGTTCGTGGTGCTGAAGGGGCCGCGGCGCGGCCTGCCGCTGTCGGCGGAGGGGCTGGATGAGATCCTGGCCGGCGCCCGCCGGCGGGGCGGGCTGGAACACGCGACCTGCCACGAGCTGCGGCACACCTGCCTGACCCGGTTGCGGGAGGCCGGGATGGCGCTGGAGGCGGTGCAGGCCCAAGCCGGGCATCGCAGCATCGAGTCCACCCGGGTCTACCTGCACCTGGCCAACGACTGGCTGGCCGGCGAATACCGGCGCGCGGCTGAGCTGATCGACGCCGATGCCGCCGCGGTCGCCGAGATGCTGGCCGTCCAGACGGTGGCCGTCCGGTGAGCGCGCTGCCCGCCCTCAGGCCGGCTGCCAGCCGGGCCGTGGCCGGCCGTGCCGCCGCCGCGCAGTGGGCGCAGATCCGGGCCGTGGCACCGCAGGTCGCGGCGACGATCCAGCGATATCTGCAGCGGCTGGCCGCGTTCCTCGCCCCGGGCAGCGTGGACGCCGCGGACAACGCGCTGCGCCAGTTCGCGCGGTGGATGATCACCGACGCCGGGGTGCGGATCAACCTGTCCACCATGGTCATCGGCGTGCTGGCGCGGGACTCCGAGACCCGGCACGCCGTTGGCGCCGAGAACGAGATCCCGGACATCTCCGAATACTCCGGCGGCCAGGCCGGCTACTTCGGCATCTGGTCGGTGCGGCAGAAGAAATACCTCCAGCGCGGCCGGTCCTTCTACATCGGCAAGCTCGGCGAGCAGCGGGACAAGATCATCTCCAAGCGGGACCCGGCGGCCCGGCCGGTGCTCCAGGACACGAGCCAGATCGAGGTCACCGCTCCCGTCACCTCCTGGGAACAGCCCGGGAGCGGCCTCCGGGAGCGGCTGGCTCACGTCCGCCAGCTGAACGACCGCCGGCCGCCCGGTCCTGCCAGCACAGGACCGCTCCCGGTCGTGCCCGGCGTGCCGCCAGAGGTCATGGCGGTTTTGCATCCGATACTGGCCTCCGGCCGGACGTCGGCCGCGGCGGTCGGCTTGCGGCTGGGCGTGTCGAAGACCACCGCGCACGGATACCTGGCCGCGATGCGCCAGTACGGCATCGCCGAGGTGACCGGGAGCGGCCGCTCCTCGGGGTGGCAGCTCACCCAGCGGCCCCAGATGCCCGAGCCGATGCGCGAACCGCCCGGCCAGTACGCCACCACCGCCCAGTACGCCACCCTGGAAGACCTGGCCCAGGCGGTGCACGACGGCCTGGTCGACGCCGACAAGGACGCCCGGACCGTCCTGGAGCAGGTCCGCTGGATCGCCGGCCGTAAGCGGCTCTCCGCTGTCCCAGACCCGCCGGGCGACGGGCAGTGACCGGCGTTTCCGTTCGCTAATCGTTCGGGGAATCGTCCGTTAATCGTCCGCCGGGCTGGCTACGCGGGTAATGCCGAACGATTCCGGGTGATTCCTCCCGAGTCGCGCCCATCCCCCCGGTATGACGGTCGGTAATCGAAGGCAGGATGCATGAGCGGATACGAGCAGCAGCTTCTCACCCGCGCGGAGGTCCTCGAGGACACTGGCGAACTCGTCGATGCGGTCATCGCGGTCTTGACGAGTGCACAGGGGGCGGGCGTGGACCCGGCCGCGGCCGCCAGCCTGGTCGCGGTCGCCCGGGCGCTGAACCCGGCAGCTGGCACCGGCTACGACACGGGCCGCAGCACCGACCGGCGGCCTGGCGGCGGGTACCGCTCTGACGGCGAGTTCCTCGAAGCCGTCAGCGATGCCGAGGACGATGCGCGGGACCGGCTGCGGGAGGTGCAGCAGCTCCACGAGCGCGTGTCCGCCGCGGCCGACGCCGCCCGAGACGACCTGGCGCAGGCCCGGTTCGCACTGGCCGCGGCGTATGCCTTGCCGGTGAAAGACCGGTGCGACGGATGTCACGAGATCAAGCAGGCCGCCATCATGGCCGCCGAAACCGCCATCGCCGACGCGCAGCGCCGTACCGGGCTGTGCGAGGCCGCCGCCGAGATCCTGGACCCGCTCGCCCAGCGGCTCGCCGCCGCGCTCGGCCGCTTGCGGCAAGTTCCCGCGGACCTCGGGGAGTTCTACCAGCTGGTCTATGAGTTCATCCGCAAGGGCGGGAAGCTGCCCGCCTACGGCCGGTGGCTCGAAGGCACCAGCACCTAGTTACCCGACGGTAACCCGGAATCCCGGATGCCGGTCAGGATCAGGCCGGGAAATCACCGGGGCGGGCGCCGGCGCCCGGCGTGACGCCCTGACCGCCGTCGGCGCTGGCCGGCCCGCATCGCCTTGACCACCCCGGTAAAGCCCGCGCTGATCACCTCGGCCGACGACGTCGACCAGGACGATGCCGGACCCGCTTGCCGGCACCTGCTCATGCCCATCCACAGCGCGAGCTGACCTTCGGCCCACGCCTGACCACCCCCACTCCCGATCGAGAACAGGAGACCGATCCGCTCATGTCCGCTGGAGACACCACTTTGACCATCACCGGGAACCTGACCGCAGACCCTGAGTTGCGGTTCACCGGAACCGGCATCGCGGTCGCGGCGTTCACCGTGGCCGCCTCCCGCCGCGTCTATGACCAGGAATCCGGGCAGTGGCAGGACGGCGACACGCTGTTCCTGCGCTGCTCAGCCTGGCGGAACCTGGCCGAACACGCCGCCGAAACCCTGGAAAAGGGTATGCGGGTCATCGTGACCGGCCGCCTCAAGCAGCGCTCCTACGAGACCCAAGAGGGCGAGAAGCGCACCGTCTACGAGGTCGACGTCGAGGACCTGGGCCCGTCTCTGAAGTGGGCCACCGCCAAGATCGCCAAGGCCAGCCGGGACAAGGCGCCGCACCCCGCCGACGAGGCCGACCGGTGGGAGACCCAGGCCGCCGATGCGGCGCGGTGGGGCGGCGACCCGCCCCCGTTCTGATCCAGCAGCATCTTCCAGGGCTGCACGCTCACCTCGGCCTGGGCGTGCAGTCCCTGCCTCGCCTCGGGCCTGGTGCGGCTCCCGGGCCGTGCCCGGCCGCCTGGATCGGTTCCCAGCTACCCGCCTTAGAAAGGTCCTGACGTGCGTGATCACGACGAGGAGACTTTCTCCGACGGCACCCCGATCCCGGATGAACCGCCCGCCGGAAAAGGCAAGGGCCCGAGCCAGGCGCAAATCCTGGTCAGCATGGCCGAGGACACCTACCGGCTTATTCGCGCCGATGACGGCCGGGCTTACGGCGTCCCGAGGATGGGACCCCGAATCGCGGTGCCGCTTGCGTCCCGGTCTGAAAGCAGCCTGCGGGCCCGGCTGGCCGCCTCGCTACACCGGCAGACCGGCCAGGTCGCGTCCAGCTCCAGCTTGTCCGACGCGCTCACCGTGCTGATGGGAGAGGCCGCCGACCTTGAACCGGTGCCGGTATGGCTGCGGGTTGCCCGCCATGACAACGCGGTCGTGATCGACATGGGCACCGAGACCGGCCAGTGCATCACCATCACCCCGGCCGGCTGGGCCATTGAACCGGTCTCCCCGGTTATCTTCCGCCGGTCCGAGCTGACCCACCCTCTTGCCCAGCCCGAGCGCGGCGGCACCCTCGACGCGCTGCGCACGCTGATCAACCTGCCTGAAGAGGACTACCAGCTCGCGATCGCCTGGGTGGTCGCCGCCTACTTCACCGGCATCCCCCACCCCATCTTGCTCATCCAGGGGGAGCAAGGCACGGCCAAGTCCAGCCTGATCCGAACCTTGCTCGCGCTGATCGACCCGCAGCCGGCCGCTGAGCGGACCCCGCCCAAAGACAACCGGGAATGGGCCATCTTCGGCCGTGCCTCCTGGGCGTTCTGCTACGACAACGTCACCGAGATACCCAGCTGGCTGTCCAACGCGCTGTGCAAGGGCGTCACCGGCGACGCCGTCCTGCAGCGCGTGCTCCACTCCGATGAAGACATCGGCGTGTACGCCTTCCAGCGGGTCATCGCGTTGACCACGATTGCGATCAGCCACGAGCTGGCCGGCGACCTAGCCGACCGGACTTTGCTCATCGAACCCGAGGTCATCGAAGTCCGGCGCACCGAAACCGAGGTCGCCGCCGCCCGCGCGGCCGCGCTGCCCGCCGCGGTCGGCGCCGTCTTGGACCTGGTCGCCGGGGTGCTACGCGAGCTACCGCACGCCGTGGTGGACAGCGCGCCGCGGATGGCTGACTTCGCCCAGGTCCTGGCCGCGCTCGACACGGCCACCGGGTGGGACACCCTGGCCTGCTACCGGGCCAAGGTGGCCGACATGGCTCTGTCCCAGATCGAAGGCAGCACCCTGGCCCGCGCCATTTACCGGCTGGCGACCTGCCCCAGCCCCGGCGGGCGCGACCCAGCCCTGTGGGAAGGGACCGCCACCGAACTGCTGACCGCTCTGCGCAGCATCTGCACCGACGCGGGCCTGCCCGCCTCCGAACTACCCGCCGGGGAACGCGCCCTGGGCCAGAAGGTCCGTGAGATCGCCCCTGCCCTGCGCAAGTCCGGTGTCGACGTCCGGCCCGGCAAGCGCACCGAGCACCGGCGCCCGCTAATCATCAGCAAGACCACGTCCCCACAAGACCAGCCGGGTGCCCTTACCTCATAAGTAAAAGAAGCGATGTCATGATGTCAGCCGGGCTCGTTTCCGCAGCTCAACGGCATGACATCAGTGTTGTCATTCCTTGTCAGCCTGGTCAGCGCCATGACATGGCACTCCGCCCGGCTGACAACGGGTCGCCCGCCGTTGTCAGCCCATCGCCCCAGCTCGCACGCCGTTCCCGGCCCGGCTGACATCAATGACAACGCTCCGGCACCAATAACATCAGCCTCCAGCTAGGGCCGGGGGAGTGGGGATGCCTACGCCCGTCCTTACCTGGCTGGCGGTGACGCCGGATACCGACGCGCTTCATGGCGCTAACTGCGGTCCTACGGCGGTTGCCGGAAGGCATCCCCCGCCCCTTACGAGGACACTCCTGGAGTTCGCCATGCCCGTTCCCGGCGACCCGGCCCGGCTCGGGCTCGAGCTGGCCGCGCTCGGCTGGCACATCCTGCCGCTGTCGGCCGCCAGCAAGCGGCCTCTCGGCAACTGCCCGGCCTGCAGCCCCCAGCCTGGTGCCCCCAGCCATCTCACCCACACTTGCCCCTGCCTGGCGGTCGGCGGATGGTGTCACGGCGTCCGCGCCGCCACCACCGACCCCGCGAGGATCACCGCCTGGTGGCGCGCCGAACCCGCCGCGGTGCCCGGCGTGGCCGCGGGCCCGTCAGGCTTGGCCCTCATCGACGTCGACAACCACGGCGGGCCCCTGTCGCCGGACCTGGTCACCGGGCTGCTGCCCGGCATCGACCTGGCCGCCGAACCCCTACCCCGGCACGTATGGGACGATCTGACCCGCTACCGCTCCGGCCGCGACACCCTGCACCTGCTGGCCTTGCTCCGTGGTGGCTCCAGGTCCTGGGCGCCCGGTCCCGGTCACCGCCCTGTCAGCGTCACCACCCCGTCTGGCGGCATCCACCTGTGGTACGCCGCACCCGCCATCGAAGGGCTGCACCAGGTCCTGGCCGACCCCGCAGGCCGACATGGCTTGGCCTGGCAAGTCGACCTCAAAGCCGGCTGGTCATACGGCGTCGCCCCCGGCGTCGCGACCGGCAGAGGTACCTACCGCGTCACCGGCGGCAACCGAGCCCGGCCCGGACGCATGCCCGACTGGCTCACCGCTGAGATCCAGCGCGTCACCACACCCCGGCCAGCGCCTAGCCAATCCCAGGTAGTTACCGTCGGCGACGGTCGGGGCCCTGCCGCCTACCTCGCTACCGTTATCACCCGCGGTGCGTCTCGCCTCGCCGGCATGACCGACGGCAGGCAACGCGCCCTATCGGCCCTGTCCTACCACGTCGGCGGCCTCCTTGGATGGTGCGGCGCCGACATCAGCCAGGTAACCGGCCAGCTCGTCGACGCTGGGATCACTAGCGGGCTACCCGCCAGCCTCGCGACCCGGATCGTCCGCCGCGCCATCGCCAACGGAATCGAGCGACCAGTGACCCCGCCCGGTTCTCGCGCCTGACGATCGGCCTTCGCGTATATGCCTCCCGCCTTCAGCCTGCTGCCCGGATAGGAGCAATCTGCTATGCCCGCGAACAAGACCCGCCGCCCCGCCCCCGAATCCGTTCCGCGTGATACGGCCGCAACCGGGCGGCGCAGTGCCAGGCTCCGGGAGGCTCCGACGCCGGAGCCCAAGATGATAACGGTCGATCAGTTCTGCGCCGAGTTGATCATCTCGCGTTCCACCTTCTACGACTGGCGGGCGAAGGGACGCGCCCCCGAATGCACCAAGCTGCCCAACGGCGAGCTCCGCATCCTCCGGACGGACTACGAGCAGTGGCTCAAAGCCCTGCGAGGCGCCGCCTGATGAACGGCATCAGCTACGACGTCCGGATATGGGCTATCGAGATCTACCGGGGCACCAAGGTCACCACGTACACGGTCCGGTGGAAGGTCGGCCCCAGGCGGTGGAGGCGGTCATTCCGCATCGTCGCGCAGGCCGACAGCTTTCGCGCGGAACTGATGGCAGCGGCCCGGCGTGGCGAAGCCTTCGCGATCGAAACAGGGCTGCCAACCTCATGGCGCCGCGACAACCTGGCGGTGAGCTGGTACGACTTCACATGCTCCTACGTCGACATGAAGTGGAAACCGGCGAGCGCCAAGTACCGGCGGGCGATCGCCCAGGCGCTGGCTGCCGCGCTGCCCGCGATGGTCAAGCCATCGGCGGGCAAGCCGTCTGATTTCGATATCCGCCGCGCGGTCCTGGGCTGGGGGTACAACACCCGGCTCCGCGCGAAAGCCCCTGCCGACGTCCAGGCCGTATTCACGTGGCTATCGCGCAACACGCGGCCAGTGTCAGACCTGGGCCGCTCAGCTGATGCCCGCGCCCTGCTGGAGACGGCTGTCACCCGGCTAGACGGCACCCGCGTCGCCGCCACGTCGGCCAGGCGTCACCGCGCCGTCCTGTTCAACGCGCTGCAATACGCGGTCGAGCTCAGGCTGCTCGACACGAACCCGGTGAAGGGCCTGCGATGGACCGCTCCGCGCGCCTCGCAGGCAATCGATCCGCGCCGCGTTATCAATCCCGGGCAGGCCCGCGCCCTGCTGGCGGCCGTGGATGCCCAGCAGCCATCCGGACCGCGGCTTGTGGCCTTCTTCGGCGTCATGTACTACTGCGGGCTGCGCGCCGAAGAAGCGATCATGCTCCGCACTGCGGACCTGCGCCTACCCGCTGACGGCGGATGGGGGGAGATGCACGTGACCACCACCGCTCCGGACGCTGGCACGCGGTGGACGGACACCGGAAAAGACCGGGACAGGCGCGGCCTCAAGCACCGTGGCGAGGGCGAGATCCGCACCGTGCCCATCCCGCCGCCCCAGGTCCGGCTGTTCCGGCTCCACCTCGACCAGTACGGCACATCCCCGGACGGCCACATGTTCCTTGGCGTAAAGGGTGCCCCGCTCGCCACAGTCACCTATCGCCGGGCATGGGACCGGGCTCGCAAGGCTGCGTTTGACGTTACGGAGTACACCTCTCCGCTGGCACGTCGCCCCTACGACCTGCGTCACGCATGCCTGTCAACGTGGCTCAACGGGGGAGTGGCACCCGCTCAGGTCGCTGAGTGGGCCGGGCACAGCGTCGAGGTACTGCTGCGCACCTACGTCCGCTGCCTCGACGGCCAGCACGACATCGCCAAGCGGAGGATCATGGAAACCCTCGATGACCCGGCACGCGATGACGAAGAGCTCTGCGCCGTACCGCCCGATGGTGATAAGCGATAGTAACAAAGGGTATCGGCCGGTAAACCGGATAACGGACCGTTATCGCTCCTTCGGGGCCCCGCGGCGATGCGTTGCTGAGGTCTTTGCCGTGCGCAAGTCCAGGCAGCGACCGCAACGATTGTTCCATC
>Ga0318570_10000179_pt1 | contig 11862 bp, 10 predicted proteins | sample GRESIP088b5f23_FD_203670 | JGI IMG/M metagenome (GOLD analysis project Ga0318570, IMG submission 203670) | Tropical soil microbial communities from Luquillo Experimental Forest, Puerto Rico - GRE.SIPMG.088b5f23 | ecosystem: Environmental > Terrestrial > Soil > Tropical forest > Bulk soil...
TGACGGTGACGCACATGGCCACGGCGGCCGCGGCATTCACCTGGATGCTGGTGGAGTGGATGATGCGGGGCAAGCCGACCGTCGTCGGCATCTGCACCGGCGCGGTTGCCGGCCTCGTCGCCATCACTCCGGCGTCGGGCTTCGTCGGTCCGCTGGGCTCGCTCTGCATCGGCATCGCTGCCGGCGTTCTCTGCTACTGGGGCTGCACCGGCCTAAAGCACATGCTGGGCTACGATGACGCGCTCGACGCCTTCGGCGTGCACGCCGTCGGCGGCATCGTCGGCGCGCTGCTCACCGGCGTGTTCGCGGTCGAGCAATACGGCGGCACGGCGGGCCTGATCGAAGGCAACGCCATGCAGGTGGTCAACCAGATCGAAGGCATCGTCATCGTCTTCGTCTACGACGCCATCGTGTCGCTGATCATCCTCAAGATCATCGACATCTTCATCGGGCTGCGCGTGAGCGACGAGGTGGAGCGCGAGGGTCTCGATCTCGCGCTGCACGGGGAGACCGTTCACTGACGAGATACGGTTAGGGCGGAGACCCGGCACCGCCCTTGCCGTCGGGGGGTCTCAGCGCAAGCTGGGGCCCCTTACTTTTGGCGCTCCAATGCTGCGACTCAAGGTCGACAACAGCCTGAAAGGCGTGCCGCAGTCGGGGATCGTCGATCCGAGCGATATGCTTTTTGAGAATAGTCGCGCGCCTCGGATCATCGAGCGCGGTGATCATCTTGCAGACTTCGCTGCTCGTCCGGCGAAAAAACTCGGTGCCGATGGCTGCCACTGCAGCCCGAGCGCGTCGATTTCGTCGGCCATGGCAAATACGGCCGCTTCATGCTTGGGATCCCAGGTGATGGCGAAACGCAGGAGCAGCAACAGCCATTCCCGAATCCGGCCGGCGCGCGCATCCCGCGAGCCGAATTGCCGCATCTGATCTCATGCCACCTTGGAGATCGGCTTTACTTCGCAGCGCCGCGCCGCAACGGCGGCGCCTCGTTCATGCACGGTGCCGGCCTCGATCCGAAAGCCGCGGCTTTCCAGCACGGCGCGAAGCGGTCGACCGGTGGCAGGCTGCAGCGGGTCGAGCCAGACGATCAGCACCCCCGTGCGTCTCAGGAAGTCCGCCACCCAATCGAGCGTCGTCTCGATCGCTTTGATCGAACGTTGCCGTCCATCGAGGAGAACCACGTCGTATTGCCCGGCCGGGAGGCCGCAGTTCGACGTAGTGGTTGCGCGAGCGTAACCCAGACGATGCAGATCGATCACGGCCTCGGCGCTGTTGGTACCGGTCACGATGATTCTTGCGAGTTTGGAGCAATGCGCCAGCGCGATAATCGGCTCGACGATGCGTTCGCCTGCCGCTGTGATTCGGATCGGGCTCATGACGGATTCCATTGCGATTGACTAGGCGGCGCGTGCGAGCGGAGCATGGAGGTCGGCGGTCGAGCGATTGTGGTCGCGGGGCTGCGCACTCATGTCGAGCTCGAGAATGCCGGGGACCATGATCACGGCCTGCGGCCGGTTCCCGTTTTCGAACATCGCGAATTTCACCGCCTCGGTACGGTTCACGAACATGCCGCCGCAAAGGCCGGTTTGATCCTGGACGACCCAGTTGCCGCAGCTGTTCCTACCGATCCGGAACAAAGACTTGGCACGAGCCGTAGAGGGAGGTTCGCCTTTCTCATCCATGACACGTCTCCTGTCGACCATCGAATTGCGTGGTGTCACCAATGTGCTGAGCAACGCATATGAATTCGAGAGGGACGCCTGCGGATCCTCATAAGTGCGGTATAAAGGTCGCCGAGTGCATTGAATCGAAGATTTGCCAGCGAGTGGCGCGAACTATTTGCCGCAGTGTTTGGAGCTGTATCGCTGATCTTTATAGGATTCCTATACTGCTGCCCCCGCATCCCTCTCGAATTCCTATGCAATGAGTGACAGGTAATGGCGCCTGAACAGCGCATGTGTCTCTGCGGGTTCTTGACATAGGTCGAGATCGTGACTCGCGGCACCCATTGCGCGCGCCGAACCGTCCATCGCTCGGAGCACCCCCATGCTGGACGTCATCATGCTCGCCCTCGCATTCATCTTCTTCGCGCTGTCGGTTGGCTACGCCGTCGCTTGCGATCGGCTCTGAGGAGGCTTGCCATGGTCTTCGATTATTCACTCGCCGGCCTCGTGACCGCGGGGCTGATGATTTACCTCGTCTACGCGCTGCTCAAGCCCGAGCGCCTCTGAAAGGGTCGCGACCATGACCGTTATCGGTTGGATTCAAATCCTGCTCTATTGCGCGATCATCGCCGCGCTGGTGGTGCCGCTCGGCGCCTACATGACGCGCGTATTCAATGGCGAGCGGACATTTCTTTCCACGATCCTGCGGCCGGTCGAAGCAGCGCTTTATTGGGCCGGCGGCGTCGACGAGAGACGCGAGCAGCACTGGGTCACCTATACGGTATCCATGCTGTTCTTCCACGTCGGCGGATTTCTGATCCTCTATGCACTGATGCGCTTGCAGGCGCATCTGCCGTTCAATCCGGCCGAGCAGTCGGCGGTGCCTGAGGATCTCTCCTTCAACACGGCGGTGAGCTTCATCACCAACACCAACTGGCAGAACTACGGCGGCGAAAGCACGCTGTCCTACCTGGTGCAGATGCTCGGCTTGGCGCACCAGAACTTTCTCTCCGCTGCCACCGGCATCGTGCTGGCAGTGGCGCTGATCCGTGGCTTCGCGCGCGCATCCATGCGCACCATCGGCAATTTCTGGGTCGATATCACGCGCTGCACGCTCTACATCCTGCTGCCGATCTGCGTCATCTACGCGCTGTTCCTGGTCTGGCAGGGCATGCCGCAGACGCTCGGACCCTATGTGGAGGCGACCACGCTCGAAGGCGCCAAGCAGACCATCGCGGTCGGGCCGGTGGCCTCGCAAATCGCGATCAAGATGCTCGGCACCAATGGCGGCGGTTTCTTCAACGCCAACGCCTCGCATCCGTTCGAGAATCCGACCGCACTGTCGAACTTCGTGCAGATGATCTCGATCTTCACGATTGGCGCCGCGCTCACCAACGTCTTCGGCCGCATGGTCGGCAACCAGCGCCAGGGTTGGGCCATCCTTGCGGTCATGGGAGTGCTGTTCATCGCCGGTGTCTTCGTCTGCTACTGGGCTGAAGCCCACGGCAATGACGCATTCACGGCGATGGGCCTCACCGGCGGCAACATGGAGGGCAAGGAGGTCCGCTTCGGCATCGTCGCGTCCGCGCTGTTCGCGGTGATCACGACCGCCGCCTCCTGCGGCGCCGTTAACGCCATGCACGATTCCTTCACCGCCCTCGGCGGCATGATCCCGCTGATCAACATCCAGCTCGGCGAGATCATCGTCGGCGGCGTCGGCGCCGGCATGTACGGCATGCTGCTGTTCGTCATCATCGCGATCTTCGTCGCCGGCCTGATGGTCGGCCGCACGCCCGAATATGTCGGCAAGAAGATCGAGGCCAAGGAGGTGAAGATGGCGATGCTGGCCATCCTCATCCTGCCGCTGATGTACCTCGGCTGGACCGCGGTCGCCGTGGTGACTCCGACAGCGGTGGCGTCGATGGCCAACCCGGGCCCGCATGGCTTCACCGAGGTGCTCTATGCCTACACCTCGCAGACCGGCAACAACGGATCGGCTTTCGCCGGCCTCAGCGGAAACACCCTCTTCTACAATCTCACCGGCGCCTGCGCGATGCTGGTCGGCCGGTTCTGGATGATCATCCCCGCGATGGCGATCGCTGGCTCGCTCGCAGAAAAGAAATCGATCCCGCCGTCTTCCGGCACCTTCCCGACCACCGGCGGCCTGTTCATCGGTCTGGTGGTGGGCGTGATCGTGATCATCGGTGGTCTGACCTTCTTCCCGGCGCTCGCGCTCGGTCCCATCGTCGAGCAACTCGCGATGTCCGCGGGCACGCTGTTCGCATCGAATTGATCCGGAGCAAGCTCCATGGAAACCGCACAGATCCGCAAGCGCATGCCGGTCTCGGCGCTGTTCGATCCCAAGATCGTGGTGCCGGCGATCGGCTCGGCCTTCGTCAAGCTCAATCCGCGCAGCTTGATGAAGAATCCGGTGATGTTCGTGCTCGAGGTCGTCACCGTGCTCACCACCGTGATCCTAATCCGCGACCTCGCCACCGGCGGCGAGCATATTGGCTTCGAATTCCAGATCGTGCTGTGGCTGTGGTTCACGGTGCTGTTCGCCAATTTCGCCGAGGCGGTCGCCGAGGGCCGTGGTAAGGCGCAGGCGGCGGCGTTGCGACGCCAGCGCACCGAGACCCAGGCGAAGCTGCTGACCGGGCCCGGCGGGAGCGGCCACAAATTGATCCCCAGTACCAGCCTCCGGGTCGGTGATGTGGTGCTGGTCGAGGCCGGCGACACCATTCCCTCGGATGGTGAGGTGATTGAAGGCATTGCCTCGGTGAACGAAGCGGCGATCACCGGCGAGTCGGCGCCGGTCATCCGCGAGTCCGGCGGCGACCGCTCGGCCGTGACCGGCGGCACCCAGGTGCTGTCCGATTGGATCAAGGTGCGCATTACTGCGGCGGTCGGGTCGACGTTTCTCGATCGCATGATCAAGCTGGTGGAAGGGGCGGAGCGGCAAAAGACGCCGAACGAGATCGCCCTCGATATTCTTCTCGTCGGCCTCACCATCATCTTCGTGTTCGCGACGGTCACCATCCCGAGCTACGCCACCTATGCCGGCGGCGCCATCTCGGTCGTGATCCTGGTGGCACTGTTCGTGACCTTGATCCCGACGACCATCGGCGCGCTCCTTTCAGCCATCGGCATCGCCGGCATGGATCGTCTGGTGCGCTTCAACGTGCTGGCGATGTCGGGCCGCGCGGTCGAGGCGGCAGGCGACGTGGATACGCTCCTGCTCGATAAGACCGGCACCATCACGCTTGGCAATCGCCAGGCTACCGACTTTAAGCCGGTGCGCGGCGTCAGCGAGCAGGAGTTGGCCGATGCCGCGCAGCTGGCATCGCTCGCGGACGAGACTCCGGAGGGGCGATCCATCGTCGTTCTCGCCAAGGAGAAATACGGCATCCGTGGCCGCGACCTCGCTGAATTGCGCGCGAACTTCATCCCGTTCACCGCCCAGAGCCGCATGAGCGGCGTCGAGGTGGGCGGCTCCTGGGTGCGCAAGGGCGCAGTCGATGCCATCCTGAACTATCTCAACGCGCCGACGGCTGCTGTGACCCCGGCCGGCACGGTCCGGTCGCTGCAACCGGTGATCAGCGCCGATGCCGTGCGCGAAGTGCAAGCAATCGCCGACGCGATTGCCAAGTCCGGCGGCACCCCGCTTGCCGTTGCAAAGGATGGGCGGCTTCTGGGTATCGTTCACCTCAAGGACATCGTCAAAGGCAGCATTCGCGAGCGCTTCGCCGAGCTGCGCCGCATGGGCATCCGCACCATCATGATCACCGGCGACAACCCCATGACCGCGGCCGCGATCGCCGCGGAGGCGGGAGTCGACGACTTCCTCGCGCAGGCCACGCCCGAGGACAAGCTCAAGCTCATCCGCGCCGAGCAGGCCAAGGGCAAGCTCGTCGCCATGTGCGGTGACGGCACCAACGATGCGCCCGCGCTCGCCCAGGCCGACGTCGGCGTTGCCATGAATACCGGCACGCAGGCCGCGCGAGAGGCCGGCAACATGGTCGATCTCGACTCCAATCCGACCAAGCTGATCGAAGTCGTCGAGATCGGCAAGCAGTTGCTGATGACGCGAGGATCCCTCACCACGTTCTCGATCGCGAACGACGTGGCGAAGTACTTCGCCATTATCCCCGCGATGTTCGTCGCGTTCTATCCGCAGCTGCAGGCGCTCAATATCATGAACCTAGCGACGCCGCAGAGCGCGATTCTCTCGGCAATCATCTTCAACGCGCTGATCATCATCGCGCTGATCCCGCTGGCGCTCAAAGGCGTGCATTACCGCCCGATCGGCGCCGGCCCGCTGCTGCGGCGCAACCTGCTGATCTACGGCGTCGGTGGCGTTATCATTCCGTTCGTCGGCATCAAGGCGATCGATCTCTTGGTCACCGCCTTGCACCTCGCCTGAGGAGGAGAACCATGCTGAAGGAAATCCGTCCCGCAATCGTGGTGCTGGTCGCGCTGACCGTCATCACCGGTCTCGTCTATCCGCTCGTGATGACGGGCATTGCGGGCGTTATCTTCCCCTACCAGGCGCAAGGGAGCATGATCGAGCAGGATGGCAAGGTGGTCGGATCGGCGCTGATCGGGCAGGAGTTCACCAGCGATAAGTATTTCCACGGCCGGCCGTCGGCGACCGTTGCTCCCGACCCGAACGATGCGACCAAGACCGTGTCCGCGCCCTACAACGCGGCCAACTCCGGCGGTTCGAACCTGGGCCCGACCAACAAGGCTCTGGTCGAACGCGTGCAGGGCGACGTGGAAAAACTCAAGCAGGAGAATCCGTCGGCCGCCGTCCCCATCGATCTGGCAACGACCTCCGGCGGCGGCCTCGATCCGCATATTTCTCCGGACGCGGCCTTTTTCCAGGTGCCCCGAGTTGCGAAAGCCCGCAATCTGCCGGAAGACCGCGTGCGGCAGCTGGTGGAGCAGCATATCGAGGGGCGTACGCTTGGCTTCCTGGGCGAGCCGCGGGTGAACGTGCTGGCGCTCAACTTGGCGCTCGATGGTGGTTCGGTGCGCTAGGCTCAAAGCATCCGCGCAGAGGTGCGAGCGAGTCGTTCGCAAGTCGTCTGGAGCCGAATGCGGTCACCGATCGGCCGATCTCGAGTAGACTTGAGATCGGTGCACCACGGTCCGAGGCCATGCATTCTCCGCGTGTCCGGCTACTCGCGATGGGCGGGGCTCGGCCCGCCAGCATGGCGGTTACTGACCGCGGTATCTGGGATAAAATGGACGGGTCTGGTGACGAAGAATTCGATTCGTGATGGCGGATCAGCGGCGCGACTCTGACCAGCGACCTTCGCCGGAGGCCTTGCTCGAGGCCGCGCGGCGCGAAGAGCGTCGGTCCGGCCGGCTCAAGATCTTCGTCGGTGCCGCGCCCGGCGTCGGCAAGACCTATGAAATGCTGCAGCAGGCGCGTGCCCGCAAGCGCGACGGCTACGATATCGTCGTCGGCGTCGTCGAAACCCACGGGCGCAAGGAGACGCAGGCCTTGCTCGAGGATCTCGAGATCGTTCCCCGCAAGCGGCTCGAATACAGGGGACAGTCGCTCGATGAGATGGATCTCGACGCCATCATCGCCCGCCACCCGCAGATCGTCTTGGTCGATGAGCTTGCCCACACCAATGCGCCCGGCAGCCGCCATCCCAAGCGCTACCTCGATGTCCAAGAGTTGCTCGGTCACGACATCGACGTTTACACCACCGTCAACATCCAGCACATCGAGAGCCTCAACGACGTGGTCGCGCAGATCACGCATGTGCGCGTGCGCGAGACCGTGCCCGACTCGGTTTTCGATCGCGCCGACGCCATCGAGCTCGTCGATATCACGCCCGACGATCTGATCGAGCGCCTGAAAGAGGGCAAGGTGTACGTGCCCAAGCAGGCGGAGCGTGCGCTCGAGCACTACTTCTCTCCGGGCAACCTGACGGCGCTGCGCGAACTCGCGCTGCGCCGAACGGCGGAGCGGGTGGACGAGCAGTTGCTCACCCATATGCAGGCGCATGCGATTCCCGGGCCTTGGGCCGCGGGCGAGCGCATCCTGGTCTGCATCAGCGAAGACCCGCGGGCGGCCGGCCTCGTGCGCTACGCCAAGCGCCTGGCGGACCGGTTGCACGCCCCGTTCACGGCGCTGTGCGTGGAGACGCGGCGCAGCCTGCAGTGGAGCGAGGTCGAGCGCGACCGCGTCGCCGACACCTTGCGGCTGGCCGAAGCCCTGGGCGGCGAGGCGATCACCGTTCCGGGCGGTGATCGCGGCATCGCGGATGACGTCATCAGCTTCGCCCGTGCGAACAACGTCACGCAGATCATCGTCGGCAAGTCGACGCGGTCGCGATGGTTCGAGATCCTGCACGGCTCCGTGGTGCATGATCTGGTGCGGCGCTCCGGCAATATCAGCGTGCACGTCATCGCAGGGGAAGAACTCGCGCGCGATCCGATCCCCAAGAAGACGATACGTCCGGCCGAAGACGCCACCCCTTTCGATCCCTGGCCCTACGCGGTCGCGCTGCTTGCGGTTGCCGTGGCCCTCGGCGTCGGCGAGTTGATTCAACCTGTTCTTGGAATCGAAAACGTCGATCTCGTCTTTCTGACCGTGGTGGTGGCGGTCGCCGTGCGTTACGGGCTTTGGCCCTCGCTGCTCGCGACCGTCGCTTCGTCGCTGTGCTACAATTTCTTCTTTCTTCCTCCGATCTACACCTTCACGATCACCGATCCCACCAACGTCGGCGCCTTCGTGTTCTTCACCATCGTCGCGATCGTGGTGTCGCATTTTGCCGCGCGCGGTCGAACCCAGACCGTGGCGGCTTATGAGCGCGTGCGCACGCTGGAACTGCTCTACGCGTTCAGCCGCAAGCTCGCCGGCGTCGGCACGCTCGACGATGTGCTATGGGCGACGGCCTACCAGACCGCGCTCATGCTCAAAGTCAGGGTCGTGCTGCTGTTGCCCGAGAACGGCTCGATCGCGGTCAAGGCCGGCTACCCACCCGAGGATACGCTGGATGAAGCCGATATCGCGGCCGCCAAGTGGGCGTGGGAAAACAATCGCTCGGCCGGGCGCGGCTCCGACACGCTCCCCGGCGCAAAGCGCTTGTTTCTGCCCATGCGAACCGGACGCGGCGCCATCGGCGTCATCGGCATCGACAGCGACAAGCCCGGCCCGCTGCTCACGCCCGATCAGCGCCGTCTGCTCGATGCCTTGATCGATCAGGGCGCGCTCGCGATCGAGCGCGTCTATTTGGTGGAGGACGTCGACCGCGCCAAGCGCACGATCGAAACCGATCGGTTGCGATCCGCCCTGCTCACGTCGATCTCGCATGATCTCAAGACCCCGCTTGCGGCCGTGCTGGCGGCGGCCGGAACCTTGCGCAACTTCGCGACGGCGCTGACCGACGCCGAAAGGGCGGACCTGCTCGCGACCATCATCGACGAATCGGAACGGCTCAATCGCTTCATCGCGAATCTGCTCGACATGACCAAGCTGGAAGCGGGCGCCATCGTGCCAAATGCTGCTCTGCATGATCTCGACGAAATCGTCGGCAGCGCGCTGCGCCGCGCGGGGAAGATTCTCGCCCACCATCGCGTCGAATTGGACCTCGCACCGGCCCTGCCAATGGTGGCGGTGGATCCGGTGCTGTTCGAGCAGGTGCTGTTCAATTTGCTGGACAACGCCGCCAAGTACTCTGCCGCCGGCACCACCATCCGCGTCCGCAGCTGGCGCGATCGGGACGCGGTCTGCGTGCAGGTGCTCGATGAAGGCGAGGGGATTCCATCCGCGGAGCTGGAGCACATCTTCGACAAGTTCTATCGGGTGGAGAAGGGCGATCAGGTGCGCGCCGGCACCGGTCTCGGGCTCGCGATCTCCCGCGGCTTCATCGAAGCGATGCATGGGACGATCAACGCGGCGAACCGCAGCGATCGCAGCGGCGCCGTGTTCGCCATCAGGCTGCCGATTCCGCCCGGGGCCGAACGATTGGACACCGCGGCATGAGCGCTGCCCCGCTCAAGATCCTGGTAGTCGACGACGAGCCGCCGATCCGCAAGCTGCTGCGCATGGGGCTGAGCACGCAGGGCTACGAAATCCTGGAAGCGCCGAACGGCAAGGCCTCGCTTGATCTGTTGGCGCGCAACCCCGATTTGATCATTCTCGATCTCGGTCTCCCCGACATGCAGGGGCTGGAATTGCTGCGGATGATGCGCGCCCGCAACGAGGGTGTGCCGATCGTCGTGCTGTCGAGCCGGGGCGACGAGGACAGCAAGGTCCAGGCGCTCGACCTCGGTGCCGACGACTACGTCACTAAGCCGTTCGGCATGGAGGAGCTTCTAGCCCGCATGCGCGCGGCGCTGCGCCATCAGCTTCAGGTGCACGGCGAGCGGCCGATCTTCCGGACCGGCGATCTCTCGGTCGATTTGGTGCGGCGGATCGTGAAAGTGGGCGACAAAGAGGTGAAACTCTCCCCCAAGGAGTACGAGCTTCTGCGCGTGCTGGTGCAACATGCCGGCAAGGTGCTCACCCATAAGTTCCTCCTTGGCGAACTGTGGGACGATCTCACGGACGCGCAGTACCTGCGCGTCTACGTCCGGCAGCTCAGGCAGAAGATCGAAGCCGATCCCGAGCGCCCGCACTATATTCTGACCGAGACCGGCATCGGCTACCGTCTGCGGGCGCCGGACTAGAAAAACCGATCCCGGCCCATATTTGTGCGAGTAGGCCAGCACCGCAATGCGGGCGTGGCCGAACGAAATGACGATGAACATCACGGACTTTCTGTCCCCCCAACACGCGATCGTCGATCTGCGAGCTGCGGACAAGCCTCAGCTCTTGCGCGAGCTTGCGCGCCGCGCCGCCCCTGTGCTCGGGTTGCCCGCCGATCAGATATCGGACGCGCTGCTGAAGCGTGAAGCCTTGGGATCGACCGGAACCGGCGGCGGCATTGCCATTCCGCATGCACGGTTGGCGGGCGTGGCCAGGCCGTTCGGCATGCTGGTCAGCCTCGCCAAGGCGATTGACTTCGACGCGATCGACGGCCGGCCGGTCGACATCGTATGCCTGCTGCTGCTGCCGACGAATTCCCAGGGCGAGCAACTCAATGCGCTGGCGTGCGCCGCGCGGACATTGCGGGACTCGGACGCGCTTCGAAACATTCGTCATGCGGGCGATGACGCTGCGCTCTACCGCGCGGCGGCAGCCGAGGCCGCGAAGCCGAAGTCCGCTTAGCGGCCAGCGGTGCGCCTCGGATCGCGGAGCGCGTTCCGCCGGATTCGAGTGCCGCCATGTCTCGAGCGCGAGTCCCAAGGGGACTGGTCAGGCGATCGGAAAGCGCGTTTACTTCAAAGGGTAAGTGCGCCAGGTCAGTCGAGGCAATCGATGCAGCCCCGATGGCGTCGCAAGCAGTGTGCCGCCGCGAGCAGGAGGTGTATCATGCGCACGAGCACGGCGCGTCGGCCGTGTGCTTCTGCCGTATTTGTGACTGCGCCACGAGGCCGCCGGTGACATGATGCCCCGGTCCATTCCACAGCATCGGCGTGGGTCCGCGCAGGCGCGGCGCAAGCGCCAGCCGGAGCCATCGGCTGCTGCGACGGCTGCTGCGACGACCGAAGACAAGATCGATGAAAGCTTGGAAGAGAGCTTCCCCGCCAGCGATCCGCCGAGCTGGACGCTTCTCACTCGCATCGGCTCGCCGCGGCGAAGACCTCGAACTTTGGACGACTTCGAGACGTAGAAGGTTCTTGATCGAGTCACACCGCGCTCGGTAACGCCGGTCGGCTCGTTCGTCATGAGGACAGGCTGAGCATGCGCCATTCCTGCACCCTTGTCCCAAATAGGAGATCTCCATGACGACCCGCAAGCTCGACAAACAGCAGTGGCGCACGTTCTTCGATCGCGTCTCCACCACGCTCGAAGGCAAAGAGGCCGAAATCGAGATTGCCTCGCTGCGCCTTGGCGATCAGGTCGAAGCGGAGTGGCTGCCTCTGCTCGGCATTGTCTACGATCCCAACGATGACATCGTCGAGGTCGCGCTCGAAGGCTTGGATCATCTGATCCCCAAACCGCGTGACATCTACGTCGAGGACGCACCCGGTGGATTGGTGGCGCTCGAAATCGTCGATGCGGACGACGTCAGGCAAATCGTCAAGCTTCGCGATCCGTTGATGCTGCCGGCCCCATCGCAGATGA
>Ga0318570_10000185_pt1 | contig 11694 bp, 10 predicted proteins | sample GRESIP088b5f23_FD_203670 | JGI IMG/M metagenome (GOLD analysis project Ga0318570, IMG submission 203670) | Tropical soil microbial communities from Luquillo Experimental Forest, Puerto Rico - GRE.SIPMG.088b5f23 | ecosystem: Environmental > Terrestrial > Soil > Tropical forest > Bulk soil...
TGATCGGCCACAGCGTCTCCACGCGCCCGTTGCGGACGCCGACATACCAATCATGCAGATTGACCGTCGGATCGCAGTGTCCGGGGATGAGCCAGACCTTATCGCCGAGCGAGAAGCGCCGCGCGCGCGGTCCGACCTTGAGTTTACCGTGCTCGTCCGAGACGCCGGTCACTTCCACGTCGGGGCGATCACGCACCCACGGCGGGCCGCGTTCGGCGCTGTAGGACTTGAGCCCCGCGTCCACGATGGCCCGCTCCGCCGCCGGCACGCTGATCACCGACGCGAGCACGAACAGACTATGTTCGAATTCCGCGTAGGGACGACCGTCGTCCCCGCGGATACGCGCATATTCGGTGTCCATGAACACGTATGAGCCGACCTGCAGCTCATTATAAACGCCGCTCGCCGCCTCGATTGCAAACGTGCCAGTCCCGGCGCCGCCGATGATCTCACAGGCAAGCTTTTCCGCGGCGAGCGCGTCCACCGTCTCGCGCACCGCGTCGACGGCGAACGCGATCGCCTGCGCGCGTTCCTGGTAGGCCGTCATGTGCTGCGCGCGGCCATGGTAGGCCTGCAACCCCTTGAATTTCAGGTTCGGCGCATCCTCGATGCGGCGTGCGAGGGAGGCCGCGTCGCGGCCCGGCGCGATGCCGCAGCGCTCCATGCCGACCTCGATCTCGACCAGCCCGCCAAGCACGACGCCGAAATCCCGCGCCACGCGCGCCGCCGCGTCGACCTGCTCGGCGCTATCGAAGCAGAGCGCGACGGTCGCCTCGTTTGCGAGCGCGGCCAGCCGCCGCAGCTTGCGTTCACCCACCACCTGATTGCTCACCAGCACGTCCTTCACGCCGCCGCGAACGAGCACCTCCGCCTCGCCGACCTTCTGCACGCATTGGCCGACCGCGCCGAGCGCGATCTGCCGTAACGCAATCGCGGTCGACTTGTGGGTCTTGGCGTGGGGCCGCACGCGCACGCCCGCGGCTCTAGCGAACTCGGCCATCTTCGCGATGTTGCGATCAAGCGCGTCGAGATCGATAATCAGCGCCGGGGTCTCGACCTCGGCGACGGGTACGCCAATCTCGGCGGGGGGCGGGTTCATTCGTTTGCGCATCGTGCTTTGGACGCAACCATATTCAATGGCCGATCGGCTTGTCCACGGCGTGGCGTCGATGCGAGCGTGAGGACAATTCCGCGCATCCGTGTTGCTGAGGCCCACGAGCCGCCTTGGGATCGATGCCTGGCGCTCGGCTGGGCTCATCGTAGCAGGGGAATCCAATGAACTTGTTTGATCTTTCAGGCCGCATCGCAATCGTCACCGGCGGCAATGGCGGCATCGGGCTCGGCATGGCGCAAGGTCTCGCGGCGGCCGGCGCTATCGTGGTACTCGCCGGGCGCAATGCCAAAAAGGGCGAAACGGCCGTGCGGCGCATCGCGCAGGCCGGCGGGCAAGCCGAATTCACCGCGGTCGACGTGACCAGCGAAACCTCGTGCCGTGCGCTGATCGATGAGGCCGCGGCGCGTCATGGCCGCCTCGATATTCTCGTCAACAACGCCGGCATCAATATCCGCAAGCCGCCCGACACGCTCAGCGCCGCCGAGTGGCGCACCGTGATCGATACCAATCTCACCAGCGCGTTCATCTGCACCCATGCCGCCTATCCGCACATGAAGAAGGCCGGGCGCGGCAAGATCATCAATACCGGGTCGATGATGTCGATCTTCGGCGCCGGCTTCGCGCCCGCCTACGCGGCGAGCAAGGGCGGTATCGTGCAATTCACGCGTGCCTGCGCGACCGCCTGGGCGAAGGAGAACATCCAGGTCAATGCGGTGCTGCCGGGCTGGATCGATACCGATCTGACGCGCGACGCCCGGCGCGAGGTGGAAGGCCTCAACGAGCGCGTGCTCGCGCGGACGCCCGCGGGCCGCTGGGGTGATCCGAAGGATTTCGCCGGGATCGCCGTTTTTCTGGCGAGCGCAGCCTCGGATTTCGTGACCGGCGCGGCGATCCCCGTCGATGGAGGCTTCTCCGTGCAGGGCTAGCTGGGCGCGCGGGCAAGTGTGAGTACCGCCTGTAGCCGCTCGTGACCGTTTTCGAACGCGTAACGGGACTCGACTCTCAGACGTGGGGACGCGGGAGAGAACGGCATGCAAATTGCATTGACAGCCCCGACTGGCCGCCACAGCATCTGCGAAAACTTGGTTGGTCGGCTATTCCCGGAAGGCAACACCCATGAACCCCAGCATGAAGCCGCAAAGCGTGACCCGCCGTTTCTTCAGCCTGGGCTGCGGGGCAGGCATCTGCGTATTGGCAGTGCCGACCACAGGCGATGCAGCCTTCAAGAAGGTTCCGACCTCAACCGGGATCGACGCCCTGTTCGCGCCGTTCGTGGTCGCGGCCGAGCGCAAGATTTTCGAAAAATACGACCTGGAAACGAGCTTCAAGCCCTTCGATGACGGAAATGTCGCGCTCGATGCTCTCCTCACGGGCAGCTCGGATATCGGCGCGACCACCGAGCTGGGGGGCCTCTCCCGCTGGGACAAGGGGGGCAAGCTCTACGTCACCTCGTACTCGTCGACGAGTCGGCAGCAGATCGGCGCAGCCGCGCGCGACGAGATCAAGAAGCCGGAAGATTTGATCGGACGCACCGTCGGCTATCCGCGCGCGAGCGGGGGCCATCTCTACTTCATAAACTACATCAAAAAATACAAGCTGCCCCAGGACCAGATCAAAGTGAAGACGATGCAGGCGCCCGAGATGGTGGCGGCGCTCGAACGCCGGGATATCGACGCGTTCTTTCTGTGGGAGCCTTGGCTCACCAAGGCGACGCAGTTGGTCCAGGGCGCGCACATACTCGCGCGTTCCGGCGACGACAACGTCTACGTTCTCACGTCCTACAACTACTACTCCCAAGGGCTCATCGATGATCCGCCGCGTGCCGTGGCCGCGACCAAGGCGCTCGTGGAGGCGACGGACTTCTGTGCCACCAATCTCGAGGAGGCGGCTCGAATCACGGGGAAGGCGTTTCGCATCCCTGAAGCGGACATGAAGCTTTATATGAGCCGCATGGTCTACCGCACCGAGATGCCCAAGGACGTGGTGCTGGGGAATTTCACCAATGCGGCGGAGCTTGCCCTGGCGGAGGGGATCATCAAGAAGATGCCGGAGTGGAACGATTTCATTCGTCCCCAGATCATGAAAGCGGCCGCCCCGGATCGCACCAGCGGTTGGTAGCGCCGGCTTTGAGCCGGGTGCGCCACCGCAAAGGAAGGCCCGGTGTGAGCGCCGAGTTCCTGGTCGCCTGCGACGTAAGCTATCAGTATCCCACCCGGCGGGGCATCCAATCGCTGCCGGTTCTGTCGTGCTTGAACCTTGGCCTCGTGGAGGGCGAGTTCTTCTGCCTGCTGGGACCGAGCGGCTGCGGAAAAACGACTGTGCTCAACCTGATGGCGGGCTTCCTGCGGCCCACCGCGGGCGCGCTCACGCTCGCCGGACGGCCAATCGAGCGGCCCGGGGCGGACCGCACCGTGGTCTTTCAAGGTGATGATTCGCTCTTTACATGGCTGCGCACCATCGACAACGTGGCTTTCGGCCTGCGCATGCGCGGGGTCCCGAAGAACAAGCGCCATGCCATCGCACGCGAATATCTGCATCTCGTGCATCTCGATGGGCAGGAGAGCAAATATCCGGGCGAGCTCTCGGGCGGCATGAAGCAGCGGGTGCAGATCGCGCGCGTGCTCGCGACCGATCCGAAAATCCTGCTGATGGACGAGCCGTTCGGCGCCCTCGACGCGCAGACCCGCGGACGGCTCCAGGATGAGCTCGTGGAGATCTGGCGCAAGACCGGCAAAACCATCGTGTTCATTACCCATGACATTGCCGAAGCCGTCCTGCTCGCGGACCGCGTCGGCGTCATGACCAGGGGACCGGGTGCGCAGGTCGGCGCGATCGTGCCGGTAGAGCTCCCACGGCCGCGCCGGCGCGGCAGTCCCGGGTTCGGCGAGATGTGGGAGCACATCAATACGATAATCGAGAGCGAACAGGCGGACGTGTCATGACCGAGGTGAGACCTCTGCGGCAGCACCTTGCACCGGGAGCGCTGGGGTGGCTGCGCTTCCCGGACCTTGTGGGCAAAATCAAAGGCGAACACCTCATCTACATCGCCTCTATCGTCGGCATGATCGTGCTGTGGCATGTCGTTGCGAAGACCTTCTTCAAGCCACAGTTCTTTCCCGGGCCACTGCTGGTGCTCGCAACCGCAAAGGAGATGATTGCGAGCGGTGAGCTGTTCGAGCACATCGGCATCAGTCTGCAACGCATCCTGACGGGTTTTCTGATCGGCAGCGCCATCGCCGCGCCGGTCGGCCTCATGATGGGGTCCGTTCCCGTTGTGCGCGCGATTTTCGATCCTTATGCGCAGTTTTTCCGCTTCGTACCGTCGCTCGCCTGGCTCACCCCGGTCGTGCTGTGGTTCGGCATCGGCGAGATCTCGAAAATCCTGATCATCGTTTACACGACCATGTTCATCGTATTGATCAACACCATGGTCGGGGTTGCGCATATTGCGCCCAACAAGCTGCACGCCGCCGCCTGCCTTGGCGCCACGCCCTTCAAAAGCTTCCTGCACGTAACGCTGCCGGCAACACTTCCGTTCATTCTGACCGGCATGCGCCTCGCGATGGGCAACTCCTTTGCAACAGTGGTCGCAGCGGAGATGATCGCGGCTGATTCCGGTCTCGGTTATCTGATCTTCAACTCGCGCCTATGGATGGCGACCGATAAGATCTTCATCGGGATCGTGTGCCTCGGCGCACTCGGATTGGTCACCGACCGCTTCTTCCGTTATCTCGTCCTGCGCTTCGCGCACCAATATGGGCCGATCGAATGAGGTGGGCGCCGCGGCAATGGAACATGAGCGCAAGCCCGCTGCCGCTGACGGGACCATGCCATCGGCGCCATAGCGTGGACGCGCGCCAAACGTTGGTCAATGTGAACCTTGCTCTTGCCTCGAAGAAGGGTTCTTACTCGTCTCTGACGCTGAGCCAATGATCAAGTCACTCATCATCGCCATGATCGCCGCTCTCGTTTCGACGGCCGTCGACGCCAAATCGTACCCGCGGCGAAGCGCCAAGGCGCAGCCTCGTTCGCAAATTGCATGTACCGTTGTCGGCTGTAGTCCCGTGCCGGCCGGATGTGTACCGCGTCCCGGGCGCACATGGTCGGGCTTGCCTTCGGGATTTGACGTTATCGTCTGCCCGCCCGGCGCCAGGCCACGCTAGGTCAAGCGAACGCCCTGAACGCCTGGTACGAGATCGCCGGCTGAAGGGCCGGTTCGCTCGACCCCTTCGCTCCGGCAGATTCACGTGTCTGTCCGCTTTGCCGCCAAAAGCGACAATAGCTGGCGTCGTGGAACGTCCGCTTTGCCGCCGAAAGCCAAAACCGGACGCGTGCCAAGACGTGCCGAAGACGGACATGACCCTGCGATCGTTCGGATTGGCGGTATAATCGCGCTCCATCCTGAACCATGAGGGGCGGTTATGAGATCGTTCATTCAGATCGCAGTGATTACCGCGGCGTGTGGTTCTGCAATATTCTGGTTCGCATCCGCCATGTGCCGCTTGCCCAGCATCAAGCCGGGCGCAGACGAATCAGAGACGGTCACCGAATTATCCAAAGCGCTGCAAAGAATGAATAGATGGAATTTTTGGGCGGCGGGACTGATGGGCGTAACCGCCTTGCTGTCGGCGTTGGCTCGATTTCTCGGGTGATCTCGCGGCGAGCGGGGCGGCAGCGCGCCTTGAGCTCGGCGATGGCGTACACGTCCACGCGCGGGGCGTCAGTCCTTGTAGACCTCGACCGCCTGCATCATGCCCATCTCCTCGTGGTTCATCATATGGCAGTGCATCATGAAGACGCCGGTGTAGTCGAGGAAGCGCGAGCGGATGACGGTGCTGCCGCCTTTGGCCGGCCGCGGCACGACCACGGTATCGCGCCACGGCCGATCGGCCTGCGGTTGACCGCCGATCTCGATGACCTGGAACGGGTTGGTGTGGATGTGGAACACATGGTCATCGCGCATATCGGTGCTGCGGATCGTCCATTCCTCCACCGCGCCCAGGCGCACCCGCTAGTCGATGCGCGAGGGGTCGAAGGTCTTGCCATCAATCATAAATATGAATTCCGGCCATAGGCCGCCGGGGTAGTTCTCCGGCGGGTCACCGATCGCCGACAGGACCACCGTGCGCCGGCCTGTGATCTCGCTGTCGCGGATCGCTTCGAGCGGCGGCTTGGGCAGTGCGGCCGGGAGCTTCATCGGCAGCGGCTCGCCGGCGACGACCACGCGCGCCAGCGGTCCGGTGGGCGAGGGATGGCCCTGATCGAACGGCATGGCGTTGAGCTCGTAGGTGCCCGCGCCGCCCGCCTGCACCAGCACATCGGCGCGCTGTCCGGGCGCGATCAGCAGCTGCTTCATCTCCTGCAGCGCGCCCAGCTGGATGCCGTCATAGGCGATGACGTTCAGCCGGTGCTGGTCGAGCTCCAGCAGCATGTCGTTCTGGTACTGCGCGCCGACCAGGCGCCAGCGCTGCACCTCCCCCGGCCGCATGTCGATGGTCGGCCGCCGCTGGCCGTTGATCGCCAGGAAGCGGGTCGCAGTTTCGGGGAACAGGGTGAAGAAGTCCTCGACCATGCCAAAGGCATCGAACACGACCTCGGCCAGCAGCATGACGCGCTCGCGCGCCTGGGCGATCTCGGGCACATCGGCGAAATCGCCCTCGACGATGATGGCACCGGCCATGCCGCTCGCCACCTGCACGTCGGCCGACCCGTGGTGATGCGGATGGTACCAGTAGGTGCCGCGCGTGTGGTCCGCGGGCAGCGTGATCTCGATGTCGTACGCCTTGCCCGGCACCATCGCGCGCATGACGTTGTCGGCGATGCCGCCCGGGCTGCAGTGCGCGCCGTGGAAGTGGAAGTTCGTGTTGTTGAATTGATGCGGACGCGAAAGATCCCGGGGCACTAGATCGCGGTTGGGCGGGAAGTCGTTGGTGAGCCGGATCTTCAGGGTTTCGCCCGGCTTCATGCGCAGCGTCGGGCCGGGCGACCGGCCTTCGTAGCTGCGCAGGTAGAGGCGCCTGCCGCCGATGTCGCGATAGGCGTAGGCGCAGCGCAGGCTGGTGCTGAGCACCCCGTTGACGGAGCGGCGGACCTCGGGCTCGACCAGCGGCGCGTCCATCGCCGGCACAACCGGCAGCTTCGCCGCGCCGAGTTCGGGCATGTGGACGTGCGCGCCGCCGGGCTGCCCGAGCGCAGCGCGCTGGCCCAGCGCCAGCGTGCCGATCGCCAAGCCGGCCTGCAGCACGCCGCGCCGTGAGGCATGCGGCCCAAGCCCGCGGCTCGTGCCGAAGACGCTCTGCTCTTTGGCCATGATTGCGTTCCCGTGCGATGCCGGCGCCAATACGGTAACAGACACCGTTAAAGCACCCGAGGTCCGGCAAATCCAAATCGCATACAATCGTCAAAAAAAGGCAGCTACGCGATCACCTCGTCGGCGCGCGACAAAGCGACTAGTCGATTCATGTCCGCTACCCCGTGGGTCAGCGAACTGTCTCGAAGTGCCGAGAGGCGACATTGCCCTCTCGGCCGGAGAGATAGCCGTTATGGTTTGCCAAAGGGCAACCCGGCGAAGCCCACTGGCAGCTTCATCGAACCCCTACTAACCTAGGCACGTCACGTCTTGGTCCGCGCCGGAGTGAATCGCGCGTGACCGCTTCGGACAAGAAATAGCCTGACGACAAAGGCTAAGTTCGAAACATGAAGAACGGAGGAAACAATGAACATCGATCGTCGTCACCTGGTTTTGCCTGCGCTTGCCGTCGGACTTCTCGGCGTCGTCCCGGCCTTGGCGACTTCAGCGGATGAAGACGCGGTGAAGAAAAGCGTGGAGGCGTTCCGCCTGGCCCAGATCGCGGCCGACGCCAAAGCATTCGACGCGCTCTGCGCAGCGGAACTCAGCTACAGCCACTCCGATGCCCGTGTCGAGGACAAGGCGACCTTCATCGCCAACGCCACCAGCGGAAAATCGAAGTTTCTGTCGCTGGAATACCGGGACCCGCAAATTCGCGTGGTCGGCACCGCCGCGATCGTGCGGTTCCACTGGGTGGGCGAAAGCCAGTCCGTCGCCGATGGCAAGAAAAGCAATACCAATCTCCATATCCTGATGAACTGGCAAAAACAGGGTGCGGACTGGAAGCTCCTGTCCCGCGCGTCAACCAAGCTCTGATCGCGTGGTCCGGAGAACGCGGCCGACATGGCCGGCGGCGCGGAGCAACGGATCGAGGCGATCGGCCGGCGACGAGGCTAACTCAAGCTTGGCTTGCCAGTCGACCGATATGGTCCTCCACCATGCGCAGGTGGATCCGGAGCCGATGCAGGTCGATCTCGAACGGCGGCGCGACTTTCAACGCGCGCACGGCGGATTCGATCTCGCAGAGCCGAGCCTGATGCTGGGCCAACCGAGCTTTGTCCTCGCTCTGCGCGAGCTCGCGCTCGAGCCCTCCCAGCGCCCGGTGCAATCGGACGATACGACGAACGGCGAGCCAGCGGTAAAGGCGCGACGCAAAGCCGATGACGGGGATGAGCGCCACGACGACGGGGACGACGAAGAACAGGATGCGGTCAAGGAGCGAGGTCAGCCAGAACGACGTGTATCGTTGCCAGAACGTGGGGCCTGAGCGGTAGAAGCTCTGCGCGGTCGCAGAGAGCGGCAGATCGTCGGATTGCTCGGCGGGAAACTCGCCGAGCCGATTGAACGGCCCCGGCGGCGAGTGAACTTCGCGGATCGCTTCCAGCAGCAGATATTGCAAGGCCGGGTGCAGGTCCTTTCGCACCAGCAGGCTATTGCCGGAAGCGAGCAGGTTGACGTCTGCGTCCGGAATGTCGCGCGTGAGATCGACGAGACCTTGCCACAACACCAGGCGCTTGATCCCCGGGACCGTCTTGGCGATGGCCCCGGCCTGCGCGACGTTCATCAAGCGCAGGTCGGGCGCCGCGAGCGCGCGGCGCAATAGGCCCGTGTCGAGCTGGCTCGGAAAGATCGCCACGTCGATTTCGCCCGCGATCAACGCGTCGACGGCGCTGTCATAATCCAGATCGACGAAGCGCGTGGGCGCATCGGCGGCGCCGCCGGCCTCGAGGACCTTAAGGATCAGCGGGCGGACGCTGGTTCCCGCTGTGCCGATGGCAAGGCGCTTGCCGCGCAGCTCGGCCAATTGCGTGAGCGGCTGCGCGCTCTTGTAGAAAACGAATATCGGCGCATCGAACACCCCGCCCAGCGAAGCGAGATAGTCCGCATCGCCGGGACGAGCAAAGCCGAGCGTGGTGAGCGCCGCCTGCACCTTCGAGGCGGGGTCGCGTAGCAGATCCAGGTTTTCCACCGCGCCGGCGGTGTTGCGGATCTCCAACTCGATGCCGTCGCGCGCCAGTATCCGGGCATAGCGCTTGGCGAAGTTGTCATACCCGGACTCTGCTATGCCGGCAGCGATGACAAAGTGACGAGGCGGCAGCGGATCGACCAATCGATAGGCGATGTACAGACCTGCGAGCAGGATGGCGGTCGCGGCGACTACAATGACCGGAAAACTCCGTGGCGTGGGCCACGTCGCTGCGACTGGGCGTCGCCACTTGGGGAATCTCATGTTCTTAGAGCATGATCGTTTGCACTTGAAACACGTTAGCGCCGCGCACTCGGTGCGCTCCCTCTCCCTATTACTCGGGCCTGATGCCCGCCAACTTGATCACTTTGGCCAACTTTTCGGTGTAATCTGAGACAAGCTTCCCGAACGCGGCAGGCGAGCCCGCAAGCACGGAGCCGCCCAACTCGGCGATCCGCGCGTTGATTTTCGGATGAGCGAGACCGACACTGATCTCATTATTGAGCTTGTCGATGATTTCGGCTGGCGTGTTCTTGGGCGCGCCAAGCCCCTGCCAACCGCTTGCTTCATAACCCGGCAGGAAGTCCGCTACCGTCGGAATGTTCGGCAACAAGTCCAAGCGGGTCGCGCTCATCACTGCCAACGGGCGCAGCTTGCCAGCCCTGATGTGTTCGATCGACTCCGGCACAGGACTGAAAATCACCTGCACCTGGCCGCCGAGCAGGTCGGTGATCGCGGGAGCCCCGCCCCGATATGGGACGTGCACCAAGTCCACCCCGGCCATCATCTTGAATAGCTCACCGTAAAGGTGTTGCGGCGTGCCGCTGCCGGCCGACGCCATATTAATCTTGCCCGAATTGGCCCTGGCATAGGCAATGAACTCGGGGACGGTTGTGGCCGGAACCGACGGATGCACCACGATCACGTACGATACCCGCATGATACCGCTGACCGGTGCGATGTCCCGAATAAAATTGAAACCGAGGTTTGTGTAGAGTGTGGCGTTAATCGCATTCGGGGTGCCAACTTGCAGAAGCGTATAGCCATCGGGGGCTGCCTTCACGACCGCTTCGGCGGCGATATTGCCGGCAGCGCCCGGCCGGTTCTCGATTACGAATTGCTGGCCAAGTCGCTCCGACAGCCATTGACCCATGAGGCGTGCGATGACGTCGGTAGTCCCGCCAGCCGGAAAGCCGACGACGATGCGCACCGGCCGCGTCGGATAGGCTTGCGCCCACGCGAAACGCGACACGGCCGGAAGCGCGGCAGCGCCTGCGGCCAGATGCAGAAATTTGCGGCGGGGAAGTTTCATATGGTTCTTCCCTGAAATGCCAAACGCGAGCCGGATTTATTCTCCCTTGATGTTCGCGGCCCGGACCACTTTGCCCCACTTCTCGGTATATTGGACGATGTAATTGCCGAACTCGGCGGGTGAGTTTGCAAGCGGCGCAAAGCCCAAGTCAGCCAGGCGCGCTCTCATCTTCGGATCGGTGAGAGCGGCGTTAATCGCCTTGTTGAGAGTTTCGATGATCTGGGCAGATGTGTTCCTGGGCGCGCCGATGCCTATCCAGCCACTGGCCTCGTAGCCGGACACGAATTCGGCCAAGGCGGGGATATCGGGCAGTACGTCCACGCGCGTCGCCGCGGTTACCGCAAGCGCGCGCAACTTGCCGGTTCGGATGTGCTCGATCACCGCGCCTACCGTAGGAAATCCAACCTGCACCTGTCCGGCGAGCAGGTCGGGTATAAAACTTGCCCGGTACGGCACGTGAACGATGTGCACGCCGGTCACATCTTGAACAGTTCGCCGAAGATGTGGCCTGCGGACCCGGTCCCGGGCGAGGACATGTTGACCTTACCCGGATTGGCCTTGGCGTAGTCAATAAATTCGGGGACGGTTTTTGCCGGGACCGACGGGCTGACCACCATGACGAAGGGGTTGGTGCCAATGCCGGCGACCGGCGCGATGTCGCGAATGAAATTGAAACCGAGGTTCTCGTAAGCCGTCGCGTTGGTCGCATTCGTCTGAGTGACCAGAAGGAGCGAATAGCCATCAGGCGTCGCGCGCACGACCGCGTCTGTTGCGATGTTGCTGCTGGCTCCCGGTCGGTTTTCTACGACAAATTGCTGCCCCAGCGATTCCGACAGCGATTGAGCGATCAGGCGCGCAACGGTGTCGGCCGCGAACCCGGCCGGGAAACCGACAATGATGCGCACCGGCCGTGTGGGGTAAGTTTGCGCCCGCGCGATCCGCGATGCCGCCGG
>Ga0318570_10000186_pt1 | contig 11689 bp, 7 predicted proteins | sample GRESIP088b5f23_FD_203670 | JGI IMG/M metagenome (GOLD analysis project Ga0318570, IMG submission 203670) | Tropical soil microbial communities from Luquillo Experimental Forest, Puerto Rico - GRE.SIPMG.088b5f23 | ecosystem: Environmental > Terrestrial > Soil > Tropical forest > Bulk soil...
CTCCAGAGGTTGCCGTCGTCGTGCGGTTCGTCCTTGTCTCCCTCGACGCTCGCGAACGTGCCGGGATGCGTCTTGACGGAAAACAACAGATAAAGTCCGTAAGTCAGCAGCAACACGCCGGCGATTCCGAGGTTGAGCAGCTCTTCCTGCCGTATCGTACCTTCCGGTGCGAAGTAGCGGCTGAACGCGCTTGGCACAGCGAGGCTGGCCGCCGCCAGCAGCATCATCGAGCTGTATACGCGTGCGGCAGCCGGATTGTATTTCTGGTCCCGGTGGCGGATCCCGCCGAGAAAGAATGCGATGCCCAAAGCCAAAAGTAGGTTTGCGAGGATGCCGCCGATGATCGAAGCGCGAACCATGTCCGGATAACCGGCCTTGAGAGCAACCAGCGCGATGATCAGTTCCGGCGCATTGCCGAAGGTGGCGTTGAGCAAACCGCCCACGGCGTCGCCGGTCCGCGCAGCAATCTGTTCGGTGGACCGCACAATCAATACCGCGATCGGCACGATGGCCAAGGCGGCGGAAAAGAAGATCACCGGGGGCGGCACCTTGCCGGCGTGTTCGAGGATCACGGTGATAGGAACGAAAACGAAGAGCCAGTAGATGGAGGGCTTCATGGGGGCAGATTCGCTTGATCGTTGTTCGTATGAATGCATTCGGTTTCCGACCATGCAGCGCCGGATTGCAGGATATCGAATTGGTCATTTCGGAAACAGCCAGTTCGTCGGGACGGGCAATGAACGCGCCACATCCGACGGTCGTCCACAAGGCGACATCAATGTTGGCCTCCGCGACTGGGATTCTTTGATAGACAGTGATTTGGCCTCGTCCTCCTGGATCGCGTCCACTGGAAGCGGATGACCAATGCCGCAGTCTGGCGGAGTTTGGAGAAAGCGCGTCGCGGGCGCCCTTTTGATGGCGCTGGGAGCGTTCGCTCTGGCTGCACCCATGGCAGCGGGCCGGTGGTCGCTCGCGATCCTCGGGATACCGCTGATCGTGCTGAGCGTGGCGGAGGCATACGCCGCTTTCACCTCGCCGCGACGCGCCGACCCCAGCGCCTATCTGCCGTGTCTGCTTGCGCTGCTTGCCGGAAACTTGCTGCTATTGAGCTCCGCCCTGGTCGTCAGCGGCCTGTTGATTCTGCTCGTCGCAATTCTCCTGATCGACGGTTTCGGCAAGATCCTGGCCGCCTGGCGTAAACCCCAAGCGCCACGCGTTCCGACGATCGTCAATGGGCTCGTCGATTTCGCATGCGCGGCGCTTCTTTGGCATCTCAGTCGCATCATCGGCACAGAGCAGGCGATCGGCATCGTCGTCGGCGCCTATATCGCAGCAGCCGGGTGGCGGATGCTGATGGCGCCGGTCGAAGCTGCAACGCCCGCCGCGGCCGCGGAGGCGCTGAGCGCTCACCCCGACCGCGAGCTCGGCCTCCCTCCCAACGAGACCTTCGCACGCCTGCGCGCCGAAGCCGACGCCGCGTCGCAGACGGTGCGTGCCACCGATCTCATGTGGATGATGACCCTTGCGGTTGTGTTCCTGGCGATCCACGCCGGCCGGATGCCGATATCGGACAGCCTGCTCGGCATCAGTTCTCCCTTCGTTGCGACCGCCGGTGACGTTCTGATGACCGTGGTCTTGGCGACGCTTCTCATCCTTCCGGCGCGCCTCCTGTGGAGACGATTGACAAGGCCGGTCGAGCGTATGGCGTGGTCGCTGAGGCTCGGCGCGAAGGCCAGCGCTGTGCCAATGAATCGCGCGGCTGATTGGCTGATCGGGCGTTGGCTCGAAAGCCGCTTCGGTTTCGCTATGCGCCTGCGCGAAGGACGGACTTCGCTTGCGGCCGCGCTGATCCTTGTCCTGCGACTGGGCCTGCCGGTGACCGCCTTTTTCGTGGCCTTCAACCCGATCTGGGGATTCACTTGGTATTTCAACACGGAAAGCTGGGCGACCGGCGTCTATCAGAAAATGACGCAGCTGCGGGTCGATCCCTGGCGCGTCAAGATGATCGACGCGGTGACGCGCGTCTACGGTGGCGACAGCGATGGTCTCTTTCGTGTCGATCCCGGCGGCCTGCAAGGAGGCGGGGATTTCAGCTTTCTCGTCATCGGCGATCCCGGAGAAGGCGATGCGTCGCAATATTCATTGGTCTCGCGCTATCTGGAGCTGGGGCGCCGCGATGACGTGAAGTTTCTCGTCGTGTCCTCCGACGTCATCTATCCCGCAGGATCGATGCATGATTACGAAGCCAATTTTTATCTTCCCTTCCAGGGCTTCGCCAAGCCGATCTATGCGATCCCGGGCAACCACGACTGGTACGATGCGCTGGAGGGGTTCAACGCAAACTTCCTCGAGCCCAAGGCGGCGCGCGCGGCGATCGAAGCGCGCGTCGAGGCCGATCTCGGACTCACCAGCACCAATGCACGACGCATCGACAGGGTGATGGCGGAGGCGGCGCGTCTGCGTCGGCAGTACGGCGTCGACGTCGGCACCCAGCGGGCGCCGTTCTTCGAATTGCAGAGCGAGGACTTCGCGCTGCTGGCGATCGATACCGGCGTCTTGCGCACGGTCGACGAACGACAATGGGCTTGGATCGAGCGCGCGCTCGGCCGAAGCCGCGGCAAGTTCATCATGGCGATCGTGGGCCATCCGCGCTTCGCGGGCGGCCGTGATCTGCCTCCGATTGCGGAAGGGCACGATGTCTCCGAGTCGTCGGGAAATTTCGCTGCGCTCTACCGCCTTTTGGCGAGTCACAACGTCAGGGTTGCCATGGCCGGGGATACGCATGACTTCGAGTATTACCGGGAGAAAATTGGCGGCAACGGCGCCGCGCGAGTGATGCACCACTTCGTCAATGGTGGCGGCGGGGCCTACCTCAGCATCGGCACGGCGCTGGACTTCCCCAAAGAGCCCGCTGTCAGGGATTGGGCGTTCTATCCGCGCACCGACCGCCTACGCGCCAAGATGGACGCGGAGATGCCGATGTGGAAGCAGCCGTTCTGGTACTGGATCAAGTGGTTCAGCGCCTGGCCGTTCCATGTCGAGGCTTTGTCCGGCCTGTTCGATTTCAACCATGCGCCCTTCTTCCAGAGCTTCATGGAGGTGCGGGTCGAACGATCCAAACGGCGCGTGGTTCTCGTCCTCAACGGCACTCACGGTCCGCTGCAATGGCGCGATCTGCAAACCGGCGGCACGGTGCTTCCGTCAGGCGCATCGCTCGACGATCCGGTCGAATTCATCGTGCAAATGGACCGCGAATAGCTCCAGGTGTGGCTTCCGGGTAACACCAATTTCCCGGCCGGAGGAATAAGCTCGGTTTGACGATCTCGGGCGCAATGATGCGGGACGTTTGTCTGTCAGATCGGCCGCTAACTCATTCAGCCTGCGTGATCGCGGCGCTTCTTCCGCTCGCCCTTGCTGATCGTGCGTCGGCAGACGAGGCAGGCGTGAGCTTCTGGCTGCAAGGTCAATTCGGCAGTTTCGCCGCAGCGCCCTCGAATCCGGGGTGGTCGTTCGAAAGCACGTATTATCATGCAACGGCGGCCGCGAACCCAAGCTTAAGCTTCGTGCGCGGCGGCGGGTTTCAGACCGGCGTGAAGTCGCCCACCGACTTCGTCATGTTGACTCCGACATATGTGTTCGCAACGCCGGTATTGGGCGGGCAGGCGGCCGTAGGGATGACGGCTTTGTACGGACGGAACGCCACCTCCGTCTCGGCAACGCTGACCGGACCGGGGGGAGCCTCGCTGTCAGGAAGCAGCTCCGATACCGTCCTCGGATTCGGAGATTTGTATCCGGCCGCTTCCTTGAAATGGAACCGCGACGTGCACAACCTCATGGTCTACGCGACGACCGGTGTTCCCGTCGGCGTCTATGATCCAACCCGTCTGGCGAGCATGGGACTAGGCCATTGGGCGGCAGACGCAGGCGCCGGCTACACCTATCTGAATGAGCAAGTTGGTTTTGAATGGTCGGCGGTTGTCGGGTTCACTTACAACTTCATCAATCCCTACACCCAATACCGCAGCGGCATCGACGCACATTTGGATTGGGCGATTTCGCCGTATCTCACCGAGAAACTGCACATCGGTGCCGTCGGCTATGTCTACAACCAGGTGACCGGCGATAGCGGCGCGAGTCCCGTGCTCGGCGGGTTCAGGTCGCGCGTTGCCGGCATTGGACCGCAGATCGGGTTTTTCTTTCCAATCGGTGAGCGCGAAGGATACCTCAATCTCAGAGGCTACTCCGAGTTCGATGCAAAGAACCGGCTCGAGGGATGGACCGCATACGTCACGTTCTCCGTCGAGGCAGCGGAACAGAAGTTAGCGCAACCAAGGTTGGCAAGGCCCGCCACGCTGCCACGATGATGCAGGAGCTTTGTGGGCCGCGAGAGCCTTCATCCCCCCAGGGCTATCGCAACGCCGACCAACGCCACACCGACGGCGACCATCAAAAGGCCCGTGGCCCACGGTCGAAACCCGGCGCAACGCCCAAGCGCATATCCGCACACGAACAGCATTCCGATGGCAACAGCATTCGAGAGGCGCAGCGCCAATCGCGTGTCGCCGATCAGAATGAACGGAATGACGATCGGGAACGTCGACAGGAAGCTGAGCAAGCAGATCCCGATCGCGCCGAGCCCGTCGCGCTTCGTCAGTCGCGGACGCTCGGGCTCGGGCAATTGGAGCAGTCTTTGCCGCATCAATTCCAGCTGGTCCGGCGGCAAGACCGACCCCAACACGGGTGGTAACGCGTCCGCGATGATGCGATGCGCATCACCGATATCGGCGGCCGTGCGCACAGCCCGCAACTGCACGGCGTTGCGCCCCCGTTGGTTGAAGCGAGCCATCAGAAACACGCTGGCGTCGATGATTCCCCAGGCCAGGTTACAGCCGAGTGCGGCGAGCAGCATGGTCCGAACTTGGATGTGGTCTGCAGTCACGACGCCGAGGGTCAAGGTGAAGGTAAGCGCCATTATCAGGCCGAACAGGATCTCCGAGATCCTGTCCATCGGTTCGAGGATTCGATCGGATGGTTTGGCTGAAAACGGCGCCAGCGGATCGACTGCCGTTTGGATTGGCTCGTTTTCCATCGCTGTCACAGACGCCGATGCGGCTCGGCCCTATCCATCTCGCCGCCGAGACTATCGCGGGTGGCGGCTCTGTCGAGGCCCTCGACGTTTTTCGAAGTGCTACCCCGGAGAGTGAGGCCGCGATTGATCTAGACTTGAGAGATCGCCGATGAGATCGCGATGCCGCTCGATCGACTGATCAACATCCTCGTGACGGTCACGCTCATCGAAATGATGGTGCTGATCGGGTTGCGGGTGACGTTTGCCGAAATCGCCAATACCGCCAGGAGCTGGCCATTGGTCGCGCGGGCTGTGGCGGCGAACTACCTGCTCGTTCCAGTCCTGGCCATCGTTCTCCTCATCCTGTTCGCTGCTAGTCCGATGGTCGCCGTCGGCTTTCTTGTTCTTGCGGTCTGCCCCGGGGCGCCTTACGGACCGCCATTTGCAGGAATAGCGCGCGCCAACGTGCCCGAAGCCGTCGGCTTGATGGTGGTCCTGGCGGGATCCTCGGCGGTCGTTTCGCCGCTGCTTCTGCAGGTCCTGCTGCCGTTGGTGGCGGGCGGCGAGGCGGCCCGCATCGATCCGTTCAGAATGATGAGCGCCTTGCTGATCACGCAGTTGCTGCCGTTGCTGCTCGGGCTCCTGGTGAGACACCGGCGTCCGCAGCTTGCGGAGAGACTGCTCGGCCCGTTCGAACTCGCCAGCAAGCTCCTGAACCTGAGTGCCGCGGGGCTGATTCTGGCCACCCAGTTCCAGATGCTCGCGCAGATCCGGACGCGTGGCTTCGTCGGCATGTTGATCCTGCTGGTCGGCAGCCTCGTCATCGGTTGGCTCGCCGGCGGACCGGGAACCGCTAACCGCAGGACGATGGCGCTGACCACCTCGCTTCGAAACGTCGGGGTTGGTCTGGTCATCGTCACCGGAAATTTCGCCGGCACGCCGGCCGTATCCGCCGCGTTGTCCTACGGAATCGTCGAGGTGCTGCTATCCCTGCTGGTGGCGTTGTGGTGGCGCCGCTCGGCGCAATGACGAGACCCGCTGCCCGCGACCGGATAATCGAGAATTCTCGGCTCGACGCCTAAGACTGGCCATCGCACCGCGGACCGACCGGGGTTTGGTCTCGCCCGACGCTTTTCCTGTATGATTGTGCCAAATCTCCTAGCGCGACGATGAAACCGGAAAGCGGGCCAACTTGGTTTCGGCATATACCAGCAGCTCGCTGGCTGGCGGACTATCGAGTTGAATGGTTGGCCAGCGATGCGATCGCCGGGGCCACGCTGGCGGCCTACGCGATTCCAGTTTCTCTGGCCTATGCCGGACTTGCGGGGCTGCCCCCGCAGGCGGGCATCTACGGCTATTTGCTGGGTGGGCTCGGCTACGCCTTGCTTGGCTCCTCGCGCCAACTGGCGATCGGACCGACCTCCGCGATTTCCTTGATGATCGCGGGTACCGTCGCGACGATGGCTGACGGAGATGCGCAGCGCTACGCCGAGATCGCCAGCCTCGCGGCCGGCATGGTGGCCCTGCTTTGCCTGATCGCGTGGCTGCTGCGGCTGAGCATGCTGGTGCGGCTCATCAGCGACAGCATCCTGGTGGGGTTCAAGGCGGGCGCCGGATTGACGATCGCAATGACCCAGATGCCGAGCCTGCTCGGCGTTACGGGCGGCGGACACAACTTCTTTGAACGCGCGGCGCTATTGGCGGGTCAACTGGGCGAGATCAACTACCTTGTGTTCGCGCTCGGCGTCGTCGCGATCCTGCTACTCGTGCTTGGCGAGCGTGCTTTTCCGGCGCGGCCGGTGGGGCTTGCGGTCGTTGCGCTATCGATCGTGGTGGCGTCGGCGTTCGCCCTCCCCGATATCGGGGTGCCCGCCACGGGAGAGGTGCCGGCGGGTCTGCCATCCCTTGAGCTCCCCGGGCTGCGCCTGCACGACGTCGAGGGGATCGTTCCGCTGGCTGCTGGATGTCTGCTGCTCGCCTACATCGAAGGTGTTTCCGCGGCACGCACGTTTGCGGCGAAGCATGGCTATAGCCTCGATCCACGGCAGGAATTCCTCGGAATTGGCGCGGCCAACCTCGCGGCGGCATTGGGCCATGGCTATCCCGTGGCGGGGGGCTTGTCGCAGTCCGCGGTCAACGACAAGGCAGGCGCCCGCACTCCGCTCGCGCTGATTTTTGCCTCCTGTACCCTCGCGCTGTGCCTCCTCTTTCTCACGGGCCTGCTGGCAAATCTGCCGAAGGCGGTGCTTGCCGCCGTCGTGCTGACCGCAGTGTACGGATTGATCGATTTTCCGGCGATGCTTCGCATGTGGCGCATCAGCCGGATGGATTTCTACGCGGCGGCGATCGCGCTTGGCGCCGTGCTGCTTCTCGGGATCCTGCAGGGAATACTGCTCGCCGCGTTGGCCTCCGTCCTGATGCTGTTGGCGCGCGCGTCCAGCCCTCAGGTCGCATTCCTGGGTCGCATACCCGGAACGATGAGCTATTCCGATCTCGCCCGCCATCCCGAGAATGAACCGCTGCCCCATGTGATCGCGTTCCGCCCGGAAGCCTCGTTGCTCTATGTCAATGCCGACTCCGTCCTCGAATCCGTATCGGCGCGTCTTGAAGCGGAGGCCGCGCGCGACATCCGCCAGGTCGTCTGCGACCTCTCGGCGTCACCCCAGATCGATCTCGCGGGCGCGCACATGCTGCACCAGCTGCACCTCGACCTTGCGCGCCGCGGCATAGCACTGCGTATCCTCGGCGCGCATGGGCAAGTACGCGACCTGCTGCGAGCTGAAGGCATCGGCGAAAAGGTCGGCGGACTCGATCGGTTCGTGACCCTGCACGACCTGCTCGGCGGCGTCGGCAGATGAGCTCATCGTTTTGCGAAGCGCTTGAGCGACCTAGATGTCGTGTATTGGCGCTCAGTAACAGATATTTGCACCTCATGAGCTGATCGCCGCTTTTGGAGCAAAGCCGATATGTCGGGCGCATGACAAGCGGGTCGATCCGACGCGATCGACCCGGACATGCTCCATTTCGCGCTGCACTTACCACCGGTAGCGGATCGTGCCGGTCCCGGCGTAGGTGGAGGAGTGCGAGGAAAACTCGCCGTCGAACTTGGCGAGCAAGGTGACGCCATTGGCGAGGCGAAGCTCGGTGCCGGCGGAGGTCAGTGCAGAGTTCTTAGCAGGGGTGGCGCCGTCGACGATGAAGCTCGCCCCCGGCAGCGCCTGAAACGCCGGCGTGAGCATGGGATCGCTCACCCGGTCGTGCGCCCAGGCAACGCGCCCGCGCAGCGCCAGCACGGCGTTGGAGTAGACCGCCAGAACTCGGTCGAAGCGCGCGCCCAGCTCGCTCCTGGTGTCGGTCGCGTCGCGGGAGGCGAAAGCAAGCCCAAAGCCGTTGGCGATGGTGTCGGTCTCGGTGTAGCCGGGCGTGTGGAAGCTCTGCCCCTGGATCGCGGCGTAGGGCGTGATGCCGCCGTAGATGGTGGCGAAGCGGTAGCCGCCCTCGAGCCGCCCGCCGTAGCTCTGCGCGTTGAAGTTGGCGGTGAGGTGGTCGCCGACGGCGAAGCGGTCGGTCGACATCCAATGATTGGCGAAGGCGAAGGCCGCGGCGAGATAGGCCGGGCCGGAGCGGGTCGCGCCGTAGACGCCGGCCTGGAGGGCATCGCTCTTGCCGCCGCCCAGCCCCTGCGAGAGGCTCCAATCGGTGCCGCCGCCGGCCAACGCGAAGCCCGCCACGGTGTCGGGCGTCAGACGATAATCGAGGCCCGCGGCGAAGCCGACCGCGCGCGCGGAGAGGTCATGGCTGCCGGTGATGGCGAGATCACCAGTGGTGCGGTTGCTGCCGCCATAAGCGCCACCCCACGCGGTCCAGCGCGGCTCATAGACTGGCGCCGGCGCCGCCGGCGCCTTGAACACCGAGGCATAGGCGCGCGCGATGTCCGGCGGCATGGTTTCGCGCTCGGGCGCAAAGCCGAGCGCGGGGTGATCGGCGCCGCCGACCCCGCTGCGGCCATCGACGAAGGGATCGAGCATCAGGTTGAGAAACTGGTCGGTGAGCTGGAAGCCGACTTTCTGCGCGCCGGTGGCGGCTTCGCCGGAGAGCTGATCGAGCGCCCTGGTGAGATTGCTGCCGGTGAGGCCATAGAGGGCCACGAATGCCGGGGGCAGCGCGCCGCCGTTGTCGAAGAAGTTGTCGATCGCACGGCCGACGTTGAGCTGGTTGGTGGTGAAGTTCGGCAGCGGCGGGGCAGACGCTTGCGTAGACGGCTGGTCGGGCAACACGAGCAGTCCCGGCACGGACGGAAGTGTCGACAGCCTAAAGGGACTTGTCGGCGTCGACAGCGGCGGCGTCGGTCCGGGAACAAGGTGCCCTGTGAGGGTGAGCACTACGGTATTGCCGGTATAGCTCAAGCTCGGCTGAAAACCCGCTGGCAATCCGCGAGTGGCGCCAGCCTCGAAGGTGCCGGTCACCCCGCCTGCGGCTGTCAAAATCGTGTAGCTGCGCGAGACATAGCTCCCCGGCAAGAAGATGGCCCCCACGGTGCCGGCAAGCGAGGCGGTGCCGCTCACATTGGTGGTCGAGGCCGTCGTGGGATTGACCTGCACGACGTAGAACGCGCCGGACTGGAGCGCGAGATTGCCGGCGACGGTCATCGTGCCGGGCGAGTTGCCGGGAGCGAGGAAGCCGCCGGCGTTGACGACGGTCGAGCCCACGGTGCCGCTGCCAAGGAGTGCGGCGCCGCTGTTCACTGTGACCGGCGAATTGGCGATTGAGCCGATCACGATCAGGGCGCCAGCGTTCACCGTGGTGGCGCCGAAATAGCTGCCGTTGTTGGTGAGGACGGTCGTGCCCGAGACCGTGACGCCGTTGTTGAGCGTGCCGAAATTGGTGATCGTGTTCTGGGTGCCGGTGACGTTCACAGCCTGGTTGATGACGCCCCCTTGCCCGTTGGTGATCGAATTGATGCCGTCTCCCGAGACCGTGACTCCGTTGTTGAGCGTGCCGAAATTGGTGATCGTGTTCTGGGTGCCGGTGACGCTGAAGGTCTGGTTGATGGTGGCGCCGCTCTGATTCGTGATGGTGTTCACGCCGTTTCCGACCGTGAGCCCGTTGTTGAGCGTGCCGGCGTTGTCGATCGTGTTCTGGCTGCCCGCGACGCTGAATGTCTGATTGATGAATGCTCCGGCCTGGTTCGTAATATTGTTGATGCCGGCGCCGCTGATGACCAGCCCCTGGTTGAAGGCGCCGCCGTTGACGATCGTGTTCTGCGAATTGCCGCTGATCGAGACCGGGCCGTTGATGTTGCGGTTGGTGGCGGTGTTGATGCTGTTGCTGCCGTTGCCGGTGATCGTGATCCCACCGTTGAAGTTGCCGCTACTCGTGATGATGATCGCGCCGTCGCCGGAGCCGACGAAATTTCCGTTGATCGAACCGTTTCCGGTGTTGTTGAACGTTTGGCTGGACCCGGCCACGGTGTTGAATTGAACGGCGATACCGAGATTGCTCGTGATCGTTCACGTATTGGTGAGAATACTGTTGCCGGCGCCGTTGATGACGACGCCCGGACCGGTGGTCCCAGTGATCTGCCCGCCGTTGTCGATAGTCAGCGGGCCGGTGCTGTTGATGCCGGTCGTCCCCTGGATGATGGCGCCCGAGTTGTTGTTGATCTGCCCGCCGGAGTTCAGCACGACGGCGTCGCTGCTCACGTTCAACTGCGCACCGGAGAGCATGTTGATCGTGACGTTCGTGCTGCCCGGCGTTGAGACGATCGCGGTCGTCACCGGACTTGGGGGGTTAGTGTCGCAGGTGACGGTCTGCCCCGTCGTCGGGGTCACAGTCGGCGTGCAGGCGGCGCGCACGGGCTCGACCGACCAGCAGAGCCAGGCCGTGGCAAGCGCCAAAATCGACGCCGTGGAGCACAAGCTCGCGCGCACATACGGCGGCGCGCTCTCGACTTGTCGAGGCACCAAACGATCCGACGAGGACGCGGACCGCATCATCGATCTCTCCCGTCCAGGGATACGCGAGGCCAAAGGTTCGCGATTCGAGACGACGCATCGCAGTGCGGCTCAACCTACCATTGCGATAGCGATGCAGATGCGCTGTAGAGGCCGGGCAGTCGGTTTATCCTTGACCGTTGCCGAAAGGGCACGACAGTACTTAGGCACCTTAAAAATCATAACTCGCAGTAATAGCACGAAGCAGCGGTGACACATGCCTTGAGGCAATGTCCGCTTTCGGGGAGCTTCGGACGTTTACGACAAGTAGCCTCGGGCGCATGGGTCGCGCATGACCCAAAGCGGACATCGGAGGCGTACCGCCGTTCGGCGAGGGAAGACAGTTTCCAGGTCGGACCAGAAGGCTCGCTGCCTACCACGTATATCGCACGGTACCGGTGCCGGCGTAGGTGGAGGAGTGCGAGGCGAATTCGCCGTCGAACTTGGCGAGCAGCGTGACGCCGTTGGCGAGCCGAAGCTCGGCGCCGGCGGAGGTCAATGCAGAGTTCTTAGCAGGGGTGGCGCCGTTGACGATGAAGCTCGCCCCCGGCAGCGCCTGAAACGCCGGCGTGAGCATGGGATCGCTCACCCGGTCGTGCGCCCAGGCAACGCGCCCGCGCAGCGCCAG
>Ga0318570_10000205_pt1 | contig 11408 bp, 10 predicted proteins | sample GRESIP088b5f23_FD_203670 | JGI IMG/M metagenome (GOLD analysis project Ga0318570, IMG submission 203670) | Tropical soil microbial communities from Luquillo Experimental Forest, Puerto Rico - GRE.SIPMG.088b5f23 | ecosystem: Environmental > Terrestrial > Soil > Tropical forest > Bulk soil...
TTCTTGACGCGTGCGCGAAGGCGCTGGAGAAGTAGGCCGTCAACCACTCAGTCGGTGCATCAATTGGCCTGCGGCGTACCGGCCGCTGACCACTGCGCCGGTCACGGTGGCCGGATTGTTGGCGCCGACGGCCTCACCCGCCAGGTACAGCCGGCCGATCGGCTCCTGCAGCCGGCGCCGATCGTCCAGACCGGATCCGGGTGCGTGGAATGAGTACGAGCCGCGCGCGTAGGGGTCGACGGTCCAGTTCGAGGTTCGCACCTCGACCGGGGACACGTCGCCGAACAGTTGTCGGGCGATGGGCAGCGCGCTGGTCATCAGATCCTTGGGAGAGGACGACTCCACCGACCGGCCTTGCTCACCTGCGTTGAATGCCAACACGATTGGGCCCGCGGCGCTCGGTAAGGTGAACCACTGCGCCCACAGACCCGGCCCGGTGCCGAGGAATTGGTAAAAAGCGTTCTCTACGTCCCAGGTTCGCCGGTTGAAGCGGAAGTAGCTCTTGGACAACACGCCGAATCCCAGCGCATTCACAGCATGGGTGTGTCCGTCGGGCAGCGGAGGGTCGAAGGTGATGGCACCGGATTTCAGCACGCCGAGGGGCACGGTGACGATTGCGGCGGATCCCGCGAACGAGCGGTTTCCGGCCTGCACAACGACGGAGTTGTCACGTTGCGCGATCGCGGTTACCGGCGTGTTCAGCACGATCTCAAGCCCATTGGCGACGAGCCGCGGCAAGGCGTCGTAGCCGTTCGCGACGACGTCCTGGTCGCCGGCGGCGTATTCCCCGTCGTCAAAGGTCGTGGCGGACAGCTGATTCGCGTCGGCGGCGTATTCGTTGGCGATCTCGGTGGTGAGATAAAACGCCAACTGGGCACGGTCGGAAGCGGATAGCTCTTCGTCGGTCGCCGCGGCGTCGACGGCCGCGCCGAGGCTCCCGCTGTCGACCTGGTCACGAGCCCGTTCCACGAACTTGCGCCAGGTTCCCGGGTTGTAGTCCAGCGGCTGAAGTTGGGGATCGACCGCAAGCTTCGCCCACCCGTAATAGTCGGTCGGAATGAGCTGTGCCTGCGCCTTCCGCGCCAGCTCCATCAGCGGATTGTCCAGCGTGCCGCTTATCCAGGACGCACCCATCTCAAGCGGCACGCCCCAGTCGCGGCTGGTGTACACCCGGCCGCCGATGCGGTCGCGGGCTTCGATGACGCGCACCGGCCACCCGGCGTCGGCCAGGCTCCGCGCGGCGGACAGGCCGGCCATCCCGGCGCCGACGACGAGCACCGACTTGGCGTCCGGAGGCGGCCGGTGGGGCGACCCGCAGGCGGCCGCCAGCCCGCCGCCGACCACGCACGTCGTCGCCGCGAAAAACTCCCGACGGGACATCGGGGACACGGCTGTCAGCCTCTCATATCGCGTCCTGCGCGGCCCGGGCTTCGACTCCGAGTTGTTGCACAATCGTGCTGAAATTCGCGGGCGCGTGTTGGGCGAATCTCGCCCGTTCGTCATTGATTGCGGGTTAAACTCGCGTGCATCCGGAGTGCGGCGACGTGGTCGTGTTCGAGGGGGAGTGGCGATGAGTGCTGCAACATTGACTCGCATTACCGAGCAGATCCCCGACGTTCTACCGCCAAGCCGCACCCTGACCGTTCGCGCGGCCGACGGAACACCTTTGCACACGGAGGTGTACGGGCCACCCCGCGGCTATCCGATTGTGCTGACCCACGGCATCACCTGCGCGATCCGCGCGTGGGCGCACCAGATCGCGGACCTGGCCACGGATTACCGAGTGATCGCGTTCGACCATCGGGGCCATGGGCGAAGCGGCGTCCCGCGGCGCGGCGGCTACAGTCTCGAACATCTTGCGGCCGATCTTGATTCGGTTCTCGAGGCGACATTGGCACCGCGCGAGCGGGCGGTGCTCGCCGGGCACTCGATGGGCGGCATCACCATCGCCGCGTGGTCGGCGCACTGCCGCGACAAGGTCCGCCGGCGAGCTGACGCCGTGGCGCTGATCAACACCACCACTGGGGATTTGGTGCGCGAGGTGAAGCTGTTCTCGGTGCCGCGCGAGTTGTCGCCCGCGCGCATGTTGGCCGCGCGCGGCCTGATCAACGCGTTCGGCGGGTTTCCGCTCCCGGCCGCCGTCCGGATCCCGAGCCGCTATCTGGTGGCGATGCTGGCGGTCGGAAGGGACGCCGACCCGAGCGCGGCACGGGTCGTGTACGAGCTGTTCGCACAGACATCACCCGCTGCGCGCGGGGGTTGCGCGAAGATGCTCGTCGATGCGCTGGGGTCGCGGTATCTGGAGCTGGATGGCCTGACCGTGCCGACCCTGGTCATCGGCAGCGAACGCGATCGGCTGACTCCGATCAGCCAGGCCCGCAGGATCGCGCACACCGCGCCCAACGTCGTCGGTCTGGTCGAGCTGCCCGGTGGCCACTGCTCGATGCTGGAACAGCCGCGCGAGGTAAACCGGCACCTGCGGGCACTCGTCCAATCGGTGACCCACGACGTGCGGGTGCGCCGGATCAGCTCATAGCAAGGCGGCGATCTCGGCGGCCGCCCGCTGACCGGACCTGACGGCGCCGTCGAGAAATCCGGTCCATTCGTCGGCGGTCTCGGTGCCGGCCCAGTGAATCGGCCCGACCGGCTCGCGCAACCACGGGCCGAATCGTGTCCACGAGCCCGGTGGTACCGCCGCGGTCGGACCGCCGGGCGCGAAATCCTCTGCGCCCCAACGCTGGTCGACATAGTCAAGAGGTTTGAGCGCTTCGTCGCCGAATAGCGACGCGAAGCAGCGCAACGTGTCGCGGCGGCGCTGCTCGGTGGGAAGCGAGTCGAACGCGCGGGCGTCGACGAAGCCCATCAGGATGCCGGGGCCGTCGGCGTGCGGGCTGACATCGAAAGTAATGAACACCGGGCCCTTGTCGGACAGCGCCTGCCCGGAGAACCCGGCGGCCCGCCAGAACGGCGTCTCGTAGGCCGCGTAGGCCTTGCTCAGCCGGCCCTGCGGCCAATGCTTGGCGAGCTGCTCGTACTCGGCGGGCAGCGGGGGAGAGAACTCGATCGAAGCGCGATGGGCCGGCGGGATCGCGACGATGACGAAGCCGGCCTCGGCATGGCCGACGGCGCTTGTGACCGTGACCCCGGCCCCGTGCCGCTCGATGCGGCGGACCGGCGCGTTGAGCAGCACACGTGAACCCAGTTCGGCGGCCGCCGCCTCGGCGATCTGCTGAGTGCCGCCCGGGAAGCGGTCCTGCTGGGCGCCGTTCTCGACGTCGAGCAGCCGGTCCAGGCCGCCGGCGGCGTGTGTGTAGCGGGCGGCGTGCAGCATCGACACGTCGTTGGGCTCGCACCCCCAGGTCACCCGGGCCACGATGGCCAGCAGGTCGCGCGACGAGGCGCTGGCGCGCACCGAGCGCAACCAGTCGCCGAGGGACATGCCGTCCAGCTCGCGCGCGCGGCGCGCGTCCCAGGGGGCCCCCAGCGGGATGCCGCGGGCGATCCTGTCGAATTGCCAACGCAACCGGCCGATGTCGAGCAGTCCGGTCAGCGACAGCTTGGGGATGGTGCCTTGGTAGGAACGCACCCACCCACGCCAGTGGATGACGTTCTTGCCGACGTGGTGGGTCGGCGTGGTCGGGATCTGAAGCTCGGCCGCCAGCGCCAGAACGGCGTCTTGGGTGGGACCGACGAAAGTGCCGCCCAGATCGGCGGGCAACCCCGCGACGCTGCCGGTGAAAGAGCGGCCGCCAACCCGGTCACGGCCCTCGAAAACCAGCACGTCATGGCCTTGTCGCGTCAGCTCGCGCGCGGCGGCCAGCCCGGCAAAGCCGGCTCCGACCACGACAACGTCGACCATCCGCGGCGGCTTTGGCACGCGCTCTAGTCAACCGTATTTTGAGGATTTCGTAGGGAAAACTTCGATTGCCCGTTTCTTTAGCGTGGTTGCACGGGCTCACCGCTAGGTGCCCAACGTCGACTTGTTGCGGGCGATGGGCTCGAAATGACCCAACAAGTCGACATTCGAGGAGTCAGGGCGCGACGGTTAACCAGTCCGCGAAGCCGGACGGGTCGTGGCGGCCCAGCGCGCCATGCTCGTAGAGGCCCCAGCCCTCGACCGGTTCGCCGTCGCCGTCCCGGCACACCGCGCGGCCGACGTGGTCGATCACGCCGAAGCCGGACCGCGCGATGATCGCCGGGTCGGTCATGTCGTAAGTCAGCCGTTCGACGAACTTTTCGCCCTTCCACATGCCGTGCAGCCAGTCCGAATCGCCGCCGTAGCCGCCGCCGACGTGGATGGGGACCGGCAGCTTCGACTCCAGGTCGAAGTGAACCGGGGTGCCATCGAGGGTGGTCGCCTCGATGGTGGCGCCGGTCGGGATTCGGGTGCCGGAACGGTAGTGGATCTTGACCCGCGGCCAGCCCAGCTGCTCGACGCGGCCGTCACGCCAAATACGGGTGCAGTCGTTGAGCGAACGAAAACCGTTGGGCTGCTCCTGGATGATCAGCACGACGGCGAAGTCGTCGAACGCCATCGGCACGTACAGCCACCACATGCCCTCGAATGGCGGGTCGCCGGGCCGGCCCGCGGGCTCGGGTTCGCCGATTGGGCGGATGCCCCAGGACCGGTCGCGGCTGCCGAGCCAGGTCGCGGGGTCGACGGCGATCTCCTCCCCGTCGACGGCGATGCGCCCACTCCAGGTTCCGAGCTGCGCGAACCGTTGGGCGTCCAGCGTCACCCGGTTGCCGGACCGCAGGATATGCGGCTGTTCCTGGACGACGTCGAACAGGCCCTCCCAGGTGAGATCGGCTGCGATGCCCTCGGTTTCGTCGAGGATCAGCCGCAGCTTGCGCAGCGGTTCGCTGACTTCGATCCGGTAGCCGTTGACGTTCTGATTGAGCCGGTCCTGGTCGATGGCGTCGGACAGGTGCACCGCGGTCTGGGTATCCCCGCGCCTGATGAGCACGAACGCGTCCTTCACCCCCAGATTGGGGTAATAGCCGATGCCGCTGATTAGGAAGATGTCGCCGGTGCGGTCGTGGGCGTTGAAGTAGGAGCGGTCGTAGAAGTTGCGGTCCGAGGAACCCGGCCACGCGATCGGTTGGGGAACCTGGTGTACCGGGAACTCGTCGAGGGGTCCGAGCATTAACTTTCCTCTCCGATAAGGCGTTTCATCAATCCGGCGTGGTAGAACAGCGATTCGACATCGTCGGGCTTCTCGGTTTCTCCGAAGTGCACCCGGCGGGCGCCGGTGCGCATGAACACGCAGGCCCACATCACCCCGGAGTAGGCGTAAAACCAGTGCAGGTCGCCCACTTCGACACCGGTGAGTCGTTGGTAGGTGGCGCGGACGTCGTCCTCGCGCATCACGTCGGGCAGGCCCGGCAGCGTCGCGAGACCGGCGAGCTCTTGAAAAACCATGTGCGCGTAGATCATCCATGCTACGTCGAGCTCCCGCGGCCCCAGCGTCACCATTTCCCAGTCCAGCACCGCCACCGGCCGAAAGTCCCGGTACAACACGTTGCCAACCCGCGCGTCGCCCCACAGCAGCACGGGCTCACGTGCGGCCACTTCTTCCGGCCAGTTGTCCTCCAGCCATGCGAAAGTCCGCTCCAGCAGCGGTGATCGGCCGATGTCGGGCACCGCGAAGTCGTACCACGACCGGACCCAGTTGAAGTGCCTGCGCAGCGCGGTGTCGCCGTCGCGGCCTTCGGACAGGAAGGCGAACGTCTTCTCCGCGTTGGGGATTGAGTGCAGCGTGGCCAGAACTCCTACGGTGGCGTCCTGCAGTTCGCGCTGACGTTCGGCGGGGGCGTCGGCGAACCAGTTGCCGCCAAATGTGTAGGGCATGACGTCGGGCGGGACCACTCCGTCCACGTGGTCCATCAGAAAGAAGGGTGTTCCGAGGACGTCGCCGGTGGTCTCGAGCCAGCGCACGCGCGGGACGGGGACGTCGGTCAGCTCGCCGACCATCCGTATCACTTCGAATTGGTGGTCGAGTCGGTACGTGGGGAAGACCTGGACGTCCTCGGCGGTCGGTGCCACCCGGGCCACCAGCTTTTCCTCGATCTCTTTCGGGATCGGCTTCCCGTCCTGCTGCCAGCGGGCGGTCAGGATGATGGTTTCCGACGACATGCCCGTCGAGTCCACGCCACTCTCGACGGTGACCTGCGGTATTGCCCCGTCCGGGAGGACCGTTGACAGCCATTGCGACATCACAGCGGGCAGCGTGCTGACGTCGCGGCTGGAGCGCCGAAGTCGCTCGACTTTGTCGAGAACGGGTTCAGTGGCCACAGGTGCCCCCTTCGTCGAGGCAATTACGATACGGTAGGTAGCGTTATGAAAGCAGAACCATCCGCCCTTGACAAGCCGCCGGGCGCCGGGCGCCCCCGGGACCCGCGCATCGACTCGGCGATTCTGTCGGCGACCGCGGAACTTCTTGTGGAAATCGGTTATTCGAACCTCAGCCTGGCTGCGGTCGCCGAGCGCGCCGGAACCACGAAATCTGCGCTGTACCGCCGGTGGTCGAGCAAGGCCGAACTGGTGCACGAGGCGGCGTTCCCGACGGCGCCCACCGCGCTGGAGGCTCCGGCCGGCGACATCGCCGCCGATGTACGGATGATGATCGAGGCCACCCGCGACGTGTTCACCACCCCGGTGGTGCGCGCCGCATTGCCCGGCCTGGTGGCCGACATGACGGCCGATCCCGCCCTCAACGCCCGGGTAATGTCGCGCTTCGCCGACGTGTTCGCGGCGGTGCGGGTGCGGCTGCGCGAGGCCATCGACCGGGGTGAGGCGCACCCCGATGTGGACCCGGACCGGTTGATCGAGTTGATGGGAGGGGCGACGATGCTGCGGATGTTGCTGCGCCCGGACGAGAAGCTGGATGACAGCTGGGTGGAGCAAACCACCGCCATCGTCGTGCACGGGGTGACGGGATGACGCGGCGATTGGCGGGACGGGCCGCGCTCGTCACCGGCGGCAGCCGCGGCTTGGGCCGGGCGATCGCGCTGGCCCTCGCGGCCGAGGGTGCGGCGGTGGCCGTCGTCGGGCGTACCGAACAGGTATGGGACGACCGGTTGCCCGGAACCATTGGCGCGACGGTCGCCGAGATCGAGGCGGCGGGCGGGCGCGCCGTGGCGATCCGGGCCGACCTGACCGACCGCGACGATATCGCCCGATTGGTGGGCGAGGCGCGAGATGCGCTGGGCCCCATCACGCTTCTGGTGAACAACGCGGCCTTCACCGCGCCCGGCCGCCCGCCGGTGCCCGGCGCCGAGCCGCGCGCCAAGCCGGCCAAGACCGCCCCGGGCGGTGGCAAACCCGGCTGGCCGGGCTTCGTCAGCACGCCGTTGCACGCGTTTCGCCGGCACTTCGACATCGCGGTGTTCGCGTCGTACGAGCTGATGCAAATGGTCTGCCCCGACATGATCGACGCGGGTGGCGGCTCGATCATCAACATCACCTCGGTCGCATCCCGGATGCCCGGCGACGGGCCCTATCCGGACCGCAGCGGCGGAGTGCTGCCCGGTTACGGCGGATCCAAGGCGGCGCTCGAACATCTCACCCAGTGCGCGGCGTTCGATCTTGCCGACCACAACATCGCAGTGAACGCTCTATCGCCGTCGAAACCGATCCTTACGCCGGGCCTGGCTTACTATGCGCGAGAATTCGTGGAAACCGCTCCGGCGGATGAATTCGCGCAGGCGGCAGTGGAATTGGCGTTGGTCGACCCGGGCGTGGTCACCGGGCGCACGATCGGTCATCTGCAGGTGCTCGACGGAAGTTTCCGGCCGTTCACCCTGGGCTAAGCCGGCTTGGTCGCGGTAACGGCGTTGATAATCAGGGCGTAGACGCTATGCCATTGCGGGGAAATGAATCCCGCGCGCAGGACAAGATTGGTGGCGCGCCCCTTGGTGCGGGCCTTGCCCCGACGGCCGGTGGCCAAGGTTGGCAGCAGCCACGACGAGAATTGGTCGACGAGCACCAAGTGACCGCCGGGGCGCAACACCCGGGCACATTCGACCAGTCCGGCTTGCTGATCGGGCCAGTGATCGAATGATGTCGTGCTGACGATGAGGTCGAAAGTGCCGTCGGGGTAGCCGAGCTTTTCGGCCACCCCGACAGCGAAGCTCAACCGATCGTCCCGGGTGCAAGCGCTTGCAGTCGAGATCATTTGGGGCGCGGCGTCGATACCGCAAAGCCGCTGGGCGTCCGGGTAACGGCTGGCCAGGGTGCGTAGCAGATAACCTGTCCCGCAACCCACGTCGAGTACCCGGCCGGGAGACGGGACGGTCATCGCGGCGAGAGTTGCCGTGCGATCGGCAATCTCATGGTGCAGCCGGCCACGCCAACCGCGGTCATATTCGGGTGCTCGATCGTTGTACGCGGCCAGGTCACGGTAGGGCGGCACACATCGAGTCTCCCATGGTCGGGGCAGCCGTGATTGGGGAAGCAACTCGGCTTCCCCAATCACAGCTTGGGAGTGAAGGTCGGGTTAGTGTCCCGGTGCGCCTGGGGCACCCGGGGTGCTCACTGACCCGGGTGTGCCTTGAACGCCCGGTGTGTTGACAGAGCCCGGTCCGGTTTGAACGCCCGGCGTGTTGACAGGGCCCGGTGCGCCTTCAACACCTGGTGTATTGACTGAGCCCGGTCCGGTTTGAACGCCCGGTGTGGTCACGGAGCCCGGTCCCGTTTGAACGCTCGGTGTGTTGACTGAGCCCGGTGCGCCTTCAACACCTGGTGTGGTCACGGAGCCTGGTCCGGTTTGAATGGCCGGTGTGTTGACTGAGCCCGGCGAGCCTTCAACACCTGGTGTGGTCACGGAGCCCGGTCCGGTTTGAATGCCCGGTGTGTTGACTGAGCCCGGTGCGCCTTGAACGCCGGGTGTACCCACTGAGTCCGGTGCGCCGGGAACGCCCGGTGCGCTAGGGGCTCCTGGTGAGCCAGGGATTCCTGGTGCACCCGGAACTGGTGGTGCTTCAGGGGCGCCTGGGGCACTCGGTGTACCTGGAACGCTTGGTGCGCCCTCTACGCCCGGTGCGCCAAATGGGCCTGGTTGGCCCACTGGCTCCATCACGGCTGGTGCGCTTGGTGCACCAGGCGCACCAGGTGGCCCAGGCGGCGCAGGTGGCGGTGGATCGGCAGGGATGAAGCTCGGTCCGAGCCCATTTGCCGCGGTCGCATCGTTGGATGCAGCAGCCGGGGCGATCCCTGCGGCGCCGATTGCTCCGCTAACTGCCAGCACAGCAACACCGGCACCGATCGCCGCTAAGGGGTGGCGCCGTGCACTCTTTTGGGGACTTTTGTCCATATTGGATTCTCCAAATGTTTGAGTGATTTGGACCCCGGTGGGCTACCCGGCGGATTCGCAGTGGAAACCTCCGCAAGGACAACCGATCAAATGCGGCGTCCCAACGGTCACCCGTCTCTCCTGCTCAACCCTCGTTTTCATCGGGTGGGTCGGGATCTCCGCGCAGCAGTTCTTCGGGGTGGTGGGCGTGGTTGATTTGGGGCGGGCCGTTGCCGTCTGTCCAGCCGAGTCGCCCGTTGTCGGTGACCACGGTGTGCCATTCGCCCCGGCTCGCCCCGCCGTGGTCGCAACCGCAGGCGAAAAACAGCTTGTCGGCATCGGTGCGGCCACCTTGCGCCCAGTCCGGCGAGTGGTGCACCTCGCAGCGATAGCCCGATTCGAGGCAGTTGGGGCGGGTGCAACCCCGGTCGCGGGCGTAGCAGATGAGTCGCTGGTCGGCGGTGGCAAGGCGTTTTTGGCGGCCCAGATACAGGGGCCGTTCGGTGTGGTCGTCGAACACGGCCAGGTAGTGGATTGCTGTGCTGGCCATGCAAATCAAGTCCCGCATCGGCAGCCTGGAGCCGCCCCCGGTCGTCGCGGGCGCGGGCATCGGGATTGACGGGTCAACCACGGCGTGTGCGGCCTGGTTGAGGTCGGCCAGTGTGGTGGTCGCGATGACGGTGACGGGATGACCGCGGTGCATTCCGAGCTTTCCGGAGGAAATGGCGGTTTCGAGGCCGAGTTTGAGCGCGTCATGGCAGCGCTGTGCCGGGGAGCGCTGGTCGCGCTCTTGGGGCTCGGCGCTATCGGGTTGGTGACGGCCGGGCCGCACGGCGGCTTCGATGGCTTCGAAGTACGCGCGGGCCTCGGGGTCCAGCAGCCCCGACAGCCGCGACATGCCATCGGCGCCCTGCGGGCCCAGACTTAGACCCCGGCGGCGCGCCCGGTCCTCGTCGCTGAAAAGGCCGTCGGGATTCAGGTAGTCGGCGATGCGTTGGCCCAGCTTGATGACGACACCGGCGTCGAGTTTGGTCGCGTGGTGCACCAGCGTGCGCTCGGCTTCGGCTACATCGGCCGGCGCAACGCAGGCGGGCAGGACGTCGACCGCTCGGCAGACGGCGCGGATGTGATCCTCGCCGACCGCGCCAGCTGCCACCGCGGCCGCCAACTCCGGCAGCTCCGGCTGCAGCGGGGGACCGGTCAGCGAGCGTCGCGGCCGGATCCGGGCCGCGAGTTTGAACCGGCGAACGATCTCCCCGCGGGTGATTCGCAGCCGCGCCGACAGCATTTCTCGCACGGCTGGTGTGCCCTCGCTGCCGTCGGGCGGGTCAACGATCTCGCCGAAGAACCGATACATCAAGCCGCGGTTGGCGCGGTCCTGCGTCTCCAACCGCTCAGCCACGTCAACGCGGAAATTGTTGCCGACCACATCGGAGTCGGTGTCGCGCAGGACGGCGTGCGCAGCATCGATCGCATCGAGAGCAGCACCGATCCGCTCTCGCGCTTCCTCAGCACTGACGCACGAACCCATGCCACGACGCTATGAACCACCCCCGTCAGATTCGGCGCGCCGGGATGGCAACATTCGCGGCCTGTGGATGAAGCCGCAACTGTGGACAACTGGAGTGCGGGCGCGTTCCTGGCGAAATGGCCGCCTGACGTGCCAGTATGAAGAAAGCCAGTGCCGCAACGGCGGCAGGCAACCGGTCGAGTGGTGTGCGCATGCCCGGTATAAAGCCCGGAATCGACAAGCCGACGGGGCGCGTTGTTGCCCTGATCGTCCTGATGATCTTCGTTGCCGCTGCCCTTCGCGGGTACCTGCCGGCCCAAGAGCACGCCGTGCATAGGGAGGGCGGCAGCGGCCGGGCAGCGCTGGTTTTCCTCATAGCGGCCCTCAGCGGGACGGTCGCGCTGCTCGCGATCGCCGTGATCGCGCGCTTGCGGGATCCACGTGCGGCGCCACCACGTGGAGCGGACCTGTCCGATTTGCTTGGCACCGGCAAGGGCCGACCGAATTGGCGCGTGATGCTGATCGGGCTCGCGGTGATCGTGGCCTGGCTGCTGATCCTGATGCTGCTGGTCCGATTACTGGTTCCGCCCGCCGCCCCTCCCTCA
>Ga0318570_10000208_pt1 | contig 11346 bp, 12 predicted proteins | sample GRESIP088b5f23_FD_203670 | JGI IMG/M metagenome (GOLD analysis project Ga0318570, IMG submission 203670) | Tropical soil microbial communities from Luquillo Experimental Forest, Puerto Rico - GRE.SIPMG.088b5f23 | ecosystem: Environmental > Terrestrial > Soil > Tropical forest > Bulk soil...
CCGGTCTCATCCTGCTCGGTGAGCACCGTACCTGCGGGAAATGTCCGCTCATGGGCATTACTTGCGAGTCTGGCCAATTCCCTCTTCGACAGCATGGAGAATAGCGGGACCTTAGCAAGTACCTCTTGAGGCGTCGTCATGGCACGATGCTACGCGCACGTTTCGGCTCTAACCAGGACATTCGGTCTCCATGTGATCACGGCTACCGACAGGGCGAGGGGGCGGACACGTGACTGCCCGCTCCCTCGCCGCCCCCCTCGCCGTACTACGCGAACTTGTGGCCCTCGGTGTCGTCCTCGTCGTCCCTCTTGTAGCCATGGCCCTCGGTGTCGTCCTCGTCGTCCCTCTTGAAGCTATGTCCCTCGGCGTCGTCGAGGTCCATGTCCGGGGTGCGGTCCTGCTCGGTCATGATGTGTCCCTTCGGTCCCGGGTCGGTTGGACAGCGTCCGCGGTCAGCATCTCTGGTTGGGTGGGTGCCCGTCAGTCGTTCGGCTGACACCGGCAGTGTCAGCTTGCCGACACTTCCGTGCCGGCGAACCGGCCGAGCGCGGCGGGCTGTTTCACGGTGACGGTCCGGTCGTGCATCTCGATCCAGCCCCGCCGCTCGAAACCGCGCAGCGCCGCGTTAACGCTCTGCCGGGTGCTCCCGACCTGATGCGCTAGTTCCTCCTGACTCATCCTGTGCCGGATAGTGCCGTCGTCGCCTCGGGGCTGGTTGAGCAGGATCTTCGCGACGCGGCGCGGAAGATCCAGGAAGACCAGGTCGGCGGTGGCCTCAGTGAGACGGCGCAGGGTAGCCGCGATGGAATTGGTCAGGGCCTGGGCTGCCGCCGGCACACGCGCGCAGATGTCCCGGACGGCCTCGCGCGGGATCAGCAGCAGCTGGCATTCTTCCAGGGTCTCGGCGTCGGCGGACCCAGGTCCGCCGTCGACGACACCGAGTTAACCCCGCAGGCCGCCGGGAGGGATGACGGCCAGCGTCAGTTCGCCGCCGTCAGCCGAGCGGACGGTGACCTTGACGCGGCCGGAGACCACCACGATCACGGTGTCACCTGGATCACTCCTGGTGAACACGATCTGGCCGCGGCGGTAGCCGCGCAACCGGGAGGCGGCCGCGAGAGCGTTCAGGTCTTCGGCCGGGACCGTGCCAAGCAGGGTGGTGGTACGCAAGATGCTCGTCACGTCAGTGCTCATCGTCGGCTCCCGGGGCGACCGTGTTGCTGGCCACAGCCCGCAGCACGGTCTTGACTTCGTATGGCGTGAGGTGCGGGTGCTTGCTCAGCAGCCGGGCGACCAGCCCGGTCACGTGCGGTGCGGCATAGGAGTTGCCGGTCGAGACGATCGTGGAACCGGATAGCCAGGGCACGCGAACGTCGATGCCGGGCGCGCCGAAGTCGGTCGGGGGCGCCGGGTTGGCGTCGATGCCGAACGGGTCCTGCCCGTCGTGGGCGGCCACCGAGATGACCGAGGAGAACTGGGCCGGGTAGGTCGGTGCCGGGACGTTGTTGGTGGCGCAGACCAGGACGACACCGGCGAACGCGGCTTCGTCGGCGATCTCGTGGAACAGGCCAAAGTAGTCCTCGCGACCGGTGCTCAGGGACAGGTTGACTACCCGCGCACCCTCCTTGATGGCCCAGCGCAGGCCCGCCGCGAAGACCAGGCCCTTGCCGGTCAACCTGCTGCCAAGGACGCGCACCGACCAGATGGCGGCGTCCGGGGCGACACGCCGGATAATCCCCGCACACGCGGTGCCGTGGCCGAACAAGTCATCGTGCGCACCTTCGGTGGTGGCGACCTCCATGGTCTCCGAGTCCCACTGCAGGGCGATGGCCCGTTCGACGGTACCGACGTCCGGGTGAGCGGCATCGACCCCGCTGTCGACCACGGCCACGGTGATCCCGGCGCCGGTGGCCCCGCCCCACGCCCAGTCCTTGTCGATGGGCAGGTCAATCCGCGCGACCGGGCGCAGCGCCTCGGGGGCAAAGGCATCGCTCCAGGCTGGTCTTAGCGAGGTCGTAGTGGCCGCCTTTCGACGTAGTCGGCGACATCCCGCAGCACGGTCAGGGCCAGCCGGCGTTCGGCCGCGCCGCGGCGCGCAAGGGTTGCGAAGGTGGCGGCCAGCTCGGCCAGGTCGGCGTCAGCGGCGGGCAGCCCGTCGGCGGCCCGGCGCAGTGTGTCCGCCAGGTCATCGCCGAGGGCGGTCGCGGACAGGGCGTCCAGCAGCACCTGCCCGGCGCGACTGAACACCTCGACGCTGGCCAGGGCCAGGGCCGCCTGGTCGGCGAAGAGGGAGAGCAGGGCCATATCCTGCTCGGCGCCGGGCCGCCGCGGGTCGCGATCGAGCAGGCTGATGACTCCGAGCAAGCGCGCGGGCGTCTCGACCGGGACGGCCAGGATGGCTTGCGGGATGTAGCCGGTCTGTTCGGCCTGCTCCTGGGCGAAACGCGGGTCGCTGGCCACGTCGCTGACCGCGATCGGCTGACCGGACTGCACCACCCAGCCGGCGATGCCTTGAGTGACCGGGATGCGCATCCCGGTCACGACGTCCGCGCCCCGGCCCGCGGCGACCGTATAGACCAGCTCCGACTCGTCCTCACTGAGCAGGGCCAGCGAGCAGGCCGCCGCACCGAACAGCCGCCGCGCCGTCTCGGTCAGGGATCGCAGCAGCTCATCCGTGCCGGCCGGCCGGACGGCCGGACCCAGCGTGGTGGCCAGCTCACCGAGTTGCCGTAGCAGTTCATCGGGAGTCATGGGCTTGGTTCCTGGGGGTTCGGGCCATCCGGGTCCCGGCGACCGACAGCAGTGCCGGACTCGGCTGGCTGACCTGCAAGGCGGACAGGAAGTCCTGACCGCCGATTCGGAGCAGGGTACTAGGCAAGCGAGTCCGGACGGAAGCGGTCCGCGGGATGCCATGCAGTAGCCCAAGTTCGCCCACGTAGCCAGGCGCGGTCACCGGGGGCAGTTGGCGTGGCTCGGGGCCGTCGCCGCTGGCCTGTACCGACAGCTCGCCAGCGGCGAGGATCCACAGCGCGTCCGCCTCGTCGCCCTCGCGGATCACGACCTGGCTGGCGGGCATAGCGACCTCCTGCGCCGCCGCCGCCAGCCGCTCGAGGGTGCGGCGGTCCGCGCCGGCCAGCAGATCCAGTTTGGAGAGCAGCTCGACCCGAGGCCGCAGGTGTTCGGCGGCCGCGGCCGACGTGCGATCGGCCCGCAGCAGCATCGGCAGGCCGGCCAGGCCGAGGACGGGGATCCCGACTCCCACGGCGACGAGCGCGACGCTGACGTCGGCGTGCGCCAGCAGGACACCGGTGGCCAGGCTGGCTAGCAAGACGCCGGCCAACACCACGGTGCCGAAAATGCCAAACACCCGGCCCAGCACGTCGCCGGGCAGATCGCGCTGCAGGCTGGTGAGTGCGAGCACGTCCACGATGATCATGCCGACACCGGAGACCACCTGCAGGGCGCCGGCCAGCGCGGGCGCGTGCACCGGGACCGTCGCCAGGAACGGCAGCGCCTGCAGGCAGATGCTGCCCATGATGACGGGAGCCAGCCGGGACGCCCCGCTCAGCCGGTTCGCCAGGCCGGCGCCGAGCAGCCCGCCGAGCGCCGAGCAGGCCAGCAGGTAGCCGTAACCGTCGGGACCTGTGCCCAGCCGGACCGACAACGGGACGTACAGGACGGTGGCCGCGCCGTAGACGGCGGAATCCAGCGCGCAGAACAAGATCAGTGCCACCGCGACGGGCTGCCCGGCTAGCGATCTGAGCCCTGTGACCAACTGCTGCGCCGTGCTGTCGTCGGCGCTCCCGCCGCCGCGAGAACGGACGCGCAGCCTTGTTACGAGGACGGCGGCGGCGGCGAAGCTGGCCGCGTTGATGGCGACACCGATGACCGGTCGGCCGGTGAGCAGCAACAGGCCGCCGATGCCCGGCCCGACGATGACCACCAGATTATCCAGGGCCGAGAAGATGGAGTTCGCGGCGGACAGGTCCTGCTCACCGACGATCTCGGGCGTTAGCGCGCCGGCCGCGGGCTGGTACGGCGCCAGCGCGACGGCCGAGAGGGCCGAGATGACCAGCACGAGGGCGACCGGGGCGTCACCGGCGACGACGACCGCCATCCCAGTCATGAGCGCCGCACTGGCCAGCGCGGAGACGAACAGCACGGTGGTCCGCTGATAGCGGTCGGCGAGGACGCCGCCATAGCTGGCCAGCAGCAGGCTGGGCCCCCAGCGGCAGGCGGCGTTGGCGGCCAGCCACTGGGTGGAGTGGGTGCGGTCGAAGATGTAGACCGAGATCACGACGATGTAGGACCAGCTGCCGATCTGGTCGACCAGGAACGTGGCGATGAGCAGCCGCAGGTCACGATGGCGCAGCGCGTCGCGGTAGCGCCCGCGCGCCGCGCGTTTCGCGCTTCCGCCATCGGCCACGGCCGGAGCTGGCTCGGCTGCGGCTACGGATTCCTCGGGGACGGGCGAGGTCATCGGTCAGACCCGGATCTGGTACTGGGCTTGGTGGGCCTGCAGTACCGGGACGACATGACCCGCCCCGCAGAACCGGTCGCCTGCTGTGACCGACGCACCGCACTGCCCGCACCTCACTAGCCCCTCCCACGCCCCTCAGTTAACGCCACGCATCGGCCCATCAACCCTGTCAACTGCGGACACATCTACCGTAGTGGTCAGCGAGCGTCGGGGCGAGCAAGGTTCGCCATACAGCTTCGGCATCGGGGCCAGGCCGGCCGAAGGGAGGCCGTAGTAGCCTGGCGTCGCCGCGATCGTGACCCTTGGGAGGAACCTTGGATACGCTGCTGCCCGGCATCACCGCCGAGCGGATGCCGACCAGCCGGCTGACGGTCGCGGTGCTGTCAGTGACCGGCCGGACCGGGCCGGCGGTGCTGTTCGTGCACGGCAACGTGTCGTCCTCGCTGTTCTGGCAGCCGACCATGCTGGCGCTGCCCGAGCCCTACCGGCCGCTGGCCATCGACCTGCGCGGGTTCGGGGAGACCGACCCGGAGCCGGTCGACGCGACCCGCGGGCTGCGGGATTACGCGGACGACCTGGCCGCCACCATCGACGCGCTCGGGCTCGACGCGGTGCACCTGGTCGGGTGGAGCATGGGCGGCGGCGTGGTGCTGCAGTACCTGACCGACCGGCCTAGCGGGGTCGCGTCGCTGACGCTGGTCGACCCGGTGTCTCCGTTCGGGTTCGGCGGGACCAAGGGCGTGGACGGCATGCTGTGCGACCCGCAGGGTGCCGGCTCGGGCGGCGGTGCCGCCAACCCGGAGTTCGTCGAACGGCTGGCCGGTCAAGACCGCGGCGACACGAGCGTGCTGTCACCTCGGCAGGTCCTGCTGGCGCACTACGTGAAGCCGCCGCACGTACCCGAGCATCTGGACATCTTGGTGGAGTCCATGCTGTCCACGCGGATCGGCACCGATCACTACCCGGGTGATTCGCGGCCGGCCGACGTGTGGCCGGGGTTCGCGCCGGGCGACCACGGCGTGCTCAATACGATGGCGCCCACCCACTTCCGGATCGCCGACCTGTCCGGCGTGCGGCCCAAGCCGCCGGTGCTGTGGCTGCGCGGCGCCGACGACGTCATCGTCTCGGACACCTCCCTGTACGACCTGGCCTACCTGGGCTCGCTCGGCGCCGTGCCCGGCTGGCCCGGCGAGCAGACCTGGCCGCCCCAGCCGATGGTGGCGCAGACCCGCGGCGTGCTGGACGGCTACGCCGCCGCGGGCGGACGGTATCGCGAGGTGGCGATCGAGGACTCCGGCCACGGCCCGCACCTGGACCACCCCGAGCGATTCCGCGCCGAGCTGATCGCTCACCTGTCCGCAGCCTGACCGGCTACGCGCGGGAGCGGGCCGGGCCGCAGTCACGCGGTCCAGGCCACCGGGAGCTGTTTCACGCCGCGCTGGAAGTTGGACCGCAGGTAGGAGGGCTGGCCGGCGTAGGCCAGCGAGGACGTGCGGGCCAGGACCTCCGCGAACAGCGCGCTCATCTGGGTCCGGGCCAGGTGCGCGCCCAGGCAGAAGTGCGGGCCGTGGCCGAACACCAGGTGCGGGTTCGGGTGGCGGCGGATATCGAAGCGGCCCGGTTCTTTGAAGACCTGGGGATCGCGGTTGGCCGAGGTGAAGGAGACCACCACCTTGTCGCCGGCCCGGATCGGCTGGGCGCCGATCTGGCCATCGGCTGCGGCGGTGCGGCGGAAGGTCATGACCGGCGTCCACCAGCGCAGCATCTCCTCCGTCGCCACTGGCATCAGGGCCGGATGGGCGCGCAGTTCATCTTGTGACTGCGGATGCTCGATCAGCGCGATGCACGCACCGGGCAGGCCGTTGCGCAGCGTCTCGTTCCCGGCCACGGCGAACAGCCAGAACATGTTCTCGAACTCGGCCACCGACACCCGGCCGCCGTCCTCGTCGGCCTGGGCCAGCAGGATGGACATCACGTCGTCTCCGGGGCGGCGCCGTTTCTCCTGCGCCAGCAGGTGGGCGTAGCCGTACAGGTCGGGCATGCCCTCCCGGGTGCGCGGGTCGGGCATCCTTCCGCTGCTGTGGGGTGACGGCCGTAGCGCGAGTGCCTCCCTGGCCATCGGCGTGCCCTGCGCCGGGTCGAACTCGGCCGAGGTGGCGTAGTCGGGGTCCTGGTAGCCGATGACCCGGTTGGACCAGTCGAACAGCAGCCAGCGGTCCTGCTCGGGCACGCCGAGCACATCGGCCAGGGTGAGCAGGGGCAGGTCCGCGGCCACGTCCTTGGCGAAGTCGGTCTGGCCTCGTGAGCCTTTGAAAACTCGGTCGCAGATGGCCCGCGCATGCCCGCGGATGCGGTCCTCCAGCTTCGCGACCGCCCGCGGGGTGAACGAGCGGCCCAGCAGCCGCCGCAGCCGGGCGTGCTCCGGGGGGTCCATGTTGAGCATCATCCGCCGGACGTAGCCGAGCGCCTGCGGCGTGGCCGGGTCCCGGATCTGCGTCGCGCCGAGCGCGGAGGAGAACAGGTTCGGCCTGGTGAGGACCGCTTCGACATCGGCGTGCCTGAGCACCAGCCAGAACCCCGGGCCTTCCGGCCAGCCCAGCACCGGGATCTCGGGCACCCAGACGACCGGAGTGTCGCGGCGCAGCCGGGCCAGGGCGTCGAAGGGCACGCCCTCGGTGTAGGTGGCGGGGTCGAAGACGACTTCCGGGTCGGGCCGGGCCAGCGTCACTAACGCTCCAGGAACTCCTCGATGGACGTGGCCAGCGACACCGGGCACTCGAACATCGGGTAATGCCCGGCATCGGGCAGGATGGTCAGCTCGGCGTTCGGGAAGAACACGCACCAGGTGTGCTCCATGAGGTTGGCGGACAGCGCCGGGTCGTTGACGCCCACGATCAGCTTGACCGGCGTAACGCTGTCCCTGGCGGCCAGGGCGGAGAAGTCCGATCTGGCCCAGGCCTGCAGGTAGGCGGCGAACGCCTCGACCGTGGAGTTGTCCAGCGAATACTGGACCACGCGGTTGATGAAGGTCTTGGTCAGCTTGTTCCCAGTGGTGAAGTCGATGATCGCGGCCCGGTTCCGGGGCTCGGTGGGCGCGCCGGAGAACAGGGCCCAGCTCTCGTTGTCCATGGGCATCTGGCCGGCCGGCACCGCGTTGAGGCCGACCAGCTTGCGCACCCGGTGCGGCGCCTGCAGCAGCACCCGGTGGGCGAACTTCGCGCCCATCGAGTGCCCCACCACCGAGAACCGGTCCCAGCCGAGGTCGTCGGCGACCGCGAGCGCGTCGGCGGCCACCTCGTCCACGGTGAATGCGCCGGTGGTATGGCGGCGGTCACCGTAGCCGCGCAGGTCCATGAAGACGTAGGTGTAGGCCGACCCGTCGATGAAGTCGGGAAACGAGCCCCAGCCGCGGGCCGAGCCGAACCAGCCGTGGATGGCCAGGACGTGGTGGTATCCGGATCCCACGGTTACATACGAACCCGTCACGCTGCCTCCCACTGAGCGTCGTTGCTTACGTGCTGCCGACTCTAGCGGCACCGTCCAGGCAGCCGAGGGCGGCTTCTCGCAGCGCGGCGTCCAGATCAGCTGAACTGTCAGCCGCGGCACGCGCCTTGGCGGCCGTCTGATCGGCCGACCCCGATGAAGTCAGGGCAGATCCGGCGGCGGCCAGAACCGCGACCACGGTAGCGACCGTGAGCAGCAACGCCTGGATCCAGAACAGCAGGATGATCGGGGAATAGAGGCTGGGGACTCCGGCCGCCGAGCCGTGAGGCTCCGCGTTCATGCGACCCCCCTCAGAGATAGCCGGGTAGTGGTAACACCAGGATCAGCAGGCTCTCAGTATGGTGGCGGGCGCGGGCGCAGGCTGGAGTCATGACCACCACGACCGATCCACTGATACGGGATCCGGCCACCGCCGTGCCGGGGCGCTGGCTGATGCTGATCGTACTGCTGGCCGGGCAGTTCATGGCGCTGCTAGACGTCACGATCGTCAACGTCGCGATGCCCACGATCGGGCGGTCGCTGCACGCGTCGGGAGCTGAGCTTCAGCTCGTGGTCGCCGGCTACACGGTGAGCTACGCGATGCTGCTGATCACCGGCGCGCGGATGGGTGACCTGTACGGGCGCCGGCGGATGTTCCTGGCCGGGGTCGCCTTGTTTACCGTGGCCTCGCTGATCTGCGGGATCGCGCCCAGCGTGGGGGTGCTGATCGCGGCCAGGTTCGTCCAGGGGGCCGGGGCGGCGGCGATGGTGCCGCAGATTATGAGCGCCATCCAGGTGCGGTTCGACGGGGCGGCCCGGGCGCGGGCGCTGAGCGCGTACACGGCCGTGCTGTCCTCCGGGTTCGTGGCCGGCCAGGTGATCGGCGGTGTGCTGGTGACCGCGAACCTGTTCGGCGAGGCGTGGCGGCCGGTATTCCTGGTCAACGTACCGATCGGGCTGGCCGTGCTGGCCCTGGTGCCGCGCGTGGTGCCGCGGGATCAGCCAGGTCGCGGGCCGGCGGGCCGGCGGCTCGATCTCATGGGGCTGGCCATAGCGGTGCCCGCGGTGTTCCTCGTCGTGCTGCCGCTGATGCTGGGCCATCAGGAGAACTGGCCGGCCTGGGTATTCGGGTGCATCGCCCTCGGGCTCGCGCTGTCCGCGCTGTTCGTGGCGGTAGAACGGCGGATCGCGGACCGGGGCGGCGATCCGCTGCTGAACCTCGCGGTGTTGCGCTCGCCCGGCCTGGTGCCGGGCCTGGCCGCGGTGGCCGTGCTGATGATCACCTACGGCGGCTTCCTGTTCAGCTTCGCGCTGCACCTGCAGGCCGGACTGGGCGACAGCGCGCTGCGCGCGGGCCTTACCTTCGCGCCGTGCGCGCTCGCGTTCGGGGTGTGCGGATACTGCTGGCGGCGGCTGCCGTCCTCCTGGCATCACCTATTGGCCCCGGCGGGCTGCCTGGTCGCGGTGGGCGGCTACCTGGCCGTGGCGTCCGTCCTGCGCTCGGGCGGTCAAGGCGGGGTGTCGCTGCAGGTGGCGATGGTCGTCACCGGGGTGGCGCTGGCGCTGGGGTTCAGCCCGCTGGTCACGCACGCGCTGGTCCGGGTGCCGAGGCGGCAGGCAGCGGACGCGAGCGGCCTGCTGACCACGACCATCCAGCTCGGACAGGCGGTGGGGGTGGCGACGTTCGGCAGCCTGTTCCTGACCTTGGACGCGGGCCGGGGCGCAGCCGCCTCCGCGGTCTCCGGGCACGCTCTGGCGGGCACGATGAGCTGGCTGGCCGTGGTGATGCTGCTGGCGGTGCTGGCCGGGATCCCGCTGGCCCGGACGGTGCGGGCGGTTCAGGCCGGCCGCGATTTAGACGCGGGGAAGCGTGAGCGTCAGTTCGGTACCCTCGCCGGGTTGGCTGCGGGCGGTTAGCTGTCCGTCGTGCGCCCGGACCAGTTCGGCGGCCACGGCCAGGCCGATGCCGCTGCCGGAAAGCTGCGCGGCCTGACGGCCGCGCCAGAACCGGTCGAAAATCCGGGGCAGTTCGTCGGCGGGGATGCCGGTTCCGGTGTCGGTGACGGTCAGCACGGCCTTGGTGTCTACGGATCCGGCCTCGATCGTGACCCGGCCGCCCGCCGGGGTGAACTTCAGCGCGTTGGTGAGCAGGTTCGTGATGACCTGGTGCAGCCAGCGCGGGTCGGCGTCGATGCCGACCGCGGCGAGTTTGCGGTTCAAGGTGATCCCGGCCGCCTCGAACTGGCCGGCCAGGCTGTCCGCCGCGGCGGCAGCGATGTCAGCCAGGTCGCAGGGACGCCGGGTCAGGTGCAGAGCCGCGGCGTCGGCGGCGGCCAGGGTCTGCAGGTCGCCGACCATGCGGGCCAGCCGCAGCACCTCATCGCGCAACGACGCCAGCTGGTCCGGGGTCGGCTCGGTGATCCCGTCGAGCAGGGCCTCGTGGCCGGCCTGCAGGACCGCGACGGGGGTGCGCAGCTCGTGTGCGACGTCGGCAACCAGATCACGGCGCAGCTGGTCCTGCCGGTCCCGCGTATCGGCCATCTGGTCGAACGCGGTGGCCAGCTCGCGCAGCTCGCCCGGCGCGGCGATGTCGCCGACCCGGGCGGCGCGTTCGCCGCGTCCCATGGCCCGGGTCACCACGATGATCCGTTCCACTGGACGGGTGATACGCCGGGCCATGGCCAGGCCGGTCAGCAGCGCGAGGACCGCGGCCAGCCCGGCGGCGCCGAAGATGGCCTGCAGCAGGTCGGACTGCAGGGCCCGGTCCGCGCTGGCCAGCCCGGAATTGGTGAACCGGACGACTACCTGCCCGGCCCGCTCGCCACCGACCAGCACCAGCGCGCTCTGCTCCGGGGCCGCCACCTGCGCGGCGAAGTTCGGTGACGTGGTGACGACCCGTCCGGCGGTATCGCGGACCTGAACCTCGGCGCCGGTCCGGGTGGCCAGGTCCAGCACCGGGGACAGGTCGGCCGAGGCCCAGCGGTCGGTACGGTCCCAGGCGGCGGCCGCGGCCGCCGCGATCGCGCTGGTCAGGTCGGAACGTTGCTGGTTGGTCAGGGCCGAGACGTCCGCGGCGGCCAGAGCGGCGGTAAGCCCGGCGAGCAGGGCTACCGCGGCCAGCGCGACCGAAAGGAAGGCCAGCGCCAACCGCAGGCCCAGCGTGCTGCCGCGAGACGCGGGGACCGGCACCGGGTCGCCGGCGTCAGTCATCACGAGTCAGGCCCAGGCGGTACCCGCCGCCCAGCACGGTCTCCACGATCTGGGGACGGCCCGGGTCCTGCTCGATCTTCCGGCGCAGGTTCTTCACGTGTGAGTCGATGGTGCGCTCATACCCCTCGAACTCGTACCCTCGCACCCGGTTGATCAGCTCGAACCGTGAGTAC
>Ga0318570_10000209_pt1 | contig 11344 bp, 11 predicted proteins | sample GRESIP088b5f23_FD_203670 | JGI IMG/M metagenome (GOLD analysis project Ga0318570, IMG submission 203670) | Tropical soil microbial communities from Luquillo Experimental Forest, Puerto Rico - GRE.SIPMG.088b5f23 | ecosystem: Environmental > Terrestrial > Soil > Tropical forest > Bulk soil...
ATGATCAGCGGGGTGCGAGCCTCGTCGATCAGGATGGAGTCGACCTCGTCGACGATGGCGTAGCTGTGCCCGCGCTGCACCAGGTCGTCGAGCGAGTGCGCCATGTTGTCGCGCAGATAGTCGAAGCCGAACTCGTTGTTGGTGCCGTAGGTGATGTCGGCGTTGTAGGCGACCCGGCGTTCGTCGGGCATCATCGGGGCCAGGATCACCCCGACCTGCAGCCCGAGGAACCGGTGCACGCGGCCCATCCACTCGCTGTCGCGTTTGGCCAGGTAGTCGTTGACGGTGACGATGTGCACGCCCTTGCCGGCCAGCGCGTTCAGGTAGGCGGGCAACACGCAGGTCAGGGTCTTGCCTTCACCGGTTTTCATCTCGGCGACGTTGCCCAGGTGCAGGGCGGCCGCGCCCATCACCTGCACGTCGAACGGTCGCTGGTCGAGCACCCGCCAGGCCGCCTCGCGGGCCACGGCGAACGCCTCGGGCAGCAGCTCGTCGAGGGTTTCCCCCTCTTCGAGGCGCTTCTTGAACTCGTCGGTCTTGGCCTTCAGCTCAGCGTCGGTGAGTTTCTCTATGTCGTCAGACAACGTGTTGACATAGTCGGCCACCCTTTTGAGGCGCTTGACCATGCGACCTTCACCAAGGCGCAGCAACTTCGACAGCACAGCTATGTCCCCTGTTGGATGTCAGTCTTCTTCGACGTTCGTCGGTTCGGCGCCATCCATCGTAGGTGACAAGCTCGCAAAGCCGGTGGCGCCGCCCGGTCAGGAGAGGCTGATCAGGCCGTAATCGTAGGCGTGGCGACGGTAGACGACGGACGGCCGTTCGGTCTGCTTGTCGTAGAACAAAAAGAAGTCGTGACCGACGAGCTCCATCTGGTAGAGCGCGTCGTCGACCGTCATCGGCTTGGCCTCGTGCTCCTTGGTTCGCACGACCCGTCCCGGAAACCGCCCATCACGCTCGGGTTCTGCGCCGTCGTGTTGGGGTGCCTCCGGCTCGGTGTCGGCGGCCTTCCCCGGCTGCGGGGTCACCGCCGTGGCGGCCGCGAGGGAAACCGGGGTCTTGTCGCCGTAGTGGACCTTGCGGCGGTCCTTGACCCGGCGCAGGCGGCTCTCCAGCTTGTCGACCGCGGATTCAAAGGCCGCGTAGAAGCTGTTGGCGCAGGCCTCCGCGCGGCTAACCGGCCCGCGGCCCCGGGCGGTGATTTCCACGCGTTGACAGGATTTGCGCTGACGCCGGTTGGGCGCGTGTTTCAGCTCGACGTCGAAAAGGTAGATGGAGCGATCGAACCGTTCCAGGCGGGAGAGTTTTTGCGAGACGTAGATGCGGTAGTGATCGGGGATTTCGACGTTGCGGCCCTTGAACACGACTTCGGCGTTAAGTGTCGGTTCGGCCGGATCGTTGGGTTCTGCCAGCGGTTGGTCCAGCATCTGACCGGGATCCACGGTAGGCCTTGACATACGTGTCAACTCGTTTCTCTTTCCACGTCGCACGCTCTGCGTGCCGGGCTTTACAAGACGCAACGACGGGGGTTGGAGCGGTTGTGCCGCAGGCTGCCCGCCGGTGCAAGGTGTCGAATACTCACCCCCTTTGCAGTGGCGCCTCACCCTGGGAATCGCGACCAGTGAGTACAGACCAGGCGGCCCAGGATGTTCCTGAAGGTTGTCCTCGACGTTAGCTCTTGTTCGCCATGTGATGCCACCAATTTCGCTCAGCTGATACGAGTTCTTCACAACCTCTTGGCTACCTCATGGGGGTTTCATGGCTAAGCGGCCGCGATGGCCAGCACGGCGGCCACTCGGACCCCCGCGGCGCGCTGGGTGCGCACCGACTCGCGCGCCGTCGCCCCGGTGGTGACGATGTCGTCGACGACCACGACCTCCGTGCTCAGAAGCTTCGCGCGGTGACCGCGCAGCCGCACCCGGCCGGCGATATTGCGCTCGCGGGCCGAAGTGCTCAGGCCCACAGAGTCGCGGGCCAGCGCCTTCATGCGCAATGCCTGGACGACGGTGACGTCGGGGTGGCCGGCCACCGCTGCCCGGGCCAGCCGGGTGACGGGGTCGCCGCCGCGGCGGCGCGCCGCCGAACGTCTTGTCGGCGCAGGCACGATCGTCAGCGGGGTCTCGACCATCCCCCAGGTCAGCAGCCGGTGCACCCCGACGGCCAGCGCGTGGGCCAGCGGCGCGATCAGGTCGCCGCGGCCGTGCTCCTTCATCGCGAGGATGGCCTGGCGGCGCGCCCCGGCGTAGCGGCCCAGCGCGAACACCGGCACCTGCGGGTCGATGCGGGGGTTGACCACATGCGGCTGCTCGGCGGCCACCGACAGCTCTACGGCGCAGGCGTCACACCAGCCGGTCGACGGCGTCCCGCAGCCGCCGCACTCCAGGGGCAGGATGAGGTCGAGCACAGGGCAAGTGTGGCGGGCAGGGGTGACAGCAGCGGCTTGGGCACTAGGGCAATACCAAGCTGAACACACCGCGACTCAGCTGGGCGATGATCTCTTCCAGATTGCGCAGCGGCAACTCCATTCGCCATTGCGGCAGCAGGCCAGACACCTCCAATGCATCCGATCCGAGGCGGACGTCGGTGACCAGCAACCCATGCGGCAGGTCGGGCAGCGGCACCGGGTAGGCGGGAATCCGCGTGGGCAGTGTCCATCGCCGTTGCCGGGTTACCAGTGCGGACGGTCGCAGCCATAGCGTCGTCCCCACCACGTCAACGCCGACCTCGAGGCCGCCCCAACCGGGACGGCGGGTCCAGTGCAGCATGGCTATGCCGTCTGCGCCCAGCACACTGCGCAGTTTGGGCGCCGCGCGACGCAGCGCATCGTCGACAATCTTTGCCGGCAGGGTCACGGTCAACTCCGCCGGCGCCGCCGTTACGGTCGGGGGCACGCCGGGACGGAAGTGCACGTTGTGCAGTACGGCAACGGCGTGCTGCAGGTGGTGTTGGTCCCAGGAGATGTCGCGTGCGCCGACCCGGACCTGGCCCAGCTGACCGACGGCTAATTCGCGTGGTTCGAGCTCAGAGTCGAACTCGGTGACGGTGAGTACCACATCGTGGTCGCCGGCGTGCACCGTGACTTCCTTGCCGATGAGCAATTGTTGAAGCGCTGTGAACAACGTCCGGTAGGGCATCGCGGCCGCCTGCGCGGCTCCGGTGGTTACCGACGGCAACCCGGCCGACGACCACAAAGAGGACAGCACGTCCAAGGCGCGGAAGGGATCGTCCCAACGCAGTCGGGGAACTTTAGGCGACATCGGCTGCGCCTCCTCACTGCGAGGGTAGCCGGAAAGATGGGCAGAAAGAACGCCGAGCGTTCAGCCCGGCAACACCGGCGCCGCTCCGGCCACCGCCAACCCGGACACGTCCGACCAACTCGGTTGGCTTTCGGTGGCCGACGCCGAATACTGCAGCACCCCTTGCGGGGCGGCGACGTACACCGTTGACGGGTTGGCCGCGACCGTCGTCACGGGAATCTGCAAACCGCGGGCCGGCGCGTCGGAGTTCACCCCGTCCAGGTTCACGTAGGACACCGGGTGGCTGGCGTCGGTGCGGGTCACCACGATGTCGTCGCCGGTTCGCCAGGACAACGAGACCACCGAATTGCCCAGGCCGAAACCCAACCGCCGCGGGAAGGTGAGGGCGTACTGCCCGGCCTGGGTCTGCTCGACGCTGGCGAGGATCACCTGACCATTGATCACCATGGCGGCACGCGTCGAATCCCGGGACAGCTGCAGGTCGGTGATCGGCCCGGGGAAGCTGCTGGCCACCGCCGCGGAATCGACCGGAATGCGCGCGGGTTGCCCCGACGCCGGTTCCTGGATCGCCCGCAGCACGTTGTTGTTGTCGACGACGACCCAGACGGCGTCGTCCAGCGACCAGCTGGGCCGCGACAGGGTGTGCCCGTCGGCGGACTCGACCGCCTCGCCGCCGAGGTCACCGATCCACAGCGACGCCGCCTGATCCGGGGCGCCGCGTCGCAGCGTCACCACCGACGCCACCTGCCGCCCGCTGCGGGACAGCGCGGCGCCGGTCTGATCCCCCGTCCGCCCGAAGGCCCCCGGGACGGCGGTGGCGTGCTGCCCGTCCAGCGCGACCAACGACCCGTTGACCAGGGCGTGCAATCCGGCCCCCGCGCCGTCGGCGACGCCCGGGTCGGTGGCCGCGACATCGGAGGTGGTCCAACCGTCGGCGAACCTGTCGTCCAGCGGTGCGCCGTCGGCATTGATCACATACGGCCCTCGGATGTCGGCCCGCGCCAGCGTCCAAATGATCTGTGCGGCAAGCAATTGCCGGCTGTGTGGGTCGGTCGTGGACAGTTTCTCCAGATCGATGCGCGCGCCGCCGTACCCGCGCCCGATCCCGTTCTTGCCGCCGTCGGCCCGGGTCACGGGCCCGCGCAGCCGCAACGGCGGGGCAAGCAGATTGCGGACCGTGTGCGCCATTGCGGGCCGCGGTCCGGCCACCAGCTTGGAGACGAGCTCGGTGGCCAACTGGTCGTGATCGGACACCGCGACATAGCGCGGATCGGGAACGACCGTCTTGCCGGTGGGGTCGGCGAAGTACAGCGTGTTGCGTTTGTAGGTCGCCTGGAACTGCTGCCAGTCCAGGAAGACCCCGTTGGGCAGGCGGTCGATTCGCCAGCCCCCCGACGTCTTGACCAATTCGATCGGGCCCGGGTCGGGCAGCACACCCTCGGCGGTTTCGAACACACCCACGTCGGACAGCGAGCCCAGCATGTCCGCCCGCATGTTCGCCGTAACCCGCTCGGCGGCACGGGTTTCCACGAACACCACATGGTCGATCAGCAGCGCGCTACCGGCGTCGTCCCACGCGTTGGACGCCGACTGGGTGAGGAACTGCCGCGCGGCCAGATGCCGGTTCGCCGGATCGGCTGTGGCCTTGAGGAATTCGCGCAGCAACACGTCGGGATCCATGCCCGGGGTCGGCTTGGGCAGGTTCGACGGCGCCGGTCGCTCGACGGTGCCGATGGCTTGCGGGGCCGACGAGTTGGGCACCCCCGCGCAGCCGGCGAGCAACGCCGCCAGCGACAACAGGGCCAGCAGCCGCCGCACTACCCGCTCCTCTCGGCGTGCTCGCGTTGCCGCTGGCGTTCCTTGCGTTCGGGGGCGGCCGGCTGGGCCGGTGGCGGGATGGGTTTTAGCGGCAGCGGACTGGTGGTGACCTTGTGGCCGCGAACCAGCGGCAGCGTCAGCCTGAAGCATGCACCCTCGCCGGGCTCGCCCCATGCCTCCAGCCGGCCCTGGTGCAGTCGCGCGTCCTCGATGCTGATCGCCAGACCCAGCCCGGTGCCGCCGGACCGCCGCACCCGCGACGGGTCCGAGCGCCAGAACCGGCTGAACACCAGCTTCTCCTCGCCCGGCCGCAGCCCGACCCCGTGGTCGCGGACGGTGACCGCGACGGTGTCTTCGTCGACGCCCATCCGGATCTGCACCGGTTTGTGCTCGGCGTGGTCGATGGCGTTGGCGATCAAATTGCGCAGGATCCGTTCCACCCGGCGCGCGTCGACCTCGGCGATCACCTCTTCGGTGGGCAGTTCCACCTGCAGCTCGATACCGGCCTCTTCGGCGAGGTGGCCCACGTTGCCCAGCGCGCTCTGCACGGTGGTGCGCAGGTCGACCGCCTCGACGGACAACTCGGCCACACCGGCGTCGTGTCGGGAGATCTCCAGCAGGTCGTTGAGCAGCGTTTCGAACCGGTCCAGCTCGCTGACCATCAGTTCGGTGGACCGGGCCAGCGTGGGGTCGAGGTCGGCGCTGTGGTCGTAGATCAGGTCGGCGGCCATCCGCACGGTGGTCAACGGGGTGCGAAGCTCATGGCTGACGTCGGAGGTGAAACGGCGCTGCAGGTTGCCGAACTCCTCTAGCTGGGTGATCTGCCGGGACAAACTCTCGGCCATGTCGTTGAACGACACCGCCAGCCGGGCCATGTCGTCTTCACCGCGCACCGGCATCCGCTCGGACAGATGGCCCTCGGCGAACCGCTCGGCAGTCCGCGACGCCGACCGTACCGGCACCACCACCTGGCGGGAGACCAGCAGCGCGATCCCGGAGAGCAGCACCAGCAGCACGGCGCCGCCGGTGATCATCGTGCCGCGCACCAGCTGGATCGTGGTCTGCTCGTTCTTCAGCGGGAAGATCAGGTACAGCTCGAGGTTGGCCACTTGCGACGACGCCGGGGTGCCGACTATCAGTGCGGGTCCGGAGAAGCCGTCGGTGTGCACCACGGCGTATTGGTAAGCCGCCTGTCCGGCCTTGACGAAGCCGCGCAATGAATTGGGTATCTGATCGACTGGTCCTGCCGCGGTCGCGGCGCGCGGACCGTCACCCGGCACCATCAGCACCGCGTCGAACGCACCGGCCAGCCCGGCGCCCGAGGCGGAGTCGGTCTTGGACGTCAACGTGTTGCGGGCCAGCTGGAGGCTGCTGTCCAGCGAGCGCGTCTCCTCGCCGTTGACGATCCCACTGACGGTGGTGCGCGCCCGCTCGATCTGCTCGATGGCCGCCTTGACCTTGACGTCCAGCACACGATTGGTGACCTGGCTGGTCAGCACGAAGCCGAGCGCAAGGATCACTGCCAACGACAGCCCAAGGGTCAGCGCCACGACGCGCAACTGCAGCGATCGGCGCCAGGCAACGCCTACGGCTCGACTCAACGCACCCATGCCGCGAGTCATGGGGCCAGAGCGCCCCCAGCGGCTCCGAGTGCGTCGCCGCGAGCCCCGGATCACGGGGGTCCGGCCTTGTATCCCACTCCTCGAACGGTCAACACCACAGTCGGGTTCTCAGGGTCTTTCTCGACCTTGGCCCGCAGACGCTGGACGTGCACATTCACCAAGCGGGTGTCCGCCGGGTGGCGATATCCCCACACCTGTTCGAGCAGCACATCACGAGTAAACACCTGGCGCGGTTTGCGTGCCAGCGCGACCAGCAGGTCGAACTCCAGCGGTGTCAGGAAGATCTGCTCGCCGTTGCGCGTGACCTTGTGCGCCGGCACATCGATCTCGACATCAGCGATGGAAAGCATCTCGGCGGGCTCGTCGTCGTTGCGCCGCAGCCGCGCACGCACCCGGGCGACCAGCTCCTTGGGCTTGAACGGCTTCATGATGTAGTCGTCGGCGCCCGATTCCAGACCCAGCACCACGTCCACGGTGTCGGTCTTGGCGGTCAGCATCACAATCGGAACGCCGGAGTCGGCGCGTAACACCCGGCACACGTCGATGCCGTTCATGCCGGGCAGCATCAGGTCCAGCAGGACCAGGTCGGGGCGCAACTCGCGCACCGCGGTCAGGGCCTGGGTACCGTCGCCGATGACCGCGGTTTCGAAGCCCTCCCCACGTAACACGATGGTGAGCATCTCGGCCAGCGAAGCGTCGTCATCGACGACCAAAATCCTTTGCCTCATGCAGTCCATGGTGTCACCAGATCGGGATAAAACTCGGGCACCACACGGGCGTTTCTTGGGTGATAGGCGTAAATACTCTCAATTTCGCCCGTCTGGGGCCGTCAGAGTCGCCGCGAGCGGTCCCGGATCGACGTCCGCGTCGACGACCAGCCATCGTCCGCCCCAGCCGGCGGCGGCCAACCCGGCGTAGACCGCACCGGTGCGCCGCTGAAGCTCGTCGTCTCGTTCGTAGCTGTCGCGCACCCGGCCCGGCTCGGACCGGGCCCGGTGGCGTGCCCGCTGCGCGGCGAGTTCGGCGGACACCGCAAGCAGCACCTGCCAGTCGGGCGAAGGCAACCCCAGGCGGTCGTATTCGAGCCGGTGAACCCACGCCACGGCCTCCCCCGCCGCGTCCTCGTGCAGGCGCGCGGCGCTGTAGGCCGCGTTGGAGGCGACGTAGCGATCCAGGATCACCACGTCGTGGTGGCGGCCCAATTCCTCGATCTCCCCGACCGCGCCGGCGCGGTCCAGCGCGAAGAGCATCGCCATCGCATACACCGACGACGCGAGGTCACCGTGCTCGCCGTGCAGCGCCTCGGCCGCGATGTCGGCGGTCACCGATCGCCCGTAACGCGGGAAAGCCAACGTGGCCACCGACATCCCGACCGCCTCGAAAGCTTTGCGCAGGCCCTCGGACAAAGTCCGCTTGCCCGCGCCGTCCACCCCTTCGATCGCGATCAGCACGGCGCGAGCCTAGCGCCCGCAGCTCGCCGGGAAGCTCTCGGTCAGTAGCGGTAGTGGTCTGCCTTGTAAGGACCCTCGACGTCCACGCCGATGTAGTCGGCCTGGTCCTTGGTCAGCTTGGTCAGCGTGCCGCCGAGGGCCTGGACGTGGATGCGGGCCACCTTCTCGTCGAGGTGTTTGGGTAGCCGGTACACCTCGTTGTCGTACTCCTCGTTCTTGGTCCACAGCTCGATCTGCGCGATCACCTGGTTGGAGAAGCTGTTGCTCATCACGAACGACGGGTGCCCGGTGGCGTTGCCCAGGTTCAGCAGCCGGCCCTCGGACAGCACGATGATCGACTTGCCGCTGTCGGCGAAGGTCCACTGGTCGACCTGTGGCTTGATGTTCAGCTTCGTCGCCCCCGACCGCTCTAGCGCGGCCATCTGGATCTCGTTGTCGAAGTGACCGATGTTGCCCAGGATCGCCTGGTCTTTCATCGCCTTCATGTGCTCGAGCGTGATGATGTCCTTGTTGCCGGTCGCGGTCACGACGATGTCGGCGTCGCCGATGACGTCCTCGACCCGCTTGACGTCGAAGCCCTCCATCAGCGCCTGCAGCGCGTTGATCGGGTCGATCTCGGTGACGACGACGCGGGCGCCCTGGCCCTTCACCGACTCCGCGCAGCCCTTACCGACGTCCCCGTAACCGCAGATCAGCACCTTCTTGCCGCCGATCAGGGCGTCGGTGCCGCGGTTAATGCCGTCGATCAGGGAGTGCCGGCAGCCGTACTTGTTGTCGAACTTGGACTTGGTGACCGAGTCGTTGACGTTGATCGCCGGGAACGCCAGGTCCCCGGCGGCGGCGAACTGGTACAGGCGCAGCACGCCGGTGGTGGTCTCCTCGGTGACGCCCTTGACCGACTCGGAGATCTTCGTCCACTTGTCCTTGTCGGTCTCGAAGCGGGCACGCAGCAGGTCCAGGAAGATCTTCCACTCGGCGGAGTCGTCCTCTTCGGCGGGCGGGACGACGCCGGCCTTCTCGTATTGCGCACCGCGGAGCACCAGCATCGTGGCGTCGCCGCCGTCGTCGAGGATCATGTTGGCCGGCGCCGGAGTCCCGTCCGCGAGCGGAGGCCAGGTCAGCATCTGCTCGGCGGCCCACCAGTACTCCTCGAGCGTCTCGCCCTTCCACGCGAACACCGGCACGCCCTTCGGCTCCTCGGGAGTGCCGTGCGGGCCGACGACGATCGCCGCGGCCGCATGGTCCTGGGTCGAGAAGATGTTGCACGACGCCCACCGGACCTCGGCGCCCAGCGCGGTGAGGGTTTCGATCAACACCGCGGTCTGCACGGTCATGTGCAGCGAACCCGAAACGCGGGCCCCCTTGAGGGGTTGCACCTCGGCGTACTCGCGGCGCAGCGACATCAGACCGGGCATCTCATGCTCGGCCAGCCGAATCTCCTTGCGGCCGAACTCCGCTAGCGACAGGTCGGCGATCTTGAAGTCGATGCCGTTGCGAACGTCGGGGGTCAGCGCACTTTCGGTCGTCGTCATGCGTGTTTCATCCTTCTCGCGGCTCATGGGGGATCCAAGCGGTACTTAGCTTAGGTATGTTCTTCCGCCACAATAGTCGCCGGGAAGTCGGCCCCTGGGACCAGGGAACGTTCAGGGAACGTTGAGGACCCCATAGCGCTCGGCGAACGGCGCCATCAACCGCGCCAGATCCGCCGCGACGTCGTGATCCGCCTCGGGCGGCATCGACACGTAGCTCAAGCACAGCCTGACGATGGCGCGCGCCAGCACGCCGGCGTCCTCGTGGCTGGCAGCCACCCAGCTCTGGGAGAGTGCCGATGTCAGCCGGGCCGACGCGCGCGTGATGATCGGCCCGCTGTCGGTGGTGATGATCTGCAGCAGATCCGGCTTGGCGACGCCGCTCAGCAATGAGATCACCAACGGGTCGGCCGCCGACTCCGCGAAGAAGGAACGAAAACCCTGCAGGAACGCTTCGTAGATGTTGCCGACATTGGCATCGATGGCGGCCTGCACGGCGTCGACCAGGCGATCGGCCAGGCGCAGGGCGTAACCCTGCGCCAGGCCTTGCCGCGAACCGAACTCGTTGTAGATGGTCTGCCGGCTGATGCCCGCCAAGCGCGCGACGTCCGACAGCGTGACGGCGGACCAGTCCTGGGTCAGCAGCAGTTCCCGCATCGCATCGAGCACCGAGTCACGCAGCAGGACGCGCGACGCCTCGGCATAAGGCATCCGCTTCACAGGCGCGAGAATAGCCCTTGGGGCGCTCACGGACGGGCGACCTCGACCATCTCGAAGTCGGATTTCGCCGCGCCGCAATCCGGGCAGCTCCAGTCTTCCGGGATGTCGTCCCACCGGGTGCCGGGCGCGATGCCGTCTTCGGGCCAGCCCTTGGCCTCGTCGTACTCGAAGCCGCACTGGACGCAGATGAAGAGTTTGTACTCGCTCACTGGTTCACTCCTATGTTTTCGAAATCGACCTTCTCGCGCACCGCACAGTCGGGGCAGCACCAGTCGTCGGGAATGTCACTGAAGGGCGTGCCCGCGGGAAAGCCTTCCCGCGGAGCGCCTTTCGCTTCGTCGTAGGTGTACCCGCAGCCCGGGCAGCGGTGGGCGGTCACGGCAGGTCTCCTCTGGACGCCCCGTAGGAGGCGAACAGCTTCTCGCGCAGGCGGGGCTGCAGATTAACCCTGGTGATGTCGCCGTCGTAGTGGGCCAGCACCCGGTGGTCCATCACCTTGCGCCAGAGCGGCGGAAAGTAGGTGAGCGAGATCATCGACGCGTACCCGCTCGGCAGGTTGGGCGCGCCTTCCATGCTGCGCAGCGTCTGGTACCGCCGGGTGGGGTTGGCGTGGTGATCGCTGTGCCGCTGCAGGTGGTACAGGAACAGGTTGGTGACCACGTGGTCGGAGTTCCAGCTGTGCACCGGCGCGCAGCGCTCATAGCGGTCGCCCGAATTCTTTTGCCGCAGCAGCCCGTAGTGCTCGAGGTAGTTGACCGACTCCAGCAGGCTGAAGCCAAAGATGGCCTGGATGACCACGAACGGGATCAGCGCCGGGCCGAAGATCGCGATCAGCGCGCCCCACAACACCACCGACATCAGCCAGGCGTTGAGCACGTCGTTGGACGGATACGTCTTGGGGTTCCACGGGCTCTTGCCCAGTCGGCGCACCCGCTGAGCCTCTAGCC
>Ga0318570_10000244_pt1 | contig 10870 bp, 9 predicted proteins | sample GRESIP088b5f23_FD_203670 | JGI IMG/M metagenome (GOLD analysis project Ga0318570, IMG submission 203670) | Tropical soil microbial communities from Luquillo Experimental Forest, Puerto Rico - GRE.SIPMG.088b5f23 | ecosystem: Environmental > Terrestrial > Soil > Tropical forest > Bulk soil...
TGCCTGGACGTCGACGACGGGCGGGTGGTCAAGGGGGTCAATTTCGAAAACCTCCGGGACGCGGGTGATCCGGTGGAGCTGGCGGCCGCCTATGACGCCGAGGGCGCCGACGAGCTGACCTTTCTGGACGTGACCGCGTCCTCGTCGGGTAGGGCCACGATGCTGGAGGTGGTGCGCCGCACCGCCGAGCAGGTGTTCATCCCGCTGACGGTCGGTGGCGGGGTGCGCACTGTGGCCGACGTCGACGTATTGCTGCGCGCGGGGGCCGACAAGGTCTCGATCAACACCGCTGCCATCGCCCGCCCAGACCTGTTGGCGGAGATGGCGAACCAATTCGGTTCCCAGTGCATCGTGTTGTCCGTCGACGCCCGTACGGTGCCCGCCGGGTCGGCGCCGACGCCGTCGGGCTGGGAGGTCACCACCCATGGAGGTCGCCGCGGGACCGGCATCGACGCCGTCGAGTGGGCGGCGCGCGGCGCCGATCTCGGGGTGGGGGAGATCCTGCTGAACTCGATGGACGCCGACGGCACCAAAGCCGGATTCGACCTGCCCATGCTGCACGCGGTCCGCGAAGCGGTCACGGTGCCGGTGATCGCCAGCGGCGGCGCCGGAGCAGTCGAGCATTTCGCGCCGGCGGTCGCCGCCGGCGCCGATGCGGTCTTGGCGGCCAGCGTCTTTCACTTCCGCGAGCTGACGATCGGGCAGGTGAAAGAAGCGATGGCCGCAGAAGGGATCACCGTGCGATGACGCTCGACCCGAAAATCGCCGCGCGCCTGAAGCGCAATGCCGAAGGACTGTTCGCCGCCGTCGTGCAGGAGCGCGGCAGCGGCGACGTGCTGATGGTCGCCTGGATGGACGATGACGCGTTGGCCCGCACCCTGGAAACCCGTGAGGCCACTTACTATTCGCGATCCCGCGGCCAACAGTGGATCAAGGGGGCGACGTCCGGCCACACCCAGCGCGTGCACTCGGTGCGGCTGGACTGCGACGGCGACACCGTGCTGCTGACTGTCGACCAGGTCGGCGCCGCCTGCCATACCGGCGATCACAGCTGCTTCGACGCCGACGTGCTGCTGGAACCTGAAGGCTAGCTGGGCGCCACATCCAAGCCGTTGGCCGCGGCTATTGCCGCGCGGGCCCATTCGTGGCGGAGCACGGCGGGCCCGATGCGGTCACGGCGAATGATCTCCAGATCGATGGCCTTCCCGTTGATCACCGCGTTCGGCACCCGGAAGGCGAAGGCCGTCGCGTCGGTGGCCACGGCCAGGATGGCGTCGCTATCGGTGAAATTGTTCGCGAGCATGGTGTCCTCGGCCCATCGGAACGGCTTGAGGCCGCCGAAATTGTTGACGTACACCACCCACAGCCGGGTGCCGCGCCCGTTGTAGAGCCTGGTGACCGCTCGGTTCACCGCGTCGTACTCGAGGGGGCCGAGCACATTCGATTGATCGGTGATTTGGCTGGACAGCTTGATCGTCGGCGTCGACGGCGGGGGAGCGGCATTCCCGGGCGGCGGCGCCACCGACTGCGAGGGGGCGCTGCTGTTGTTGTGCTGGTGGGATCGGCCGCCGAGCATGCGGACGCCGACGTAGGCGCCCACCGCTACCAACGCGACGGCGATGAGCGCCGCGATCGCCACTACCGGTCCTCGCCGGCTGCTGCCGGGCGCCTTCGGCGCGGTTGGCGATGCGCTCGGGGGCGGTGCGATCACTTCCGTCGGTGCCGCAATGACTTGCGTCGGACCCGCTGCCACCTCGGCGGGGGCGGTCTTGAGCTGGCTACCCAGTGCCGCCGCGAAGTCGGCGCACGTCGGGTAGCGATCGTCGGGACTTTTGGCGAGCGCCTTGGCAAGGGCGCCGTCGAGGTCGGCCAGTTCGGGTCGGCGCTCCCCGATGTGCGGCGGTGGGGCGGACAAATGCTGGGTGATGACCACCGCCGGGTTGGAGTGGCGAAACGGGGCGGACCCGGTCAGCAGGTCAAAGGCGGTGCAGCCGAGGGCGTATTGATCGGCCCGCCCGTCGAGATCCGAACCCTGCAGTTGTTCGGGCGCGCAGTAGGCGGTGGTGCCCACCAGCATGTTCGTTGCCGTGAGGCCGCTGATCTCCCCCAATTCGCGGGCGATGCCGAAGTCGGCGAGCAGGATCCGTCGTCGGGGGCTGGCTTCGGTGAGGAGGATGTTGGATGGTTTGACATCGCGATGCAGCAGTCCGCGCGAATGCGCGTAGTCGAGCGCGTCGGCCACGGCCGAAATGATCTCGACGACATCGGCTTTCGGCATGCCGGACGGATACTTGGTGCGCTGCAATTTCGCGGCGTCGGTTCCCTCCACGTAGTCCATCGAGATCCACAGTTGCCCTTCGTATTCGCCACGGTCGTGGATGCCGACGATGTGCTCGTTGTACAGGCTCGCGGCCAGGTCGGCCTCTCGGTTGAAGCGTTGGCGAAACTCGTCGTTCGCGGTGAGTTCGGTGGGCAAGATCTTGAGGGCGTCGCGGCGGGGCAGCCGAGGGTGCTGCGCCAAATACACCTGGCCCATGCCGCCGGTCCCCAGGCGCCGAATGATGGTGTAGCCGGCGAACACCTCGCCTTCCCGGAGGCCTTCGGCGCGGCCGTCGCTTATCGGCATGTGAGCATGCTACTGACGCGGTGACCGCGGAAGGCGTGTATTTGCCGAGAGTGGCGCTCGTCTCGGGGCGCGCCCTCGGCCGACTTCGATGAGAATGGCGGGCGATGCTGAAACGGGTGTCCTGGGCCTCATGGACCACAGTCGCGCCGCCGCTGGCGCTCGTCGCGCTGGTCGTTACGTTCGCTATGAAGCCCGGGCCGCTAGTTGCCGTGGTGGAGGCGGCGTTCCTCATCGCTGCCGTGCTGGCCGCCGTCCACCACGCGGAGGTGGTCGCGCACCGGGTCGGCGAGCCGTACGGGTCGCTGGTGCTGGCCGCCGCGGTGACGACCATCGAGCTCGCCCTGATCGTCACGCTGATGGCGTCCGGCGGGAACGAGACGTCGACGCTGGCCCGCGACACCGTGTTCGCCGCGCTGATGATCACAACCAACGGGATCGCCGGCCTGTCGCTGTTGCTCGGTTCCCGGCGCTATGGCGTGACTTTGTTCAACGCCGAGGGCAGCGGGGCGGCGCTGGCCACCCTTACCACGCTGGCGACGCTTAGCCTGGTGCTGCCCACCTTCACCACCAGCCACGCGGGCAATGAATTCTCACCCGGGCAGTTGATCTTCGCCGCGGTCGCCTCGCTGGGGCTCTACCTGCTGTTCGTCTTCACCCAAACCGTGCGACATCGCGACTTTTTCCTGCCGATCACGCAGAAGGGTCAAAAGAGCTTCTTCGAGGATGAGACCCACGCGGAGCCACCGAGCACCGGAGCGGCGCTGAGGAGCCTGGGGCTGTTGTTCGTCGCGCTGTTGGCGGTGGTGGGTCTGGCCGAACAGGAGTCGCCGGCGATCGAGCATCTGGTGTCGGCGGCCGGTTTCCCGCCGTCATTCGTCGGGGTGGCGATCGCGGCCCTGGTGATGCTGCCGGAGACGCTCGCGGCGGCGCGGGCGGCGCGGCAGGGCCGCATTCAGACGAGCCTCAACCTGGCCTATGGCTCGTCGCTGGCCAGCATCGGCCTAACCATCCCGGCGATCGCGCTCGCCTCAATTTGGCTCAAAGGACCGCTGTTGCTCGGCCTTGGCGCCATCCAGATCGTGCTGTTCGCGGTGACCGTGGTGATCAGCGTGCTGACCGTGGTGCCGGGCCGGGCCACCCGATTGCAGGGCGAGCTGCATCTGGTGTTGCTCGCCGCTTATGTGTTTCTGGCGATCATCCCGTGAGAAAAGCGGCAGCTATGCGGACGACCGCGCCCGCAGTGTCTGCAACGCCTTGTCGGCGTGCGAATTGAAGTTCAGTTCGCTGGAGATCACGTCGAGCACCGTGCGATCGGTGTCGATGACAAATGTGGTGCGCTTGACCGGCATCAGCTTCCCCAGCAGGCCGCGCTTGACGCCGAATTGGGTGGCGACACTGCCCTCGGTGTCCGACAGCAGGGGGTAGTCGAACTTCTGCATGTCGGCGAACTTGGCCTGCTTTTGCACCGGATCGGCGCTGATGCCGACCCGGTTGGCCCCGACGGCTGCGAATTCTGCGGCCAGGTCGCGGAAGTGACAGGCCTCCCTGGTGCAGCCGGGCGTCATCGCTGCCGGGTAAAAGAAAAGAACCACGGGTCCGTCGGCAAGCAGGGCGCTTAGCTCACGGGGCGTTCCCGTCTGGTCGGGCAGTTCGAAGTCGGCCACGGTGTCACCAGTTTTCATGCCGCGAGCGTAACGCCGCTGCGAAAAATCGGCCAAAAATCGCAGCGGTGTTACGCTCGCGAGCTGCCTTACCCGCATCTGGGAGGATGGTTCGGTGCACGCCCACCTCGCCGCCACCACCTCCCGGGAGGAGTTCCGCCGACTGGCGGCGGAGCACCGCGTGGTTCCGGTGACCCGCAAGGTCTTGGCGGACAGCGAGACTCCGCTGTCGGCCTATCGCAAGCTCGCCGCCAACCGGCCGGGCACGTTTCTGCTCGAGTCAGCCGAGAACGGCCGATCCTGGTCGCGGTGGTCGTTCGTCGGCGCGGGCGCGCCGTCGGCGCTGACCGTGCGCGACGGCGAAGCTGTGTGGTTGGGCGCCGTGCCGCAGGACGCGCCGACCGGAGGCGATCCGCTGAGGGCGCTGCGGACCACCCTTGAGCTGTTGGCCACCGAGCCGATGGCGGGGCTTCCGCCGCTGTCGAGCGGCATGGTGGGCTTCTTCGCCTATGACCTGGTGCGGCGCCTGGAACGCCTGCCCCAACTGGCGGTCGACGACCTTCGCCTGCCCGACATGCTGCTGCTACTGGCCACAGACCTGGCGGCGGTCGACCACCACGAGGGCACCATCACGCTGATCGCCAACGCCGTGAACTGGAACGGCACCGACGAGCGGGTCGATGAGGCCTACGACGACGCGATCGCCCGGCTGGACGTGATGACCACGGCCCTTGGCCAGCCGCTGTCGTCGACGGTCGCCACCTTCAGCAGGCCCGAGCCCCGGAACCGCGCGCAGCGCAGCATCGAGGAATACGGCAAGATCGTCGACTACCTCGTCGAGCAGATCGCGGCCGGCGAAGCCTTTCAGGTGGTGCCCTCGCAGCGCTTCGAAATGGACACCGATGTCGATCCCATCGACGTGTACCGGATGCTGCGGGCGACCAATCCAAGCCCCTACATGTATCTGTTGCATGTGCCGAATAGCGTTGGCGGAACGGATTTTTCGATAGTCGGATCCAGTCCGGAGGCGTTGGTCACCGTCGTCGACGGTCGGGCGACGACGCATCCGATCGCCGGCACCCGGTGGCGCGGGCAAACCGACGAAGAGGATCAGCTGCTGGAAAAGGAATTGCTGGCCGACGAGAAAGAACGTGCCGAGCACCTGATGCTGGTCGACCTGGGCCGCAACGACCTCGGCCGGGTGTGCACGCCGGGTACCGTTCGCGTCGACGATTACAGCCACATCGAACGCTATAGCCACGTGATGCACCTGGTGTCCACGGTGACGGGGATGCTCAGCGAGGGCAGGACCGCGCTGGATGCGGTGACGGCCTGTTTCCCGGCCGGCACGCTCTCGGGCGCACCCAAGGTGCGGGCCATGGAGCTGATCGAAGAGGTGGAGAAGACGCGCCGCGGACTCTACGGCGGCGTGGTCGGTTACCTCGACTTCGCAGGCAACGCCGACTTCGCGATCGCGATCCGCACCGCGTTGATGCGCGACGGCACCGCGTATGTCCAGGCCGGTGGTGGGGTCGTGGCCGACTCCAACGGTCCCTACGAATTCACCGAGGCCACCAACAAGGCGCGAGCGGTGCTCAATGCGATCGCCGCGGCCGAGACACTGACGGCCCCGCCCCCGAGCCGCAATGGCTGATTCCCGTCCGGGCCGGCTCACGATCGTCATCGCCCAAATGCTGCTGGCGGCTGCCGCCGGGGCGCTGTGGATCGCGTCGCGGCTGCCGTGGGTCGTTATCCGGTCGTTTGATGGGCTTGGCCCGCCAAAACAGGTGACCTTGTCCGGCGGGTCCTGGTCGACGGCACTGCTGCCGTTGGCGCTGCTCATGCTGGCAACGGCCGTCTCGGCGCTCGCGGTGCGCGGGTGGCCGCTGCGGGTGCTGGCAGTCCTGCTGGCGGTGGCCAGCGTTGCGGTCGGCTACCTGGGGGTCAGTTTGTGGGTGGTTCCGGATGTGGCGGTCCGCGGCGCCGACCTGGCGCATATCCCGGTGATGTCCCTGGTAGGAAGCGACCGGCGCTACTGGGGGGCCGGGATAGCGGTCGCCGCCGCCGCGTGCACGCTGACCGCGGCCGTTTTGCTGATGCGGTCTGGAATCTCTGACCGCGAGAGCGCAACGAAATATGCGGCGCCCGCGACCCGCCGATCGAATGCGCTACGCGAAAACGCCGACGGGGCGATGCTCGAGGGGCACGAGCAGTCGGAGATGTCGGAGCGGATGATCTGGGATGCACTTGACGAGGGACGCGACCCGACCGATCGGGCCCGCGGGTCTGACACCGAGGGTCGGTGACGGGTCGCGTGGCGACGGTCGCTACCCTTCAGTGACGTCGTCGAAATCGGCTAAGTAATCGTGGCGACAGCGGGTGGCAGCGGGATGGCATTGGGAAGGAAACGACAGGCATGAGTCCGGCGTCCGTGCTTGACTCCATCCTCGAGGGAGTCCGGGCCGACGTTGCCGCGCGCGAAGCCGTTATCAGCCTCACCGAGATTAAGGCGGCCGCTGCGGCCGCCCCACCACCACTGGACGTGATGGCCGCCTTGCGCGAGCCCGGTATCGGTGTCATCGCGGAGGTCAAGCGCGCCAGTCCGTCGGCGGGTTCACTAGCGCCCATTGCCGATCCGGCAAAGCTGGCCCGGGCCTACGAAGACGGTGGTGCCCGGATCATCAGCGTTCTGACCGAAGAGCGACGTTTCCGTGGATCGCTCGACGACCTTGATGCGGTGCGGGCCGCGGTGTCGGTTCCGGTGTTGCGCAAAGACTTTGTGTTGCAGCCGTATCAGATCCACGAGGCGCGCGCGCACGGCGCCGACATGTTGTTGCTGATAGTCGCCGCGTTGGACCAGTCGGCGTTGGTGTCGATGCTGGACCGCACGGAATCACTCGGCATGACCGCCCTCGTCGAAGTGCACACCGAGCAAGAGGCCGACCGGGCGCTGAAGGCGGGGGCCAACGTGATCGGTGTCAACGCCCGCGATCTCGCGACGCTGGACGTGGACCGGGACTGTTTCGCACGCATCGCTCCCGGGCTGCCCAGCAACGTGATCAGGATCGCCGAGTCCGGTGTGCGTGGCACCGGAGACCTGCTGGCGTATGCCGGAGCGGGTGCCGATGCCGTCTTGGTCGGTGAAGGTCTGGTCAAAAGCGGTGACCCACGCGCGGCGGTCGCCGATCTGGTCACCGCGGGCACCCATCCGTCCTGTCCCAAACCGGCTCGTTAGACCGTTGAACCCCATGAGCCGTCCCCGCGTCGAGAATTGGTGATGGTAGACCTGTCCCGCCCGGAGCTTCCCCTTTCGAGTGCGGCCATTGCCGAACCCACCCGCCACGACCCCGATCCGGGTGGTCATTTCGGCGGCCCGCATGGTTATGGTGGTCGCTACGTCGCCGAGGCGTTGATGGCGGTGATCGAGGAAGTCACCGCCGCCTACGAAAAGGAACGCGTCAACCCGGATTTCCTCGACACCCTCGACGAGCTGCAGGCGAACTACGCGGGCCGGCCGTCTCCGCTGTATGAGGCCACTCGGCTGAGCGAGCACGCCGGCTCGGCGCGCATCTTTCTCAAGCGAGAAGACCTGAACCACACCGGTTCTCACAAGATCAACAACGTGCTCGGCCAGGCCCTGCTGGCCAAGAGAATGGGCAAGACCCGGGTGATAGCCGAGACCGGGGCCGGTCAACACGGCGTGGCAACCGCCACCGCGTGCGCGTTGCTCGGGCTGGATTGTGTGATCTACATGGGCGCCGTCGACACCGAGCGTCAGGCGCTCAACGTGGCGCGGATGCGGCTGCTGGGCGCCGAGGTCGTCTCGGTCGACACCGGTTCGCAAACGCTCAAGGACGCCATCAATGAGGCGTTCCGGGACTGGGTTACCAACGCCGACAACACGTACTACTGCTTCGGCACCGCGGCCGGACCGCATCCCTTCCCGACCATGGTGCGTGATTTCCAGCGCATCATCGGCCTGGAGACCCGCGTTCAGATCCAGGCCCAAGCCGGCCGGTTGCCCGACGCGGTCACGGCGTGCGTCGGCGGTGGATCCAACGCCATCGGGATCTTCCATGCGTTCATCGACGATCCCGGCGTGCGGCTGGTCGGGTTCGAGGCGGCCGGCGATGGTGTCGAGACCGGCAGGCACGCGGCGACATTCACGGGCGGTTCACCCGGGGCCTTCCAGGGATCGTTCTCCTATCTGCTGCAGGACGAGGACGGTCAGACCATCGAATCCCATTCGATATCAGCGGGTCTCGACTATCCGGGGGTGGGTCCCGAACACGCCTGGCTCCGGGAAACCGGACGCGCCGACTACCGGCCCATCACCGACGCCGAGGCGATGGAAGCCTTCGGCCTGCTGTGCCGCGCGGAAGGCATCATCCCGGCCATCGAGTCCGCGCACGCGGTGGCGGGTGCCCTCCAGCTGGGCGCCGAGTTGGGAAGGGGGGCAGTCATTGTGGTTAACCTTTCTGGCCGTGGCGACAAGGACGTCGAGACGGCCGCGAAGTGGTTCGGTCTCCTTTCGCCCGGCGAGCAGGGCAAGCGATGACGGTGAAACAGAGCGAGGCCAGCAGGCTCGGGCCCACGTTCGATTCGTGCCGCAAGGACAATCGCGCGGCGCTGATCGGCTACCTGCCCACCGGTTACCCCGACGTGCCGACTTCTTTGGATGCGATGATCGCACTGGTCGAATCCGGTTGTGACATTGTCGAAGTCGGTGTGCCGTATTCGGATCCGGGCATGGACGGCCCGACCATTGCCAGGGCGACCGAAGCCGCGCTGCGCGGGGGAGTGCGGGTGCGCGACACGCTGGCCGCGGTCGAGGCGATCAGTCAAGCCGGCGGACGCGCGGTGGTGATGACGTACTGGAATCCGGTGCTGCGCTACGGCGTTGACGCGTTCGCGCGCGACCTGGCGGCGGCCGGCGGAGACGGCCTGATCACTCCCGACCTCATCCCCGACGAAGCCGGGCACTGGCTGACGGCATCCGAGGAACATCGGTTGGATCGCATATTTCTCGTGGCGCCGTCCTCGACACCACAGCGATTGGTGACCACGGTCGAGGCGTCGCGCGGATTCGTCTACGCGGCGTCGACCATGGGTGTGACCGGGGCGCGTGATGCAGTGTCGCGCGCGGCGCCCGAATTGGTGAGCAGGGTAAGGGCGGTGTCTGACATTCCCGTCGGCGTCGGTCTCGGGGTGCGGTCGAGAGAGCAGGCCGCGCAGATCGGCAGCTACGCCGACGGTGTCATCGTCGGTTCCGCTCTGGTGTCGGCCCTGAGCGACGGTGGTTTGCCCGCATTGCGCTCTCTGACAACGGAACTGGCCATCGGTGTCCGTCAAAGGGCGGCCGCCTCATGACGATGTTGCCCACGTATTTCCCGAGCCCGCCCCGGGGTGTGTGGCACCTTGGCCCGTTGCCCATTCGCGCCTATGCGCTGTTCATCATCGTCGGCATCATCGCCGCGCTGGTGATCGGCGACCGGCGCTGGCAGGCCCGCGGCGGCCAGCGCGGCGTGATCTATGACATCGCGCTGTGGGCCGTGCCGTTCGGATTGGTGGGCGGCAGGCTTTATCACCTGGCGACCGACTGGCAGACCTACTGGGGCCCGGGGGGAGCCGGGTTCCTCGCGGCGTTGCGAATCTGGGACGGCGGCCTGGGCATCTGGGGCGCGGTAGCCCTCGGCGGCGTCGGCGCATGGATCGCCTGCCGGCGTCGCGGAATTCCGCTGCCGGCCTTCGGCGACGCGATTGCCCCGGGAATTGTCTTGGCGCAGGCCATCGGTCGGCTCGGAAACTATTTCAACCAGGAGCTCTACGGCCGGGAAACCACGGTGCCGTGGGGTTTGGAGATCTTCTACCGTCGGGATCCTTCCGGTTACGTCGACCCACATTCGCTCGACGGCGTCTCGACCGGGCAGCTCGCGTACGTCGTGCAACCGACGTTCCTCTACGAATTGATCTGGAATCTGCTGGTTTTCGTCGCATTGATCTACGTGGACCGGCGGTTCAAGCTCGGCCACGGGCGGCTGTTTGCGCTCTATGTGGCCTGCTACTGCGTCGGGCGCTTCGGTGTCGAGCTGCTGCGCAACGACACCGCCACACAGATCGCCGGAATCCGGATCAATGTGTTCACATCGACTTTCGTGTTCATCGGGGCCGTGGTGTACATCATTCTGGCGCCGAAGGGCCGCGAGGATCCCGAGAGCCTGCGCGGCAAAGATCACGTTGACGCGGAAGCGCGGGAATCCAAGCCGGCGCCCGAGCCGGCGGATGAACTCGCGACCGTCGCCTCGGTTACGGCCGCGGCCGCGGCCACGCCGGCTGGCGCGGCGGCTGCCGGGAAGGACGACAAACCGCCCGATTCGGCGAAAACGGACGAACCCGCCGAGGCCGCCGAGGCGGCGGCCGCGGAGCCGGAATCCGAGGCGGTCGAGGCCGAGACGGCGGCCGCCGAGGCGGAATCCGAGGCCGTCAAGGCCGAGCCTGAGGTCGCGGAGCCTGAGGTCGTGGTGCCTGAGGCCATGGAGCCCGAGGCTGTGGCGCCCGAGGCTCAAGAGCCCGAGGTTCAAGA
>Ga0318570_10000245_pt1 | contig 10865 bp, 9 predicted proteins | sample GRESIP088b5f23_FD_203670 | JGI IMG/M metagenome (GOLD analysis project Ga0318570, IMG submission 203670) | Tropical soil microbial communities from Luquillo Experimental Forest, Puerto Rico - GRE.SIPMG.088b5f23 | ecosystem: Environmental > Terrestrial > Soil > Tropical forest > Bulk soil...
GTCGTAGACCCGCGCTGGGTCAAGCCGGTGGACCCGGCGCTGGCCGCGGCGGCCGGCGCGTACCGGCTCGTGGTCACCGTCGAAGACAACGGCATCGCCGGCGGGTTCGGCGACGCGGTGTGCCGTCTGCTGCGCGAGGCCGGCGTGAGCACCCCTGTCCAGACCTTCGGCCTGCCGCAGGAGTTTCTGGCCCACGCCAAGCGCGAGGAGATCCTGGAAGACGCCGGGCTCGTTCCCCAGCACCTCGCCCGCCGGATCACCGAGGCGGTGGCGCGGCTGACGCCGGAGCTTGCCCAGCAACCGCAAGCCTGACAGTTCGGAGTTCTCCCGGATGACCACCTTGTCCGTCGCGGTCGTTGGCTCCGGCCCGGCCGGGCTCTACACCGCCGAGGCGCTCGTCAAGCAGGCGGCCGCGCTGGATGGGCCGTGCCAGGTGACGGTCGACGTGCTCGACCGCCTGCCGACCCCCTACGGCCTGGTCCGCTACGGCGTCGCCCCGGACCACCCGTCCATCAAGTCGATCGCCGAATACCTGCGCGGCGTCCTGGAGCACGACCAGGTGCGCTTCCTGGGCGGGGTGCGGCTCGGCGGCGAGGTCACCCGCGAGGACCTGCTTGGCTGCTACGACGCGGTGGTCTACGCGACGGGTGCGATGCGGGACCGGCGGATGGGCATCGAGGGCGAGGACCTGCCCGGCAGTTACGCGGCGACCGACTTCGTCAACTGGTACTGCGGCCACCCGGACACCGACGCCGGCTCGTTCACCCTGGACGCCGAGTCGGTGGCCGTGGTCGGGGTGGGCAACGTCGCCGTGGACGTGGCCCGGATCCTGGTCCGGGACCCGGAGGAGCTGCGCCGCACCGACGTGTCGCAGCCGGTGCTGGAAGCGCTCATGGCCAGTAAGGTCCGCGAGGTCCACGTGATTGGGCGTCGTGGTCCGGCGCAGGCCAAGTTCACCACCAAGGAACTGCGCGAGCTGGGGGAGCTCGCCGGCGTGGACATCGTGATCGGCGCCGGCGAGGCGGACCCCGATGCGTTCGACGCCACCGGCGGCGCGGCGCTGGCCGAGTCCGACCGCCGGGTGCGCGGCAACCTGGCCGTGATCGGCGGCTGGGCGGCCCGCGAGCCCGCCGGGCACGCACGGCGGCTGGTCGTGCGGTTCTGGCTGCGGCCGGTGCGGGTGGAAGGTACCGGGCAGGTCAGCGGGCTGACCGTCGAGCGCACCAGGCTCGACGAGAACGGCAAGCTGACCGGGACGGGGGAACTGGAGCTGATCCCGGCGCAGATGGTGCTGCGCAGCGTGGGTTATCAGAGCGTGCCGCTGCCCGGTGTCCCGTTCGACGAGCGCAGCTATACCGTGCCGAACGCCGAGGGCCGGGTCCTGAGGGCCGACGGCCTCCCGCTGCCGGGGGAATACGTGGCCGGATGGCTCAAGCGCGGCCCGACCGGGGTCATCGGCACCAATAAGTCCGACGCGGCGCAGACCGTCCGCTCCCTGCTGGCCGACCTGTGCCCAGGCGGCGCATCGGCCGGGCACCCTGCGGCTCAGGGGTCGATCGAGTCGCTGCTGGCCGGCCGGCGGGTGGTACCGGTGAGCTACGCCGACTGGCTCAGGGTGGAGCGGGCCGAGGCCGAACTGGCCGCCTCGCTGGGCCGCGGCGCGCGGGTGAAGCTGCCCAGCCGCGAGGACATCGACGCCCACTGCCGCCGCGAGCCCTAGCGCCGCGACCGCCGGCGCCGCTGCCATCGCTCCCGCCGATGCGGCTTTAGGCCTACGCCCGATCCGCCGGCGGTGTTAGCTGGGGTCCAGGGCCTGCGCCGCGGGACTGTTTTGGGCAAAGGGTGGCGTCACATGCGGATCCGAGGGAAATGGCTGACGGCTGGAGGGCTGGCCGTGGCGCTGGCCGCCGTCATACCGGCGATGGCGACGGCATCCGGCTGGCCGGCTGCCCCGGGTTGGCCGGCTGCCGCGCGCCGGTCGGTGGCGCCGGTCGATCTGGCGAGCCTGTCGACGCAACAGCTGGCCGGCCAGCGGGTGATCTACAGTTACTCGGGCCTGACCCCGCCGGCCAGCTTGATCTCGCTGATCGAGCACGGCGAAGCCGCCGGGGTGATCTTCTTCGGGCAGAACATCTCCAGCGAGACGCAGATCGCGGGCGTCATCAAGCAGCTTGACCAAGCCAACGCCAGCTCGCAGAACCCGGTGCAGGCCCCGCTGCTGCTGATGACCGACCAGGAGGGCGGGGAGGTCCGCCGTCTGCCAGGGCGTCCCTACCTGTCGGAGAAGCAGATCGGCGCCAGTTCGCTGCCGCAGGCGGAAAACCTCGCCACCGACGCGGGCCAGGGCGCCGCGGGTAACCTGCGCGGCGTGGGCATGAACGTCAACCTGGCCCCGGTGCTGGATGTCTACCGGCAGGCGGGGGGCTTCGACGACCAGTACGGCCGCTCCTACAGCATGGACCCGAACGTCGTGTCGGATCTGGGCAGCAGGATGATCAAAGCTCAGCAGGCGGGCGGGGTGGCGGCCACGGCCAAGCACTTCCCCGGCCTCGGCGCGGCCTCGGCCAGCCAGAACACCGACGTCGGGCCGGTCACGCTCAACCTGTCGCTGAACACCCTGCGCACCGACGATGAGGTCCCGTTCGCCGCCGCGATCCAGGCCGGAGTCAAGCTGATCATGGTCTCGTGGGCGATCTACCCGGCGCTGGGGGCCCGGCCCGCCGGGCTTTCACCCAACGTCGTGCAGGGCGAGCTGCGAGGCCGGCTGCACTTCACCGGGGTCACGATCACCGACGCCCTGGAGGCCGGAGCGCTCAACCCCTTCGGTTCAACCCAGCACCGCGCGTTTCGCGCGGCGCTGGCCGGCATGGACTTGATCCTCTGCGCCGCGCAAGACGTCAGCCAAGGGCAGGCAGCCAGCGCCGAGCTGGCCGCGGACTACACCAACGGGACCCTCGACGGCCCGACGTTCCTGGCCGCCGTCAACCGGGTGATCGCGCTGCGCCAGTCGCTGGGGTAGGCCACCAGCTTTTCCGCCCGCCGGTCCCCGTGCCGTTGAGTCAGAAAAAGCTTTCTTGTGGGCTAGGCTTGGCCCGTGGTGATCCAGTCACGGCCGCCCCTGGTCCTCAGCGCCGGCGAACGGGACCAGCTGGCGCAATGGGCGGCGCAGGCCGGGCGGCACAGGCTGGCCGTGCGCGCGGCGATCGTCCTGTCCGCCGCGGACGGCGGCACGGACGCGGCCATCGCCGCCCGGACGGGGGTGGCCAGGGCCACGGCCGCCAAATGGCGCGGGCGGTTCGCCGCGGACCGGCTGGGCGGGCTGAACGACAGGCCCCGTCCGGGCACGCCCAGGAAGATCACGCCGCAGCAGGTGCGCGAGCTGATCGACCGCACCCTGCGCGAGCGGCCGCCCGCCGGACGGGATCGCTGGACCACGCGGACGATGGCGGCGGCCACCGGCATGAGCCAGTCGGCGGTCAGCCGGATCTGGCGATCGGCCGGGCTTGATCCCGGAAGTTGTGGGGATCTGGCCACTGGGGACAATGAAGGCGTGAGTATCGAACAGGCCGGGTTGCGGCACAGCGGGCACAGATGGCCGACCGAGGCGGCGCCAGGCACGGCGGCGGGCAACGAGCCGGTGGAACTGCCCTCCGGGCGGTACCTGGACCGCGAGGAAAGCTGGCTGCGCTTCAACCAACGGGTTCTCGAACTGGCCGAGGACGAGCGCGTGCCGCTGCTGGAGCAGGTCAGGTTCCTTTCGATCTTCGCCAGCAACCTGGACGAGTTCTTCATGGTACGGGTCGCGGGCCGGATCAGGCGCATGGCCACCGGGCTGCCGGTCGAAGGGGCCAGCGGACTGGAACCCGGGCAGATCCTCGCCAACACGCTGGAAACGGCGCGGGAGCTCAGCCTCCGGCACGCCGAGTGCTTCCGCAACCTGGCACAGCCCGCGCTGGCCGACCAGGGCATCGAGGTCCTGCGCTGGAAGGAACTTTCCCAGGGCGAGCAGGAGGACCTGCACCAGCTGTTCCGCGAGCGGATCTACCCGGTGCTGACCCCGCTGCTGGTCGACCCGGCGCACCCGTTCCCCTACATCTCCGGCCTGTCCCTCAGCCTGGCCGTGATGATCGCCGACGCCCGCACCGGCGCGACCATGTTCGCCAGGGTCAAGGTGCCGCCGCTACTGCCCAGGTTCCTCACCGTGGCCAAGCGCCGGTTCGTGCCGCTGGAGGACGTGATCGCCGCGCACCTCACCGAGTTGTTCGCCGGCCTGGACATCCTGGAGCACCACGTGTTCCGGGTCACCCGCACCCGCGACCTCGAGGTCGACGAGGACGTCACCGAGGACCTGATGCAGTCCCTGGAACGGGAGTTGCAAAGGCGCCGCTTCGAGCCGGCCGTCCGGCTCGAGGTTGAGGACAGCATGTCCAGCGACGTGCTCGACAAGCTGGTCACCGAACTGGGCGTCGATCACCGCGCGGTCTACCACCTGCCCGGGCCGCTGGACCTGTCGGGCCTGAGCGTGATCGCCGACGAGGACCTGCCGCAGCTCAAGTACCCGCCATTGGTGCCGTCGGAGTCCGCCCTGCCGCAGGACACCGACATCTTCACCACGCTGGCCCGGCAGGACGTCCTCGTCCACCACCCCTACGACTCGTTCACCGCCACGGTGGAACGGCTGATCGAGGCCGCCGCGGCCGACCCCGGAGTCCTGGCGATCAAGCAAACCCTGTACCGGACCAGCGACACCTCCCCGATCGTGGACGCGCTCATCGACGCGGCCGAGGCCGGCAAGCAGGTGGTGGTGGTCGTGGAACTCAAGGCGAGGTTCGACGAGCGCGCCAACATCAGCTGGGCCCGCAAGCTGGAGGAAGCGGGCTGCCACGTGGTGTACGGGATCGTCGGCCTGAAGACCCACTGCAAGATGGCCCTGGTGGTCCGGCAGGAACCGGACGGATCGCTGCGGCGCTACTGCCATATCGGGACCGGCAACTACCACCCGACGACCGCCCGGCTGTACGAAGACTTCGGCCTGCTGACCGCCGAGCGCACCGTCGGGGAGGACGTCACCGACCTGTTCAACCACCTCACCGGGTACACCCGGCAGAGCACCTACCGGCGGCTCCTGGTCGCTCCCGCGGCGCTGCGCGCGGGCCTGGTGGAGAGGATCGAGGAGCAGCAAGCCCGCCACCTACGCGGCGATCCCGCCAGGATCCAGTTCAAGTGCAACGCCATCATCGACGAGGCGATCATCGACGCGCTGTACCGTGCCTCGATCGCGGGGGTGCCAGTGGATCTGTGGGTGCGCAGCATCTGCGGAGTGCGCCCCGGAATACCCGGCCTGTCGGAGACCATCCGGGTCCGCAGCATCCTGGGCCGGTTCCTGGAGCACTCCCGGATCTACGCGTTTGGTGAGGGCAGCGACCCCGGCAGCGAGATCTGGATCGGCTCCGCTGACATGATGCACCGCAACCTCGACCGCCGGGTCGAGGCGCTGGTCCGCATCGCCAACCCAGCCCAGCAGGCCGAACTGCGGGGCCTGATAGACATGGCCATGGACGAGGGCACCGCGTCCTGGTGGCTGGCTGGCGACGGCACCTGGACCAGGCACCACCTGGACCCCGACGGGATGCCGCTCCGCGACCTGCAACGGTCCCTGATCGCCGCCCGGCGCGCGCGGCCCGCCGATGGCTGAGGTCGCCACCGGGGAAATCCTCGCAGCGGGCGCGGTGCTGTGGCGTGCGCGGGCGGACGGTATCGAGACCGCGCTGGTCCACCGGCCCCGTTACGACGACTGGAGCTTCCCCAAGGGCAAGAGCCTGCCCGGGGAACACGTGCTGCTGACCGCCGTGCGGGAGGTGGATGAGGAGACCGGCGTGCGGGTCGCGCTTGGGCGCAGGCTCGGCTCGCAGAGCTATCTCGCCGACGGCCAGCCCAAGCGGGTGGAGTACTGGGCCGCGCGCCCGGTGTCGCCGGAGCGCTTCGCCCCGAATGACGAGGTCGACGCGCTCGCCTGGGTACCGCTGGCCGCGGCACGAGAACAGCTGAGCTACCCACGCGACCACGCGGTGCTCGAAACGTTCACCACCGGGCCGCTGGACACCGCCCCGGTGATCTTGCTCAGGCACGCCAGCGCCGTCGCCAAGAAGGAATGGCGGCAGACCGGCCACGCCGACGACCTGTCCCGCCCGCTGTCGGACCGGGGCCGGGCGCAGGCCGCCGCCCTGGCCGGGTTGCTGGGTTGCTTCGCCCCCGCGCGGGTGATCAGTTCCGCTGCCGAGCGGTGCCTGGCCACCGTCATCCCGTACGCGGAGCGGGCGGGTGTCCCGGTGACGGCCGAGCCGTCGTTCACCGTGGACGGCGCCACCTCCGACCACAACGACGACGGCTGGGCGGAGTCCCCGGCCGCCCGGTGGCGGATCACCGAGGCCGTCACCGCCGCCCGGCCCGTCGTCATCTGCGCGCACCGGCAGAACCTGTCGTGGCTGCTGGCCGAGGTCTGCGCGGCGATCAGCGCGCCCGTGCCAGACGGGCCGCCGTTGCATCGCGGCGCCTTCTGGGTGCTCCAGGTCGGCGGGCGGCGCCTCGCCTCGGCCGAGCAGCATCGGGTGGAGGCCGGGCCGCCCGGGGGGTTCCGGGAGGATGTCCCCCCGGGCTAGCACCGCGCTCAGCGGCGAGGCTGGGCCCGCCAGCGAGCGGGCTGGGCCGGGCTAATGGCCATCGCCTAGGCCGGTCGGGCGCCGGCCGGCTGAGCTCGGCGCAGAGCCGCCGAATCCCAGTCCAGGGTCGCCGGGAGCGCACCCTCGAACACCAGCAGCCAGTGCTTGACGTCGGTGCCGGTGCCGCCGCTGTACCCGCCGAGCCCGGTGCCCGCGACCACCCGGTGGCATGGAACGATGATCGCGACCGGGTTGGACGCCATGATCTGGCCCACCACGCGGGCCGGGGGCATGGCCGCCCCGCCGGGCCCGGCGGCGTCCAGGCCCGCCCTGGCCGCCAGCCCACCGTAGGTGATGGTCCGGCCGAACGGCACCGAGTCGTGCAGTACCGACAGCACCGTGCGCCGGGACCCGTGCGCCCGGCCCAGGTCCACCGGGATGGTGAACGCCTTCCGGTGGCCGGCGAAGTACTCCCCGAGCTCGGTCACGGCGGCCTCCAGCAGGACGGCCGCCTGCGTGCCCGGGATCGGCGCGGGCGCGGGCGCAGCGCCCGGCAGCGGGCCGTAGGCCACGCGGGCCACCCCCGCATCGGTACAGGCCACGGAAACCTGGCCCACGGGCGTATCCAGGCAGCCCCACACGAGTTCTGTCACGGCTCCCATTGTGCCCGGCGGGTCCGACAAAACCAGCGGCTCAGCCCTCGGCCGCCTGCGCCGGCCCGGAGCCCTCCGCGGGCCCGGCTTCCGCCGCGGGCCCGGCTTCCTCGGCCTTCTCGATCAGCCGGCCGAGTGCCCGGCTGATCGGCAGCGCGGTCAGCCCGACCTGCCACGGCCGTGCGCCGTGCGCGGCCAGGTCGGCGGCCACCTCCGCGACACCCGGCGGGTCTGGGGGCTGCCAGGCGAGCCTGCGTACCACGTCGGGCGGCAGCAGGTTCTCCGCCGGAAGCGTGTGCTCATCGGCCAGCGCCGCCACCACCGTTCGCACCGCGGCTAGCCGGCTCGCGGCCACCGGGTCCCGTTCCTGCCAGCGGTGTGTGGGCGGCGGCCCGTCCGGCGGCGGCAGCGCCGGACCGGGAAGCTCGGCCTCGGCCTGGCCACGGACCCGCTGGACCGCTCGCCGCCACGTGGAGGCATGGCGGCGCGCGCCCCGGCCCTGGAACCCGGGCAGATCGGCGAGATCGGCCTGCGAGCCGGGTAGCGCGCGGGCGGCCTCGACGATGGCCGTATCGGAGAGCACCCGGCCCGGCGACAGGTCGCGGCGCCTGGCGATCTTGTCCCGCTCCTGCCACAGCTCGCGGACGATTGCCAGGCCCCGGCGGCTGTGCACCCGGTGGATGCCCGAGGTACGCCGCCACGGGTCCGGGCGGGGGCCTGGTGGCTTGGCCGCCAGCACGGCGGCGAACTCCTGCTCCGCCCACTCCGTCTTGCCCTGCTCGGCCAGCCGCGCCGCGAGCGCGTCCCGGAGTTCGACCAGCACTTCCACATCCAGCGCCGCGTAGCGGAGCAGCTCGGCCGGTAGCGGGCGGACCGACCAGTCGGCCGCCGCGTGGCCCTTTTCCAGGGTCCAGCCCAGCACGGACTCCACCAGCGCGCCCAGGCCGACACGGGGGAACCCCAGCAGCCGCCCGGCCAGCTCGGTGTCGAACAGCGCCCGCGGGCGGAAGCCCAGCTCGGCCAGGCACGGCAGGTCCTGCGACGCGGCGTGCAGGACCACCTCGGCGCCGGCCAGCGCCTCATCGAGGCCGGTGAGGTTCGGGCAGGCCACGGGGTCGATCAGCACGGTGCCCGCGTCGGCCCGGCGCAACTGGACCAGGAATGCCCGGTGCCCGTACCGGAAGCCCGACGCGCGCTCGGCGTCCACCGCGACCGGGCCCCCGCCGGCGCCCAGTGCCGCGACCGCCCGGTCCAGGTCAGGCACCGAAGCCACCAGGGCCGGCGGGCCGTCGCGCGGTTCAAGCAGCGGGACCGGTCCCGGGCCGGGAGGTGCCTCCGGCTCCGGGCCCACGCCGTCGGGAGAAGGCAAGCCATGCGGACGCGCGGCACTGGCTGCCGCGCCCGGCGCGCCCCCGCGCGCCTGTGCGGCGTCCGTCATGGGCTCCGCCGCCGGCCGTTCGGGCGCAGCGCGCTGACCCCCGCGGCCAGCGGCGCCAGCCCCGCCGCGGCGCACATCGTCCCGCACCACGCGGCCAGGTGCCCGGCCAGCCCATCCTGGGTGCCGTCCTCCGCCGACGCCCCAGCGAGCGAGTCCTGGACCGGTGACCAGGACGCCCGCAGCTCAAATCCGGTCGCCCGCGGCTCGGCGCGCTTGGCACCGAACCCCTCGGTGACCACCCGGGTCACCGTGCCGCTCGGCTCGGCGTAACCGGCCGTGCGGGCGTCCAGCGCCTCGGTCAGCCAGGACCAGGCGACCTCGCCGACCATCGGATCCTCGGCGATCTCCGGTTCCAGCTCCGCCCGGATGTACACGATGACCCGCAGCGGGCCGGCCCAGCCACGCTGCCCGGCGGGGTCATAAAGCAGGACGAACCTGCCGGTGGCGATCTCCGCCCCGTCCACCCGGACGGCCGCGCCGACGGCGGTGGCGAAGGGCGCCAGCGTCCGCGGGGCGGGCACTTCCTCGAAGCACAGTTCCGGGCGGATCTGCCGCACCTGATCCTGGCACGAGCGCAGCCCGGCGACCGCGGCACTGAACGTGGCGGACGCTTCCTCGCTCGGCATAGTGACCCTGCCGACCTGCCTCATAGTCCGAGCGTACGCCGTGACCGCCTGCTGCTCATGCCACCCGGCCGACCATGTCCGGCAATACCGCCCCGGTGGCCGTGCCCGTCGGCACCGTGATGATCTCGGCGGCGCCGCACCCCGTGCAGAGCCACTCCGGGCACTGCCCGTCCGGGGCATCCGGGCAGCTGCCCGGCGCTTCGTGCATCTGTTCGAACAACTGCTCGCCGCCGCAGTCCTGGCATGGCCGGAACATCGGGCCCATGGTGGCAACCTCCTCCGCAGCCGGGGGCGTGCCGTGCCGTAACGGCGCATACCCAGAACCCGGCAGCTTCGATGGTGGCACGGGGTTCCGTCAGGATGGTGGAGGCGCAGCGGCGTGTCCCGGCCAAGGGCTCCGTGTGAGATGATCACCACGTGACGGCCCCCCTCCAGGAATCGCTCTTCCTGCGGGCGTGCCGCCGCGAGCCGGTGTCGGCCACCCCGGTCTGGTTCATGCGCCAGGCGGGCAGGTCGCTGCCCGAGTACCGGGCCGTCCGGGACCGGCTGAGCATGGTGAAGGCCTGCACCACGGCCGACGTCATCACCGAGCTGACCCTGCAGCCGCTGCGCAGGTTCGCGGTGGACGCGGCCATCCTGTTCAGTGACATCGTGGTCCCGCTGCGGGCGGTGGGCCTGGACATCGACATCAAGCCGGGCGTGGGACCGGTCACCGGCAAGCCCTTCCGCGGCCAGGAGGACCTGTCGCGGCTGCGCGTCCTGGAGCCCGGCGACGTGCCGTACATCACCGACGCGGTCCGGATGCTGGTGGCCGAGCTGGGCGCGACCCCGCTGATCGGGTTCGCTGGCGCGCCGTTCACCCTGGCGTCCTACCTGATCGAGGGCGGCCCGTCCAAGAATCACGAGCGGACCAGGGCGCTGATGTACGGCGACCCGGCGCTGTGGCACGCGCTGCTGGATCGGCTGGCCGGCCTCACCGCGGCGTTTCTGCACGTGCAGGTGGATGCGGGGGCCGCCGCGGTGCAGCTGTTCGACTCGTGGGTCGGGGTGCTCAGCCCCGACGACTACCGGTCGGCGGTGCTGCCGCATAGCCGGCGCATCTTCGACGCCATGGCCGGGCTGGGCGTGCCCCGGATCCATTTCGGCGTGGGGACCGGTGAACTGCTGCGGCTGATGGGGGAGGCGGGCGCTGACGTGGTCGGGGTGGACTGGCGAGTCGGCCTGGACGAGGCGGCCCGGCGGGTGGAGGCGGGCAAGGCGCTCCAGGGAAACCTGGACCCGGCCGTCCTGCTGGCACCGTTGCCGGTGGTCGAGCGGCGGGTGCGGCACGTGCTCGCGCAGGGGCGGGTGGCCGAGGGCCACGTGTTCAACCTGGGCCATGGTGTGCTGCCGCAAACAGACCCCGGAGCGCTGGCGCGCGTCACCGACCTGGTCCACGAGGTGTCGGCCCGGGCGTCCCAGCGATGACCGGCCGGGAGGCGCCCTAGTC
>Ga0318570_10000251_pt1 | contig 10752 bp, 7 predicted proteins | sample GRESIP088b5f23_FD_203670 | JGI IMG/M metagenome (GOLD analysis project Ga0318570, IMG submission 203670) | Tropical soil microbial communities from Luquillo Experimental Forest, Puerto Rico - GRE.SIPMG.088b5f23 | ecosystem: Environmental > Terrestrial > Soil > Tropical forest > Bulk soil...
TCCCCTCGGATCTCGATCCCCAGGGCTACTGCGCAGGTGGGCCTTTCGCCCTGCTGTTCTAACCGCTTCATAGCCGCTTCCCGCCGTGGTCCGACCCGACGAGCAGCTCGGTCAATTTCTCAGTGTGTCCCAGCTCGCTCGAAACAACACCGACAACAACAAGAGCCACCGCAAGCATGAATAGAATGAATGTTGTGGTAGCCACCGTGACGTTCCCCCCGGCATGAAAAGCGGCGCACTACAAAATGTCCTCGAAAGCTATGCTCTCGGCCGATAAGGGTCTGTGACAGCTATCACAGGGGGCTTCCTTTAAGCGCATGAATGACGCCTCGCCGCTTCCTGCCGCCGTGGTCCGATCCGAAGCGCTGATGTGGTTTATAGGCAACGCTTGTGGAGATTTTGATCCTTCCCAAACGGGACGCGTTGACGGATTTGGGTGTTGAGCCCACGATGTTCGCTTAACGGTTCCGGACTTAAGAATGGAGGGGAAAATCCATGCGTCGAATGTTTATGTTCCTTGCAGTCGTCGGTCTGGCAATGGGTCTTGGTTACTCGACATCACAAGCACAAGCGTTGCCATCATTGGCTTGTGCAGTAGGACTGAATGTCCACCCCGGTGCGAGGATCGTGCTGAACCACCACACTATCGCGCGGTGCAATGCCGGCGGAGCCGGCTGTAAGTGCGTGTCGTGTTATAACCTCAACGGCTCAGTATCCGCACTGTGCTTCCCGCTGGTAGCTCCAATTCCGGGGCGCTGACACTGGGAAGCGTGCTTCGGCCGTAGCACTGCCGTCAGTTCCGCTGCCGCGAAAAAGCCGCTTGAGGCCGATTGCGCAGAGCCTAACGTTTTATCGTCGGACCGGAGCTTTCGGCCCTCACGACGACGCATGGGGGGACGCAAGGTTGGGATCTCCCTCCCATTGCCAGTTCGACAGCCCCAACGAATGCCTTCCCGGAAGATGGCATTAGGGGTCAGGGCAAAGCCGTTGGCACCGAGAGGCCGCCGACGGCTTTGCTATTTGAACGGCCGGCGATCGGCGGCGAAATTGCTGACGCGATGAGGCCGCGAAGGATCACGGCGAATATCGCCAAGCTGCCGGAGCAATGCCAGTGGGCCATTCGTTGGCCGTTATTTGTTCCGATCAACATGACGCCGTCGGTTTGAGGTCACAAAAAGATTGCAATGCAGAACTACCAACTAACAGTGGGTCTGCGGGGACAGTTGGGTAAGGCGTCCCATGGACATAATGCTAGGTTGGGCCTTGGTCGTTCTAATTATCGGTGGCGTGGTCGTTTATAGCGCCAGAGCGGCGCCCGCCAATGATCGATCCGTAGAGCCTCGCCGACGGCGACCTTTTTAGGCGCTACAGCACATTGAATGTCGAGCTTGTGGTCTGTCGCACATCGAGGCAGCACGAACTCGGCCGAGCTTTTGGCAAAGTGGGGATCAAATCCGGCAACCAATTCAATTCCGCATCGCGCCTTACGGGCGCGACGGTGTACCACCGTTTTTATATGCCGTGTAACGCCGCATCGCTTCGGCTTCAGTCAGTTCCTTCTTTTTAACTGAGAGTACTAGCGTGTCCATGTACTCCATGAACATATTACCTTCAGGCGAACAAGCATTGTTGGGGACACACTCCGCCAGCCGCTTCTGTCTCCCGCATTCCGCCATTACAAGGAATGATGGGTTTTCCCGACCGCATTGATCGTAGTACTCCCACACTACTCGCGAAGGCGAGGCGCAAGTAGTCAGCATTAATGCAGTCACAAAACCTATGGCTGCTGACAAAATGAAATTAAATCTAAACATCCAGTGGCCTCTCCTGTCCCCTCCGCCCAGAGTGCGCCGCTACGGCATCAGCCTAATTGCATGAAGCCCCAAATTGCGATCAGAGCAGGAACGACAAGGGCAGCCCACGATAGATTCATCGACACGTTGTATGACCCAATCTGCAGTGTCCACCGGTTAACTAGCCTCAGGACGTGCGCGACCGCCACTAGAGCAAAAATCAGGGCCGAAACTGCTGCATAAGAATTCGCCATCTTATTCTTTCCCCCCGTAAGCGCCTAGCAGCACCTTGCGCCGGACATGCATTGCCTGGCGCACGCCGATTGGTAACCGCTTTGCTGTCTGAGCACCTGGTCAATACAAGATCAGCAAAATCAAACTTTACAGCGAGGCTGTGGCGTCGTACCAGCAGGTTGACGAAAAACGCATCGCAAATCGCGAGATGCGGGCATTGCGCTCAGTTGTATCCGGCTCGTTGCCCGGATTGGAATAGCTCTCGACGAATTGGTCGTATGATTTTGTGCATAGGCCACAGTGCGCGAGCTCGGGGAGCATGTCCGGTAAGTGCCAAAACCGGACATTAGGACGCCGCCAATTTTCTACAAAATGATGTTGTGCGCTGCATTCAGAAGTGCAGAAAATTAGAAAGGCTCATGCGAACAGGCTCACTCAAAGGGTCTTTACAGCTTTTCGGCATAGTTGCCGTAGGCACTGCCCTATTTGGTCTATGGCAAGGTTACGGGATCGGCGAGACATTGATCGCCACTGTGGTCCTTAGCGCTTTTATAATCGGCATCGCTTGGGTTGGGGCGCGGGCGGATAGCCGGCTCAATCGCAAGTAAATCCTAAAAAGGCGAAGGCAGAGCGCACTTAAAGCTCGATTCTGGGAGACCACCGCTGATGGGCAAAAAGGTGCAATTCCTTGCGGGTCTTTTCCTGGTCTGCATGTGCGTTCTGATGCTGCAGATCGTGCAGACTCGCATTCTGTCGGTCATCAGCTTCTATCATCTGGCATTTTTCGCGATCAGCATGGCGATGTTCGGCATGACCGCCGGCTCGCTGATCGTCTATTTCAATCCAAGGGTTTTTGCGCCCGAACGGTTGTTCGCCAATATGGTCTGGATCACGGCGGCGTTTGCCGTCGTTGTCGTATTGTCGACGACGATGCTGATCTCGACCGTGGTGATCGACCCGGCGAGGGGTTTTTTGCTGGCGGTGCTGTTGTGGAGCAAGGTGATTGCCGCGCTTGTTCCGCCCTATCTGTTCGCCGGGATGGCGATCTCGCTGGCGCTGACGCGTAGTCCCTGGCCGGTGGGACTCGTTTATGGCGCCGATCTTGCGGGCGCCGCATTTGGCTGCCTCGGGGCGCTCGTACTGATGAGCACGCTCGACGGTGTGTCCACCATGCTGATGATCGGCGCGATCGGTGCTGTAGGCTCATACGCCTTCGCGCTCGCTGGCCGCGATTATGCCAAAAACACTTTGCCGCTCTGGTTTGGCATCCTGCAACGTCCCGGGCTGCTCGCCATGGTGTTCGCGCTCGTTGCGCTCGGCAACACGGCACTTCAACCGAACGGTCTGCACCTCACGGTGGCCAAAGGCCAGATCGAGGACGTCGGCAATTTCGACTACGTTGGATGGAACTCCTATTCGCGCATCGTGGCGGAAAAGACTTCACGAAATTATCCGATGATGTGGGGTGGTTCGTCAAAAACGCAGTACGAGAGGATCGACCAGCGCTACATGAACATCGACGGCGATGCTGGCACCGCCATGTACCGCTTCAACGGGCAAATCGGCGAGGTCGCTTTCTTAAAGAACGACATCACCAATCTCGCTTACTACATCCGCAACCATGGACGCTCCGCGGTGATCGGTGTTGGTGGCGGGCGCGACCTGCTGGCAGCCTATGTGTTTGGTTTTCGCGACGTGACCGGCGTCGAGCTTAATTCGATCTTCATCGATCTGCTCACACGCCGGTTCCGTGACTTCAATCATCTGGCGGACCTGCCCGGGGTAAAGTTCGAAGTCGACGAGGCGCGCAGCTGGTTCGCCAGCGCTGGACGCAATCGCGGTTTTGACCTCCTGCAAATGAGCATGGTCGACACCTGGGCGGCCACTGGCGCGGGGGCGTTCTCGCTATCGGAGAACGGACTTTACACCGTGGAAGGTTGGCGCAAATTCCTCGGTAGCCTGGCGCCGACGGGCGTGTTTACAGTTTCGCGCTGGTGCTCGCCGAAAGATGTGGACGAAACCGGGCGGTTGTTGAGCCTCGCCAAGGCCACACTCCTCGATGTCGGCGTGCCGGACCCGCGGCACCATCTTGTGCTGGCAGCGTTTGACAATCTGTCGACCCTGATCGTGAGCCGCGCACCGTTCTCACGCAACGACTTGGCGCGGCTGCACGACATCACCGCGCAAATGGGCTTCTCGATCCTTGTTAGTCCAGACGCACCGGAATCATCGGAGGTGTTGCAGCAGATCATGGCGGCCCCCGATGTTGCTGCGTTGCAGGCGCTGTCGGCCAAATTCCACCTCGACGTTTCGCCGCCGACGGATGACCGCCCATTCTTCTTCAATCAGCTCCGCATCACCGATCCGGCATCGATGCTGCGCGCGATGCAGGCAGATTCGGGCGTCATCAAAGGTAACCTCGGAGCGACGATCGTGCTGCTCATAATCATTGCGTTGTCGTTCGTGCTGGTAGTGCTCACTATCGCGCTGCCGGCGCTGCCGTCGGTTAGGCGGGTGTCGCGCCGGCTGATCGGTGCGGGCACGATCTATTTTTTGCTCATCGGTTTTGGATTCATGTTCGTCGAGATCGGCGTAATCCAGCGGCTCTCGATATTTCTCGGGCACCCCGTGTACGGACTCGCGGTCGGCCTGTTCGCCGTCATTCTCTCGACCGGCGTTGGCAGCCTGATCAGCGACCGTCTACCGCTCAGCAGTCCTCGCCGCCTCATGTTGTGGAGCGGAGCGCTCACGTTTTATCTCGGGGCACTGCCATTCTGGCTGCCACCTTTCGTCGGCATCTTCGAAGCGAGCCCGATCGTGATCCGCGCCGCAGTAGCAGTCCTGATGGTTGCCCCGCTCGGACTACTCATGGGATTCGGCTTTCCCACCGGCATGGCGCTTGTTAATGCGCTCGACACGCGGCCGACGCCCTGGTTCTGGTCAATCAATGGCGCGGCCGGTGTGCTCGCGGCGAGCATCGCGGTCGCCGTCAATATCGCCTTTTCCATCAGCACCAGCATCTGGCTCAGCGCCATCTGCTACCTGCTCGTCGGCGCAGTGGCACTCGCTTTGGCGAGGGAATCACCCACTGCGTGCAGTGCCGTGGCGGTGTCTACCGATCTTTCGCCAGACCTCCGCAAGGTCATATAGATTGACTCACGAGTTGGCCGAATGTCGGATGTCCGCTTTGCCTCTAAAAGCAGACATCCGCTTGTGCCATCAGCATGTCCGCTTTGTGCCAATAAGCGACATCGCCGACCTCACGCGATTACCTGGTCTGCCAGTACCAAGACTCGGACACCAACAGTTCAATTGTCTTGGCGATCTTGAGATTGGCGACCAGTTCAAGTCTTATTGGTAGCTCAATAGGCAAATCGCTAGGCTTTTGTCCCCTCAGGATTTTGACAACAAAACCAGCTACACGTCGATGGTTCTCGGCCAGCCGATCTGACAGCCGCTATCAGTTATTTTTCCTTGCGATGGCCATAGCGCGATTTCTGATGGTGTCGGCGTCTTTCGGATCGAGCTTGAGCACCTGGTCGAAGTCTTGAATAGCCCGATCGTATTGGCCTTTGCTTATGTAGGCGAGGCCGCGATTGTTGAGGGCATCAGGATAGTTTGGATTAAGCGTGATCGCCAAGTCGAAGTCTTGAATGGCGCGGTCAACTTGGCCGATTTGGTAGTAAGCATTGCCACGATTATTGAGGGGAATGGCCTCGTTCAGATCAAGCTTGATCGCCTGGTCGTAGTCTTGGATGGCGCGATCGTATTGGCGCTTAGCGAGGTAGGCGTTGCCGCGATTGCTGATCGCTCTAACGTAGTTCGGACTGAGTTTGATTGCCTCGTCGTAGTCTTGGATGGCGCGGTCCCATAGGCCTTTGTTGCTATATGTGAGGCCGCGACTGTACAAGGCGCCGACGTGATTCGGATTGATCTTGATCGCCTGGCTGAAGTCTTGAATGGCGCGGTCGGACTGGCCCCGCATGCCATTTGCAATGCCGCGATAGTAGAAGGCGGCCGCGGTCGTTGAAGGCCGCTGCAAGATCCTTTCCGGTATATCTTCCTGACTTGATCGCGTTGCTACATCCGACGATCTGCTCGTCCCACGGGATGTCGGCATTACCGGTGCATTTCCAATCGTTCAACGATTGCGGCAGAGCTGACGCATTCATCGACGCCAGCTCCAACGTCGTTGCCGAAAGCATCAATGCACCTGAAAGCGCGGCCCGCACAATTCCGCTCACGGATCATCCCTCCGAAACGGCTGCGCAGATTAACAAAATAGCAAAAGCGTGGCGCGACTGAAACGGTTCCGCCTGGCATCAAAACCGCTAGTGCGATTAATGTCGGCACTATGTCGCAGTTGGGTCAGAAGCGGACATTCGGCATCGTCCAGTCGATATCCGCTTCACCCCCGAAAGCAGACATCACTTGAGTGCTCTGAAAAGTCCGCTTTGTGCCATAAGCGGACATCAGTGCACGCCGACCCTGGCTTCGGTGCGGCCCTCTAAGTCGCGCTCAAACTTTGCGCGAATGCGACGGCGGAACTTCTGCCCCGTTGAGCAGCCACCCAAATTTTTCGCGCGCCTTTCGCGCGATCTCTGGGCTCGGCGTATTGGCCGGCGGGAACTGGTCACGCCAGTGATATGGTCGGCAGGCATTGATCACCGCCACCGAGTGCGTGAGATTCCCCGCGGCGCGTTGCGCCGGTGGAATGCGCGGATCGGCAGGCGAGTCCCACGAACCTTCGATGAATTGGATCGATTCCTTCGGATCAGTGCGCATCAGCATCGCCCAGATCAGATTTTCCAGATTAGTCACGTCGACATCCTCGTCAGTGACGACGATATATTTCGAAGCATAGGCCGAAGCGCCACATTGCGCCGCGACCACACCGGCCTGCGTGGCGTGGCCGGGATAGCATTGCTTGATCGCAATACCGTGGAACATGCGCGCACCGCCGACTTCGTGACACCAGACCTGGCGCACTTCCGGCACGCCGGCGTTAGTCATGTTTTGTTTAATGGTTGCTGAGCGCATCACGGCACGATAGCGCGCCATCTCGTCGGGCCCCGCGCCCATCGGCGGCACGCCGAGCAGGATCGGATCATTGCGGTGATAGATCGCCTTGATGTCGATCACGGTGCAGGGCTTTGCGCCGCCGGCATAGTGGCCGCTCCATTCACCAAACGGGCCCTCGATGATCGTGCGGTCGGGATGGACATAGCCTTCGATCACGATCTCGGCGTGCGCCGGAATCGGCAGGCCGGTAACCTTGCCGCGCACCATCTTTTCCGGCCGACCACGCAGACCACCGATGACATCGAATTCGAAGGTGCCGTAGGGCACTTCGAGGCCACCATAGAAAAACGCCAGGGGATCGCCGCCGACCACCATGGCAACCGGCATCGGTTCGCCGCGCTTGAAATACTTTTCGCGGTGGAGGCCACCGTGGTGGCCCGGAGCGATCAGAATGCCGACCGTGGTCTTGTCAAAAACCTGCGCGCGATATGCACCGGCATTAAGCCAGTTCTCCTCCGGGTCGCGGGTGATCGAATAAGTGCCGGTACCAATGTAGCGGCCACCGTCCTTCTCGTGCCAAATCGGCGAAGGAAATTTCAGAACGTCAATGGCGTCGCCCATCAGGATGTTTTCGAAGATCGGCCCATTCTCGACGATCTCGTGGGGTACGATTTTCGGCTTAGTCAGGAACGCCTCTCGATAGGCGTCACTTAGCTCCCATTTGGTCAAATGGTCGGGGAAGCCGAGCGTCATGTTGCGCCGCGTGCCGGCGAACATATTCATCAACAAGCGAAAGCCAGGTGGACAGCCTTCGATCTCCTCGAACACGACGCAAGGCCCGTCCTCAGCGCGCAAAACTGCTTCAGCGGCGAGCCCGATATCCTCCTGCCAGTTGGCGCCGCGCACGATGCGCACTTCGCCGAGCCGCTCGGCTTCGGAGAGCCATTCGCGCAAGTCGTCGTAGGCAATACGCGCCGTGTCGTTCAAACTCATGCTTCCTCTACTCCGGTTTGATATTGGCGAACCTTACCACTTTTGCCCATTTGTCGATTTCGCTCGCAGTGAACTTACCGAAATCGGCCGGCGAACCGGTCATCACGATGGCGCCGAAATTGGCAAGCTGCTGCTTGAGTTTCGGTTCGGCGAGCGCGGCATTGGTCTCGCGGTTGAGCTTGTCGACGATCTCGGCCGGCGTGTGTGCGGGTGCGCCGATGCCGGCCCATGAGGTGGCTTCGTAATCGGACAAGGTTTCCGCGACCGTCGGCACGTCCGGTAGCACGTCCATGCGCGCAACGCTGGTCACCGCCAACGGGCGCAGCGTGCCGGCCTTAACGTAAGACATAGCGGAACCTGGCGTGGTGAACACAATCTGCACTTGGCCGGCGAGCAGGTCGGTCATCGCTGGCGCTTCGCCGCGATACGGCACAAGGGCTATTTTGAGATCCGCCATCATGTTGAACAGCGCGCCGGCGACGTGGCCGGTCGACCCGATACCGCCTGAACCCATATTAATCTTGCCGGGATTGCCCTTGGCATAGGCAATGAATTCCGGAATCGTCTTTGCCGGCAGCGATGGATTGACCACGACAATCAGCGCCGCACGCTCGATACTGGCAACCGGCGTGATGTCGCGGGCGAAGCTGAAGTCGAGATTGTCATAGAGCGTCTCGTTAATCGCGCCGGGCGAGCCGGCCAGCAAAAGCGTGTAGCCATCCGGCACCGCATGGGCGACAAAACCAGTGCCGATGTTGGTGCCGGCGCCGCCGCGGTTTTCGATGACGATTTGCTGGTTGAGACGCTCCGACACTGCCTGTGCGACGAGCCGCGCGACAATGTCGAACGTGCCGCCGGGCGGGACCGGAACGATGAGACGGATCAGCTTGCTCGGATAGGTGTCTGCACGCGCGAGCCGTGACATGGCCGGTGAAACGGCAGCGCTGCCCGCCAAATGCATAAACTTTCGCCGGCCAAGCTTCATGTACCGCGCTGCTACCGAAAGCCAATGAATTACCGCGGCCTCGTGGGATCTTCCCCCGGCCGAGAACTCCTGCACCAAAGTCTAGTACGATGTTCAAATGAGCGCTATGTACCGCATTGCAACAAGACGGGGTGATGTCCGCTTTGGGTCATAAACGGATATTTGGGAATGCCCGCCCGATGTCTGCTTCCCCCGCAAAGCAGACATTAGTCGATGGGGTCAGCATCGGTCCGAGCGCTGTATTCGGAAGGTATGGTTCTGCGAGGTGTGCGGATGGTGCTTGGAAAATGCGGTCTATTTCTCCGCCCCGAAAATCCAATCCGATTTAAGAGTTGAGGAAAACGAGGCTGATGCAGACATTGAGGCGGGTATTGGTTATGATTGAGAGTGTTGGGAAGGTGCTCAAACTCGCGGAGCATCACCATGAAATTTCTCCGCCGACAATTTCTGCAATTAGCTGTGGGCGCTGGCGCGCTGCTGGTTGCTTCGCGTGACGCAAGGCCAGAAAGTTACCCGACGCGACCTGTGCGCTTCGTCGTCGGCTTTCCCGCCGGGTCCGCGACCGACATTGTTGGGCGCCTGATCGCTCAATCGCTGTCGGAGCGACTCGGTCAGCAGTTTATCGTCGACAATCGGCCGGGTGCGGCCAGCAATATTGCCGCCGAGGTGGTTGTTAGGGCGGTCCCCGACGGCTATACGCTCCTTCAGGTTGCTCCGCCGAACGCAATCAATGTAACAGTCTACGACAAGCTCAGTTTCAATTTTATCCATGACATCGCGCCGGTTGCGGGCATCGTCCGGTACCCTTACGTCATGGTGGTCAATTCATCATTCCCGACCAAAACCGTTCCCGAGTTCATCGCCTATGCCAAGGCCAATCCAGGCAAAATCAACATGGCATCGGCTGGCAACGGGAGCGTGCCACATGTTGCCGGAGAACTATTCAGGATGATGACCGGCGTCGAAATGCTACACGTGCCGTATCGCGGCAGTTACTTTTCGGATTTGCTCGGCGGGCAGGTGCAGGTAGTGTTCACTCCATTACCTGCCGCGATCGGGTACATCAGGGCCAGCACACTTCGGGCCTTGGCCGTGACCACTGCGACGCGTTCGGATGCGCTGCCGGACATTCCGACCGTGGGCGATTTTGTGCCTGGCTACGAAGCGAGCAGCTGGCAGGGTGTCGGCGCACCCGAGAGCACGCCCGCCGAGATCATCGACAAGCTGAACAGAGAGATCAATTCTGTCGTCGCCGATCCTAAGATAAAAGGTCAGCTTGCGGAGCTAGGCGGCACCCCGCTTGCGGGTTCGCCTGCCGACTTCGGGAAACTCATCTCTGACGAGACCGAGAAGTGGGCGAAAGTAGTGAAGTTCGCGGGCATAAAGCCGGAGCGAGACTGAGTCACTCCGTCGGGTCTATAGCCGTAAGGCGCAAAGTTATCGTCAAAAAAGTCCCGCTTGCCTCCTGTTAGCGTGGAGACTGACGCGGACTCGACGGCAAAACGGTAAAGATCGGCCACGGGGGTGCGCGCGACATCAAATATGAGCGGAGCCTGGCAGTGTTCCTCTCGAAACACCATTAGATCACAATCGCCACAGCAATGCTGATCATGATCCGGGTCGCTCGCTAAGGCGCGTTTTACTGGCCACGTGCCCAGCACTTAACCCTTGTGACCGCTAGGCTAAAATCCGCTCGATATCATTCAAGGAACCTTGAAACTAGCT
>Ga0318570_10000253_pt1 | contig 10726 bp, 14 predicted proteins | sample GRESIP088b5f23_FD_203670 | JGI IMG/M metagenome (GOLD analysis project Ga0318570, IMG submission 203670) | Tropical soil microbial communities from Luquillo Experimental Forest, Puerto Rico - GRE.SIPMG.088b5f23 | ecosystem: Environmental > Terrestrial > Soil > Tropical forest > Bulk soil...
CGCGGCGGATGGGACTCGAGGATCACCTGTCCGGGGGCGGTCACGACCAGTCCGACTTCGTCGTGTGCCATCTCGTAGGCAGAGCCCTTCTTCCAGTCGGAATGGAATGTCTTCGGACCAGCCGTCTGGTGCCGCCAGTAGCGCTTCATCAATGCGGGGTCGGTGAGGCCCTGCCACACGCGCTCGGGAGTCTCCTGGATATAGGTCGTGTAGACGAATGCGGTCTGCTCACCCTTGGCGTCCATGGCGGTGACCTCCGGTGCGGTAGCGGGATCCGGTCCTGCACGTACCCGAGTCCGGCCGGACGCATGCCGCAAGGCAGGGATGCGAATGGGGCGATCGCCAGGTCCGATGGCCGGTTCCTGCAGCCGGGTCCCGATGCTCAGGACGCTGGCCGGCAGCCCGCCACGCAGCGACTGGGGCGACGAGCACATGACGCGCCCTCGCCCCCGAACGCCGGCGGCCGCCGAGCACAAGGAGTCGGGCGCCACGGCCGTACATAAGTGGTCATCATGCGCTCAGCACCCACCTCAGCCGCCATCACGCTGAGACGTACAAAATCGGCGTTAGGCGGGCGGCCGCCGGGTCATGTCGGCGTGCGGCTGGTCCGGGAAAGCGCCCTGATCGAAGGTGCCGCCGTTGAACACCTTCGCCAGCTCGGTGACGATTAGCCTGAACTGGTCCTCGGTCAGGTCGGCCTTCATCCGGCTTACGAGCGCACAGGTGACCACCACGCTTGCCCCGTCACCGGGGATCCTGTCCTCGAACACCAGGTAACGGTGATCACGCCAGCGGCTGTGGTCCTCAATCAGGCACACGCCTGTGTAGAAGCAATGGAACGCGCCGTCGTCCCACGACCCGGCCAGTGCCCGCAGACGCGCGGCGGCATCGACCCGGCGCAGCCCGCCCGAGGCGTCGCGGCGGGTCTCCACCCGGTCGAGAATCCGCTTGCACCGCGCGCACGCATCCGCCGGCCGGTGCGTGCCGGCCCCGCAGACCACGCACCGGTCCCCGGTCATGGCGGCCTCACCTCCACCGGACGCGACCGCACTCCGTAAGCCAGACGCTCCGCCCGTCGGCCAGAACATTCCCGCCTGCGCAGTCCCGGGAACGCGGACCAGGGTGATGATCCCGATCGCGCCGGCACCGGCAGCACACCGGGGACCGGCGGGAGGCAGCCGACCTGGCGCCGGGCAGGCCGGCCCTGAGATCCGATTACGTTCAGTGACTGATCTAGCTGCCGCTGAGTGAGCACATCGCCGCCGAGCGGCGTGGCAAGTGTGATTCTGACGTACCCGGCGCGGGTGCGTCGACGTGGCTGGTCTGAATTTTGGCGACTTGGTGATTGTCATTGGGTGCAGCTCGTTTGGAGTGAGTTCGTAAATCAGGCTCCGAGTGTGTACTGACCTTGCTTAATGCGGGGGTAGAGCCGCTGGTGCTCGCGTTCGAGGTGGAATCGCCAGTACTCGTCGAAGTCTCCGTTGCTGATGACGGCGCGCAGGGTCAGGACGGCCTCGGCACCGTCCAGGCCCCATCTCGCCCCGCTGATGTCAAGGCGGTCGGCGATCAGGTGGCGGCACGCTCCCTCGATGATCCCGGTCGCGATCGGCCAGCCTTTTTCCAGTGCCTGGTCGTAGCGGAGGTACTCGTGCTTTCCGTTCAGGTAGCGGATGCACGCGTCGGCGCCGTGCCGCTGGCTGCCGGGCAGGCCGGCCGCATCGGCCTCGGCGCTGATCTCGCCGGCGGCCCGGGCGCTGTCGCCGGCCAGCACCGCGAGGGCTTTGACCGCGACCCAGTCCTCGGCGGCGGGGTCGCCCGTGGCGTGCAGGCTCCACGCGGCGCCCCAGATGTACTCCAGGACGTGAACGAGGTCGATCACGATGTGAACGGCGGCGCCGCGGCGGGCGGCCTCGGCGCGGATCAGGTCCAGCTGGTGCTCGGCCCCGTCGACCAGGACGACCCAGGTCCGCAGGTGCCGCGGGTCGCGGGCCTCGGCCTCGTCGAATGCGGCGGCGATCACCTCGGCGGGGGCGCGCCGGACTGACCCGGCCAGCCACTTCGCTCTGGCCTGGGGGCCTTTCCGGGGAGTGCGGGATCCGTTCCTCCCGCCGGGCAGGGCGATCACGTCGTGCGGGCGGCGCTGTGCCGGCTCGGCGTCGTAGACGGCGGCGAGGGCGGCCATCCGCTTGCGGTTCGGCTTCTCCCCGGCGGTCAGCCGGGTCCGCATCTTCCCCAGCCGGGCGGCGGCCCGGGCGGTAGCGGCCCTCAGCGCCCCGGGCCGCATCACGATCCCCTTGCAGTCGGCGGAGATGACCAGCAGGGTCGAGGAGGTGCACGGCTCGGGAACCCGGGCCTCGTAGAACGCGGCGATGTCGGCCGCGGCGCGCACCACGGCCTCCTCGGCCTGCCGCTTGCCGATCACCGGCCCGCAGCGGCGGGTGATCGCGGCGTGCGCGGCCCCGAACGAGCCGCGGGCCGCTTCCAGGGCGGCCAGCATGGCCAGTGAATGAGAATGCCGGCCCGCCGGGAGCGACAGGGCCGCGTCGGCGGGGCAGAAGTTAACGGCTCCCGGGTGCCGCCAGGCGCACCGGGTGACCCGCACGGTCCCGAACAGCGTGGCCAGCAGCCTGCCGTGGCCGGACTCCCGCCGGGTCCGGGTGATCCCGTCGGTTCCCGTCGCGGGCGCGCGGTCCTCCCGGGCCTGCTGTTCTTCCCGCGCGGCCCGGAGGTCCAGGTGCTCCTGCAGCAGCTGCCGCAGCAGGTCCCGGCCCCGCTCGTCCAGGTGCTGCTCGAGCTCGCAGGCGGTCATCCCGGCTGCGGCGGGGCCGGCGAGCTCCCCGGCCAGCTCGGTGAACATGCCTTTCGAGACGGCGAACGGATCACCGCCGGGAACCGTGTCATACGCTTCCACGAGGGTTCTTCTTCCTGCGAGGTTCGTGATGGCCAGCACCTCCGAACCTAGGAAGAAGAACCCCTTACCGTCCCGGTTTCAGTGTTTCTCCCGCTACTTCGCGTGACGGCAGGGTGAACAGGCCTCCAGGCTGCTCGGCCAGCCAGCCCCGCCCGGCCAGCCGCTTCAGCTTCGACCGCAGGGCCTCCACCTTCGCCCGGTCCGTGCCCAGCCCCGCCGCGGCGGCGAACTGCGCCGCCTTCAGCGGGCGGCCGGCATCGGCGGCCACCTCCAGCAGGTCCTGATAGGACCGCGGCAGCCCGGATGCATCAGCACCTTCGTGCCACGGCGGCACTGCCACCGCCCCGATCGGCGAGACCGGCCCCGGCTCCATCGCGGGACCGCCGGGCAGTTCCGTGCCGGCGGGCTCCGCCAGCACCCGCATGACTTCCTCGCGGGCGATCGCCAGCCGCGTGACCTGCTCCTCGGCCCTGGCCAGTTCCCCGGCCAGCTCCTCTATCCGGCTGCGCAGCCGGTCCGCCTCGGCCCGGGCGGCCGCCTCCCGGCGCTCGAGTTCCTCGATCAGCGAGCCCATCTGCCGTCTCCTTCCCCGCAAACGACGGTAGAAGACGAGGCCGCCAATCAACCGGTCATCCGGCAAAACTCCAGGTGGACAGTCCCTTCAGAAGAGCTGCACCCATTGTCATTTGCCCAGATGGCGGTGCCAGGACCGGACATCTGCGCGCAGATCTGGCTTGTGCGGCCCACGCGCCCTTGCCCAGTGGCGGGACAACCCGGCCGGTGAGCCTGAGCACAGCGGCCTCGGTGGTGGCGCTGTGGCCCACCACCAGCGCCCGGCCGCCCTCGAGCAGCCCCGCCACCACCTGCCGCAGCGCCTAGCCGAGCAGCCAAGACTCGCGCTCGACCAGGTCCGGGTCGATGGCCCGGATGTCCTTCAGGTCCGCTCGTTATCGGTGTGCCGGCGCAGTTCCACGTACCGCATGAGCGGATCTTGCCCCGTCGTGGCGCGGTCACGCTCGTCATTGCCGCGATCACGCCAGGCGCCCTAACCTCCGGGCAGGTGAGACGGCCCCAAGGCGTTGTGTCACGACCTGGTCGTGGACGGCCGCAGGCTGCCGGCGATCATGCGGCCGCCGCCCGCCTCGGCGGGCCGGTAACTGCCGTGGGCCGCGAGGGCGTATCCGCGTTATGATCGGTTCCCCAGCGAAAAGGGGGTGGGGTGATGACGCAGGTAACGGAGCATCTCGAAACTCACGGCGTCCCGTTCGAGCCCATCACGCACCAGCAGGCCTACACCTCGATCGCCGAGGCGAGGGCGCTCGGGATCGACGCCAGCGAGGTGCTCAAGACGGTTGCGATGCGCGTCGCTGGCGGCTATGCCCTCATGGCGATCCCGGCAACCTGTCGCCTCGACATGCATCTCGTGCAAGCGGCGGTGGGCGAGCATCATGTCCGGCTTGCCACCGAAGATGAACTGCGACGGGACTTTCCAGGCATCGAGCTGGGCACCCTACCGCCGCTCGGCTCGCTGCTGGGCGCACCGCTCTACGTCGACCAGGAGGTGCTCCAGCACGAAAAGGTGGTCTTTGCCGCAGGGAGCCAGACCGAATCCGTTCAGCTCAAGACGGCGGACCTGCTCCAGCACGAGCAGGTGACGACCCTGCCGTTGATCAGGCATGCTGACGAAGATGACAAGGACTGGCTGCGGTAGCAATCGGGCGAAGTCCTCGCCGACGACCGCATGGCCGTGGCTCCGGAACCGTCCGTCCGCCTCGCTGACGACGAAGCTGAGCACTGAGACCTAATTCCGCGGCGGCCAGATAGAGTCGGTCTACATCGACATGCCCCGGACCGGCCTGGCCAAGTTCGCCCCGGTCACGCCGGCCCGTGGCTCGCTGTTCTCAGCCCGCCGCCGCCTGGGCATGCACGAGGGAAGCGGACCACCGCCGGGCATCCCGGAAGAAGAGCTGTATCAGCGGTGAGGATCCGCAGGACCAATCGGCCCTGGGTCAGTGCCGCTCGTACCGGCATCACCAGCACGGTCCGCCCAGGTTGATGAACCGAGCTCGCCGGCGTGCTGCGCCCCCGGGTCGCGGTGCCGATCCACTACGCCTACACCGCCGGGCGCCTCCGGGACCGGCTGCTGCTCAGGTACGACGGCACTCCTGAGCGGTTCGCCGCCGCCCTCCGCGCGGCCGCCCCCACCACTCAGGCCAGGATCCTCGAGCCCGGAGAGCCGCTCACCGTCAACGGCACAGCGACCCGGCAGCCGCCCCCGCTTCCCAGACGGTGATGACACATGATTATCACCGGCCTCGCCTACGGCCTGTCTGCCCTGGTCGGCGCGGGCATCATCGTCATCGGCGCCCGGTTCCTGCTCGCCCCGCGCGCGGCCGCTGCCGGCTACGGCCTGCCCGCCGCCCCCTCCGAGCCCGGGTCCGCGGGCCCCTACCCAGCCATCAAGGGCGTCCGGGACATCACCAGCGGGCTGTTCGTGGTCATCCTGATCGCCGCCCGCCAGCCCCGCCTGCTCGGCTGGCTGATGCTGGCCGCCACCCTCATCCCGATTGCCGACTCGGTCATCGTGATCCGCCACCACGGCTCCAAGGCCACCGCCTACGGCGTGCACGGCGCCACCGCCGCCTTCATGCTCGCCACCGCCGGCCTGCTGCTCGCCGCACCGCCGTGAACCGCGCGCCAGTCACCAGGACCACGCCGAGCGCCAGGCAACCGGCTCGCAAGCGCCGCGGTGCCGCACAGCACAAGACAGCCGGGAGACACGATGCCAGCCACTGAGCACGTCCGCCTGATCGAGCAGATCGCCGACCACTTCAACACCGGTGCCCTCGATGCCATCACCCAGCTGGTCTCACCATCCCTGACCGGGTTCACCCGCGACCTGGCGCTGCTCAGGCAGGCGTTCCCCGACGCACGGTTCACCATCGAGGACATCCTCGCCGAAGGCGACAAGCTGGCCGACCGGTACACCATCTCCGGCACCCACGCCCGGCCATTCCTGGGCATCCCCGCCACCGGACGCCAGATCCACCTCGCCGGGATCAGCATCGTCCGGATATCCGGCGGCAAGATCGCCGAACGCTGGGCCGTCACCGACCAGCTCGGCCTCCTCCGGCAACTCGGCGCCCTGCCGGCAAGCCCTCCGCCATGAGCCGGCTCCGCCGCGGACCCGGTGCACCGCCACCGATCCGAAGGAGAAGAAAGCCCAGTCGTGACCGTGTACCGGGCGCCGTGAACCCGAGCGACGACGCGCTGGCCCGCCGCATCGGCCTCACCCTGGCAGCTGACCGGTCCGCTTACGACCCGTCATTAGCGGCGGCGCGTCGGCTGGGCTGGCCGCCGCCATCTACGCGGCCCGGCCCGTCCCTCGTGGAAATGCTGCCGCCAGGTAGCAGGAGCTACCCGATGCGCCTGCTGCCGCCCGGCCTGAGCGCGCGGCGGGTCATGCCGGTTCCCCTGCACCGCCTGGCCGGATACCGGACGTGGGGGCGCAGCACGTCCGCCCGGCGCGTCTCCCCGGGCCTGCTGCTCGTGCTCGACCGGCTCGCGGACACGCCGGCGCAGGTGCTCAGCGACAGCGGCCAGGTCCTCGCGCGCAACGCCATGGCCGAGGCGCTGTTCGGCGCCCCTGCGCTGCCGGGCCGCGCCGGGAACGCGATCTGGCGGATGTTCGTCGACCGGGGTTCGCGGCGGCTCATCCCCGAGGACCTGCGGCCGGTCCTCATGGCCAGCCACGTCGCCGACCTGCGCGCCACGCACGCCCGCCGCCCGCACGACGAGGAGGTCAACGCGCTCATCCGCGACCTGCTCGAGGCCAGCGACGAGTTCCGCGAGCTGTGGGAACGGCACGACGTCGCGGTCATGCGCAACTGCACGAAGACGATCCTGCACCCGGAGGTCGGCCCGCTCGCGCTGGCCAGCGAGGTGCTGCTGGACTCCACGGGAGAGCAGTCGCTCGTTCTCTACACCGCGCAGCCGGGCACGAACACCGCCGAGAAACTCGAACTGCTGCGCGTGCTCGGCCGGGAGAAGTTCGCCGAGCCATGGGAAGTGCGCTGACCGCTCGCGCCTCGCCGCGACAGGATGCCGGGGTGAATGAGCTGATCCATGCCGCCCTGCCCTCGCGCTTCGCCCCGGCCGGCGCAAGGCCTGCGCGTTCTCGGTGGACGAGGCGGGCCGCTGACGCTGTCCGGCGAGGCCCGCTCAGACCTGTTCATCGACCCCTCGGGCGAGGGCGAGCGGCCCGAGGCGGGGTACCTCGCCATGCCGCCGCGCGGTGACTTCACCCTCGCAGCGCGCATCACCGTCCCGTTCGCGTCCATGTTCGACGCCGGTGTGCTGTCCAGGTGACAAAGGCTTTCGGCACCCACACCTCCGTGGGCACCGGGCTGGTGTGAGCCTGGCCCGATCGGACCATCTGCCGCGGCCGGGTGTAGCTGGTCCATTCGTCCGATGCGGCAGCGCCGCGCCGCCGGATATCACTAACATAACGGCGGCAACTGGTTCGCCGGGACTGTCACGTCCTCAGCGCGATCTTCGCCGCGGCCGGCCGCGGCCCGGACCGCTGGCCGCTGCGACTGCGCTGGATGATCTCCAAGGCCAGCCACATCGGCGGCCTGCACGTGGGCGCGGCGGTGGCGGGCACGGCCTGGCTGTGCGCCTTCACCGTCGTCGCCGCGATCGCCCGCGCCCGCCGGCCCGCGGCCGCCGATCTGACGACCTGCGCGCTGGCCATGGGCCTGGCGACGGTGCTGATCATCGTCGTGGCCGCCGCGCTGCGGCCGGTCCGCGCACGGGGCGCACAACGTGTTCGAGCTGACCCACCGCTTCGGCGGCTGGACATCGGCCGGACTATTCTGGGCCCTGACCGTGCACCTGCTGCACGCAGACCCGGGCGCTTGGCAGACCTGGCTGCTCGCGCTGATCACCGCGAGCATCATCTGGCCCTGGCTCAGGCTGCGCCGCGTGCCGGTGACCGTGCAGCGCCTGTCCTCCCATGCCGCGATCGTGCACCTGGACTACGGCATCACCCCGGCGCACGTCTGCGCGGCCGGCATCAGCCGCAGCCCGCTGCGGGAATGGCTTGCTGCGTCGCGGGCGGCATCGTCGGCCGCGCCGGGTGGCGTTACGGGGGCCTGGTGTCCGGGCCGGCTGCGGTGGCGTCTATCGCGGCGTGTGCCGCTGCGGTGAACAGCGCGGTGAAGTGCTCGACCACGTCGTCTGCTGACGCGTCCAGGTCACCGTTGATCCATTCGAGCAAGATCTCGACCACGCCGCCCATCAGGAAGCGGGCGGTCAGCACCGGGTCGAGCCGGAGCCGGATGCCGCCGCCTGCCAGGGCCAGCGCGTTGTCGGCGGTGAGCCGGGCCAGGGCCTGCCGGGTCTCGTGCCGGTGCCGTTCCAGGCGTTCGCTCACGCCGACCGCCTCGAGTGCCACGATCCTCGCCTTGCGCCGGTCCTGGGTGACCGCGGTCCAGGCGGCGCGCAACCCTGCGCGCGTCTGGGCGTCGAGGGTGTCCTCCCCGGCAACGGCGTCGCGCACCTTGGCGAAGATGTCGCCGATGATGCGCTGGTAGACGGCGTAGAGCAGGTCTTCCCGGTCGGTGAACGACTCGTAGAAATACCGGGAGTTGAGCGATGCGGCGGCACTGAGCGTGCGGACCGAAGTGCGCGCGTATCCGACGGTGCCGAACAGCTCCAGTCCCGCCTCCATCAGCCGTTCGCGCCGTTCCGCCTGGCGCTCGGCCGGTGTGACGCCACGGTAGGTGCGAGCTGGGTCCACACGCGATCTTAACGGCTTGGCGTACCCGCTAGGCAAAGTGGTATGGCAGTGCTACAGTTTCGCCGAAACTGGTATGAGAGTGCTACAAAATTCGCCCGCTGTTCCCGGAGGATGACATGACGCATCGACGCGGCATTCTCGGTTGTGCGCTTGCGGGTGCGCTGATCGCATCGGCGCTGGCCCTGGTCCCCGGGGCGGCGAGGGCCAGGCCGCTCGTGCCGTCGGCGGGTCAGCTGCCGCGGCTGGCCGAAATCCCGCCCGGCGCCGGCGGCCACGGCTACCCCTACGACGCGGTAACCACCACGGCGACCTTCCCCGGCGCGCCGACGATCGACCTGGCCGCCTACAGCTATGCGGAGCGCGAGTTCACGATGGCGGGCACGACCAGCGTCTACCGGCAAAGCGGCTTGTGGGGTCCGGACGGCCGGTGGGGCGTATCCGTCGCGCAGGGCAACGTCCCCTACGCGACCCGGCTGCTGGTGCGGTACCCGGCCGATCCCGCGAAGTTCAACGGGACGGTGGTCGTGGAATGGCTGAACGACACCACCGGCGGCGACCAGGATCCGGTGTGGTCGGAGATCTATGCCGAGGCCCTGTCCCAGGGGTATGCCTATGTCGGCGTCTCTGCGCAGACGGGCAGCATGAACGAGCTCAAGACGTGGGATCCGGCGCGTTACGGCTCGCTCGGCGACTCGGGCGACGGACAGTCCTATGACATCTTCAGCCAGGCCGCGCAGGTGGTGCGCGCAGACAGCGCCACCCTGCTCGGCGGGCTCAGCCCGCGGACGGTGATCGGCGCGGGGGACTCGCAGTCCGCCTTCCGGGTAGACACCTATGTCAACGCGATCCAGCCAGTCAGCCGCGCGTTCGACGGCTTCCTCGCCATCGGCCGGTCAGTGTTCGCGGCGCCGATCGGCAGCGGCCTGGTGGCGTTCTCGCCGGCGCCTGCCTATGTCCGTACCGACGGCACGACGCCGTTTATCCAGATCAACACCGAGGGTGACATAGAGGAGCTGGGCGCGGCGCTGGTCCGGCAGCCCGACAACAACTACCTGCGGACGTGGGAGCTGGCCGGGGCCGCCCATATCGACCTGCACGAGGGGCTATATGAGGCCAACACGATCCAGCGCGAGAACCCGCAGCTGACCGCGCCGGCATGCATCTTCGGGGCGCGGGCCAACGGGGGTACGCTGCCGGACAGCATGGGCGTCTACGAGGCCGAGGACGCGGCACTGGCCGCGCTGCAGAAGTGGATCACCCAGGGCGCCCAGCCGCCGCACGGGAACCGGATCGCGACCACGCCGTTCTTCAACCTGGTAGAACGCGACCAGTACGGGAACGCGCTGGGCGGGATCCGGCTGCCCGACATCACGGTGCCGGTTCAGACGTTCTCGGCGATCAACTTCTCCCAGCCCGGCCAGCAGAGCCTGAATCCGGCCCAGCTGCTGACCACCCTGGAGAACATCTTCACCACGCTCCAGACCGGCGTGATAACCGACACCACCCTGCGCAACGAGGGCCTGTGCCTGCTGGAGGGCTACTACGCCCCGTTCAGCACCCCGGTGCTGCAGGCGCTGTACCCGACGCACGCCGACTACGTGGCCAAGTACACGGCCGCCGCCTCCAGCGCGCTGGCCAGCGGCTTCCTCACCCAAGCCGACTACAACGCGACGGTGGCCGCAGCCCAGGCGTCGCCGATCCCATGAGACACCGTCGTGCATGGCACGGCGCGGACACGTTGCCAAGGCGGCCGTTCGGGGCGGCGGTCAAGGCCTGACGGCTTGGCGCTGGATCGGCGCAGAGCCGATGATATGCACGCGCAGGATGGCCGCCGAGGCTCGCGCCATTGAGAGTGCTAGTGCCGGGTGACCGGGGCGGGCGATGAATGCACGATGGGCAGCCGGACGCATTCGGCCGTGTGAACCACGTGCCTGAGCGCGAAGCTGAACAGCCAGGGCATGTCCTGGGCGGCCTGCCCGGCAGGCTCGAGCGCGGGCGTGCCGAGGGTGAGCTGC